>Ga0335077_10000721_pt1 | contig 37500 bp, 33 predicted proteins | sample Lox_Sample_31_FD_207151 | JGI IMG/M metagenome (GOLD analysis project Ga0335077, IMG submission 207151) | Soil microbial communities from Loxahatchee National Wildlife Refuge, Florida, United States - Lox_Sample_3.1 | ecosystem: Environmental > Terrestrial > Soil > Wetlands | place: USA... | reverse complement strand
CTCGTCGTTGTGCCGCTGATACAGGCGAACCTCATGGCCGTGACTGCGCAGCAGACCGATCTCCGCTTCGACCACGCTGTCCTCGCCACCACGGCGCTGATATGCGTTATGCGCGATCAATACTCTCGGAGGCCGCCGCTCCATCCGCGCCCTTTCCCGCACACAAGTGGACCGCCCGGCTCAGGATCGCTCTGCACCGTTATCTAGCTCCTGCTCTGACACCCCGGACCTGCGGCCCTCCTCGGACCAACACCGGCAACTCGTCCAAGACGATCTCGCGCCCCTGTGCCCCACCCTTGCGCGCAGCCGAGCGGCCGTCGACCCGCTCGATCGTGGTGATGTCGAATTCGGCGGGCAGGTTCCAGGGATGCGCTCCCGCCGTTGACCACAGGATCCGCGCAGGACGTGCATCGGCGTCCAGCAACCTGCATTCCCACACGCTCTCGGCCTGCTGACAACCCTCCAGACGGCCGCCAACGAGCCAGCCGAAGACAGCGGCATAGGCAGTCGCGGCCGGCTTGATGTCCCCGGAGTCCGGCTCGATCAGGCCGCCCATGGTGGCGTTGTCCCACGCGTACCAGTAGAACCGGCTCACGCCAGCATCGGCGGCGACGATCAGCGCTCGTGCCAGGTAACCGGCCGACAGCTCCTCGTCCAGAACGCGATATCGGCTTGCGTTGGGCACGCGCCGATTCGCGAAATACCATCCTGTCTCGGTATTCCAGAGCTCGCGCCCGGACAGCCCGTATTGCTCCATCAGCGCACGCAGGTCGCGCGCCAAGCCTCCCAACCGCTCCGGAGCCTCGTGGGCATACACATAGAAATGAAACCCGACGATGTCGACGCATCGCCCGCCACCGGCGGCGAGGAAAGATCTCAACCACGCGATCCCTTTCTCCTTCTCCGTCGCGGACGGGGAGACGACTCTCGCTGCGGGGTCCACTTCCTTGATGGTCCGATACGCCTCGCAGGTAAGCGTGCGCATCGCCTCCGGCGAGCCGGTGAAGAAGCGCGTCAGGTTCGGCTCATTCCAGATCTCGTACTGGCGGATGCGGCCCTTGTACCGCGCCGCCACGGTCCGGACATATTCGCGCCACGTCGCCAGGTTCCGCGGCTCGGCCGCCCAGCCGGGAGTGTTGTACGCCGAGGCCTCTTGCGGTCTCGCCGATGCCCAAGTCGGGGACAGGCCGAGCGGCAGCAGGATCTCGACCCCCTTGGCTTGCGCCATTTCGACGTATCGATCCAGGCGCCGGAAATCCCACTTGCTGAGCTCGGGCTCGAGATGCGGCCAGGATGCATGTGCGTCCCACAGCCGCCAGCTGCCGAACGGCACTCGTGGCCATGCAGTCGTCGTGTCGGCGCGATGGATGTGCAGTCCGAAATAGCTGCGAGAGATCACGGGCCCGTGCGCGACACCGCCCGCGGTGTCCGTTGCCGCCCAGAGCCCGCTCGCAAAGAGCGCCACGACGAGCGCACCGGCGACCAGCCGCGTTCTCATCGCGACTCCAGCGCGCTCCGGATGCCGTCCGCAAAACGCGAGACCATCGCATCCAGCGTATAGACCGCCGCGCTCTCTCGGCAGCCCGCACGCAGGCGCATGAGCCGCTCCCGGTCGATCACCAGCGCCGCGACGCTCTGCGCGTATGCCACCGGATTGTCGGGCGTGATCAACCCGTTGGTGCCATCCTCCAGATACTCGATCTCCGGGGAGTGAAACCTCCACGCCGTGGTGACCATCGGGCGCTCCAGTGCGAAAGCGTCCAGGATCGACAGCCCCACCAGTCCGGGCATGAGCAATACGTCTCCCAGCAGCAGGTGCAGCGCCTTCTCGCGGCCAGACAGTGCGCCCCGCCAGAGGACCCAATCATGGGCGGCGGCAAACCGCGCCACGGTTTCGCGTTCCGGCCCATCCCCGATGATCAGCAGGCGAAAGTTGGGAAGCAGGTTGCGGATGTGCCCGGCCGCCTCGAGCAGAAAGCCCAGCCGCTTCTCGCGATACAGGGAGCCGAGGTACACCCCTACCGGCGATTCCGCCAAGCCGACATCGCGTCGTGTCGAATCGAGCTCCTCCTGTGAGACCGAGTTCCCTAGAGCCGTCAGTGCGCGCGTGTCGATCGCGTTGTTGAGATTCGTGATGCGTCCCTGCGGAAAGCCGCTCTCCTCGATCGCGCGCACGCTGCGTTGCGTGTAAGCGAACCACCAGTCGACGCGTCGCGCCTCCCAGCGCTTGAACCGCTCTCGGAGCCAGCCGCCTTCCCGAGCCTGCCAATTTCGTCCATGCCCCCAAAACGCCAGGCGGAAGCGCCTGGGCCGAACCACCAGCCAGTGGTTGTAGATCAGCTTGTTCTCGTGCGCGACGATGACGAGATCGGCACCATCGAGGACGGGTCCCAGGGGCTGCCAACACAGCCGCGACCCCATGTAGTAGCGCGTCCGCAGCGGATGAGCCCAGTCCAAGCGGCCGCCGTCGCGTTTCGCCTCTTCGTCCGGCGTTGCTTGCCCCGTCGCCAGATGCAAGTCGATGGCCTGCACCACGAGCGCTTCCCTCAACTTCTCGAACAGCGCAACGCGATAGCTCGTGAGCCGGCGCTGAACGATCAAGACGCGACGTCTGCATGTTCCAGCCATTGCTCTAGCCGCTGTCATCCGCCCCGCGGATCTGCTGCGCCGGCACGGCGCTGGAGCGCCGCACCGGTCCCGCACACCAGCGCGAGCACCACCGTGTTCGGCCCGAGCATGCCGGCGAAGGATTTCTCCATGAGCCCGTTGGTGAGCGCGAACAGCAATGCGCTGAGCGCGGCCCACGGCAGCCACCTTCCTGCGCCTTGCGCTTGCGACCAGTTGCGCAACGTGGTCCAGGACAGGGCTGCGATAAAAGCGAGCAGCAGCGCGGTGCCGACTACGCCGAAGCTCAGCAGACTCTCGAGCAGGAAGTTGTGAGCGGATCCCGTCGATCCACCCCAACGGAAGCTCCACGCCTCCGGGATGACGGTACGCGGGCTGCCCAGCCCATAACCGAACCAAGGCGCTGCCCACCAGATCGCCACGCAGGCGCGCCAAATCTCAATCCGGCCGGTAAAGGTCATGATCTCGGCCGCATGCCCGGTACGGGAGAACACCGCTGCGATGGCCGCGATCGACGCATGAATCAGGTCGGGATAGGCAACCACAACCAGTGAACCGGCCATGACGATAGCGAGTACCGTCAATCCCGCGGCTCCGCGCATCAGCGCAGGCAGCAGCAGGCTCGCGCCCAATCCGAGCAAAGCCGTGCGACTCCCCGTCAGCAGCAGCATCCCAGTGGAGAGAAGGAAGCCGATGACGGCCAGCGCGCGCAGCGCCCGCTGCTCGCTCGTCTTTGCGGTATAGACCGCGCCGATGCACGCCATCGCAGCGATCTGCCCGAGGCTGTTCGGCGCCCCGGTCAGGCCCCGAAGCCTGCCTTCGCCCGCAACGTGCGTCGCGACGGCGAATCCGGGCGCCACGATGTATAACGCCAGCGACCCCACAAGGATCGCACCGGCAAGCACGAAGAGCACGATCCATGCGCGCTGTAACTCTCGGTCCGTCCACGTGGCCATCGTCGCCGCAGTCAGCGCGGTCCCCAGCAGCGCCAATCCCCCACCCAGCGCAAGGACGCGGGTAGTCGAGTAGCCGGCGCTCATCAAAGCGAACACCGCATAGGCGAGGAACAGTCCAGTGCTGCGGTGATGGAACGCGGAACGCGCACCGTGCAGCGACGCGTAAGCGAGCAACACCAGGTACATCAGCATCTTCATCAGCGACTGCGCATCGAATCCCGATGCCGCCGCGTTGCCGGCCTGCTTCAAGGTGAAGTCCACCAGGAAGTACGTGATGCCGAGCAGCAGGGCTCCCGTGGTTGCGCCGCTGTCCCTGAGGTAGCTCAGCAGAGCGATTCCCACCACTGCCAGAGACACCAGCGTCAGCGGTGCTACGAGCGGCAGGATCGGCGTTTGCAGCGCGATCCAAACAATCCCGGTGATGGCCGCCAGCGTGAATACACATAGCACCGCGAGCGCGTTGCGGGCGCGAACCTCCACAGCGTCGGGCCAACGCGTCGTGCTCGCCGCACTCTCGAGCTTCATCGCGCGCACCTAACTCTGCTCTTGGCAATGACCGAGCACCGTTCGAGCGAGCAGGACGCCTGCGGTGAGCTCGGCCACGGCCACGCCGAGCACCGCTCCGCGTTCTCGAAACACCAGTGCGCCGAGGCAGGTCGCCGACGCCGAGACGAGGAACGCGACGGCGGCGATGCGCGACGCCACCGCGAAACCGCCGAAAGCTCGCAACCCCGTCTGCCAGATCCCGCGTAGCAAGCTCGCTGCAAATGCCACGCCCCAGCACAGCGACAGCACGGGAAGATCGGCGTACTTACCGGCAAACAGGCGCTGGGCAACCCAACCACTCAGCGCCACAACGGCGCACGCCCAGAGCACCAGGGTTCCGAGCAGGAGCATGGATGCGCGCTGGAGCAGTGCTCTGATCTCTGGTCCCTGTCCCGCCGCAGCGCACTGCGATAGACGAGGCAGCGCGCTCTTGGTCCATGCGGCCAGGAGCGTCGCCAGCGGAGCGAACAGCAGGCGCACGGCCGACACCTTCGCGAGCGCTTCCAGACCCAGCAGCGCAGAGACCAGGTAGATATACCCCTGGCTCTGGAGCCAGGTGATCTGACTGGAAGCGAGCGACCATCTCCCGCGCGCCCACCAGTAGACCAGAGCGCGACGCAGGCGGCTCACCTTCGTCTCGATCGACGCCGCCACCGGGGCAACAGCGATCCACGCGCAGATCCCCGCAACGCCGACGCAGATCAGAGCCGCGGAAGCCGACAGCGAATCGGCGGTCCACAGGACCGCGCACCCGCTCGCGATGCCAGCGATATAGGTCAGATCGACCCAGAGCAGCCGATCGAGACGCTCCAAAGCGAACGCCTGCGCTCTCTGCAGATCCCATGCGATCCACCCGACCGCCGCGAAGGCCGTAGCGAAACCGAAGCCGCGCGGGCCCAAGCTCGGTGAACGCAGCTCGAGCGCCTCCCACAACAGCGCGCCCGCCGCTGCAAGCCCCAACCACCAAGCGATCGCCGCACGCGCGTTCCACTGCAGATAGCGGGCCCGGCCGCCGGGGGCCAGAGCCGACGCTCTGACGATGAGCGGGCCGGAGACGAGTCCATCCTGGATGCTGGACGAGTACAATGCCAGTGACATGCCGAGGACATACAATCCGTACTCGGACGGGGCCGTCGCCCGGATGAGCAGCAGCCCAACGGCCAGGCTCGCCAGACTGCTCCCCGCCTGTCCGCACAGCGGGATCAGGTATCGGAAGCGACGCCACGCGGCGCTGTGCACCTGATGGGTACGCCGCGCGCCGAGGGCTGCGTCTGCTGGCTCGCCATCCGTGTCACGAGTTCCCATGCTACCTCTCGCCCACCATCGACCTGCCGCGTGCGCGGTCAAGCTCGGGCCGATCCGACCATCCGGACCCTGAAGTCAGGCTCGAGCGAGGCCAGCAGGCTCACCAAGAAATCGTCCTGCAGCCTGTAGGCGTCTCGCTCGTTCCGATCGATCGAGGAGATCCGCACCACCATGCCGTCGGCAATCACACCCTTGAGGCCGTAGGCCAGTTGCGCAAGCTTGCGGCGGATCCCCGGAAGGGTCGCACGGTCGCCCACCGTGACCCAGTAGGTGATGGGCTCATGCCGCGCCCCCTGGACCGCGACCAGTCGCTGGACTTGCAACGCACCGAAACGGGTGTCGATCGAGTCCTGTGTGGAGCGCGCCACTTCGAATCCTTGCGAGGCGTAGCAGTACTCGGGCCGATGCACCTGGGTCGTCTCGCCTCTTTGATCTCCGCCATAGGCGATGGAGAGCATCACGCGCTTGCCATGGCCGTTCACGTACGTCCGCGCGAGCACCTGGTCGTAGAGCTTGTCGATGCGTGCCTGCACTACGGGGCTCACCGCGATCGGAGCCATCGAAGCGTCGAACCGCCAGTCGCCGAATTGCATCGGAATCGACCGCTCGAGAGAGATCCGAGGCGTCCCATCCGCCAGTCGGTGCACGGGTCTCGCTGCGAATGCTGCCCACGCAGTCGTGACCATCACGATGCCGACGATCGCGTTACGGACCGGGAATACATCGTTCCACGAGCTCATGCGTGCCAACGCTCAGCACACCAAGGCGACCGCAACCGAAAAGACAGCCACTGCTTCATGCTCAGATCGAATCCGCGCCTACCCGACAACGTCGCTCCTGAGCCGCTTGACGCGGCCCAAGCCTTGATCCACCACGACGAGCATCACCAGGGCAGCCACGAACAGCACGATGCCGGCGAACCCGTGCAAGAAGCCCTGACCGGCTGCGTCTCCGAGGTGATAGGTGATGAGCACCAGCACGAGCACTCGCAGGAGGTTCGCGGCGAAGCCGATCGGAAGGATGCTCAGCGCCAACACAGCGTTGCGGATCCAGCTCGTGTGACGGACCAGATACAGGTAGAGCAGCCCGAGCGCGGAGAGCGAGAACAGCGAGTGCAGCCCGGAGCAGGCATCGGCCACCAGCAGCTCATACTGACCGACAGTGAGCACTACGCCGTTGCGCGCAACCGGGTAGCCCGCTGCGTAGAGCAACTGCTCCGCCGCCACCGAAACGGACTGCTTGAGCGGCAAGGTGAGCGAGTCCACCAGGATGCCCGGCAGCGGAACCAGGAACAGTAGGAACAGGACCGGGAACCATGCATCGCGCAACGCGCGCCAACCCGATGCGATCAGCAGCACGCCCAGCATCACCGGGATCTGGGAGCCCACTTCCAGGATCGGAATGTCCTGCGAGCGACCGAGCGTGTAGCTCAGCAAGCCCACCGCAAGCAGGATCCCGCCGGGAGCGCCCTGCGGATGCTGAGCTGGCATCGTGAGCGCCCGGCGGCTGCGCCACATCAAGAACAGCGACACCGCGAGGATGAGCGGCCCATGACTCTGCTCCTCGGTCCGCCAGCTCGTGCGTGCCAGGTCGAGGTAGGTCGGGACGTACAGCGCCCCGAGCCCGACCAGGATCGGGGCCCAGGACCACCAAGCGGCGCGCTCCAGCGTCGCTTGCCTAGCGAGGTCTGCGCTCGTCATGGCGTCTGCACGCGGCATGCGTGCGGGTCACGTCCGCAGCGCGAGATTGGGGAGCAGGCAGCATCGGATCAGAAGTCGTTCAGCACGGAGCCGACGACTCGACCGCCGGTGTCGGTGACCGATGCCGCCAGATCCTGAACCGCGCGCAGGCAAGTCCGATCCTTGCGCACGACGAGTAAGGCGCCGCCCGACCGCACCGCGATCACCTGCGCATCGGCGCTGAGCTCGGCCGCCGGAGTGTCGACGATCACGATGTCGAACGCGGCACTCAGCTCGCGGGTGAGGTCCGCGAGTGCGGCCCGGCCCAGTAGTTCCTGCGGGTTCGGAGGCGATGGGCCGGCCGGAAGGACGGACATGTCGAGCAGACCGGGCACCCGGTGCAACTCTTCGTGGCCTCTGCGACCCGAGAGCATCGTGGACAAGCCAAGCTTGTCGCTGAGGTCGAATAGCCTGTGCTGGCGCGGATGACGCATGTCGGCATCCACCAGGAGCGTGCGCTCGCCCAGCTGCGAGCACACCACCGCCAGGTTCGCGGCCAGATAGCTCCGCCCTTCGCCCCGGCCCGGGCTGATGATCGCAAGGACTTTGCGCTCAGGAGAGAACCACCGCAGCATGAGCTGACTGCGCAGCGCCCGCAGCTGTTCCACCTGCCTGCTGAACGGTTGATAGGCGGCGATCACCTCCGGGCCTAGCCCGTTGTCTTGGCCATGCAGGTAGGGATATTCGAACTGCGCGGAGAGCATCTGCTGGATGTCCTGTTCGGAAACCAGGCCGAGCTGAACGGCCGCTTCCCCGAACTTCAGACCATGTTCCCGCTGTAGCCGCAGTACTCGCTCCGCATCCGCGGGCGTGAGCTTGCCCGCGTCGATCAGCAACGCGCCGATAGAGCGCTCGCCGGAACGGCTTGCCGCGGCCACCGGCCAGAGCTTGGTGCCGTCGCGTAATGCAGTCATCATCGGGACGCGATCGTCAGCCCGCGGCGCGTAACCCATCGCTTGCCCGGCGCCGCCACGGCCAGCGCCGGCGCTTCTGGACACGCCCCTTGTCCAGCGCGGCCAAAACGGGGAAATCGAAGCCGGTGACCAGATCCTCCAGCGAGCGCACCCGTTTGTCGAGCACTTCTCGGAGCAGCGCGAGGCCGAGCCCCAGCAGCGTTCCGAACACGAGCCCCAAGGCGCAGTTGAGTATGGGCTTGGGAAAGGACGGCTCCAACGGCGCGATGGCCCGATTCAGGATGGAGATGTTGGTTTGACTCGTCTGACTCTCGAAGCTGGTCTGAGTGAAGCGCTGCGACGCCGCGTCATAGGCCTTTTGCGCGGAATCGACTTCTTTGAGCAGGACCGCCATCTCGTCGCGTCCTTCACTCAAGCGGAGCACCCGCGCTTTCTGTTCGGCAACCGCCTCCCGCAACTCCGTGGCACGGCGATCGGCGATGCGCGCCGTGTTGTCGATCGCATTCGCTGCGGTTGCGATCTCCGCCTTCAGCCTGATTCCCTGCTGTTCGATATCCGCCTTCAGGCGCAGCACCTCCGGATGGTTCGCGCCCAGCTGCGAGGAGACCTGCTCCAGCTTGGCCTCGCTCGCGGCGAGCGAGGCCTTGAGGTTCTGAATCAGCGGATTGGCCAGCACGTCGGGCAGACTGTCGGGATTGGCGCCGCGCGCCAGGAATTCGCGCAGCTGTCGCTGCCGCGACGATGCATCCGCCGCCTGGGCCTGTGCCGCCGTGTACTGGCCCGAGAGCTCTGCCAGGCGGGCATTGTCGAGGTCGAGCCGCTCGTCTGTCGTAGTGAACTCCTTGCGTCGCTGATACTGGTTGAGGCGGGTCTGTGCCTGCTCGAGCTTCTCGCGCAAAGCTTTGAGTTGCTCGTCGAAGAACGACGCCGACTGCCGGGCCGGATCGACGCGAAGCTCGAGATTGGTCTTGATGTACGCATCTGCGTAGGCGTTGGCGACCGCCGCAGCGTCTTGCGGGTTGACGCCGGTCCACGCGATGTCGATCACGCTGCTTTCACGCGAGGGCTTGACGTCGAGCTTTTTCGCGATCAGGTCGGCGAGCCAGTCGTCGGGCGTCCCGGCACCGCCGGTCTCCTCTTCCCACTTCTGCCGCACCGTCGGATCGTTGGTCAGCTTGAGAGCTCGGACGACGTCCACGGCGACCTTATGGCTCTGCACGATGTCCACCTGGGTCGCCATGTACCCCGGCACCATCTGCGCCGGCAGCACGATGCCCAGGATCGGGTCCGTCCCCTTGAAGTCGACCACCACGGTCGCGGTCGCCGTGTACTTCTTGGGCAGCTCGACGCTAAGCGCCAGCGCGAGCAGGAGCACGATCAGCAGGCTGCCGACCGCCGTCTTCCATCGAGCTCGGAAGACGAGCAGAAGCTGAGTGAAGGACATGGCGCAGCGCCGGGTTAGAAGAGACTCTCCCGGACAAAAATGACATCGTCGGGCAAGAGCACCTCCATCAGCGGCGCGGCGAAGGTGCTCGCCTTGCCATTCGCATCGCGTCGGCTCACCTGGATGTCCTTCTTCGAGGCGCGCAGCGTGAGCCCGCCGCCCACGGAGACCGCTTGCATCACGGTCATGTCCTTCTCGAGCCGATACGCACCGGGACGCTGAACCTCCCCGTAGACGTAGAAGTACGGGCAACGGTCGACGAAGATCGTGTCCCCAGCCATCACCTCGGGGTTCGCCACCGAGCCCCCGGAGCGGAACAAGCCCGGCAGGTCGATCCTGAGCTCCACCAGCTTGCCGGCGCGTAAGCGGACCAAGGTGACCGTGTCGGCCGCGTCTGGAGCGGTCCCGCCCGCCAGCGCGATGAGATCGGTCAGGTAGTACGTACCTTCCTGCAGCGGGAAGCGGCCGGGCCGGTTGACATGGCCCAAGACGGAGACCTGCTGGCTGTTGAACTGGACGACGGTCACGTTCACTTGCGGGTCCTTCATGAACCCTCTGCCCTTCAGCAGGCGAGCGATGCGCTCCTCGGCCTGTTTTGCCGTTCCGCCTCCGACTTCGACGGCACCCACCAGCGGGAACGTGATCGCGCCGGTTTCGGCAACCCTCGTGTCCGTTGTCATATCCGGTTGCTGGAATACGGTGACGTGTACCAGATCCCCGGTTCCCAGCAGGTAGGACCTGCCTGGCTCCACCGCCCGTACTGGCTCCGACTGTTGGGCAGCCATCGGTCGAGCCACGGCAGCGAGTGCGACCGCGACGATGATTCGGCTGATGCCGCGAGCGCGAAGTCCGGCAGCGCTCACGTCCACGGGTGTACGCATCCTCTCGCTTACTTCGTCAAACCGGCAACGTCTTGGGGGCTGGTCGCCGGTGTCGCAGGGACCGCGGGCAAAGCCGCAGGTGCTGATGCGGCCGCCGGGGCAGCCGCCTCCTTGCTCGCAAATTCCCCGATGTATTCGACGGTTGCGGCTGCGCGCAGACGCTTCACCTCCTGGCTGGAGAACTCGGCTTTCTTGCGGCTCTCGAGGAACTGCTCGATGTCGTGCGCGGCCTGTTCTCGGGTGAGCGGCGCGGGCTCCGATCGCTCGATCTGAGACACGACGAAGGTGTTGCCCCGTGGCAGCAACAACAGGTCACCGTCCTTCAGTTTCTGGATCCGGTCGATGACCTCGCTGGGGAGCATTTCGGTTGCCTGGGTCGTGGTGTTCATCGTGAACTTCACGTTCTGCGATTGCAGCCAGTCGGCCAGCTCCGGGATCACTTTGCTCTTGTCTTTGAGCTTGTCGAGGCGATCCAGCTCCGCCCTAAGTTGCGCCTTGAACTCGGGCGGCGCAGACAACCCGATCTCCCGCAGGCGGTAGATGCGGCGGTGCTGGAACAGACCGAGATTCTGCGCATAGAACTCCTCGACGTCGTGCGGAGTGACGCTGAGCCCCGCCTTCCCCGCTTGCTCGAGATATGCCTGGGCCAGCAGCTGGCGCTTGGCGGCTTCGATCGCCCCGAGCACCCGGGGGTCGCGGTCCAGTTTCCGCTGCACTGCCTGTTGGATGAGGAGCTGCTGGTCGATCAGTCGCTCCAACACTTGCTGTTGCGCCTGCTTCTGCTGTGACTCCGGAATCGACCCCAGCCTTGTCAGTGCCTGGTTGATTTGGTGGACCGTAATCTCATCGCGGTTGACCTTCGCCGCGACTTGAGTGACGTTCTTCTCTTCGGCGCTCCGGCCGCACCCTGCCAGCACGGCCGCCCCCATCGCCAGGAGCAATGCCAGGGGGAGCCGGCTCGCGAGCGGTGCCGAGCGTTGCGTCTCGCGGGGGAAGCGGTCTCCGGCCGCGACGGCTGTGACGGCAGCCCTGTGCAAGGGCAGAGCTCGCGCTGCGCCGCTCACCTGCTTGCGGATTCGGCGGTGAAACCGTAACTCACTGAAAATGTTTGGCATAAAGCCTCGGTCGTGGGTTCGAGGACACCGGCTTGCGAGCCGGAGCGTGCTGCTGCGTCGCACAATCGTCGGAAGTGCCCTATGGCCCTCCAGGGGATAGGTTCCCGCACGACGCACGGGGCGTATCCCCCAGTCGGAGCGCACCGGTGTCGACTGCCAGGGGACAAGCCGAGCTTCACGCGCGTTCGGCGCCAGTAGCACAGCGCCATGAGAGCAAGAAGCTTTCCTTCCCGGCCTGTGCCCGGCATCTCGTGCCGAACCTGCGCTGTCCACCACCGCCGTCGGGTGACTCGGCACAAGGAGTGGGCGGTCTTACAGGGGAAGGCCGAGGATTCTCCGAGCCACGATGGATGCGCTTCACCGGCGATATCGGACGCGCCGGTTGTGCGCAGCGGCTCAGAACGGACCAGGCAAGCAGAGTCTTCCAGCGAGCAGGCGGTAGCCGCCCTCAGAAAAGATTGCCGCTCTCAGCAGCGCGCGCTGCCTCGATTTCTGCCGATCGGACACGTGAGCCCCGGAAAGGCATCTGGCACTCCATCACGACGCGTCAGAACTCGACCTGGGCATTGACGTATGCGGTGAGGTCGGTGTAGTCGCCATACGGAACGTTGGAACGCCGCTGCTCATAGCGCAGCCCGGTCGAGACCGAAAACAGCCTGGTCAGTTGCGATGCGGCAGCCGGGCCGATCGACCAGATGATGTCTTGCCTCTGCGGATCCCCGACGCCGAGCGAGTTGCCGAGGTAGTAATCCCGCCGCCACCCGGCGTTCAACTGCAGCGTGGTCTTGCTCGTCAGCTGGTACGACGGTGTAATCCCGACCCCCCGCTGGCGCACGTAGCTCGCGACCACATCCTCGATCGGGCCGATGGTCTGAAAGGCCGTTGCGCGGATCGTGAGCTTGCCCGAGACGAGGTAGTCATAGTTGAGCAGCCCGGATAAGCCCGCGAAGTCGCGGTCGCTCGCCGTGGGATGCGTACGCCGGGTGTACCCGATGTCGCCTGACAGCTGCGAGCGGCCGGTCAGCTGCCAGTTGATCACCGCGGAAAGCGTGGTCTGACTGTACTGGTTGTCGAACAGCAGTGCGGTGCTTGCCGGGCGGTTGGGCCATTCGCCTTCTTCATAGCGCAAACGTGCACCCGTAGAGTTGCCCTGTGGCGACTTGTAGTTCGCGGCAAGCTCCTGTGTCCAGGACGAGAAGTCGCCTACCTTCAGTGCGGGGGTGGGGTAACGATAGGAGTAATAACCGATCCCTGCCTCCAATTCCCAGCGCGGGGTTAGGGCATAGCGCGCATCGGCGCGGCCCCGGTACGAGTCGAGAAGGAACGGTGTGGAGATCCGCACTGCGCTCGAGTAGGGCTGCCGCTCTCGTTGGGTATCGAACGCCAGCTGCCCAAACCAGTCATCTCCCGCCCGCCAGTCCCAGGAGCCGCTCACCGCATAGCCGGTGAAATCGAGCTGGTCGAAGCGCTCGTAGCGATATTGAGTAACCGACGCGTCCGCCCGGAACAGCTGGCGGCTCACCGGCAGATTGAGCCGGGCGCCCACACCGTAGCCCAGGATCATATCGCTCTCGTACGGCTCGCCGAGCACGACGTTCGGATCCAGCTCGTCAGACACGCGGAACACGTTGCTGTCATAGGCAAGGCTGCCGAACCCGCGTAGAAACCAGGTGTCGCCGTCCATGGCGAACACCGGCGACGAAGGGAGGGCGAGCGCGAGAAGGGCTAGCCGGGCGGCCAGGCGCGAGCCCACGTTCCAGCGTTGACGGTTGAGTGACGTCAACGTTTCAGGAAATCAGAAGGTTGCGCCATAAACTTCACGCCGTTTCCCAATCCCTGAATGGAGCACCCACCGCCGCTGCATCGCGTCGGTGACAGCGAGGGCATCGATCGCACGCCGCATGCCGCCTGCAAGGGTGCAGATTCCTGGACGGACCAATCCGACGGGAGCACCGTCGAGAGCCAGCGCCATCGGCCTCCGATCGCAGTGCGCTCGGCACCCATTGAGCGGGCACGGGCATCCTTCATCGCCCACCCCAGGGAGGGGGCCCGGCTCTCCGGCGGGCGCGCGGGAACGGAAAGCAAAACGCCGGCCAAACCGCACCGGCATGCGAACTACGGCCTGGAACGCTGGTCAGGAGATGCAGCTCGCGTCGCGTGAATCACGCGCGGGATGGATCTGCGCGATGGATGCGGCCTGTAGTGGCCCGGCCAGACATCGGCCGCGGACGCTGGCACAGAGGCCGCGGGAGCACGACTGCTTTCTCGTGGCTCAGGACGGCGCGGTTGGCCCCGGCCGCAATCGGCCGGACGCGCTGGGATTCGGAACCGTTCTCCGGCGACCGCAGTCGGCCGGCGCGATAAACGTCGGTCGGCCGGCCCGCCGTGGTGACCTTAGCTGCGTCCCTGCATGCCGCGCAGGCGTATCAAGTTGAGCGTGATGCCTTTGGCCACCGCCTGCGCGCGGTTTCTGACTTCGAGCTTGCGCAGGATCTTCTGGATGTGGTTCTTGACCGTCAGATGACTGATGCTGAGGATCTGAGCGATCTCGCTGTTGCTCTTGCCATGCTCCACCCAATTGAGAACTTCGGCCTCGCGGGAAGTCAGGATGACCGCTGACGTCGCTCGCTGCGTACCCGGCGCTCCGACCCGCTCAAGATTGGCCCGTAGCCAGCCTGCATACAGATAGGGAGCGAGCAAATGGAGCATCCGGGCCTCCCGCTCGCCTGCCACATCCCTTAGCTTGAAGAAGGCAAAGAAGCAGGCCGCGCTTCCATCCAGGCTGGCGACGCCATGTGCGATTCCGTTTCCGAGATCCAGCCGCTGGAGCTCCTCGGTGACGGACAAAGCCAACCCCCGCGCCTGCGCCGGTGGCTCCGCGCTCAGCAGGAGCGGGACACCCCCGCCGTCCTCCCATAACGCCAGCAGCGAGTGCATCACCCCCCGGTCGGAGCGACACAGCTCGGAGAGCCGGTGCTCCGGGATGGGGTAGCTTCCGAGCCACTCGAAGCGCCATCGCTGGACGGGAGGAAAGGGCATGCCGCACACCAGCACCTCATGCGCCAACATGCCTTGAAACACCCCCTGCACCCACGAGAAGAAGTCGGAGCGCTTCGCGACCGCAACCGCCGTCTCGATGTTCACGAGCAGCATGTCGAGCTCTGTGCGGGAACGGATCCTGGGTTCGTCTGGCATCTCGACGGCTCGCTTCAGCAACCGATCGGTGTGCCGTCGACGGCTTGGCGCGGCATGGTCGAGCACGACGACACGCAGTCATCATGACCACGGAACATTTCGGAACCATGTCAGATGCATGGCAGCGGGGTGATCCGCGCCGTGCGAGTAGGCGGCGGTGCTCCGCGCGACCAGGCGCCTGCCGGCAGTGCTCGCGGGGCGAGCTTGGTCCGCTTGGGGTTCGAGTGAGGTGCGTGTGTCGTAAGACAGCGCGGCCCTGGGGAGCAAGCCTCCACCCCGAGAGGGGTTGCACGCCGCGCTGGAACGCCGCCCCTGCCAGGGGCGGCGGGCACTACCACTCCGAGTACGGCTTACCGTCCAAAGAGTTCCCTTCGGCGCCGCTTTTGACGTCGTATACCGCTCCCTTGGTATCCGGGTCGGGAGGAGCAATCACCTTCCACGTGGCGGAGGCATCGGTAATCGGATCTACCGGGATGTTGCGGATGTACCGCTGGCTCACCAGCTCATCCAGCGAGTCGGGATAGCGTCCCTTGTCGCCGTAGAACTTGTCGATGGCATCGCGCATCACGTTGAGATCTTGCTTGAGCGTCGCCTCTTTGGTCCGTTCCACGTGCGTAAAGTAGCGGGGCACCGCAATCGTCAGCAGCAGGGACAAGATGGCGAGCACGATGATCAGCTCGATGAGCGTAAAGCCGGCACCCGCCCTCCCTATGCGGCCGGTTATGCGCCCAGGGCGTTCTGCCGCGCGCGCGACGGCTCGGGAGCAACGTTGCGCTGGGGCGAACCGCGACGCCCGCACCCTGCGCCTGAGGCGGGGTCTATCCAGCTTGGCTTCGTTCACCACTGATTGTAGGGCGTCCCGTTCAAGCCCTTCTTGGTGGATTTCGAGTAGACGTCGAACACGTCGTCACCCTCGTGCGGGTCGTCGGGTGAGCTCTCGTAGCTACGCAGTCCCCAGGTCTTTTGCGCGGCTACGTTGGGATCGTCGACAAACGGATCTCGGGGCAAGCGGCGCAGGAAATAGATCTTTCGTTTGTCCGGAGTCTTCTCGTCCGGCACCCCCGACACCAGCACATCCAGCGACGGGGGATAGCCTGACTGATCGATCTGTTTCGTCACCCTGCCCTCGTCGGTCGCCTGCTTGTAGGCGTCGATGGCGGTACGAATCTCCCGCAGGGAGACACGAAGGTCCTGCTCTCGGGAGCGCTGTGCGGCCAGCTCTGACAAGGCAAGCAGCCCGGACGCCAAGATGCCGATGACCGCGACGACGACGATCAGCTCGATGAGGGTGAAGCCGGCTCGGTCTATGGGCGAGAGAGAATGCCGAGCGCGCCGGGCGCGAGGCGGAAGGTCGCGGCCACAACGCAACCGTCCGCGCGAGCCGACTTTACGTCCACGCGAAGGCCTTGGAGACGAGGACGACACGCCGTTACCCACCCAAGTGACTTGCTCTCGCGCGCCGTGCAACCACGGCTACTGCGTGATGGCGATCTCCACAGGAGGCGGGGGCAGCATGGCAACGTTGGCCCCTGTGGCATCCAAGCCGACGACGTTCTCGGCGCTGACCTGCGCCTTGCCCGACCCGGCCAGCACCTTGAAGCGCACGGATATGCTGCCGTCCACCTTCAGCGGCAACCGGCCTGGTGCGGACACCGCCGACCCCACCGGCTCGAGCTGCGAGGGATCGTAGGCAAGCTCCAGCCGCGCGCTTACCGCCGCCGTCCCGGGCGGCAGGCCAATCGAGACCAGGACCTCGTTGCCACTGCGCACCGCGAGCGGCGCCGCCATCAGCAACGCCGGCGGCGGCTGGGTCACGTCCGGCGGCTGCGCAATGGCGACGGGCCCCGTCGGCCCCGTCGGCGGAGCCCCAGCGCCAGGCGGCGCCACGGGCGCAACAGGTGGCGGGGGAGGAGGCGCTGTCACACCTTGCGGGAACAAGCGCTGCGGCCCGCCGGGGCCCTGCGCTGAGGCCAAGGCGAGCGCACCGGGAGCCGTCTGACCGATTCGCAGGACTGGGCTGCCGATCGCCGAATCGGTGCCCACGGATGTCTCGAGCACTGCGCTTTGCGGCCAGTTGATGGTGCGCACGATGTGCGGGGTGATGAGCAGGACGATTTCGGTCCTTTCCCGGTCGGTCGATTGGTTCCTGAACAGCCGGCCCACGATGGGGATGCTGGCGAGACCGGGCACGTTCGTGTCGGCGACGCGATCGTCGTCTTGGATCAGCCCGGCGAGGATTTGCGTCTCGCCGTCCTTGATTTGAAGCACCGTCGCCGCATTGCGCGTCCCGAGCTGGTACGCGATGGTGGCGCCGCCCGAGGTCCCCCCGGCCACCTTCACCTGGTTGATGATGTTAGTAACCTCCAGCCCGATCTTGATGGCAACGTCGTCGCGCAGGTAGATCGTGGGCTCCACATCCAGCTTAAGCCCTGTGTCGAGGTAGCTGACCGAGGATGAGACGCCGACATTCGCCGTGGATGTGGTCGTGATCACGGGGACCTTTTGACCCACATGGACTTTCGCCTTCTCATGGTTCTTCACGCGGACGCTGGGGTTGGCCAGCAGCTTGGCATCGCCATCCGACCCCGTGAGGGTGGCGACGATCGGCGGGTTGGCGGTGAACGCCATGAGGCCTCTTGTACTGTTCAACGGGATGTTGGCGGGTGGGATCGCGTTCCCGTTCGAGTCCGTGCCGCCGCCGGTGGGAAGGCCGGGGGCGCCGTAGCTGATGCTCGTCGGCCATTGGATCCCTATCGTCTGCAGCCTACTGCGCGAAACCTCCAGCACCTCGAGGGCCAGCACCACCTCCGGCTCGGCCAGGTCGAGCGCGCGCACCAGTTTTGCGACAACGCTCATCGCCTCGGGAGTGTCCTTTACGACCATCATGTTCAGCTTCTCGTCGATGAACACGTCCTGCGTCTTCACCATCCCCTTGACCAGGTTGACCGCCTGCTTCACGTCGGCATTGGCCAGATAAAAGCTGCGCACGACCAGCTCGCGATACTCCTTCTGCTTGGCCGGCGTGTTGGGGTAGATCAGCACCGAGTTCTCGTTGAGCAGGACGCGGTCGAGCTGATTGGTGGCGAGGATCAGCCTGACCACGTCATTCAAGGAGGTGTTGCGCACGAAGATGTTGATCTTGGTGTCGGCGCGGACATCGCGGTCGAAGACGAAGTTGATGCCCGAAGTGCGGGAGATGACCTCGAACACCGACTTCAAGCTCGCGTCGCGGAATTCGAGTGTGATGGGCTTGGTGAAAGCCGACTTCAGCACCGGCTGGCGCGTTTCCGCTGCAACCGCAGCGCGCTGCTCGTAGATGCGGTCGAGTAGTTCGCGCGCCTCGAGCAGGTTGGATTCCTGCGCGAGTACCGCGCGCAGGGCGGACTCCGCCTTGTCCAGCGCCCCCGCGTCTAGGTCCACTTGCGCAGCCCGCACTGCGGCGAGGTTCTTGCGCCTCTGGTCGATCAGGGCGAGGCCCGTTTGCGCCGGCCGATTGTTGGGGTCGTACTGCAGGGCTCGCCGATAGTCCGCCTCAGCTTTGTCCAACTCGCGCGAAGCCCGGAACATGTCGCCTTCGGCAACCATGCGTGCGACGAACAGTCTTTTCGCCTGCTCGTAGTTCTTGCGGTACAGATAGTTGTTGGGTGCCTCCTTCACGGCCTCTTCATACTTGGCTATGGCACCGGCGGTGTCGCCCCCAGCCATCAGCTCTTCGCCTTGCGTGTATGCCCGATATCCGGCGCACGAGCTCAGCAGTAGAGATGAGATCACGAGCAATAAGCGCGAGAGACGGGCCATCACTGAGCTCCGATCGGAAGGGTTTGCCGTTGGCTGAGCGGCAGATAGGTCAGCACCAAGGCCCGGTCGTTGACCTCTTCCAGCTTGTACGTGTTGTCGATCACGTCACCCGGTTTCACCACCAGGTTGCGCTCGCCGCTGGTCAGGAATACCGTGGTATCGGCGCCCTCGGACAGGTGCCCCATGTACACGAAGGGCAACGGCGGGGCGGGCGGTGGTGTAGGTGGCGGTGGTGGAGCGGCGGCGGCCGCTGCGAGGGCAGCTGGGGAAGGTGCAGTGGGTTTAGGTGGAGCCGGCCGAAAACTACGCGCGCCGAACGGATCTGCATCCGGGCTCGCGGCGCGGTGGCGCTGGAGCCTTTTCAGATCGAGTGCCGGCGTCGCCGGCGCAGCCGACCGGGCTGGCACTTCGGTGGAACGCGTGCGCGGCGCACTCTCCACCACGGCGCCGGCGCTCGCCTCGGGCACGTCGGTCAGACTGTCGGACCAACGCACCGCCCCCAAGGTGAGCGACAGCGCGCCGACCAGCAATCCCACGCGCACTTTGGGGTTCATCGCAGCTCCTCGCGCCCCGATCGTTGGTGGTCGCGGCTCATCACTCGGTCGCCAAGAACAGCGTGAAGCGCACTCTTGCCTCCAGGTCCGGCTGCTCGACACCCTCGCGCTTCATCGTCAATTCGTCGAGGGCGGAAGCGGGCACGGCCTCCAGCACGTCGTCGACGAACCCGCGCACATCCGCATAGTCGCCGCGGACCGGCAGCGTAACCTGATACCGCGCGAGCCGGAAATCGAGCTCACGGGCGAGGCGGTATTCTCCCTTCTCCAGCAGCAGGCCGTGCTGGCGAGCAGAGCGGTGAATGCGGCCCAGCAACTCGGGCAGGTTCACGGTCAGCGGGAAAAACGCATAGAAGTTGGAAAGCTGAGTCCGCCCACTCGTCGGCGCGGCTGCTGTGCCCCGGCCGCCGAGGCGCGATGCCATCGCGGCGGCCTCTTGGCCCAGCGCATGCAAGCGGTGCCGAGTGGATTGAATCGAGAAGCCAGCGACGCCAGCCGCGCACACGAGCAACACGACGCCCGCCAGACCCGGCCATCGCAGCCGGATCAGCCATCGCCTGAACGTCCACGACGCCGCAGCCGCGGTGGGAAGATTCATCGAGCGTCCTGCCACACGGCGTTGAGAGTGAAGGCGACCGGCTGGCCCGGCTCTTTGGTCTTCACCTCGTGGCTGATCAGTACCACGTCGCGGAGGCGGCCGGTGCGCTCCAAGTGCGCCATATAGTCGAATATCGCGGGGAGCGTGCGTGCAGCGCCGCCGATGAGGACGCTGCTGCTGCGCGGATCCGGCTGCACAGCGAGCAGCGCGACTTGGGCATCCTCAGCCGATTCAATGGCGGAGAACAGGTCTCCCCAGGGCACGTTCATCTGCTGCAGCACACCGTTCGCTTTCTTGATCTGGTCTCTCAACTCGGGCGTGTCGGTATCGCGTTCGGCGAGTCGGGGCAGCGAACGGCTCGCCATCCCGCGCAGCTGCTCCAGTTCCGTCTGGCGCACGGTCACTTGGCGGCCCAGCTCGCGCTGATAGCCGACAGCGGTCAGCAAGGCGATCACCCCCACAGCAAGCAGCAGGCGGCTCAGCGCGAACGCCCTGCCCGCGGGGTGAAGGAAATCCAGTTCGATGCGATGGATGGCCATTTGCGTCGTGTGCCCGCGTCGCCGTACTAGCCTTTCATGCCGAGGCGAGAGAGGAACGGGAGGGCGCTTACACTCACGCTGCGCGCGGGGGATCGCTTCTGGGGCAAACGCAGAAGCTTCCAGCCCGGCACGCCGAACGGCGGCACGTCCTCCAGGTCGGCTGCACACAGGTAAATCGTTCCCGCGTCCGCGACCGAGCTGGCGATGGCCTCTTGCTTGAGCAGCGTCGGCAGCACCTCGGGCAGGGCGCCGTCCATGCGGCGACCGCGCACTGCTGTCCATCCCCCGCCGGTCCGGAACGCGAAGGTGATGCGCCCGGGCTCAACCGTGGCTAGACAGAACTCCGGCTCCCTCAGAACGCGCCGATGCCGGTTGATGCAGTCCGCGAGCGCCGGCGTCACCGAGACCAGTTGCCCGCGGGACTGTGACACGACTTCGCGCAGATGACTCAGCAGGTCCCTGTCGACAGCCGCAGCGAAGGACGCCCGTCCCGCGGGCTGCTCGTCGAGACACACTTCCCAGCCTTCAGACGCCTGGCCATACACTTCGCGGAAGCTGTGACGGGCAAACGCCAGGCGCTCCGCGTCAGCCACCAAGCTCTCGCTCCAGGGCAGCAGCACGTAGCGCACGAAGTGGTCTGACAGCACAACGGCGACCGGTCCGGCACGGCGGCCGGCCCCACGCAAGCCCAGTGCCAGGGTCTCGAGCGTGGGCCGCCAGGGCTCGACGCTCGCGCGAGCCTGCGGTCCGGAGGAGGCGTCGGCTGCAACTTTGATCGAGCGGGCCGGCGGCGCCGCGCGCCACCACAGCGCCGGGCGTCGGGCAATGTTCACCTCGCCCGGGCGCAGCTCGACGTGCAGAGTCTCGCCGACCGGGAGCTCAGCCAACCAGCGTGACACGGTTGATCTCCTGCAGCGTGCTCTCCCCGAGGCGGACCACTTCCAGCGCGGCCTCGCGCAGGAAGCGGGTGCCTTGTTTGCGCGCGGCCTCTTTCACGCGCCGGATCGGCTCCCGGGCCACGATCAACTCGCGGATCTCATCGTTGAGCACCATGATCTCCGAGATGGCCTTGCGTCCCCGGAAACCGGTGCCGCGGCAGTGCCCACAGCCGCGGCCTGCGCGCAGCGTCCATCCCTGCACCTGGTCAGCGGTCAGACCTGACTCGGCCAGGAGTTGGGCATCCGCTTTGACGTCCTGGGCGCAGTGAGTACAGCTGACGCGCACCAGCCGCTGCGCAGCGATGCCGTTGAGGGCGGACACGAAACTGTAGGGGTCCACGCCCATGTGCGTGAAACGCCCGATGACGTCGAACACATTGTTCGCGTGCACGGTCGTGAACACGAGATGTCCGGTCAGCGCCGCCTGCACGGCGATCTGTGCGGTCTCCGGGTCGCGGATCTCGCCCACCATGATCTTGTCGGGATCATGCCGCAGGATCGACCGCAGGCCCCGAGCGAAAGTGAGGCCCTTCTTCTCGTTCACCGGAATCTGCAGCACCCCGGGTAGCTGATATTCGACCGGGTCTTCGATCGTGATCAGCTTGTCCGAACCGTGGTTGATCTCGGTGATGGCCGCATACAGCGTCGTGGTCTTCCCGCTGCCCGTGGGCCCGGTCACCAGCAGCATGCCGTAGGGCTCGCTCGACAGCCGCCGCAACGTGGATACCGATGGCCGGTCGAAGCCGAGCGCATCCAGGCTCAGCCCCTTCACGTGGTCCGTCAGGCTCTGCTTGTCGAGGATACGCAACACGGCATCCTCGCCGAAGATGCTCGGCATCACGGACACGCGGAAGTCGATCTCGCGGCCCTGAGCGAGAACCTTGAAGCGGCCGTCCTGCGGGATACGACGCTCGGCGATGTCGAGCTCGGCCATCACCTTGATGCGCGAGATCACCTGCTCGGCCATATCCAGGCCTTGCGCCGTGCCCACAGCGCTCAGAACGCCATCGAGCCGGTACTTGATCACGAGCTGCGTGGCGCTGGTCTCGAGGTGAATATCGCTGGCGCCGCCCCGCAACGCATCGTATAGCGTCGAGTGCACCAGCCGGACGACTGGACTTTCCGCCTCGCTGATCGTCTTGAGCGACAACTCCTCGAGCCGGCTGCGGCTGCCTTCATCGTGCGCGGCCTCCGTGAGCACCGAGTCCATCGCGCGCACGGTTTCACCGTGCCGGGCCAGATATGCCGCCACGTCGGCCGGGTGCGCCAAACGCCACTCCAGCGCGTCGGGCACGTGCTCCTCCGCCCAGGGCCGCAGAGTCGGATCGAACGGATCGCCGAAGACCAGGATCTGCGCCTCGGCCTCACCGCGGAACAGCACGCATCCGCGCGAGACCGCATCGGTATAGGGCAGAACATCGAAGGCCGGCTCCAGGCCGTCGAGATCGCGCATCGAAGCGACCGCGTACCCGAGCGTCGCACCCAACGCGGCCGCGTACGCCTCGGGCGGCAGGCCCGATTGCTCTTCCAGGATCTCGACCGTGCGCTTGCCAGCTGCCTGAGCCGCCGCGCGGGCGCGCACGATCTCCTCGGGGAGGATCAATGGCGCGCGAGACAGCTCTTTCGGGTTCATTGAATGCTGCCGGCCAGTTCGAAGATCGGGAAGTACATGAGCAGCACGATCCCGCCGATGACGATGCCGATCGCCGCCATCAGCAGCGGCTCGAACACGCGCGTGAAGCGCTCGACCCAGCGCGCCAGTTCCTCCTCATGGAAGGCGGCGATGCGTTCCATCATCTCGCCCATCTGCCCGGTCCGCTCTCCAACGCGCAGCATGCGCAGCGCGACCGGCGTGGTGAGAGACTGTCCGTCGAGCGATGCGGAGATCGTCTGGCCCTCCCGGATGTTGCGCGTCGCAAGCGACAGCCGCTGGCGCAATTCCTGATCGAGCAGGCCAGACACCTGCGTCAGAGCCTGGGTCACGGGGGTGCCCCCCGAAAGCAGCATGCCCACGGTTCGATAGAACCGCGTCAGCTGATATACCCTCACCCGCTCACCAACGGCCGGGATGCGTAGGAGCTGGCGGCTCATCCATTGCCTGAACCCGGGCCGGCGCATCCACACCGCCAGCCCGACCACGACAGCGGCCAATGTCCCCACCAGCCACGACCCATGCGCCTCGACGAATGCGCCCCAGGCCATCAGCAGCTTCGTGAGGCCCGGCAGATCCCCCCCGATGTCCTGGTAGATATGTGCGAAGCGCGGGACGACGTAGCCGAGCAGGAACAAGCAGACGAGCCCGCCGACGACGATCAGGATGGCGGGGTAGATCGAGGCGCTCACCAGGTGCTTCTTCACGGAGTCCAGTTGGGTCTGGTACGCGACGAAGCGTGAGAGGGCCTCCGGAAGGCTGCCGGTTCGCTCGCTGGCCCGTACCGTCGCCACGTACAGGTCCGGGAACGCATGCGGAAACGACTGCAGGCTCGTCGAGAACGACTGCCCTTCCTTGAGCCGCTCCGTCAGGCCGGCGAGAAGAACCGCGGTGGCACCGCGAGTTTCCTTCTCCGCCAGCGTTTCCAGCGCCTCCATCAGGCTGATCCCGGAGCGCAGCAACGCGAGCAGCTCCTGGGTGAACAGCACGAGCGGGAAACGTGTGGTTCTCGCGAACTGCGGCAACGCCAGGGCCCGCACGCGCTTGATTGCGAGGACCATGTACCCCTGGGCCTGCGCCTGCTCACTCGCGTCCCGGTCATCGCGGGCGTCGAGCGACAAGGAGACGACGCCGCCCGACTTTACGGCTTTCACGTGATAGCGCATGGGTCTGCCATAACCGCAATTTCTGGGCCGGGTCGAGCACAGGGGGGCTCGAAGCGATTCCAGGCGCCTCCTTCCACTCCCCGACTTCGCTCCTCCCTGGATCTCGCCGCGTACGCTCCCGTTTCAGTAATTGGTGATATCAGCGTCTTCGCCAGTGCCTCCCGCCTGCCCGTCCTTGCCCAAGGAGACCAGATCGTACTCGCCGTGCTCGCCCGGCTGGCGGTAGATGTACGGGCGATCCCAGGGGTCGACGGGCACCGCCTTGCGCAGGTACGGGCCGTCCCACTTGGGCTCATTGTTGGGTCGCGTCACCAGCGCGCTCAACCCCTGCTCGGTGGTCGGGTAGTGACCCGTATCCAGACGATATTGGTCGAGCGCCTTCTCGAAGGAATCGATCTGTGCGCGCGTGACCTGCACCTTGGACTTGCCCGCCTGAGCGAAGTAGCGTGGCGCCACATAGCCCACCAGCAATCCGATGATCACGATGACGACCAGCAGCTCCAACAGGGTGAAGCCGCGACTGCGACCACGGAAATAGGTTTGCGCCTGCGTCATCATAGGACGTTGCATCTCCATTGCCATTCTGCAGAAGACCGCTTGATTTGGTCGGAATACTGCGAAGGCTGTGCCAGCAGCGAAGCAGTGTAAGACCTCCTCTTGACATGTCTGTTATCGCCTTGTAGCACCCGCCTCTAGAGGCGTCAAGCAATCGGATGGTCTATACGCAGGCGTAGGACGAGGTGGATCCGGCCCCGCTTGGGGCCAACAGCCATCCCCAATCCCGCATGCTGTCCAGTGGCCGTTGCCTCGCGCCGACGTCCCTGCGCAGCAGTCGCACTCATCGACCTCGCGCCTGCACGCCGCGCGGTCCGTCGGCGCCAGCACCACCCAGCATGGAGTTGGCGACGGATCGGCCCCCCTCAAAGCCGGACGGCGTGCCTGACCGTACCCGCCACTGCTGTAATCGGCCCGGCATCGATGTTGCATAGGGGAGTCTAGAGCGCCCCGATCCGCCCACGCCTGAATGGCAGAGTCAACGCTACGGCGTCGTCCGCGATCGGTGTGTCGATGTCAGTGAGCCAAACAGGGACCCCGCGGCCTATGGTGTCCACCTTGCAACCCGCTTGACGCGTCCGCGCCGGTGGCTCTTCTTGTGGTGGGGCCGCCGCGGGAGGGCGACATCAATTTGACGCAGCCTCCGACGAGATCCGCCGTGATACAGCGCTTGGCAGCGGACCACACCCGCACCGGGATCGGCCCCGATGATGGCGGTCCACTGGTCGTGCGGCGCCAGCTTTCCGCGTCGGCGATCGTCCGCGCTTCGCTCGACGCCATCATCGCGCTCGGGCTCCTGCTGGTCGTCGCGCATCTCTACGGGCGGCCCTTCGAAGGGCCTTACCTCATCCTGGCGCTGATCGTCTTTTCGCTCACATTCCCGGGGGCCGTCTACCCGGCCGGCTCGTTGCCCGTTCTGGCGCGCGAGGTGATTCTCAACTGGTCTATCGTCCTGCTGATCCTCCTGTTCTTCGGTTACGCGAGCGGGTACGTGCGATTGTTCCCTCCCAGCATGGTCGCAGCCTGGGCGATGGGCGTGCCGGTCTTCCTGTTCCTCAGCCACGCCATGCTGAGGCAGCTACTGCCCAAGGTGCTGGCCATGGACGGAGTTCAGCGCAACGCCGTGATCGCGGGCGCGGGCGAGCTAGGCGCGAAGCTCGCCAAGCAACTCGTCTCGGGGCGCGGGCTCGGGGTGCGCTTGGTCGGTGTATTCGACGATCGTAGCGAGGCACGGCGCGTACAGATCGACGGTGTCCCGTTGCTCGGCACGCTGAGCCGCCTGCCCGGCTATGTCAAGGAGCACCATGTCGAACTGATCTACATCACGCTGCCGATGGCATCCCAGCCGCGCATTCACAAGCTGCTGAACGAACTGCGCGACACGACCGCGTCGATCTATTTCGTCCCGGACATCTTCACCTTCGACCTGATCCAGGCGCGTATGGACTCGATCGACGGCATCCCCGTGGTCGCCGTATGCGAGACCCCTTTCTACGGCGTGAACGGACTGCTCAAGTCGCTGAGCGACTACATGCTGGCCGCCGCGGGTCTCGTGTTGATCTTGCCGCTCCTGCTCGTCATCGCGCTCGGGGTCAAACTGTCGTCGCGCGGCCCGGTGCTGTTCAAACAGCGGCGGTACGGTCTGGACGGCAAGGAGATCGCGGTATACAAATTCCGGACCATGACCGTCATGGAGGACGGGGACCAGGTCCGGCAGGCGACGCGAGACGACGACCGGATCACGCCCTTCGGCCGGTTCCTGCGGCGAACCTCATTGGATGAGCTGCCGCAGTTCATCAACGTGCTCCAAGGGCGCATGAGCGTCGTCGGACCGCGCCCGCATGCGGTGGCCCACAACGAGATGTACCGCAAGCTGATCAACGGCTACATGGTGCGCCACAAGGTCAAGCCGGGGATCACCGGATGGGCTCAAGTGAACGGCCTGCGCGGGGAAACCAATACGATCGACAAGATGCGGGAGCGCATCGAGTACGACCTCGCGTATCTGCGCAACTGGTCGTTGCGGCTCGATCTGAAAATTCTCCTGCGGACGGTCCTGCTGGTCTTCCGCGACCGCAGCGCGTATTGAGGGGCGTCGCAGTCCGGTCGAGACAAGCCGCGGCGACGTGTCGGGAGTTCACGCTCCGCCTGCTTGCAATTCCCGGCCGCACTCGGAGATCCTCACCTCGTCCCGGCGCCCGCATCCTCCCGTGCACAGCCGAGGCGGACGGGCATGCGCATCCGCCGAGGGGTTTTCAGACCACGCCGTCGCGGCGAAGCGAAGCGATCGTGCTCGCGTCCATTCTCAGCAGGCCACTCAGCACTTCCTCCGTGTGCTGGCCCAGCAGCGGCGGCGGCGACCGATACTCGACCGGCGTGCGCGACAGCCGCAGCGGGCTCGCGACGAGCGGCAACGCGCCGACCAGCGGATGCTCGACCTCGACGCGCATGCCGCGGTGCTGGACCTGGGGGTCCGCGAACACTTTCGCGATGTCGTTGATCGGCCCGCATGGCACGCCGGCCCTGGCCAGCGCATCGGTCCAATACGCAACGGTGTTCCGGCCCAGCAACTGCTGCAGGGCCGAGGTAATCTGCTCTCGGTTGCGTACGCGCGCTTCATTGGTCGCGAATCTCGGGTCCCGCGCCAGCTCGGGCTGGCCGATGAGCTCGCACAGCTTTGCGAACTGACCATCGTTCCCCGCTACCAGCATGACTTTTCCATCGGAGCAATCGAAAACCTGGGAGGGCACGACGCTGGGGTGGGCATTCCCGTTGCGCGCAGCGATGACGCCAGCGGACAGAAAGGCCTGCGCGATGTTGATCATGGCTGCGACCTGAACGTCCAGCAGCGCCAGGTCCACATGCTGCCCCTCACCGGTGCGCTCCCGATCCCATAGCGCAGCGAGGATAGCCGAGACGGCGTGGGACGCCGTGAGCAGATCCGTCACGGCGACGCCCACTCTCTGAGGTCCTCCCCCGGGCAGCTCATCGCGCTCGCCGGTCACACTCATCAACCCGCCCATGGCCTGAGCGATCGGATCGTAGCCGGCCCGAGTGCTGTACGGTCCGCTCTGCCCATAGCCGCTGATGGAGCAGTACACCAGGCGCGGGTTGACGGCACGCAGTCCGGCGAAGTCGAGTCCATACCGCGCCAGATCGCCCACCTTGTAGTTTTCGATCACCACGTCGCACAGCTCGCTCAAGCGGCGCACGATGCTCTGCCCCCGCGGTGTGGAGAGGTCCACGGTCACCGACTTCTTCCCCCGGTTGCAGCATGCAAAGTAGATGCTGTCAGCGGTCTCGCGCCCGTCGCGGTCGGTCAAGAAAGGCGGACCCCAAGCGCGCGTGTCGTCGCCCCGGCCGGGCCGTTCGACCTTGATCACCTCCGCACCGAGGTCCGCGAGCGTCTGTGCAGCCATCGGACCGGCCAGGACGCGCGACAAGTCGAGTACTCTGATTCCTAGCAGCGGACCAGCCATCTGGGATCGGCCTCGGAGTAGATACGACGTGGGGAGCGGCGGCCACCGCGAGCATAGCGCGAGCTGGCCCGGTTCGGTCGGGCCCAGCGCCTAGGTCGATCCACCGCGCACCTTCGCTAGGAACGGCTCGATGGCCTCCTGCAGCGTAGGCGACCCGATGTCGCCGTACTCGTACGTCAAGCGGCAGGTCGCCTGCCGGATGCGAATGACCCGTCCCAGATCCACCGGGGTCGCGACGAGCACCACGTCGCAGGGGATCGCGGCTATGGTCCGCTCCAACTCTGCGATCTGGCCGGCCCCGTAGCCGAGCGCGGGCAGAACCGGCCCGATATGCGGAAAGGCCACGAAAGCATCGCGCAGACTGCCCATCGCGTAAGGACGCGGGTCGACCAGTTGCGCCGCGCCCAGACGTCTCGCCGCCAACACTCCGGCCCCGTAGGCCATGCCGCCATGGGTGAGCGTTGGCCCGTCCTCGACCACGAGCACCCGGGCACCGCGGATGGATGCACCCGCATCGACCTGTGCCGGGAAACCACCCTCGACCAGGGTCGCCCGCGGGTTGACCGCGCCCACGCTCGTGCGCAACGCGGCAACCGCGGCCGCAGGCGCCGTGTCCACCTTCGTCAGCACGACCACGTCGGCGCGCAGCAAGTTGGCCTCGCCTGGGTAGAAGCGGCGCTCGTGTCCCGCCCGGTGCGGGTCGGCCAGCACGATCTCGCAATCCGAATGGAAGAACGGGAGGTCGTTGTTGCCACCATCCCACAAGAGCACATCGGCTTGCTCTTCGGCCAGGCGCAAGATGCGTCCGTAATCTACCCCCGCGTAGACCACGCGCCCGGCGCGCAGATGCGGCTCGTACTCCTCCATCTCCTCGAGCGAGCAGTGCGCACGCTGCAGGTCCTCGATCCGCTCGAACCGCTGAGCCGCCTGTTCGCGCAGCTCGCCGTAGGGCATAGGATGCCTCACGATGCCCACGCGTAGTCCCGCTGTGCCAAGCAGCCGAGCCACATGACGCGCCACCGGGCTCTTGCCGCAGCCGGTGCGCACGGCGCAGACTGAGATCACGGGCCGGCGTGATCTCAGCATGGTGCGGCGTGCGCCGAGCAACAAGAAGTCGGCGCCTTCGGCGACGGCGAGAGAGGCCTTGTGCATCACCTCTTCGTGCGACACGTCGCTGTATGCGAACACCACTTGCTCGACCCGCAGGCGGCGGATCAGCTGAGCGAGCTCCGCCTCCGGTTCGATCGGAATGCCATGCGGATACAGCGCCCCCGCGAGCTCGGGCGGATAGACGCGATGCTCGATATTGGGGATCTGGGCCGCCGTGAACGCCACTACTTCGAACCGAGGATCGTCGCGGAACACCAGATTGAAGTCGTGGAAGTCGCGTCCTGCCGCACCCAGGATGACGACACGGGTCCTCGCCGTGGCCGCGGTAGGCCGCGGCGCCTCGGCATCCACCGCCGCCTCCGCGCGCATAGCGCAGGACTATATCACCGGGCTTTGCCGGGTACTGTGGTCCGTCCTATAGTTGACGCATGGACGCGACGCGCTCTTACGCCAGGATCACGCGGGCCGACCTGCGCCGCCTGGCTCGGATCGCACAACTGGATCGGGAGGACTATTTTTCGCGGCACTCGGAGTGGGCCATCCTGTATCGACGAAGGGTACTGTGCACCGCGCTGTGCGACGATGCGGCGTTGCATTTCCTCAACGGGCGAACCGGCGTCCATGCCTTCAGCGTCTGGAGCTTCTACGCCGAGCATCCGGAGGCGGCCTTCCCCTACTATCGCATCGGTCGCCAGGGGTTCGGCAAGCCTAAGTTCGGCCCCGACCCCGAGGCTCCGGACACTTACGTCGGTCGCCGGGTCGAGCTGCATGCCCGCTCGATCGACGCCAAGCCGGGCAGCGATCCGGTCGCCGCGTTACAGGCTTATCTGAAAGGCGGCGCAAGCCATTCGGCTCGCGAGTTGGCGCACAAGGCCGTCGTCATGATCGACCCCGCGCCCTACCTCGCGCTGGAAGTCTGGCCGACCCTGGCGCTGCCCGCATCCGGGCACCCGGCCGCGACGCGATAGGCCGCACGATTTTCAGCGCGCAGGGTCGTTCTCTCCCGCCTGGGATCTAGACATCATGGTCGCCTACCCACAGGCGACCATGATGTCTAGCCGCTTCCGCGGCGACCAGCTCAGCCAGCTTGAGTATCGTCAGCGGCGCCGACCCTTCCGCTTTATTGTTAACGATGACGAAAGCGGGCTGGTGCGCAGCGGCCGCTTCAAGGCACAACCTGGCGAGCGTTACTCGCGTCGGGAGGTCCTCGTCCCGCAGCTGCGAGAAGGGGAAATAGCGCACACGTGCCTCCTCGTGGGCATAGTCGCGGTGGAGGTTCCATCGGACCACGAGCGGACCGGGGCTCAGTTTGCGCAGCAGTCGCGCCTGCTCGGCCGCAGACGGCTGGCGCGGGTGCAGGCCGACGCAGTGGCGCGCTCCCGCGTCCGCCACCACGTGAAGATATTCGTCGGTCAGAAGCGCCTCATCGCGCAGCTCCACGGCATAGACCGGTCCCTTTGGCAGTGCACGCAAGAAGGTGCCCACGCGCCATGCGAACTCCGCCGGCTCGCGCGCGAGAGCGCGGGGCAGCGGCGAGAACTGGAAGACGAGCGGGCCGGTGTTGCGGCCCAATCCCTGCATCGCGGGCTCGATGAAGTGCCGAACGGCCCAGGCGGGATCGAGGAAGTGCGGGTTGTCCAGCGCCCGGTTGCCCGGGTCGGCGCGTAGCTTTGGGCTCACACACTGCACCGGTGCCTTGACAACGAATCGGAATCCCGTCGGGACCTGCGCTGCGTAGCGCTCATACTCTTCGCGCGGAATCGGGGCGTAGAAAGTCCGGTCGATGCCGACGCTGCGAAACAGCGGGAAACGAGCGTACGCAGCAAGCCCGCCGTGCGCCAGCTCGGCCGGCTCGTAGTTCTCCGCATACACCAAGCCGTGCCAGCCAGGGAACGACCACGACGACGTACCGATGAACAGACCCTCGGGCAGATTGCGGGCCGTTTCAGTCAGTTGCCCGGGGAAGTCGGCAGGTCGGACCTCTCGTGGGGAGTCCAGCCGGGTGCGCGAGGGGGCATCCGCGAATAACGAGAGCTGTTCGCTCATGCGTGCATCCGGCAAGTAGCCTGACGGGATGCGGCCCGGCTCACTGTGGCAGTGCGGCCGCGAAGCGCGGATAGACCTCCGCCACCGATTGGCGAACCCGCGCCCTGAGCAGATGCAGCACTTCAGGCGGCGGCGGTGGGGTCACCGGCACATGCTCAGGACGATCGAAATCGAATCCGGTGTTCTCGATGATCTCCTCGACCGTGTGACCCGGGTGAACGCTCTCGAGGCGAAAGCGGCGCCGAACGCGGTCGAAGCCGAACAGCGCGCGCCCCGTGACCAGCTTGAACGGCCCTCCCGGCCTGTATACCCCAGCCGGACTGCCTCCCGGCGCGCTGATGAAGTCCACTTTGGGCACCAGCACGCGCCGGCTGTGCTCTTCCCGGAACAGGATCACGCGCGGCACCAGGAAGTAGAGGTAAGAAGACCCGAAGGAGCCGGGCCAGCGGACTTCGCTCTTCGGATAGCCTCCCACACCGACGAGGTTGATGTTCGCCTCGCCGTCGATCTGTCCCCCGCCCAGGAAGAACGCGTCGATGCGCCCCTGGGCGGCCAGGTCGAAGAGCTCCACGCCGCCGTTGGTGAAGCTGCTGTTTCGCAGCGATCCGAGCAGGCTGACGCGCAGAGCGCCACCCGACATCTCGCGTGCCAGCAACGCCGCGGCACCCGGTATGGGCGAGGCGGCACCCGTCACGACATGGCGGCAGCCATCGAGCAGCCGGGCGACGACCGCGATCAGCAGCTCGGCAGAACTATACGAGACGGTCACGCCAAGGCTTTCTCGGACGCTGCCGGCGCAAGCCACTCCGCGATCCATCGCTCGAATCCGCGCGCCGTCTGTGCGGCTTCCACATACTGGAGGAGCGCAGCCTCGTCGATCCCATAGGCGTCGGCGAGTTGAAGCGGCCAGGCGCCCCGTGGGGCTTCCGCTAGCGCGGTGATGTAGATCGAAGGGATCACGCCGGGGGCGCGGTCTGGGTCGCGCATCAAGTCGACGTCGCTCACCTCTTCTACCGTCACCAGGGTCCGGTGTGCCGCGTGTGCCATCGTCATCAGCTCGCGGGAGCGCCCGATGAAGACATTGCCGTAGCGATCTGCGAGCGGCGCGTGGAACAGCGCGAAGTCCGGCCTGATGGCAGGCAGGACCACGATTGGGTCGCCGGTGTGGAACGGGTTGTCGATCACCTTCCAATCGGGGCGGTTGGCCAGCACGTCGGTGCCGATCAGCCCGCGGAGCGGTATGAACGGGATGCCCTTTTGCCCGGCTTGCAGCGCGGCGTGGATCGCTGGACAGGTTGCGTCGAGCAGCTTGATGGCCCCCTCCCGAACCGCCGCCACGAACCGCGGCGCCGGACCGAACTCATCCAGCGTCACCGCCGAGGTCTCGAGCGTAGCCACGAGGCCAGCACCGATCATCACTTCGGCTTGCAGCCCGCTGACGGGCACGCACACCAGGTGGAGATCTCGGACGCGCCGACGGACCAGTTCCCGGGTGAACGTCATGGCGACGCCGCTGCGATCCGCCGGCACCGCCACTTTGGCGCCGTCCGGCACGGTCGCCGCCAATGTCGAGAGGTCACAGAGGGTGGTTTTCATGGCGTGTGCTCCCGTAAGATCGGGCTCGGGGCGGCGGCAATGCGCAATGGTACTCTGCAGGACGCTTGGTTGGGGGCGCGCGTCCAGACCGAAGCCCCGGCCAATCCGCCCGTCGCGCGGCTTCGATGCGGAACCATTCGGGGCAACTGCTCGGCCGCCCGCGCATCACGACGCGGAACACCGGAGTCAGCGCAGCGCCTCAATACGCCCGATGCACGCATCCGCCGGCGCGAGCACGCTATCCGCCCGGCTGCCAAAGTAGGCCTTGAAAAACCCCGACCCAACCCCAAGAGTTCACCGCGGCTGGCGTGCGCACGCCAGCGACGAGTTTTACCAGATCAGCCACATTCGTGAATGGGAGTTTCGAGGTATGAAGATTCGTCCGATACATGATCGTGTTCTAATCAAACGTCTGGATGCAGAGCGGAAGACCGCCTCCGGCATCGTGATCCCGGACACCGCCGCGGAAAAGCCGGAGACCGGAGAGGTGGTCGCTGTGGGGAGCGGCAAGGTCGGCAGCGACGGCAAGGTGTCCGCCCTGTCGGTGAAGGTCGGGGACAAGGTCCTATTCGGCAAGTATTCCGGCCAGACCGTGAAGGTCAAAGGCGAGGAGCTGCTCGTGGTGCGCGAGGACGACATCATGGGCGTAATCGAGAACAGTTGATCCATACCGGAGGACAACATGGCAGCCAAGGAAGTCAAGTTTCATGATTCCGCCCGCAATCGGATCGTCGCGGGCGTGAACATCCTGGCCGATGCGGTCAAGGTGACCCTCGGTCCCAAGGGGCGCAATGTGGTGCTGGAGAAGTCCTGGGGAGCGCCCACCGTGACGAAGGACGGCGTCTCGGTCGCCAAAGAGATCGAGCTGAAGGACAAGTTCGAGAACATGGGCGCACAGATGCTCAAAGAGGTCGCCAGCAAGACGTCGGATGTGGCCGGCGATGGCACCACCACCGCCACCGTGCTGGCGCAGTCGATCGTGCAGGAGGGCATGAAGTACGTGGCCGCCGGGATGAACCCGATGGACTTGAAGCGCGGCATGGAGAAGGCAGTGGACGCGGTGGTCGAGGAGCTGAAGAAGATCTCCAAGCCCTGCTCCACATCCAAGGAGATCGCCCAGGTAGGCGCCATCTCGGCCAACGCCGACGAAGCCGTCGGAAAGATCATCGCCGATGCGATGGACAAGGTCGGCAAGGAAGGCGTCATCACGGTCGAAGACGGCACGAGCCTCAACAACGAGCTGGAAGTGGTCGAGGGCATGCAGTTCGACCGCGGCTACCTGTCTCCTTACTTCATCAACAATCCCGACAAGCAGATCGCGGTCCTGGACGACTGCTACATCCTGTTCCACGACAAGAAGATCTCTGCCATCCGGGATCTGCTGCCCGTGCTCGAGCAGGTCGCCAAGGCCGGCAAGCCGCTCCTGATCGTGGCCGAGGAAGTGGAAGGCGAGGCGCTGGCCACCCTGGTGGTCAACAACATCCGCGGGATCCTCAAGACCTGCGCCGTGAAGGCGCCGGGCTTCGGCGATCGGCGCAAAGCGATGCTGGAAGATATGGCCATCCTTTCCGGTGGCACGGTCATCAGCGACGAGGTCGGCTTCAAGCTGGAGAACGCCTCGCTGAACGATTTGGGCCGTGCCAAGCGTATCGAGATCGCCAAAGAGGAGACCACGATCATCGACGGAGCCGGCGACAGGAAGGCCATCGAGGGCCGTATCCAGGCCATCCGCAAGCAGATCGAAGAGACGACCTCCGACTATGACAAGGAAAAGCTGCAGGAGCGCGTGGCCAAGCTGGCCGGCGGCGTGGCGGTCGTCAGGGTTGGGGCGGCCACCGAGACCGAGATGAAGGAGAAGAAAGCCCGCGTGGAGGACGCTCTGCACGCCACTCGTGCGGCCGTCGAGGAGGGGGTGGTGCCCGGCGGCGGTGTAGCGTTGGTGCGCGCCCGTCAGGCTATCGCCAAGCTCCACGGCGCCAACCACGACCAGGATGCCGGGATCAAGATCGTGATGCGGGCCCTCGAAGAGCCGCTGCGGCAGATCGTCGCGAACACCGGTGATGAGCCGTCCGTTATCCTGGCGAAGGTGCTCGACGGCAAAGGCAGCTTCGGCTGGAACGCCGCCACCGGCGAGTACGGCGACCTGGTGTCGATGGGCGTGATCGACCCGACCAAAGTGGCCCGCTATGCACTGCAGAATGCAGCCTCGGTCGCCGGTCTGATCCTTACCACGGACGCCATGGTCGCCGAGCTTCCCAAAGAAGAGAAGCCGGCGCCGGCGCCGCACGGCGGTGAGATGGCCTACTGATCGCGTGCTTGCGTTGACGGAAGAGCCCGCGTCGCGGGCTCTTTCTTTTTTGGCCTCGGTGCCGCTCTCGTCCCGCCGGCCACCCGGGTCAAACCCGCGTCCCATCTGGCGCGGACGTTGCATGGTCCGCGCCGGAACGCTCTACCCTGTGCGGCCGGGATCAGCGAAAATCGCCGCGTCGAAGCCCGGGATCACGGTCCGGGTCGCTGCAGACGGAGGTGATGTGGGTCGAACCAGGAAGCTCATTGCCGCATTGATGCTGCTGTTGCTGCCCGCGGTGGCGCTCGCTCAGGCGTCCCGGCAGATCACCAAGCGATCCGACCCTCTGGTCCGGAGCCTCGAGGCGCTGTACGCCGAATCGATGCAAGTGGCGCGCACCGGCGACCTCGATGCCTACTGGCGGCTGCGCACTGCCGCGTCCAAGGACCGCCCGCCCCACCTGACGCGCGAGCTGCTACCGTTGTTTGCCACCATGCTGCCGCCCCTGGACACGCTGAATTTCGTCCGCATCGACAGCAGCGCCGCCACCGCCCGCGCGCTGTATCGCTGGCCGCGGAACGATATGGCCCGCTACACGGTTATCGTGTACCGCGTCGAGGACAAGGCCTGGAAGATCGACTCCATCCTGGTGAAGTCGGACGTCCATGGCGACGCGCTCAAAACCGACTTGCCCGACCAGGCCAAGCAGCGGGCAGCGTTGCAGCCGCAGGACGCCCGCTCGGCCCGGGTCGGTTCGGAGCCGTAATCGAAACATCGCTCGCCGGCAACTCCCGGCTCCCGGAGCAGTGGTGCTGCAAACATCCATTCCTGCGGTGTGGCTGCGACGGCGCCTCAGGTGCACGCCACGTGCACCGACTCCACCGCATCGCGTTAGACGGCAGAGCCGGGAGTGCCGCGGATCGGTCGAGCCCGCATCAACGCGACCCCGTGCCCGAGCTTGACCGCGCAAGATGAGACGATACCTCCTCCCGCAGCTCGCCTTGCGGTGCCTTACATCCCTGCTCGCGCTAGGGTTAAACCCAGGCCGCAGCATGTTGTCTCGCAAGGCTTTTCTCGGCCGCCTCGAGGCGTTACCATTGGCGCTCCCGACAGGGGCGTTCACCGCGGCGGCGCAAGCGCGCCGGCCGGCAGCACAACAAGAGTGGGCGCTATGAAGGAGGAATATTGAACCCGACAGACATCGGTCGACCGGACTACTTTCACAAGGTGGTCGACTGCCAGTGGGCATGTCCGGCCCACACGCCCGTCCCCGAATACATCCGATTGATCGCTGCCGGGCATTACAGCGAAGCGTATCTGATCAACTGGAGGTCGAACGTCTTCCCCGGCATCCTCGGCCGCACGTGCGACCGCCCGTGTGAGCCGGCTTGTCGGCGGGCGCGTGTCGAAGAGCAACCGGTCGCCATCTGCCGGTTGAAACGGGTCGCGGCGGACTACAAGGACGACATCGTCGACCGACTGCCCAAGCCGGCCAAGCAGAAGAACGCCAGGCGCATCGCATGCATCGGGGCGGGCCCCGCCTCGCTGACGGTCGCTCGCGACCTGCTCCCCTTGGGCTATCACGTCGTGATCTACGAGGCCGATCCGTACGCCGGCGGCATGATCCGCACCCAGATTCCCCGCTTCCGGCTGCCCGAGATGGTGATCGACGAGGAGATCGGCTACATCCTCAACCTCGAGCCGGAGCTGCGTGTGGGCGAGCGGGTGACGAGCATGCGCGAGCTCCTCGCCGAGGGCTACGACGCGATCTTCGTCGGCTGCGGCGCACCGCGCGGGCGCGACCTCCAGCTCCCCGGCCGCACCGAGGCGGCGGCCAACATTCACATCGGCATCGACTGGCTCTCGAGCGTGTCCTTCGGCCATGTCGAACGCATCGGGAAGCGGGTGATCGTCCTGGGCGGCGGCAACACGGCGATGGACTGTTGCCGCTCCTCCAAGCGCCTCGGTGGCGAAGACGTGCGGGTGGTGGTGCGCAGCGGCTTCGACGAGATGAAGGCCTCCCCGTGGGAGAAGGAAGACGCCATGCACGAGGGCATCCCCATCCTCAACTACCTCGTGCCCAAAGCGTTCACGCACGCCGGTGGCAAGCTCACGGGTGTGGCGTTCGAGAAGGTCAGAGCCGTGCACGACGAGCATGGCCGGCGCGCACTTGTTCCCACCGGCGAGCCGATTGTGCACATGGAGTGCGACGACGTCTTGGTGGCGATCGGACAGGACAATGCCTTCCCCTGGATCGAGCGCGATATCGGCATCGAGTTCGACCGGCAAGGCCTGCCCAAGCTCGATCCCATCACCCTGCAATCGACGCTGCCCAACGTCTTCTTCGGCGGGGACGCGGCCTACGGCCCGAAAAACATCATCTGGGCCGTGGCGCACGGCCATGAGGCGGCCGTGTCCATCGACCGTCTGTGCCACGGCGAAGACGTCCGCCGGCGCCCTGCC
>Ga0335077_10000720_pt1 | contig 37545 bp, 29 predicted proteins | sample Lox_Sample_31_FD_207151 | JGI IMG/M metagenome (GOLD analysis project Ga0335077, IMG submission 207151) | Soil microbial communities from Loxahatchee National Wildlife Refuge, Florida, United States - Lox_Sample_3.1 | ecosystem: Environmental > Terrestrial > Soil > Wetlands | place: USA... | reverse complement strand
GTTCCTTACTCGAAATCCTGAGGCGATCGGACAGTCGCCAGCCCACCGGAAGATTTCTCCGCTCGTTAGAAATCGATGCTCCTCCGGATTGACGGGATGGGTCTCGAGTTCAACCACCGCGTCTCGCCCACGGGAAAAAATGTGGCTGAGCCGATCCGGCGGCGCCAGCGGGGGTAAGGAATAAAGGAAATCCACGACGCTGTGACGGCGGGTCAACCGAGAATCCGTAAACCAGCGAAAAGCCTTGTTCCGAAGGGTTTTTTCTCCCGGCTCGTAAGAAAAATGCCGGCGTACGATGCTGCCGGCAGGAAGCAACTCGGACAGCATCACATTGGCGGAGAGATGCATATGATGGTGACCATCGTAGCGGAGAGGCTCCCTCCCATAAAGACGAGCAAACTCATCCCGTTGAGTTGCAACAAGATACTCAAACGAACGTACCAGCCAGGGATTGTAAATCGCGCGGGTGAGTGCGCCCCGCGACAAGAACGAGGAAACGGTCCGCAGGTGTTCTTTGAGCTTTGCAGGGCAGTTGGCTACGGAGAACATTAGCGTAAAATTCAAATGTAGACCGACGTCAACGCTGTGTTGTTGCGAGAGTGCGGCCCCGCGTTCCGAGTCTTCCATGAAGACCATGGCACTTGCGGAAGAGACAGAGCGGCCCCGAACGCACTCGAGAATTCGATCCGTCGTGTAACGATCGCGACCCCAGTCGTCCGCGTTCACATTGAACCAACCTGTGACGGCGGTACGATTCTGATCCGGAGAACTGGAAACTGTCGAAGTCATCTGCAACTGATACGCGCGCTTATCGCGAATAGAAAAGCAGGTCCTTCTTCCTAGTAATGAATCGGAAGCCCCTCGGAACGAGCACCGCATCGCATTCTTCTTTTTCTGATGCACGGTGGACTTCGATTACAAGCCGCTTCGTTCTGCCCAAGGTCTCCGTGGCTCCCTTCAGCACCTCGATCTCATAACCTTCCGTATCGATCTTGATCAAATCGACGTTGCTGATGCCGAGTTCCTTTAACGATGAATCCAGGGTCACACAGGGAATGATTTGTGCCCCGGCTTGCCCGTTTTCCGCGACGCGAGAATTGACGGAAAACGGAGAGTCAACAAACGGCAACTCTCCGGGAGAGGCTCCCACCGCCGCGTTGATGGGCTTCACATTTTGGATGGAATTCACGGCCAGATTACCCGCAAGACGATGAAAAGTTGTGGGAGACGGTTCGTAGGCTACGACCAACTTGGCCTTTTTCTTGAGTACCTCGTATAGAGTGAACGCACCAATGTTTGCCCCTACATCGACAACACAATCGGCACCTGCGGCAGCAAATTCGGGAAGATCGTCGTAAGTATGTTCGTACCAGATTTCCCAATAGGAAATGAGGTCGGCGCGGCCAAGGTCAACTTGCAACGTGACATCGCGCATTCTCAGGGTCGCTTCCTGGCTGACAGTGGCCCTGCCGAACTTGAGTCTGGCCCAATTGGCGATACAACGGGCCGCGATTGCCTTCGAAGCGAAGCCTTGCGCATCGGCGAACGTGCGCACGACTCGCGATGTGGCGTGTATTGGGTGAATACTGAGATTTCCAACTCGCACACTTTCTCCTTTGCCACTATACCGATCGAAAGTCTGGAATAGCTGAAGTCATTGGGAGATCGATTGCGCTTCGTGAGCGCCCAATTTGTGCCGTTCGCGGTCGATGATGTCTCCGCCCTTGAAGAGTCGAACCGCCATGGAATAGGCCGCCCACTTTAAGGGTTGTAAAGCGCACTTCCACGTATAGCCCTCGACAAACCTTCCGCCAAAACGTTTCTTGAAGGTAAAAATGCCTTCCTGCTTGGATCCGGCCTCGGGATGAATGCGGACGCCCTGGAAATTGAACCGCTCAACTCCCATGTCCTTGAGTTGACGCATGGCCTCCCAATGCAGCATGTGCATTGCGCCTTTGACTGGATCGGAAATCGATCCCCCATAAAAGGTGTATGCGCAGTATTGACTGAAAGCGGTAAGCAAGCAGGCCTGAGCCTTACCCTGATGCTCAGCCACGAAGATCTTGACGTTCGTTCCCAAACTGAGAATGCTTTTCCTGAAATCCTCATGGCCCTTAATTACGTCGCCACCAGACCGCCTCAACGTATCCGCGACGATGTCATACGAGAGACCGAGGTATTCCGACCCGCTTTTGATCTCGACGCCGGCGCGCCCGGCGCTGCGGATCTTCTTCCGATAGTCGGCATGAATCTCGTCAAAGAGAGTTGCTTCGGGCTGGCGCAAATCTTTAATGAAAGTGCCGTAGGGCGCGACCACTGCGCCATCCGGGTAGGTGCGAAAGATAGCGGCATTGCTTCCAGGCAGGACCAGTCCGGCACCTGTATTGCGAAAATAATCGACACAGCCGTTCAGGAAATTACGCTCTTCATGTTCATCGAAGTCCGGTTGCAAGGGTATAGTCTCTACGCGGAATCGCACAAAGCGAACACCCGCTTTGCGCAAAATGGTGTAAGGCAAAACACACCGCAAACGCCCATTCTGTTCATGGCCGAGCCATCCGTATTCGTCGCCAACAGTCTTCAAGAAAGACTCTGAGGCATAGATCGGCAGGCCGGGATGCCAAGCCACGGGAACTTGTACCGCTTTCAGATGTTCACTTTTCGCACTTGTCATCGAGGTTGCCCTATTTCTGCCAATCTTGGATTCTAAGCATGACTAAGAATTTCGCACAAAACACGGCGGTCTTTCTCATCCAACTCCGGGTAAATCGGCAGGGTCAACGTGGTAGACGCCAAATCATGGCTCACCCGACAATCGGGGCCCAAGGCCCGGTCCAAACGCCAATGGACGCGCAACACAATTCCAGCCTCTCTGGCTGTTACCTCAAGCGATTCGCGATTTTTCACTTTCACCGGAAACCCCGGCGGACAGACGCTGGGCGGGAGGTCAGGAATCAAGGGAGAAAAAGCGCTGCGGCGCTTACAGAACTCCTGCCAAAACTGAAAATCAGCGCGCCGACGCTCGATAATTTCAGGAAAAGAAAGATGCCTCATTCCCCTCTCCGCAAAGTGAGATAGCGGCAAGATGCGGGACTCGGTGCTTGGCGGCTGTATTTTCGGAGCGAAATCCTTGGCTTTGGACATGATGTGCGCTCTGCTGAGGGTGTTGCTCTTTATATTCAGCGAGCTCTTAGCTAGGATCAGCGTCGAGAGGAAATCGGCATACAGTCGACTGTGGAACTTCGCGACCAACGGCTTGGCGATGCGGTTCGCCTTCAGTCCCCCGCCATCGGGAATGGGCAGCAGCTTTCTGAAACTATAGATGGCGAAATCGCCGGTGTCGCCCGACCCTTCGGTCAGGAGCGAATGGGCGCAATCCTCGATCAGGGTAATTCCCCGTTGTTCGCAAATGCTCTTGATTTCATCGCGGTGTGGTTGCAGCAGGCCGAAGTAGTTGACAATGATCATCATCTTGACCCGGCCTACGTTCAGTCTGCTCAGCAATTCTTCCGGGGCGATGGTGAAATCCTCGCGGACATCATAGAACACGACACGATTGGTCCGCATGAAAGTCTTCAAAACATCCTGACAGTTATACAGAGGCAGGAGAACAACATCGTCTTCCGCAAGCGCGAGGTGGGCAGCGATCAGAGTGAGCGCATCACGCCCCATGAAGGTCCCGACAATATCAGGGAACCGTTCCACGCGGGGCAGATGCGAGATGTCGGGGCGCTCGCACGCTTCAGCAAGAGTCGAACTTGTCGCGGCAGTCATGTTGATGGAGTCGACCGAGAATCTGAGCCTGCCTGACGCTTGCCAGGAAGCCACCGGCGCAGGAGTTCGCCTAGCCTCTGCCTTTCTTCTGCCCTGCGGAACTTCACAAAATCTGGCGGCACGATAATTTTTTCACGAATAAGCATGGACCAAAGAAAACCGGCCGCACAGAGACCACCGGACAGTATGTAGGGACGCCTTGCAGCCATTCGGTATGTACAGCGAGACATCTGCCATAGTGGATCGCAACCGAAGGCGTAATCCCGTCTTCCATCCTTGAATGCACCGGCCAAGCCATGGTAGTTCGCGGCAGAGCCGATTTTGCGATGATGGATAGCAGATTTTTCGAGAAAAGTCCTCGTTTGCCAACCTTCCATTCTTGCCCGTATGACCGCGTAGAGGTCGATCCCACCCGTTTTAATGGGAGTATACCCGCCGATCCCTTCGAAACACTCGCGTCGGAACAATTGACAGCATCCGGAAACATGTTCAGTGCTGACGATACGGTAGTCGTACTGGAGCGAATCGTCTTGAAAGGGCGTACCGGCAACTCCCAACCGTGGATTCTCCAGGAAGCGACCCATAAGAAATGCAAAATAATCCTTATCAAAGGTCAGATCGGCGTCCAGGTTGCCGATGATATCAAAGTCGACATCTTGAAGACGAGCCTGCCCGGCCTGGAAAGCGCGAACCTTACCAGCAAAATCCCGTTCGCGCCGCTCAGGCATTCGTACGAGTTCGATCCAATCGTGTTGAATGACATAGCGTTGCACGATTTCGTCGGTGCCATCGGTAGAACCATCGCTCACGATGACCCATTTGGCCGGCCGTAGAGTCTGATTAACAACGGCCTCTATGGTCTGTTGGATCAAAGACGCTTCGTTGCGCGCAGGGGTGATCAAGACATACCGGAGAGTCGGCAAGAGTTCCGAGGCGACTTGCGGAACGAGTGCTTCAGATTGATTTGGCATTTTGGAGGACCATATCCGGAGCGCTGTGTTCGCGGAAAATTCTGGAGAATGTCGTTTCAAATGTTACTACTGGAATCTGCTTTTCGTGCAAGAACTGCAGGAAAAGGTCGACGCTCTGGAAATCGTGAATATCTTTCGAATGGCCGATCGCGACGATGGGCTTGGGGGTTTTCGGATCTTGACGGTCTTTCTCGATGACTCGTTCCAGCATGGAGGTCATTTCGGAGAGAGTCATGCGGCAGAAATCGAACTTCAGCGGGTAGCGGAGCCGCAACAGATCCAGGCCGCGATTCACTTTCTTGCGAAAATCCTTGCGTGATGAACCGTAGCTGTTGCCCATGCCAATGCGCTTTGAGGTGGCCATTCTCCACGGCGCTACGAGTTCGGTGTAGATCGGGAGTTCGAGCCAGGGACCATTGGCATCCGGCAGGTTCACATCGGAACTGAAGTGCCAGTAATAACCGTTCCGGGTCGCCGGGCGATAATCCAGATTGTGATTGTGTTGCAGCCCCCCCTTGAAGACTGAGGAATCGATGCGAAGGCCTTTGCGGGCCAACTCGTTGGCAGCAGTGCGAGTTGGCTGAAACAGCCAATTTCCCGCCCGGAAAGAAAGCGGTGAAAACCGCGGGTCACTCACCATGTGACGAAGATAATCGACCGCGCGATCCACCATAGAGGCTATGCGCGGCTGAGGCAGCACGCACATATTGTATTCGGAATTATCGAGCAGCCAGCGGCCCTGCTCATACCGTGCGTTGTACCACTGAGGGTGCATGTGCAGGGCGATTTCGTAGCCGGAACGATGCATTTCCTGGACCTGCTTTTTCACCAAGTCGATGGCAGGATCGGTGCCGGCGGATTCGATCTGTTCCAATTCCGAAACCTCGACGAAATTGACGAAGCGGGCGTTCCACCTCTCGAAGATCGCGCGCAACTGTTCGGTAGGCTCATAGACGAGTTCACGCAGCGGCCCCGTGCCGTCACCATAGATTTCGTAATCGAGCGTAAAGATGACTTCAATCATTGGCGTCAACTCGAGAAAGTGCCGTCTCAGGGCGGGAATCTGATTTTGCCTCGAACTTTCCAGAGGCAGGCGGAGATTCCTGAACGACGGTAGCAAGAGCAAGGAGCATCCAGGCTTCGGACCAACGCATGTACGGCGTGCGGATAGTTATGGTGCGAAGGACACGGTAGTAAAAGAAGCCGGAGTCGTCCCACATGTGATCCAGGGCCCAGTTTAGAACCTTGCGGGCCATGGGAATAGCGGAGGGATCGAGATGCTGAAATTCCGTCAAGGAAATCAGGCTCTGTGCAACGCAATGGACGTCGATCGGATAGGTCTGATTGTGGAAATAACGTGGAGCGCCATCCTCGCGGAAAAAGTGCGAGAGATAGAACGCGAAGCCACGGCGCAGCGAATCCGAGAATTCCGTGGAGCCATTGTAGCGATCGATGGCCTTCAACGCGCCGAGGTTGAATCCGGTGTGGAAGTTGTCAATCCAGCGCTGCTTGGCGCCTTCGCCATAATCCCAAGACCCATCTGGTTTCTGCTTGGCTATGGAACAGCGAGCTACCGCCAACGGCGTCAGACGATACTTGTCCTTGCCGGTCAGCTTGGCAATCCGGCAAAGCAACGCAGCGGCAAGGAAGTTGGCATTGTGAACCTGAACTCGGAGTCCGGGCAGCGGATAACTGAAGCTGTGGATGGAGCTGCCGTCGGTCCAATAAAGTTCGTTCAGAATATAGTCGGCGGCGCTGGTAGCAAGTGCGAGGCAGCGAGTGTCCGCAAATTGATCGTAGGCATCGAGAAGCGCATTGGCGACAAATACAGTGCAGACCAGATTCGGAGTGCCCGCGGGGACGACCTCTTTTCTAGTCTGCCAGGCAAAGCTATAGCCCCAGCATGCATAAGAGGTGCCTGGGGACCGCAGCGCCCGCAACCGCTCAATAAGAGAATGAGCGAGACGGTCGCGATCAGGGACCTGAGAAGGCGACATCCTCAGCATCGCCGACAGACAAAGCGCCAGGCCCTTGGGATTCTGGGTTTTCGGAACAGCCAGCAGCCCCCGCAGATTGATAGGGCTGCGCTTGAGCGCCTGCGTGAGAATAAGTCGGGGCCAACGTGAATTCAGAAAAGGCACAACCGCAAAGAGACGGCTGTTCAGTGCGTCGTATGGATCGTAGCCGGCCCAATCGCCGGCGCGGCAGTACCCTAGGAGCTTGGTGAGCGCCTGTTGGGCTCGCGCTGTGATTTCGAGATTGGATTGTGCCTGAGTCACGGTTTGTTACGTTGGTCTTCGAACGCGAAAGCTATGCCCGAACGAGATTGGATTGGCGGACACGGCTAAGGAGATCGACAATGCGCTCAGCAGCGTGGCCATCCCAAAATTGGGGAACGCTGTTGGAACCAGAGCGTGTCCGCTGGCTGCGGATGGCAGCGCGGATGCCAGCCTGGGCGGTGCCGGCGATGACGTTGGTGCCCTTGTCGACAGTGACGGGACGCTCGGTATTGTCGCGCACGGTGACGCAGGGAACGCCCAAGCAAGTGGTCTCTTCCTGAATGCCGCCGGAATCGGTGACGACGATCGCGGCGTTCTTCATCAGGCAGAGAAAATCCAGGTAGCCCAGGGGATCGATCAGCACCAAACCGCCGGCGTTGCTTTTGGACTCGCCGGACAGGTGAAGTTTGAGACCAAATTCTTCCATACGTTTGCGAGTGCGTGGATGCACGGGAAAGACGATGGGAAGATCGGTGGCAAGCTCTTCCAGCCCCGCGAGAATTTCGCGGAAGGCCTCCGGATTATCGACATTCGCGGGGCGGTGCATGGTGAGGAGGGCATAGGGAGTAACGGAGGACCGTCCAGTGTTGCCGGATGGCAGGCGAAGGTGCAATTCGTCGAGCTTTTTCGAAGAGTCGGCCTTGGCGAGGAATCTGAGCAAGGAATCGATCATGGTGTTGCCGACGAAATGGATCTTATCCGGCGAAATGCCTTCGTTTTTCAGATTACGAATGCCGCTTTCCTCAGTGACGAACAGCAGATCGACGACATGGTCTGTGACGACACGATTGATCTCTTCCGGCATGGTCCGGTCGAAAGAGCGCAGGCCCGATTCCACGTGGGCGATCAGAGGACGAGCACCGTTGGTGTCGAAGGAAATCTTGGAAGTGACCACCGCACAGGCGAGGGTGGAATTCACATCTCCGACGACGATCACCACATCAGGCCGCTCGGCCAGCAGAATCTCTTCAAAACGCTTCATGATCTCGGCAGATTGCACGGCATGAGAGCCTGAGCCGACACCCATATGAACATCAGGCTTCGGGAGTCCCAGATCGGCAAAGAAAGAATCGGACATCAGGTCGCCATAGTGCTGGCCAGTGTGAACGAGGAGGTGCTGGATTGGCTCTCCACCGTCACTGCTGACGGAGACTTTGCGGTTATGTGATTCGACCGCGGCGATGATGGGCGCGACCTTCATGAAATTGGGCCGCGCTCCGACGACGCTGAGGATTTTCATCGTGTGATCCTGTATGAGTTGAACAATCCAACCAAAGAATAAAGATTGAAAAACGGCGTGCGCGAGTCTGGATGCGGATCAAACCGCCGAGGCAACTTCCTGTTTTGCCCTGGGATTCGCCGCGGGATCGCGTGACTCAAGAATCGCTTCGACGTAACCCATGATCGTCTCGAGAGCAGGACGGACTTCAGAGTGAAAGTCGGCAGTGGTGGTGCGCCGCCGAGGGACAAGCTTGGTATGGACGTCATCGATGGATTCGAGCATGGTGAGGCGGCCGGTGTGAACGAGATAGCGATCCACGGCACCAGTTTTGCCGCGGAAAATGCTGTAGACGGGAACACCGAGGGCAGCGGCTTCACGGTTCATGGTACCTCCGCCGCTGATGACGAGATCGGAGTTCCAAATCAGATTGAGACCATCTTCCACGTGCGAGGGAATGAGGATGTCGCCGGCAGCAATCTCTTTCGTCCAGGCCTCGCGAAGTTCGGCTTCCTGGCGCTTATTTCGAGGGAGCAGCAAAATCTTGGTGTCAGGACTCCCACTGAACCGGCGCAGAGCTTCGTCAAACAGGCCTTCGCTCTCGGGATTGTGATAGTGAGCCTCGGTGGCGGGCGGCCGAACGGTGATGAGGAGATCGGAGTCGCTAACGCCAACGCGCTGACGGAGCGCCCGGTCAGGCCGCAAGTTGGAAACGTAGACGTCTTCCTTGATGCCGGGATATTTGAGAACAGTGGCACCGGAGCCAGAGATGGTTTCGTCGGGCACCATCTCTGGAAATATCATCCACTTCGGACCGAGCACTTTTACCTTGTTTGTGAACTCGTAGTCGCCGAGAACAATCGAAGGGACACCCATCAAACTCGAGGCGATAACACAACCGCGAGAGCCGTGGGATACAGAGATATCTGGCTTTTCCTGGCGAACAAACCGGGTCAGTTGAAAGGCACGCAGAACCGTACCAAGAACCTTAAAGAGTTTATGCTTTCCGTAATGTTTGCCGATCACCTTAGCTTTGATGTTGTAAAAATCAAGAAGTTCACAAACTTGGTAGGAGTCGCGCGCCGTCAGAGAGACTTCGTAACCAGACTGCTGGAGCCGGTTGATGATGGGCAAGAAGAACGGGACGTGAGGCGAGTTGTCGAGATCGATCCAGACCTTTTTTGCCACTACGGTACCTTTGCGCGGATTCGAGTTAGTCATTTGCGATCTGATCTGATCAGGGACACGCGAGCCGTTCTCGCCTGTCAGGGGGGAGGGCAGGCTAGGACACAAGCTCTTCCGAACCGCTTCCATTGTACGCTGCTCAGGAATGTCCGGAACAAGAGTTTTCTGTTTGATGGCCATAATTCATTACCCCATTACCGCGAGGCAACGCCCGGTTGCTGGCCGGCACGTTGCATCGTGGTTACGTTGTGATGAATGCGTTTGTGTAGCCACTGCGGAAAATGCATCCAGTCATATTCGCCCCGGACCTTGGCCGCCAGGAGCGCTGGATCATCCCAGGAATTAATCGGTAAACGCGGGAGGAAGAACAGGCTGCTCTGGCGGGAAGCCCTGCCGAGTACAGTGGAGACGCCAAGTTGAAAGCCGTGATTCTGCAACGCGTCGGACAAAAAGCGCGTGAAGTCTTTATCTTCCTCCGGGAACGGGAAAGGATAGGAGAACGAGCGGATCGAAGTGCCGAGCGCCTGTTCGATCATTTCCTTCGAATAGCCTAATTCGTAGTCGATTTCCTCGGGTTCGAGCGACCGGAGATCGGGATGAGAGACGGTATGAGAGCCGAAGGAGATACCCAGGTCGTGCAACTCGCGAACGTCGTGCCAAGTGAGGTAGTCGGCACCTTCAATCCGGCGGGGAGAGTTGTTTTGAATGCGGTCCGTGGCCAGAAAAACTGTTGCCGAAAAACCGCACTGCTGGAGGGCGGGCATCCCCTCGGTCAAAATGTCACGGTATCCGTCGTCGAAGGTGATGACGAAGCGCTTCGAAAGGTCAACGGAGCTTTCCAAGGCGGAAGAGAGTTCGTGAAGGTCGAGTGTGCGATAACCGGCATTCCTGAGCCAGCGCATCTGCTGACCGAACGCTTCGGGCGAAGTATTAATTTGATAGTAAGGATGGGAATAGCCGAACAGATTCTCGGAAATACTGTGATAGGCCAGGATCGGAACGGAATTACCGGCAGGGCCCCCCGCTAGGCGATGAAGGGGACCCGACAGGTAGAGAGTGAGTAGGCGATCCAAGCGAGGCATAGTTCGGCTAATCCGATTACGGGCGAGGACAGGCCGCAGTCTGAGAAACGTTCGGCAAGTTATTGGACTGGCTCAACGCGCAGCTGGCACTTTGGCGTCAAAGTGTTCGCGGACTTTATTGACGACGACGTTCTGCTGGTCGTGGGTGAGTTGAGGGAACATGGGCAAGGAAACGATTTCGGAAGCGACGCGCTCGGTCGCCGGGAAGGCGCCTTTCTTGAAGCCGAGGTGCTCGTAAGCCTTCTGAAGGTGCAGAGGGATCGGGTAATGAATGCCCGTGCCGACTCCGGCTTCGGCAAGGGCCGCTTGCAGAGCTTCGCGGTCACTTACGCGGACGACATACAGGTGATAGACACCTTTCGTCCACGATGCTTCCACCGGAAGAGTGATCGAATCTTTCGAATCTGCAAATAGCTCGTGATAGCGATGCGCGAGGTTGCGGCGCGATTCATTCCATTTGGCGAGATGGCGCAGTTTCACGGAGAGCCATCCGGCCTGAATGGAATCAAGACGGCCGTTGTAACCTTCAATGTCGTGGTAATACTTCTTGGCCTGACCGTGGTCGCGAATCATCTTCATGCGCTGAGCCATGGCTTCGTCGTTCGTGGTGATGGCGCCGCCTTCGCCACAGGCACCGAGGTTCTTGCCCGGATAGAAGCTGAAGGCGGCAGCTTTGCCGATGGAGCCGGCCTTCTGCCACGCATTCGCCTTCTTCGAAAAGTACTGCGCGCCATGGGCCTGGCAAGCATCTTCAATCACGAAGAGGTTGTACTTGGCAGCGATCTCCATGATCGGATCCAGGTCCGCCATCTGACCGTAGAGATGCACCGGAACTATGCCAGCAACGCGCCGTCCAGAGGACTTCTCGATCAGCTTGCCGTTCTTGAATTCGCATTGGGCTTCGACATATTCGCGAAGCTTGATGGGATCCAGCGTATAGGTCATTTCGTCGATATCGACGAACGCGATATTCGCACCGGCCTGAGAAATCGCTTCCGTGGTGGCGATGAAGGTGTGCGGGACGGTGACGATGATGTCTCCAGGCTCGACTCCCGCAGCCATGAAGGCAAAGCGCAGCGCGTCGGTGCCACTGTTCACGCCGATGCAGAACTTCGCGTCACAGAACTTGGCGAATTCCCGTTCAAACTCGTCGACCATCGGACCACCGATGAATCCTGCGTTGCTGAACGCTTTCTTGACGACGTCGAGCAACTCCGGCTCAAGCTCCTGGTGAGGCGCGACTAGATCGAGAAATGGGACTTTCATTGGATTAGCCATGGACTTACTTTTTCTCCTCTGTGATGTATCGCAGGACTTTTGCAGGGTTTCCGGCAACGATGGCGTTGGCCGGGACATCTTTGGTCACCACGCTGCCGGCTCCCACAATGGCGTTTTCGCCGACAGAGACGTTGCAGAGAATCGTGGAACCGGAGCCGACGGAAGCGCCTTTGCGGATGCGGGTTTTTTCGACTTTCCAGTGCGCCTCTGTTTGAAGTTCGCCGCCTTCTGTCGTGGAGCGGGGATAGGTGTCATTGATGAACGTCACGCTGTGGCCGATGAAGACGTTGTCTTCGATTTCCACGCCTTCGCAGATGAAGGTGTGGCTGGAAATCTTGCAGCGCTTGCCGACGGAAGCGTTCTTCTGGATTTCGACGAACGCGCCGATCTTGGTTTCATCACCAATTTCGCAGCCATACAAGTTGATGAACTTCGAAAGCTTGACGTCTTTGCCAAGCTTGACAGTAGGAGCAATGCAGACGAATTCGTTCACAGGGTAATCGCCTCTCCGCGGTTACGAATGGACTTATCCGCCGCTTCCAGAATGCGCACGACCCGGAGGCCGGCAACTGCATCGTTAAATGGAGTTTTGTTCTCGTTGATACACTGCAGGAAATAGGCGGTCTCAGCGCGAAGCGCCTCGATCTGTTCGACCTGAGGCGCGTGCATGTCGCCGGAACGATAGCTGACCAGCAACTGATGCAGGTTGGATGGGTTCGCTGACATGCTGACACCCTTGTCGTAGATTTTGATTTTCTCGTCGGCTTCCAGGTCGTTCCAGACCAACATTTTCTTCTCGCCGCCGATCAGCGTAGTACGGACCTTCACCGGCGAGAGCCAATTGACGTTGACGTGAGCGATGATGCGCTTCGGAAAGTACACAGTGATGAAAGCAACGTCTTCGACGCCGTTAAGGTGCTTTTCGCCAGTAGCCACGACGGCTTCCGGCTTTTCACAAATGACGTGATCCATAATCGAAAGATCGTGTGGCGCGAGGTCCCAGATCACGTTGACATCGTGCTGGAACAGGCCCAAGTTGACGCGCAAGGAGTCGTAGTAATAGAGTTCGCCGAGTTCCCGCTTGTCGACCAGCTCTTTAATCTTGCGTACCGCGCCTGTGAACAAGAAGGTATGGTCGACCATGATCCTGAGATTCTTCTTGTCGGCCAATTCGATTAGCTCTTCCGCTTGCGCGGTGCTGCAAGTGAATGGCTTCTCGACAAACACGTGTTTGCCGTTTTCCAGTGCGCGCTTCGTCAGTTCGTAATGGGTCCAAACCGGCGTCACGACGGCAACCGCATCGATCTCCGGGGAATCCAGAACGTCATTCTCATCGAGGCTGAACGACATTGCGGGAAAGACCTTGCGCAGCCGGTCGGCGCACTTCGGGTTTTTGTCGCAAACCATCCGCACTTCCGCACCATCTTGTGTGTGAAAGTTGCGAACGATGTTTGGACCCCAGTAGCCGTAACCGATCACACCGATGCGAATCATAGGGACTCACTTTCTGAGGGGCCTACTTTGGATAAATCGGGCAGACCGTTAGAGGATGACTCACGAATCAGGAACGCTTCAGGACTGCAGGACACGAACCAGGATAGATAGACTGCGGTAAAGTGGGCGGAGTCAACTTCCGATTGCTAGGGTTAGTGACAGCGCGTTTTAGTGCGCTCCGTCACCGATAAGAACGGCGGCCGGCGTCTGAGCAAGGATCTTCAGATCCAGCCAGATGGACCAGGAGCGGGCATACTTCAGGTCAAGACGAACCATGTCGTCAAATCGGGTGCGGCTGCGGCCTTCAACTTGCCAGAGACCGGTGATTCCCGGCTTAATCTCCAGCACGCGGCGACGGTGCCAGACGTTGTAAGCGCGGTATTCGTAGGCAACGGGGGGACGGGGGCCGACCAGGGACATGTCGCCAACAAACACGTTCCAAAACTGAGGGAGCTCATCAAGGCTGGTTTTGCGCAAGAAGTGACCAACATCCGTAATGCGAGGATCGCGCTGCAACTTGTATACGGGTTTGTTCGTGTCCGATCCAGCCGCGGCGTTGTCTGCGTTGCCCGCGATGAATTGGCTGACATAGGCTTCATGGATCTTCGAATCGCAATCAGTGCGCATCGAGCGGAACTTCAAAACCGTGAACTTCTTGCCGTGCTGACCGAGACGCTCCTGGCGGAAAAGAATTGGGCCCTTGGAGGTCAGCTTGATGGCGACCGCGATCGCCGCGAAGAACGGCGAAAAGAAGAACAGAGCCGCAGCGCTGCCAAAAATGTCGATGGCGCGCTTTATGGTTAAGGACAAGCGCTTACGCTCTTCGCGGCGCGCGAACTCGGGATAAAGAGCGATATTGGCGGAGTGATCCTTATCGGCGTCTCCGATTTCCTCGGGAAAGAAATGAAACGAAACCGAAATGGCGGCGGCTTTCTCTTTTCCCAGAGCCAATTCGCAAACTTCGCGGAGCTTGCTGATGAAGCGCTCCTGAATGACCTTCTGGGGAGCTTCACCGACTTCGGTTCCGATAATGCCGATTAGACTGTTTTCCACGTACCAACCGATGATATCGGTCTCGCGAGTGGCGCTGGAAAGCCCAGCTGCCATTTTCTGTACGTTGCGGATCTTGTGGCCGTCGACAAGTACGCGGCTGATATCCATGAGCACCAGCACAAATCGCTTTTGTGTCCTCTCGGCCCTCCGGCGTTCCAGATACAACATGGAGACGAAGGCATCTTCATTGAGAAGTATCCGGGCCGGAGAATTCTCGGTCTGCGGGACGGAAACGTGAGCTTTGACTTCAAGCTTTCTCGGCGTGTTGGGTTGGGGTACCGCTGTATTTAGTGCGCTCATCGTTCTTCTTTCCGTAAGCCTGTCTTTCACTTTTCGATCGATCATTAGTAACTGGTTACCGGGACACGTGCCGAGTTTTCGAATTCCTGCGCCACCGATTGCCGCTTGTCCTTGTCAATGGCGGTCACCCAGGACAAGTCCACTTCGACGGCCACGGAGCGCTGAAGGAGGCTGACGGACAGCACGACGCGATGGCTGCCCTTGATGTTGATGAGGAGCCCTTCCACACCACTAAGACTGCCGTGATTCACACGCACCCGTTCTCCGATTTGCAGATAGGGCCAGGGCTGGCGAGCGAGGTCCGAGGCAACGGCGATTTGGAGCCTTTCAATTTCTGATTCGGCGACAGGGAGCGGAGTCTTCCCGTTACCCACAATTTGAATCACGCCAGGCGTCATAACTAGCTGGCGACGATTCTGAAAATCGAAATGCGAAAAGAGGTAACCGGGGAAAAGCGGTTGTTCCAGCTCTTTCACCCGATCGGACCATTGGCGATGCGACTTGTAGGTGGGTAGGAAACACTCAAAACCTAGGCTCTTGAGATGACTCGAAACGGACGACTCTTTACGGGACCAAACCTGGAGGGCGTACCAAGCCGGCTTGCTGAGTTCGGGAAGCTCTGCTTTATTCTTGAACAAACTCAAAGCCGGCTCCTTGATGTAGGCCTGGGCGGAGGTCCGAGAATGGTTGATAGGCTACCGCCATTCCACTCCCAAGGACCGTTAGGCGAATAGTTAAAAGGCAATTTACCTGCCAATCGAAAGATTCGCGTGCGTGATTTGTGGGAATTCGTGATGTCTCTAAGTTACACAAAAAGAATGTACTTAATTCAGAATACCCGCCATTGCCAGCGGGGATTTGGCGACATGCCATTGTTCAGTCATGAGGGAGAGAAAACCGCTGCCCGAATGTTGCAATATGCTTCCGAGAAAGACCTAATTTACGTTGCCCTTACACGATGTAATCGTATGAATCTAAATAGATTCCAACCGGGCGCGGATTCCCCGAAACGCAGTGATTTTCAGTACTCTGAGACGGCACAAGGGTGAGGATCGAGCGTCTCAGTTCCGTTCCATGGCAGCTGTCGCCCATCCAGGTCTGCGTCAGGCAAACTGCTGATATAAATCAGGTTTTTTGATTTGGCAACGGAATCTGCCGACTCGATGGACCGTGGCCATTTGAAGCGGTCCCAAGTGACAGAGAAGGGCAAAGTTTTTCCACCTCTATCGTGTAATCTGGCCGGAACCGCCAGCCTTCGAGCGGGTCCGCGACTGTAAAGAATCTTTGCAACAAAACAGCCGACCGTGAGCAACTAAGCCTCGTGAATAGAATGCATTACAAGAGTTCTTAACGCGATAACTCTTACCCACATATCAGATTCTCGTACCGATGAATTGGGTCAGGAATTGCCGATAGGACGCTAACGAGTCCGCTAGTCTTTTATCTGGCGGGGATGTATCCTTGGTCAATCAGCGGGCAATGAACTGAGATAGCTCCAGGAGAACATTGATCTCAACCGAAACACAGACGCCAGCCGATATCAGCCGGTACATTCAGGGTGTCAGTGGGGGGGCGCGCTTCGACAGAATCGATCCGCTCACCGACGCGCGTTGGCCGGACTTTTTGCAATGGCATCCTCGCGCGACGGTTTTTCACTCCCCGAGCTGGCTACGAGCGTTAAATGAAACGTACGGATATCGCCCGATCGTCTACACAACAAGTTTGCCAGGCCAGCCGCTGCGAGACGGCGTGGTATTTTGCGAAGTAAAGACGTGGCTGGTTCGGCCGCGATTGGTGTCGCTGCCGTTCTCGGATCATGCAGAGCCCTTGATCTCGAACAAAGAAGACTTGGAAGAGCTGCTGAGGCTCCTCGGACAAGGTGTCGCCAAACGACGGTGGACGTCCATCGAACTGAGGCCGCTTGGCAGTGTCAGTGAGTGGCCAGAATTTCGAGAGGGGCAACAATTCGTCGTACACACACTGAACTTGGAACCGGCACTTGAGGCCCTCTTCAAGGGGCTCAATAAGGATTCTACGCAGCGAAAAATACGCCGCGCCGCTCGCCTAGGCTTGAAATATGAGGAAGGGCAGTCCGAACAGTTGCTGGAGGCTTTTTTCCGACTGGTTTTGATGACGCGGAGGCGAAAGGCTCTGCCACCTCCGCCGATTGAGTGGTTTCGCAATGTGGTGAGGCACCTCGGGGACCACGCAAAGATCAGGATTGCAAGAACGGTCAGCGGAGAAGCGGCCGGAGGAATTCTAACGCTCTCGTTTAAGGACTCGATGGTTTTCAAGTACGGCGCGAGCGATGTGAGATTCCATAGCTTAGGAACGATGCCGTTCCTGTTGTGGCAAGCGATCGAGGATGCTAAAGGAATGGGTGCTACCACATTCGACTTCGGCCGATCCGATGTCGATCATACCGGTCTTATTCGTTTCAAGGATCACTTTGGAGCGGAAAGAACGCCTCTTCGACACAAAATACACCCGGCGAGATCCTGGGAGCCCCGGACGCGCAACTGGAAGCTGAAAGTAGCCAGCAGGGTGTTCGGTCAGCTCCCTGACTCGGCACTGATTTTAGCCGGGCGCCTGATTTATCCTCACATCGGCTAAAAACTAGAAAGCCAGCAGGGCAGACAGTTACCGGGGCTCGGTTGTCTTGTCGGCGGTCGAGTTGCGGCGAAGCATAGCTGGTCCTATGCGGCCAGCCAGTTGAAACGTTCGAAACAGACCCTCCTTCAAAAACAGGATCTGTAACGCTCTTCTCAGGCGCGAGCCATGGAAATCGAAAAGTCCAACTTCGGAAAGCAGTGAAAAGAGCTGAATATCTTCCGCCTGGGGATAGCCGACGACAGCTCCGCGAAAGATGGGATTGTTGCGGCAAGCGATTCTAGAGACTTCGAAGAGATAGGCGCGCGGATTCGATGTGGCCTTGCCGGCATAATCGAAGTACGGACCATCCATGACGCGGATGCCAGGGCGGAGGAATCCCTCGATTACGATTTCGGAGTTGGCGGGCACCTCGACGCCGATAGTCTGGCACTCCACAAGTTCAACCGGTTTCTGTTGAAGCGCGCCCGCGAGTTCGTATTCGTCCTTTCCGCAAGGGTAACCGGCAGCGGCGGCGATGAAAACAGCTTCGCTGACGCCGATGGCAACCGCTACCTCGAGTGGCTTTCCAAGCGCTTCGGCTTTGGCGAATTGGATCCCGAGATGGCTTTTCGGCGAGGTGCTGATCGTGGCCTTCCTGGAGCTCAGAACCTGCATGCGATAAACCCCGAGATTGTAGGAGTGATCATCTGGATCACGACTGATGTTGACGTGCCACGTACCGATGTAGCGGCCAGCATCGGACTTGTTCCAATGTGGCACAGCAAGCTTCAGCAGATCGATCTCGTCACCGGTCCAGATATTTTCGAAGACCGGCCCAGATTGAACGTGCGCCGTAGTCACAGGAGCAGAAATGCGCGAGCGCACTTCGCGTAGGAGGTCTTTTCGACCAGTGGAGGCTGCGAAGCCAAGAGCCATCGCGATGGTACCGCGGTGAATCAGGCCGTTGGTGAAAACGCGTTGACCGGGATAATCTTTGACGTTTTCGAACAAGAGGGGAGTCAGTTCCTTCCGGGTCAGTTGGCCAAGTTCGTATTTCCAGTCGACCGGGCTGCTGATGCGCCGGAGTTGCCCCGCGTTGTCGAGTTGTTGAATGAAGCTTCGGAGATTGAGAGGTGCTGTCACTCGGGGTCCTACTGGCAGTCTAGGTTTGACAAAGACTCTGGTGGAAAAGATTTTTTCGGGGAGTGCTCATTTCGGGCAATGCCGCGGCTCGGCCGAACGGAAGGAGGAGGTGTCAGGAAGGCCGGCGAACCGGAGCCTCGGCATGAACAAACGAGTCGGACTCGACTTTGGCCCCGTTGAGAAACTTCTCAATCAAACCCATGAAATGATTGCGCTCCTGTTCGGTGAAGTTAATCATGGCGGCCATGTGCTGACGCAGGAGCGCCTCGCGCTTGTGAGCGGGCACATTGCGCAGTTCCGCGGATATGGAGCAAGCTGCTACGCCAGCTTGCCAACGCATAAAACCGTCGATTTGGTCCTCGATGAGAGCGAGCGCGCGAGGGATTTCTTCTTCGCGGGCCTTCTTGTTCTGCTCCACGACTTCGGCGAGACCGTCGATATCGCTGAGGTAAACGTTGGGAATGCCTTTCACGTCGACGGCGACGTTGCGAGGGACGCCCAAGTCCATAATCATCAACTGGCGATTGCCACGAGCCTTCATTCCGGCTTCGACGATTTCGCGGGTGAGAATCGGTTCCGGAGTGGTAACCGAACTGACGATGAGATCGGGCCAATCGAGCACATCAGAGAGCTTCTCCCAGGGGAGGACTTCCCCGCCATAACGCGCGGCCAGCGCTTTTGCGTTTTCCAAAGTGCGATTTAGAATCCGGAATTGTGGGACGCCGCGATCGCACAGGTGTTTCACGACCTGTTCGCTGGTGGCGCCAGCGCCAACGATCATAACGCGCTGATTCTCCAAGCCGCGCATGAGTGCTTCGGCCTGCTTCACGCCCGCGAAGGCGACCGACATCGGCCTCGTAGCGATCTGCGTTTCCGTCCGGATCCGTTTTCCAACTTCGAGCGCTGACTGAAACAGGCGGTTCAGGACCCGGCCCGTGACGCCGTGGTCCATAGCCACCCGATATGCCTCGCGCACCTGGCCGAGAATCTCCGATTCACCGAGAAGCATGGAATCCAGGCCAGCAGAGACACGATAGATATGACGGACAACTTCGCGGTCAGAATGGCGGTAAAGAGCAGCCTTCACATCTGCCACAGGAACCTGGTGATAGGAAGCGATGAACATTTCCATGGCGTTCAGGTTGTCTGCACCCCGTTCGCGAGTGACGCCATAGACTTCCGTGCGATTACACGTCGAAAGAACAACTGCTTCGGTGAGAATCCCGCGTGCACGAAGCTGATCGGCGGCTTCGCAGGCCTGTTCGACCCGGAAGGCCAGCTTCTCGCGCAATTCGATACTCGCGGTGCGGTGGCTGATACCGATGAGGGCTATTTCCATCTTGAGCTTACGGACCGGCCTTTCTAGTCACCAATGGTTCCACAGCAGATCGGCAGCGCGAATTGTGAGACCGCAACCTTGTAATCCGCACATGCCGCAATTCAATTCAATTGTTACCAAGGACACGCAAGCCGGGGGACAACCGGACGCGTCGTTACTTCAGCTCCTTCGCCACATCCTTCGAGAAATACGAGATGATGATGTCCGCGCCCGCCCGCTTCATCGAAGTGAGTGCCTCCATCATGATGAGCTTGCGATCCAGGCGCCCGATACGGGCAGCCGCATCGATCATGGCGTACTCACCGCTGACGTTGTAGGTGGCCAGCGGCATGCGGAACTGTGTTTTGGCGCGGTAGACGATGTCGAGATAGTAGAGCGCCGGCTTGACCATCACGATGTCGGCGCCTTCTGCGATGTCCAGGGCGATCTCGCGCATGGCCTCGTCAGAGTTACCGGAATCCATCTGGTGAGTTTTCTTATCGCCGTGGGAAAGCGCAGACTGCGTGCCTTCCTTGAAGAACGGGTCGTAGAGTTTGGAAGCGTACTTTGCGGAGTACGCCATGATTGGGGTGTTGGAGAATCCGTTGTCGTCGAGGATTTCACGAAGCGCCCGAATCTGGCCGTCGAGCATGGCGGCCGGGGCCACCATATCACTGCCCGCCTGAACGTGAGAGAGAGCGGCCTTGGCCAGAACTTCCTTCGATGCGTCGTTCAGCAAATACCCGTTTTCCAAAATTCCGCAATGGCAGTGGGGCGTGTATTCGCAAAGGCAGACATCGGTGATGACGAGGAGATTCGGTACATGCTTTTTCAGCGCACGCACCGCTTCTTGCACGATGCCTTCTGGAGAATAGGCGCCGGTGGCCTGAAGGTTCTTCTCTTTAGCATCGGGCACGCCGAACAAGAGGATTCCGGGAATGCCGAGGTCACGGACTTCCTTGGCCTCTTCAATCAGCATATCGATCGAAAGGTGATAGTTGCCAGGGATGGCGCTGATCTCGTGCTTCACGCCGTGGCCGGGCACCACGAAAAGGGGCAGGATCAAATCGTCCACTGCCAAAGAGTGCTCGCGGACGAGGCGCCGGAATAGCTCGCTCTTGCGAAGGCGGCGCAAACGCTGCGCCGGAAATCCGGATCCGCCATTTCGCGCTTCTTGCGAAGCCCGTTCCGCTGCCTGAAGTTCTTCTTGCACTTGGATACTCATTCGAACACGCTCCATTCGATTTGTTCCTCTCTACCGCTTGGGGGCCGCAATACTGGGTACCGCACTGGACACGGTCTTGGACTTGGAAATGAAAAACGGGAGGATCTTGCCACTGGCGGTCGCGATCGGGTATTCCCGAACGATCTGCACCATGTTGGACTGCTTCCACATTTCCGTGCCGGACTGTGACCATGACTCGGGACTGTCCTCGGCACGCTTCAACAGATTTAAGAAGGTGTCGCGAACGTTGTCGTCCTGAATTTCACCGACACGCGGGCTGACCAGGAGTTGCAGGTGGGGCAGGCCGCGAGAATCTTCTTTTTCGACCAGTTGGTAGTCGGTGCTGCGACCGCCGAAACGGCCAGGGAGTTCGCGCTCGATGATACGGATGAAGTCGGTATCGACGAAAGTGACGCCTTCGCCAGTCAGTTTCTCGTAGCTGCGAATGCCGCTGAGATGGGTGTTGAAGCCGACTTGGCCGAAGGTGCAGCCGCAATCGCCTTCAGTGAGATTGCCGTAGTCACCCATGCCAACGTTGAGGAGGAGCTTGGGCGACTCGTAAAGCAAGGTCGAGAACAAGTACGAATCGACGAAGAGGTCGGAGTGAGGAACGCTCTGGCGATGAGATATGATCGCCGTCGTGTCCTTATAAAGATGGCAGTGGTCGCTGTCACTGTGCGGATGATCGCAACCCGAGGCGATGACGCCGGCTTCAGAAATGCCGTACACCGGAATCGGAGAAGCCCCCATGGCTTCGATTTCCTGACGCTTTTGCGGCGTCAAAGGCTCACCTGTGCAGAGGAACTTCGTTCCCTTGAGGTTGAGATTGTTCTCGGCGGCGGCGATGCAGATACGGACGGCGGACGCCGCAAATGTATAAACAACGCAGCGATCATTCTCTTTGAGCACTTGGTCGGCCCAACGCGCAATCTTGATGGCTTCGTCGAGCGGAACATACTCGGGCTCGGCGAGTGGGCAGCCGTGCAGCTTTCCCAGCGTGAAAATCAGCTTGGTGCCCCACTTCTTCTCCCAGTTCACGTTCAATCGATCTTCGGGCACTTGAGAGAACCATTTGCGCGCGGGGTTACCGATATGCGCAAAGCGCAAGCTCGAATTAATCCCTGGCGCGCCGGGGAAAATGGGGAACCAGTTAGCGATGGGCGCTTTCAGGCAGCCATGGATACTGAGGAGCAGCGCATCGTACAGGGAACGCTGGTGAAGATAGTCGAAGTCGATACGAACACGGGTACCCGCACTGCGCGTTGCGCCGCTGCGCACTTCATAGACGTACGACAGGAAAGGATTATCGAACATGCCTTCCTGACACCAGAATTCGACGCCGTTGCGGACAACGGGAACTTTGCCCTTGAACTCGTCGACGGTGAAATACACGCCCTCGGTCTCAAGGGTGCGCAGGCAGCCTTCGATGCCGTTCTTGGCAACCCAGTTCTTGAGATCGTTAAAGAGAATCTTCTTGGGTTCCAGAAGCTTCAAGTAAGGGCTACGGGAATACTGAAAGACGCCCTTTTCGACGAAGTTGAGAAAGTTCTCTTCGCGGGTAGCCACACGGCGCTTGATCGAGGTCTTCGCGAGTTCAATGGCCTCGTCCGGAGTCATTCTCTGTTTCGCGAACCGGCGAAAACCCTCTACGAATCGGTAGTACTTTCTCATCGAAAAATGCGCCGACTTACTACCGTCGGCCGCCTCCTCAAGGATGGGTAATTGTCGAACCCAACCGGGGTCATGATCGGCCAGTAGGGGCTTGGAGCCTCTAACGGACTTGTAGATGAAGAAAGCACATTTGTGACCAAATACCAGAACCCCGGATTAGCTTAGTAAGGCTATTATTTTCTAAAAGTTAAAGGAACAGAAGGCGATGCCGAGAATGCGCGTCCGGCAAGCTCAGGGGAAAAAGTGGAAACGTCCTTCCTAACCGGGCTCAGGCAAGAAACACGGCCAAATGGAGATAAAACGGCACTCGAGCATCGCTGAAGAGGTCGGAAAGTGCTACTTCTTGCCACCAGAGGGGGTAACGCGGAACCTGGACAGGGCCTCACCGAGGTTCTGGATGAAAGCCTCGGAGTTATACACATCGGCCGCGGATCGTCCGCCACCTGGAGGGGCGATGGGCTCCACCTCGTCCAACTGGAACTCGCGTGCTACCTCTTCGACAATTTTGGGACCGATGGGGCACTGCTGGTCCACAAACCCGTTGACCAACGAGTGCTCGCAAAGAAGGTTCACAACGCGAGGAACACCCAGCGAGTAGAGGTGTACCATCTCCATCGCCGCCTTACTGAAGATTGGCGTGGAATTCGCACCAGCGATGCGCAGGCGTTCTTCGATGTATTCCTGGGTCTGTTCCTTCGTGAGCGGAGTCGTTTTGCAGCGAAGCATGATCCGCTGCCGCAACTGGCGCAACTCTGGCAACTTCAGCTTTTCTTCCAACTCCGGTTGACCGGAAAGCACGATTTGCAGGAGTTTCTCGGTTGCGGTCTCTAGATTGGTGAGAAGCCGGATCTCCTCGAGCACTGGGAACGTGAGGTTCTGTGCTTCATCGATGATGAGCACCACGGTTTCGCCGGCGCGGTAGCGGTCTAAAAGCCAATGATTCAATTTCATCAATTGTTGGCTCTTGGACTTCGAATCGCAGTGTATTTCGAACTCCGCCAAGATGAAGTCAAACAACTGGCTGGAGTTCATCCGCGAATTGAAAAGGAAAGCGGTTCGCGCCCGGCGATGGTGCAGCCAGTCGAGCAAGCGGTTCACCAGGGTGGTTTTCCCGGTCCCGACTTCGCCGGTCAGCGTGATAAACCCCTTACGCGTCTGGATGCCATACATCAGCCCGGTGAGGGCTTCCTCGATCTGCTTGGTGAGGAGCAGGTACCGGGGATCCGGATTCACGTTAAACGGGTTTTCTTTCAGTCCGTAAAAGCTTTTGTACATGGTTACCTGACTGCCTTACAGCGAACCTTCCCTTCAATTCTAAACCGCGACCGACGATTCAAGCGAGTTACTGCGGGGCAGCAGCCCCGTGTTGCCTGTTACTCAGGGCAGCACAAAAGGCCGAGTATGCCACTGCAGACTGATCGAGATCATGTTCTGCGTGAAGTCGTTGCTGCAGCCCGATCCAGTGCATGGACTGAGATCGGAACTCTCATATCTAACCGTGTAGCTGGCAGCAAGATTGAAATTGCGGCCAATCGGACGACTGATACCACCGCCAACGAACCAATCGTTGAAATTCTGGTTAGCCACGCCAGTCTGAGTTCCCAACGAACTGTTCCTGGAATAGCCCAGGTTGATGTTCGCGCTCCACACGCGGCCAATTAAATGGGAAAACCCAAATTTGACTTGGTCTGCATTCGAGCCTACCAACACTCCACCACCATTGGTCAGACCATGGAAATAGTCGGCGCTCAGCGAGCCCCTCGGGATAGCGTAACTAAACGTCACGCCGCCGGAACCGCTGACGTTGTGAGTTGCCGTGCCGATGGGAATTCGATAGGTCGTGAATTGAGGGCCGCCGAACAGGCTGAGAGCTATACGTTGACTGATTTTCTTCACATACACGATGTTAACGACGTTGTTTCCCAGAGCCTGAGGTTCACCGGTATAGTGATATGCGGAGAATCGGTAGAGCAGGCCTATGGAGTCGGTCTTGTTTAACGCGTAGTTGTAGCCCGCCGTTCCGATCACCATGTCGTTATCGACGTTACCAGTTTGCGTAAAGTGCAAGAGGCCGTATGATCCCCCGAAAGTGAGGGAGCTTCTCCGACTCAAAGAATATGTGGCCTGCGCCGCAAAAGCGTTGCTGTAGCGCGGCCCCGTAGCTGCATAGATGCTCTGGTTGGGGATGATCGATGCACCCAGGCCTGGAACTGCGGGGCCGAGAACACCACTGATGCCGGGTAAGGCCAGATTCGTGCCGCTCGCAAAACCGAACTGGGAGTCGGGTATATAGGAAAAGTAATCGAACATCTGAACCTGAAGCCGACTAAGCTGGACAGTATACCCACTGGATAGTTGCTGGTAAGGGCCGCTGTTGATCTGACTGTCCGTGCTGAAATATCCGCCACCCGAATAATTGATGCCAAGTCGGGACCGACTCCAAGCCTCTAGAAGGCTTAGGTTCGCACCGACATAGTTATTGGCATACCAACCGTTGGAAACGGCCTGCTGACCCAGGGGGCGCGATTGGATGGTGCTACCGTATTCCAGTCCCGGCACCCAGTAGCTGTGTGCCAGCTCTGGCGAACCGATAGACGGCACCTGCATCCCAGTGGCGGGCCCGTTGTCGGGCTGCCAGTTTTGGGCGGTGTTTTCGTTTTCGATTGTGGAGTTCGGGTCGGCAATCGGTGGAATGCCGCGTGCCGCAGGTTTAGGCTTTGCTGGAGCCTCCGGTTCCGTTTGTGGCTCTTGCTGCTGATCTTGGGCGGAGGCAACTAACGCCAGCGCAAGAGTACCCAGGACCAATGCTGCCAATCTTAGAAAATACGTTCGGCCGCTCATAAACTCTACCTCAGGGCACTACGATGACATCGCCCGGTTGAAGCAAGATGTTGTCTTCCGGTTTCTTACCTTTTACCACATCCTTGTAATTGAACGGATGCTGCACCTGCTTTCCGTTCTCCACGCGGAGTATGTAAATTCCCTTTATTCTTGCGAACTGTGTAAAGCCACCGCAGCTGGAAATAGCTTGCAAAGCCGTCATGTTCGGGAGTAAGGAGAGCGCTCCGGGCTTCAAAACCTCTCCCGTGCAGTACACGCGGCGGCTGTTGATTTCGGTGACGGTCACAGTGACTTGAGGATTGGTAATGTACTTCGTGAGTCCGTCTCGAATCACACCCGCAAGCTCCATCGACGTCAGGCCTGCAGCCTGAACATCATTCAAAAGAGGAAGGGAAATTTTGCCGTCTGGTCGGACGGGAATGGTGCGAGAAATGTCCGGTTCCTTCCATACATCGATTCTCAAGAGGTCTTGAGGTCCGATCTTGTAGGTGGCGTCGGGGCCCAGTGCTAAGGGTTGCTGCTCGGCTTTTTTGGCGGGCTCCTGGGCGGCGGCAAGGAAAGCCGCCACGATGAAAGCGAAGGACAAGGTTAGTGTCTTGGTCATCTCAGAATCCTCACTTGTCGCGCGTGGTGCCCAGGGCCTCGATCTGCTTTAGTTTGTATAGAAGAGACTTGTAACTAATCTGGAGTTCACGAGCCGCACGCTTGCGGTTCCATTTGGTGCGTTGGAGGGCCTGCAAAATGAGCTCCCGCTCAGTTTGCCGCGAAGCAGCCCGCGACGCCATTTTGAGAGACGAGCCTCTACCCGATTCGATCCCCGGTGCAGGAGCCATTCGAGCTACGCGCAAATCGCTGACAGCCAAGCCGGTATCGCCAAGTGCAACCATCTTGCGCGCGGTATTTTCCAGTTCTCGAATGTTCCCGGGCCAATGATACGACAGGAGCAGTTCGATCGTCTCTTTATTCGGCGACGGTGCGCTTTTCTTCAACTCGTCGGCATGGCGCGCCAGAAAATAATCGAGTAAGAGAGAGATATCCTCGCTCCGCTCCCGGAGCGGCGGCAATTTCAAACAGGCGCCATTGAGCCGAAAATACAGCTCGCGCCGGAATTTCCCTTCGGTCACGGCCCGCTCCAATTCGTGCGTGGTGACCGAAATCAAACGCGCGCGCATCGAGCCGTCATCGCCCTGGAATTCGCCGTTGGGGATGCTGTTCAACAGGAACTTCTGGCAATCCGGCGATAATTCCTCGATCTCATCGAGGAACAATGTCCGAACTGGCTGATGAATATTCGGCTCGCTAAACCCACTCAGAGCATGGAGGAATTGTGGAGATTCGACGCCGGAACAGGCGATCTTCTTGAACGTGCCAGGTTCACCGCCCGACAGACGATGAATGGCGTGTGCGTAGACTTCCTTGCCAGTGCCACTCTCGCCGACCAGCAGGATGGGAATGGAAGTACCTGCAAACTGCTCAACCATCGCATTTAGAGCCTGGATCGCGGGCGAGACCCCACGAAAGAAGCTTTCATCGTCGATCAGTGAACGGGCTGTGGAGATTTCCAGTTGCACGATTTTGGTCCGTTGGGCTTACAAAAACGAGAATGCGAGATCCACGATCTGGCTCCGTATGGACCAGAGTTGGTTGTCCTCGGTGTGGGAGAAGCAAGCCGGGGACCAGTTTCGAGAGCCGAGACCGAGCTTCGACATCCACACTATGTCACTTGTTTTCAAATATATACCTATGCAATGACAATCGGGCCATTCGCCCTTCCCCTCGCTCGCCCCTCGTTGGTTCCACTAAGTGGTAAAGTTCTGCCTCCCCCGGGAGGGCCAAATCCGACCCCCTAATTCACGTCTCACACCTCGCTTTTGCATGAAAGTGGCTATTCGTTGTACCCGACGGTACCCTAGCTGTTAGTTGGGCGAGGAGGCAATCCGTGAAGGTGCTGGTGACGGGTGGCGCTGGTTTCATCGGCTCGAACTTCGTGCGTCATCTGTTGAACTCGCGTAAAGACGTCCAGGTGATTAACCTGGACAAGCTGACCTACGCGGGCAATCCGGAAAACCTGTCGGGCTGCCAGAACGGCGAGCGATACCAATTCGTCCACGGGGACATCAGCGACCCAAGTATGGTGGAGACGGTCCTGGGGAACGATGTCGACACACTCGTGAATTTCGCAGCGGAAACACACGTCGACCGCAGCATTCTGGATTCGACGCCGTTTCTCTACGCCAACGTTCTAGGCACGCAGTGTTTGCTGGAGAGCGCCCGCAAAAATAAGCTGAATCGATTTGTGCAGATCAGTTCGGATGAGGTGTACGGCGCAGTGCCGCCGGGCGAGTTCCGCGACGAAACTGCGAGACTCGCGCCGAGCAGCCCATACGCAGCGAGCAAAGCGGCGGGGGATCACCTGGTTTGCGCGTACGCGCACACGTTCGGAATGCGTACGGTTATTTTACGGTCCACGAACAATTATGGACCGAATCAATTTCCGGAAAAGTTTATCCCGCTGATGATCGCCAATGCCCTTGGGAAGAAGCCCATGCCAATATTTGGGGATGGCGCACAAGAACGTGACTGGATGCACGTGGAGGATTTCTGCCGCGCCGTGTCGGCTGTATTGGAAATTGACGGAATGACTGGCGTTTACAACGTATCGGCAAACAATTGCAGGGCTAATTTGAACATCGCACATGAGATTGCCGGACTGGTTGGCACGCCGGCAGCGTCAATCACCCATGTCCAGGACCGTCCGGGACATGACCGGCGTTATGCCATCGACAGTTCGAGTTTCCGAGCTGCCACGAACTGGGAGCCGAAGATCGCTTTCGAGGAAGGGCTTCGCGACACCGTGAAATGGTATCAGGCACATGGGGCCTGGCTCGACAGGGCGCGATCGGGCGAGTATCGCCGTTACTATGAACGCCACTATGTCCGGCGCGCCGAGACGTTTGCGTTCGGGAATGACGGCTAGAACGCAGGCATGCCGAGACAAAACCATCCGAAGGCTAATTTGGGCATCGCAAAGGAACAATTCGATTGCCGGTGGATTTACCTGCTGCTCTGGTGCGCAGCCTGTATGTTCCTATTTTGGCGACCACTACGAGGCTTGTGGCATGTTGGACTGCAGGACGAAAACACTTCGCATGTATTCCTGATTCCGCTCATCACCGCATGGCTCCTTTTCATCGAGAAGAAGGAGATGCCGAGGGGAGTGCGAGTGGATTATGCGCCGGCGCTCGCTTTCTCACTGCCAGCTCTGTTGCTAGCCGGATGGGCTCGCTACGTAAATCCCGACGGGCCCGGCGCAAACCTTACGATCGCGATGCTGGTTCTGATCCTCCTGGCGATCGCAGGCTTTGTGTTTCTGTTCGGCAGGGAGGGCGGGCGCCGCGCGTGGTTTTCGCTGGCGTTCCTGTTTTTTGCGGTTCCCCTTCCCGCCTCCCTGCTTCAGAAATTCATCTATTGGCTCCAGGCCGGATCGGCAGCGGTAGCGGAATTCATTTTCGACTTGAGCGGGCTCCCGGTGATGCGGGAAGGTTTCGTGTTTCGATTGCCCAAGATCAGCATTGAAGTCGCGCAGGAATGCAGCGGAATCCGATCGAGCATAGCGTTGCTGATTCTGGCGGTGCTGGTGTCACACTTTTCGTTTCGTCCGCTATGGAAGAAATTGGTCTTCGTTGGGGCCGGGTTACTGATGATGGTGATCAAGAACGGAATACGAATTGCCAGCCTGACCTTGCTGGCCAACTACGTGAATCCGGAATTTCTGTACGGAAAGCTCCATCACCGAGGCGGGATCGTCTTTTTTTTGATCGGATTGGCGTTGCTGATTCCTGTGTATCAACTGCTGCGGCGAGGCGAGAAGTCCGGTGCGCTCCGCCGAGCAGAGGAACTCACCGTTTAAGAGAGGTCAATCCTGATGTTCTTTCTCACCGATGTAACCATAATAATAGGAATTGTATGTATCGGCACGATCAACGCGGTTAAGTACGATACCAAGAAGATTCTTTTCACGGAACTCGGAACAGGCCTTCTGGGCAACCTCGAAATCGGTTGAACCGGCTCGAACGACGAATAGCACACCGTCGCACATATCCGCGAGAAGGCTGGCATCGTGCACGGCGATGGCGGGCGGTGAATCGATGATGACCCAATCGAACATGCCGCCCATGCGTCCGACGAGATCCTTCATTCGATCACTGTGCAAGAGTTCACTGGGATTGGTAACGTCACTCCCCCCGGGAATGAAGCAGAGATTCCCGCCCGGGCCGACCTGGATGACGTCCGTTTCCGATGCATCTCCGCAGAGGAAATCGGACAAGCCGGGCTTTTCCGGCGCACCAAAGTGCAAGTGCAAGCGCGACGCCCTCAAATCACCATCGATTAAGAGAACGCGCTTTTCTTGCTGGCGGACAAAGGAGACCGCTAGGCTTGCCGCGATAAAAGTCTTGCCTTCAGCTGGCACGCTGCTTGATATGACGATGGAACGGAGGTGTTGCACAGCGGCGATCTGGTAAAGGCGGGACCGAAGAGTTCTGAACTTCTCAGCAACAACCACATTGTCGCGCTCGCGAAAAAAGACGCTCGACTTGCTGTCCATCTTCCACTGGCCTGGCTTGCACTGCTTAATGAACTGGTCGAACTGAGCGGGTCTTTTCGCAGCGGTACCTTGCAAGCCTGGCGCGGCCATGTCTTGCGACGGCGGGAGGGAGATGGTTCCCGACGCTTCCGCCTCAAGGTCCACGAGGTCCGGGACGCTTTGCACGCCAAGCTGCGCGTTTCTTTCCTGCGCTGCTTTCTTTAAAGCTTCATGGATGCGACTCATCTATTCCTCGTTCAATCACGCAAATATCAAATCTTCACGAAGGCACACTCAGCCCCCCGGGATGGCGGATGGCGCCAGACATAGCCGAATCGTGGCTCGGGATGATAGTCAGCACAGGCAACTTCAGGCACAGTTCAACATCGCGCTCGGTGTACATTGCCTTGTCGGTCATCGCGATAAGGTACAAAATTCCGAGCCCGAAAGCCAATCCGGCCGCAGCGCCGCCTCCCAGAAAAACGAGCTTTTTAGGAAACGACGGACTAATCGGCAAGCTCGGAGGGTCCAGCACACGGAAAGTCTCGCTCTGTTGTTTGTTCTCCAACTCGCCGACCATGGAGGAATTCTGTTGGCGTTTCAGCAGATCGTTATACATATCCGACGCAGTTTGGTAATTGCGCGTCAATTCTTTCAGCTGCTGTTCGACCATGGGACTGGCCTGAACTCGGCCTTGCAGTTGACGAATCTCATCCTGAATCTGCGCCTGATGCTTCACGGCATCGGCGATGCTGACATCATCCAGCTTTATCTTTGCCCTAAGTTGCTGAATTTGCGGAGATTCTTTTGTCGCGCCAGGGGGTTGAGGTGTCGTGGGTTTGTACTCTGCGGCCGCCGCGATTCTCCGTTTCGTTTCTTCGATCTGGGCTTTGAGCTTGATCACGTCAGGATGCTCGGGGGTATATTTGGCCAAGAGTTCCGCGAGTTGAGACTGCTGAGTGGTCAATTGTTGATCGAGTGAGTCCTGATTTTGCGTGCTAGCCAGCGGCGTCTTCGACGCGGCTTCCTGCTGGTTGAGCAATGTTTCGTTGAACGTCTTGTCCTGCTGGGCACGACTCAATGCCTGAGTGGCAGCTTCCAGTTGAGTGTTCAAACCGGTGAGCAGACTTAAATTGCTCTGCTGTTCTTCCGGAAGCGAACCTAAATATTGCCGCTTAAACTGCGCCAGCTTGGCGTCCTGCTCGTCCAATTTCGCCTTTGCCTCGTTGACTTCCTGCGTCAAGAACTGCGTGGTCACGTTAGCCTGCTGCGTACGGCGAATCGCGTTTTGCTCCATAAACATAGAGGTGATTTCCGTGCAAATCTGTTGCGCGACTCGGGCATCGTTGAAAGTCACGCTCACGTGGAATCCCGGGGGTTGCCGGTCCATGGAACCGGCCATAGGTTCCATCAGCGAGACATCGGTGGACTGGCGCAGTTTATCCACCAGGTCTTCCATGTGCTTCTTGTTGCGATCCTCCGGATAAAGATTGAGTTTCTCGATGATGGGCTGCAAACGGGATCGACTGAGGATTTGTTCCTTCATGGAGGCAAGCCGATGGTACAAGTCTTCCGTGACGAGAGTTGGAACGACTTCCTTCGAAACAGTCGGCGGTTCGACGAGGACTACGGTCGAAGAGGTGTATTTCTTGGGGAGAACAAAAGTAACGGCGAGTGCGGTGGCGCCGAGCACGAACGTGGTGGCGGGCAAAATCCACCAATAGCGCCGCAGCACTCTCTTGATTTCCTTAATGTCAATCTCGCCATTCCTTAACATGTCTCACGCTACCTTCAATTTCCGGACAGTCGGGCCCACACGAGGCTCGTAGCGCCCCGCATATGTGAATGCACGGGTCATGCCAGTTTCCGTTTGGCCCGCATGCTCTTCAAACCTTCTTACAAGTCATTGATCTATTGCAGCTTAATATCCATCCGAATCCAGTACGTATGAGCCCCAGCTATTTCGTGAGCTTTCCGCCAACTGGGTGTGGAAGTAATCTATCCCATTTATCCCTGAAATCTCCACTCCATCGGCCAGTGCGGATCGAATTTGGCTTGCGAATCACCTAACACACAACCCCTCCCGGAGCAGATTTCCAGTGAAGTGCATGTATATAAATAGGTTAGGGGAGATGATGACTTTCGTACTCTCTACCATCCCGACGGCACTTCACCTGCGTTTCCCTGATACGATAGCCAATTGAGAGCATAGGATCGCTGAACTTATGAATCGTTTCCTGCTGCGCCTACTCCCCGTAGTGGCTCTGACTGTTCTGCTCTTGGCGGCGTGCTCGCGCGATCCCAACGCACGCAAGCAAAAGTTCCTGGTACAGGGCAACCAGGAGTTCGACCAGGGAAAATACGCCGACGCGATGATTTACTATGGCCGGGCATTGCAGATTGACCCGCGATTCCCAGACACACATTACAAACTCGCGCAAACGTATATGAGAACCGGAAGTTGGGCGTCAGCGTACCAAGAGTTGCTACGCACGGTGGACTTACAACCGGAGAACTGGGCCGCACAGTTGGATCTCGGGAAGTTACAACTTGCCGGGGGAAAACCACGGGACGCCAAAGACCGGGCGTTACTAATCCTGAAAAGCAAGCAGAATGACGCGGACGCCAAGATGTTGCTGTCAGACGCAGACGTTGCATTGGGCAATCTGAACGACGCGATTCGAGAAGCGAATGATGCCATTGCGATTGCTCCAGATCGCGCCATGCTTTATCTGAACCTGGGCCATATTCAGGCCAGGATGAACGATTTTCCTGCCGCCGAGCAGAGTTTCAGGAAGGCCACTGCACTGGATCCGAACTCCGTGATGGCCCTGCTTACCTTGGGGAAGTTCTACCAGCAACAGAAGAATTGGGTCGATGCAGAAAAGTGCTTCAAGGCGGCGATCGACAAAACACCTAAGGACGTCTCGGCACGGGCCGCTCTCGCCGCACTTTATTTCAATCAGGGCCAGACCAACCAGGCGGAAGAGGTTCTCAGGCAGGCGAAACAACAATTAAGCGGCGACCCGAATGCGTACCGTTTACTGGCCGATTCCTATCTGGCGCGAGGCCAATCGGAGAAAGCGTTGACGGAGCTGGCTGAACTCGCAGGAAAATACCCGAACGATCTGAGTGTTCGAAAGAGCTACGCGCAGCTTTTGCTACTCGGCAACCGGGCTGGCGAGGCAAAGAATCAGGTACAACAAATTCTTCAGAAATCGCCGCAGGATCCCGAAGCGTTGATTCTGCGAGGCCAACTGGAACTGCGCGAAAATCAACTGGAACAGGCCATCACAACTCTCCAATCAGCCCTTAAAAGCGCACCCGAAAATGCCATCGGCCACTACCAGCTTGGGCTGGCGTACAAGCAAAAAGGAAACGCTGAACAGGCTGAGAGTGAATGGCGGGAAGCGGTTCGCCTGCGCCCGAACATGACGGAGGCGTGGGTGGCTTTGGGCATGAGCGCCACGCAACGGGCAGACTGGCGCGGGCTCGAACAAATCAGCAACGAACTCAGGAAGAATTCGCCTCATTCCGTGGAAGGCTATCTGTTTCACGCGACGGCGCGATTCAATCAAGGAGACGCCGCGGGTGCAGAAGCGGATCTGAAACGTCTAGCGGAAGCAGCGCCGGACCAGCCGCTTCCGTACATCAAGCTGGGGCAGCTCCGGCTGTCGCAAAAACGATTTGACGAAGCGGGAAATTATTTCCGGCAAGCGCTCGCGCACGACGCGAACTCCATCGAGGCGATCCGGGGTGTCGTTGACGTCGACCTCGCAAAGAGCAAAGGTGCGGATACCTTGAAGTTTCTGCAGGAGCAGATCACCCGCAATCCCGGGTCGTCTGCGCTGTACTTGATGCAGGGTGACACGTTGCTCCGCATGAAGCAGAACGACGCCGCAGCCGCGGCGCTTACCCATGCCGTCGAACTTGACCGGTCTAACTTAGGTGCTTTAGTGCTCTTGGCACAGACGCAGACTTCATTGAATCAGGTCGATCAAGCGATTCGAAATTATCAGAAAGCGATCGAGATGTCGCCGCGAGATCCTCGACTGCTTATCGCCATCGGCGGGTTATACGAGAGGAGCGGGAATTGGCAACGCGCCGAGGAGAGCTATCAGAAGGCACTCTCGCTCAAACCTGATGACCCATTCGCCTCGAACAATCTTGCTTATCTGCTGCTCGAGCACAACGGCGACAAGACGGTAGCGCTGAGCCTGGCGCAGGCGGCGCGCAAAGGGCTGCCCAACCTCCCCAACTCGGCGGACACGCTGGGCTGGGCGTATTTTCACAATCGCGCCTATTCCGCGGCTGCACCGCTGTTCGAAGAGGCAGTGAAAGCGACGCCAAATAATCAAACCTATCGTTACCATCTTGGTCTCACGTACCAGAAGCTGCAGGATTCCGCGCGAGCAAAAGTAGAACTGGAAAAGGCCATCAGCATCGATCCAAAGTCGCCCCTCGCGGAACAAGCGCGGCAGGCTATCGGCGAAAAGCCGGCGAGCTGAGCGGCGACGAATAGAAAATCCGAGGACCGTATATTGAGCTTTCGGTTGAAATACTGGCTTCCCGCGGTTCTGATCGCCATTGTCATTTCCATTTTCTCGACTGAGTACTTCAGCGGAGAAAACACTGCTCGCCTGATCTACCCGGTTCTGCGTTGGCTGTTTCCTTCGGCAAGCCGGCACACACTGCACGCCTTGCATTTCCTGATTCGCAAGATGGCTCACGTCACTGAGTTTGCCGCCTTCAGCATCGCCGTTTTTCACGGCGTCCGGGGAAAGCGTACAGGCTGGAGGGTGGACTGGGCGCTTTGGACGCTGGTCATCGCCATGGCTTACGCAGGCTTGGACGAGTGGCATCAGTCATTTGTGCCATTGCGCGAGCCACGCGTCCGTGACGTAATCATCGACGGATTTGGGGCGCTGCTGGCCCAGATTGCCGTCTGGATCTACGCAATCCTGTATCGGGGCTCAGGCAGTCCGACCGAGCTCCGAGGAAAAGGCGCGTAGCTTTGGTGAGCCAGAGCGATCAGGGAATCGCGGCGGAAGTTTGATTCGAGTAGGCGCTCTCATTGCCGCTCGAATCCACCGCGGTGGTCACGTAATAGTAGGTTGTGCCGCTCGTTAGAGTGGAAGAATCGGTGTAGCTGACACCACTTACCAGTGCGGAGTTGATTTTGGAATATCCGGAACCGCTGGTCGTGCTCCGGTAGACGTTGTAGCCCACAACGCTCGATGTACTGGCTGTCCAGTTCAGAGCCACAGTATGAGAAGAGGCTGCCACTCCCGTCCCCGAGAGAGAAATGGTCGCGGGCGAACCCGCAGCGTTGCTGGCGACAGTCACCGTTCCGCTGTCGGAGCCGGCAGCGGTCGGCGAGAATACAACACTGAAGGTGAGATTCTGTCCTGCGGTGAGTGTCACCGGCGTGCCCGCTCCACTCAGAATGAAGCCCGATCCTGTTTCGGTGATGCTCGAAATGGTGACGTTGGAATTCCCAGTGTTGGTAACAGTAACAGTCCGCGTCAAGGACGAACCAGCGTTCACGCTTCCGAACGCCAGACTGGTTGTACTGAACGAGAGTGTCTGGGTAGCGGCCACACCTGTGCCACTGAGAGCGATGGCGGCGGGCGAATTGGGCGCATTGCTGACGACGGATACGGAGCCACTCACTGTGCCAGCAGAGGCCGGAGAGAAAACGATATTGAAACTGGTCGACTGACTCGCGCTCAGGGAAATCGGTAACGCCAGGGTGCTGGTGCTAAAGCCGCTGCCGGTGGCGCTCACTTGAGAGATGGTTAAGGTTCCGGTGCCGCTGTTCGTGAGCTGAACCGTTTGTGAACTCGGTGAACCGACCGTGACACTTCCAAAGCTGGCGGTAGCCGGAGTGATCGTCAGACCCGGTTGGACACCGACACCGTTCACCGGGATTACCGCTGCTGCCCCAGTTGAACTCGAGACAGTGATATTACCCGTGATGTTTTCCGAGGCCGAAGGTTTGAAATTCACGCTCATCACGGTATTCTGACCCGCGTTCAACGTCAGAGGAGTGCTCAATCCGGAGAAGCTAAAGTCCTTGGCGTTCACGGAGACTTGCGAGATGGTCACGCTGGAGTTGCCGCTGTTGGAGATAGTGACGTTCTTGGAGCTGCTGGTTCCGGCGCTGACATTGGTAAACGAGACGCTGGTCGGGCTGGCAGAGAGGGTGACCGAAGCGGCCACACCCGTGCCACTCAAGGCAACGGCGTTGGGTGAATTCGGTGCGTTGCTGGAAATGGTCACGCTGCCGGTAAGAGAGCCGGCCGTCGTCGGCGCAAACAGAACGCTGAAAGTACTGCTGGCGCCAGCAGCGATGGTGGCAGGTGCATTCAGACCACTCACACTATACGCAGAGCCATTGGCGGAAACCTGGGCGATGGTGAGCGCGGCCGTGCCAGTATTCGTTACCGTGAAGCTCTGTGATTTGGTCTGGCCGTCGACAATGCTACCGAAGTTGAAGCTGGAGGGAGAAATCGAGAGACCCGCCTGCGCTCCCGTTCCGGTGAGTGGAATTGAGAGTGTGGAGTCGGAGGCGTCGCTGAGAACCGTGATAGAACCCGGTGTGCTGCCGGCGGCCGCGGGCGTGTACGTCGCCGTCAACGTAGCGGTGGCGGAAGGGTTGAGGGTCGCAGGCGTGGCCAAACCTGTGACGGCATAACCGGTACCGGTGGCGGCGATACTCGAAATCTTCACGGCAGCATTCCCCGTGTTTGTGATGACGACATTCTGCTTTGCACTACTGCCTACAGCGAGAGCGCCGAAGGCAACGCTGGCCGGAGACGCCGTCAGTTGACCAGTAGCCGTTGAGGAGCCCGTACCGGACAGGGGTACGGTCACGGTCGGGTTGGTCGGGTCATTGCTGGTAATTGCAAGGCTTCCGGTCGCACTTCCTGCGGTGGTCGGAGCGAAGGTGACGGTGACGGAGGCCGATTGCCCCGCGGTGATCGTTTTGGGAGTTGTAATGCCGCTCACAGTGAACTCGGCTCCGGTTAACGTCAAAACGGAGATCGTAAGATCCGTCGAACCCGTATTCGATAGGACCAGACTGCTGGTGCTCTTCAAACTGGTCGACACGGTGCCAAAGTTGATCGCAGCTGGACTTACCGAGAGTTGAGAGCTGGAAGTTACTGCCGAAGCGGAGAGGTCAATCACAACCGGAGCAGTCGCGCTGTCCGCGGAAACGGTGAGTGTTCCCGTGATGTTGCCGGCGGCCGAGGGCGTAACGGCTACGTTGAATTTTGTAGATTGTCCTGAACCTAACGTCAGCGGCATGGCAAGGCCGCTAACGGAAAATTGCGGATTCGAGACCTGCGCTGAAGTGATGTTCAATGAGCCACTGCCAGTGTTCGCAACTGTGACGGACTGCGTGGACTGCTTGCCCACGGTAACTTTGCCGAAGCTGACGGTTGACGGAGTAAGTTGAAAGGACAAATTCGTACTTCCGGTAGAACCACCCGCAGTAACGAGCCCCGCGCAACCATTGAGCATCGCGAGTA
>Ga0335077_10000719_pt1 | contig 37546 bp, 25 predicted proteins | sample Lox_Sample_31_FD_207151 | JGI IMG/M metagenome (GOLD analysis project Ga0335077, IMG submission 207151) | Soil microbial communities from Loxahatchee National Wildlife Refuge, Florida, United States - Lox_Sample_3.1 | ecosystem: Environmental > Terrestrial > Soil > Wetlands | place: USA... | reverse complement strand
CTCCCTCATGCCTCCTCCAGTGCCGAGGCGATGGCGTTGAGGATGGTGTTCGAGAGAAGCGCACCGTCGAGGCTCCCCGATGCCTCCTCCGGCTCGTGCCGCCAGGAGAGCGCCGGCCCGCCCCGGGCCGCCTCCTCTTCGAGCCGCGCCTTGAGTGACAGGTAGAGGGGCCGCTCCTCCGAGACCGCCATCACCACCCGGCGGCGGGCGCGCGGGAGCGTGCGCAGGAGGTCGAGGCCTCGCGTCTCCTCCTCGACGCTCCCGGGAAACTGATAGCCGAGGAGCTGGCCGGACCCCGGACCCTGATCGGGCGGGAAGAGGAACTCAGAGTACTTTCTCGCCGCGATGGCTCGGAGCTCGTCGACATAGGCGGAGCCCTGTACAACGGGCTCCCACAGGACCAGGTCCTCGAGGTCGAGACCCTCGGAGGCGGCCAGCGCGGCCAGGGAGGCCCCGAGCCGCAGGCCCACCGCCGAGAGCGCGTAGGCGCCCGAGACGTCGAGCAGTTCCCGCGCTGCCGCGCCTACGTCCTCGACCCAGAGCCTGGGCCGTCCCTCCTCGGTCTCGCCCGCGGAGTCCCCGGTGCCGAAGTAGTCGAACCGCATCACCGGGAACCCGTGGCGAGCGAGGAGGGTCGCGAGCTTCCGCGTGGCCCAGTACGTCAGCATGTACTCCTGCGGGGCCGGGCCGCACAGGAGCACCGCCGCGTCCCGCGGCTGCTCACCCTCGGGCGGATAGTAGATCCCGAGGAGCTGACGATCGCTCGTCCCGAAGGAGACCGGCTGCACGCGTCCTCCTAGCCGACGCGGGCCGCGCCCTCGGGGGCGGTGACCCGCGCGGCGAACTGCTCGAGCGAGTCGAGGAGCACCGCCCGCGGGGAGAGCCGCTTCCCCGTCTCCCGCTCCAGCCGCGAGAGCATCTGCAGGCACGCCAGGGAGTGCCCCCCGAGTTCGAAGAAGTTGTCGGAGACGCTCACGGAGTGGACTCCGAGCGCCTGGCGCCAGAGCGACGCCACGAGCTTCTCCGCCTCCGTGCGGGGCTCGACCTTCGGGCCACCCGCCGCGCGCGCCGGCGCGGGGAGCGCGGCCCGATCCACGGCCCCACCCGGACGGCGCGGGATCGAGGCCAACTCCACCACGTGCTGCGGGGCGAGGGCCTCGGGCACGCACGAGCGCAGGTGTGCGCGGAGCTCGGAGTCGGTGTAGGCCGCGCCCGGGTGGGGGACGACGTAGGCCGTGACCCGGACCTCGCCGGGGCGGTCCTCCCGGGCGGCCACGGCGGCGTCGGCGACGGCCGCGTGGGCCATGAGCGCCGCCTCCAGCTCGGCCGGCTCGAACCGGACGCCGCGAACCTCGCTGCGCCCGTCGCGCCGCCCCTTGAGGGCGAAGACACCCTCGTGCCAGCGCGCCAGCTCGCCGGTGCGCCAGAGCCGCTCGCCGTCCACCTTCACCGTGCGCTCGGCGCCGAGCGCCGGGCGGCCGCGATAGCCGCGGGCGAGGGCCGGTCCGCCGAGCGCGACCTCGCCGGGGACGCCCTCGGGGACGAGCTCGCCCACCCGGTCGATGACCCGCAGGCGGAAGCCGGGCGCCACCGCGGTGCTCCCCTTGCCCGCGGGGTCGACGCGGCGAACGGCGGCCATGCCGGCCACCTCCGCGGCGCCCAGGACCTCGAGCACCGCGTCGGCGCGGGGAGCAAGGGCGGCGGCCAGCTCGTCGTCGAGCGGCGCTTCCACCGCCGCGCGGAACGAGGAGCCGCCGGCGAATCCGACCGCCAGCAGCTGCCGGAAGGTCGAGGCGGGGGCGACGAACAGGCTCGCGCCCACTCCCTGGAGGAAGGCGGCGAGCGCTCGCGGCTGGACCGCCTCGCGCGGAGCGAGCGCCAGTCGCGCGCCCGTCGCCAGCGGCAGCCAGGTCTCGAGCGCCGACCTCGGGCTGCCGGCCGGCGCCGCCGAGGCCACCACCTCGCCCTCCGCCACGCTGAGCGCGCCGCGGCACGACACCACGCCGGCCGCCAGCGACCCCTGAGTGAACTCGATTCCGCAGGGCTCGCCGCCCGGGCCGGGCGTGTAGAGCACGAGCGCCAGGGCGTCGAGCCCCGGGGCGGCTTGACGCGGAGCCGGCTCGGAGGACTCGAGGTCCTCGATGGCGAGCGTGCGCCAGGTCCCCTGCGGGAGCTTGCCGAGTTCGGAGCGCGATGCCACCACCGCAGCCGGCCGCGCATCGGCGACGACGCGGGCGAGGCGCGCCGGGGGCTGCGCCGGGTCGAGCGGCAGGGCCGCCATTCCGGCCTTCCAGGCCCCGAGAACCGCGGCTATGGCCGAGGCGGACCGCTCCATCGCCACCGCCACCACCGGCTCGGACCCGCCCGAGATCGGCTTCAGCCCCTGGGCGATGCGCCGGGCCCGCAGGTCGAGCTCGCCGCGCGAGATCGCCTTGCCGCCGACCAAGATCGCCGGGGCCTGCGCATCCTTCTCGGCGAGCGCGTCGATCTGCGCCGCCACCGAGGACATGGCTCCGGCGAGGGCCGGCCCCTCACCCTGGGCGAGGAGATGCCTGCGCTCCTCGGCCCCCTGCAGCGCCAGCTGCGAGACGGGTTTGTCCGGGTGGGCCACCGCGTCCCGGAGGAGGACGTTCCACTCCTTCAAGAACTGCTCCATGGTGGAGCGGTCGAGGACGGCGGTGGCGAAGGTGAGCCCGCCGGCCAGGTGGCCCGCTGGACTCTCCATCACCCAGAGGCTCACGTCGGTCGAGGCCGCCGGCTGCAGCACGTGGAACTGGACCATGTCCAGGTCCCCGATCCGGCGAGGCCGGCCGCGCGCGTCCTGGAAGGAGAAGAAGGCGCGGTAGGCGGGGTTCCGGCTCATGGCCAGATGCTCGAAGGGGACGTCCTGGTGCGAGAAGGCGTCGAGCGAACTGGCGCGCACGCGGGCGACGAGCTCCCGGAAGGTGGGGTCGCCGTCCAGGCGGTTGCGGAGCACGAGGGTGTTCACGAACGGACCGACCACGTCCTCGACGTCGGGCTGGACACGCCCGCGAACCGGGGTGGCGACCACCACGTCGTCCTGGCCGCTCCAGCGCGAGAGCAGCGCCACGTAGGCGGCGAGCGTCACCATGTAGATGGTGGCGTCGTTGGCGAGCCCGAAGGCCTTGAGCGCCTCCACGTCCTGGGCCGGGACGTGGACCAGGATGCTGTCGCCGTCCTCGCCCTGCCGGGGCCGGCGGGGGCGATCGATGGGCAGCTCGAGCGGGGTGGGCGTCTCGCCGAGGAGGTCGTTCCACCACTGCGCCTGCTTCTTCACCTCCGGGGTCTCGAGCCACTTCTCGTGCCAGGCGGCGAAGTCGGAGTACCGAACCGGGGCCGCCTTGAGCGCGGGCGGCTTCCCCTGGCGGAAGGCGTCGTAGAGGGCGTCGATCTCCTTCAGGAACAGGTCGAAGCACCACCCGTCCCAGGCGAAGTGATGCGGGATCCACATCAGGAGGTGATCGTCCTCACCGACCTTGAAGAGCCGAACGCGGTACAGCTTGCCGGCGGTGAGGTCGAACGGCCGGCGCACGTCGTCCACGATGAGCCGGCGCGCGGTCTCCAGGCGATCGGCCTCGAGCGCGAGGTGGGTCAGGTCCTCCACCGGCAGCTTGACCTCCGGGACCGGTCCGACGTCCTGGACCGGGACGTCGCCTTCCCAGCGGACCTTGGCGCGTACCGTCTCGTGACGGCGGACGAACTCCTCCACCGCCTTCTCGAGGGCCGCGACGTTGATGCGCCCCTTCAGCCGGAAGGCGGAGGGGAGGTTCCAGACCATGCGGCCGGGATCGAGCTGCTCCAGCATCCACAGCCGGCGCTGCACCAACGAGAGCGGCCAGGGGCCGTTGCCGTCCAGGCGCGGGATGCGCTCGGCCTTGCGGCTGCCGGCGAGCAGGGGCGCGAACTGCGCCACCGTCGGGGCCTCGAAGATCTTGCGGAGCGGCACCGCCACCCCGTCCTCCCGGGCCAGGCGGGCGATCATCTGCGAGGCGAGGAGGGAGTGGCCCCCCAGGTGGAAGAAGTTGTCGTGGATCCCGACGCGGGGCAGGCCCAGCGCCTCCGCCCACATGGCCGCGATGCGCTTCTCCGCCTCGGTGCCCGGCGGGGCGTATTCGGTCCGCGAGGCCGAGCCGTCCGGAGCGGGGAGGGCCTTCTTGTCGACCTTGCCGTTGGGCGTAAGCGGGAAGGCCTCGAGCCGCACGAAGTGCTGCGGCACCATGAACTGCGGGAGCGTCCGCTTGCAATGGTCGCGGAGCTCGTCCTCGTTGGGCGCCGCTCCCTCCTTGCCGGTGGCGTAAGCGACGAGGCGCACGTCGCCGGGCCGATCCTCGCGGGCGAGCATCACCGCCTGCTTCACGTTGGGGTGCTTCGCCAGCACCGCCTCGATCTCTCCGAGTTCGATGCGGAATCCGCGCACCTTCACCTGGTGGTCGTTGCGTCCCAGGTACTCGACCTCCCCGTCGTCCCGGAAGCGGGCGAGGTCGCCGGTCCGGTACATCCGGCCTCCCGCCCGGAAGGGGTCGGGGAGGAATCGCTCGGTGTTCAGATCGGGGCGGTCGTGGTAGCCGAGGGCTACGCCGTCGCCGGCGATGTAGAGCTCGCCCACCGCGCCGATGGGCACCCGCTGCAGGTGCCGGTCGAGGATGTAGAGCTGCGTGTTGCACAGCGGCTTGCCGATGAGCACCTGCCCGAGCGGGCGCGGCACCCTCCACCAGGTGGACCACACCGTCGTCTCGGTGGGGCCGTACATGTCCCAGACGTCGTCGGAGCGCTCCACCAGCTGCTCACCCAGATCGAGGGGCAGCGCCTCGCCGGTGCTGATCACCTTGAGCGCGACATCCTTCGACCATCCGGCTCCGATGAGCAGCCGCCAGGTCGCCGGGGTGGCCTGCAGAATCGTGGCGCCGAACCTCTTGCACAGGTCGAGGAGCAGGGCGCCGTCGGCCCCCGCGTCCTTCGAGGCGAGCAGGATGCGCGCCCCCACTGCGAGCGGCAGCCACAGTTCGAAGACGGCGATGTCGAAGGAGAGGGTGGTGATGGCCACCACCGTGTCCTTGGCCGACATCCCCGGCTTCTCGCGGGTGAAGTGGAGCAGGTTCACGACCGAGCGCACCGGCACGAGGACGCCCTTGGGGCGCCCGGTCGAGCCGGAGGTGTAGATGACGTAGGCCACGTCCTCCAGCGATGCCTGGGGCGAGGGAGGCGGAGCCGTCGCCGGCTTCGACGCCAGGGCCTCCGCCTCTCCGTCGAGGGAGACGACCTTGGCCTGGTGATCGGGCAGGAGCGAGCGCAGCTTCTCCTGGGTCAGGAGCACCGGCGCCTTGGCGTCGGAAAGCATGAAGGCGAGGCGATCGGCGGGGTAGGTCGGATCGAGCGGGAGGTAGCCGCCACCGGCCTTGGCGACCGCGAGCATCGCCACCACCATGTCGGGCGTGCGCTCGAGGCACAGGCCGACGAGGGTGTTGGGCCCGACCTGGAGCTCGCGAAGCCTGTGCGCGAGCCGGTTCGCCTGCTGGTCCAACTCGGCGTAGGTGAGCTCTTGCCCCGACTCGTGCACGACGGCGACCGCCTGGGGCGACCGGGCGACCTGAGCCTCGACCAGCTCGCGGAGGCTCTTGCGGGGCACGGCGACCTGAGTGTCGTTCCAGGCGTCGAGCTTCTGGGCTTCGGTCGCCGGGAGCACCGGGAGCTTCCAGACCGGGGTCTCGGGCGCCTCGGCGGCCCCGCCCAGGAGCGTCTCGAGCGCCGCCGCCCACCGGCGGACCGTCGCGCCTTCGTAGAGGTCGGTGTTGTACTGGATCTCGAAAGTCACGCCCCCGTCGAGCTCGACCGCGTTCACGAACAGGTCGAAGTTCTCGAAGCGGCGCGGGTTAGAGCCGAAGGACACCTCGAGCCCCTCGAAGCCCAGCGACGGGCCGGAGAGCCCCTGGTCCAGGTTGAAGCACACCGAGGCGAGCGGAAGGCGGCTCGGGTCGCGGGCGATGGGGAGCTTGCGGAGCAGCTCGCCGAGCGTGAAGAGCGAGTGGTCCTGGGCGTCGAGCATGGCGGTGCGCACCGCACCGAGCAGCTTCGCGAACGGGGCCTCGCCGTCGACGGCGACGCGCACCGGGAGCGTGTTCACGCAGTGCCCGACGAGCGTCGGGTGCCCGCCGGCGGCCTGGCCCGCGGAGGGGATCGCCACCACCAGGTCGGCCTGCCCGGAGAGCCGGGAAAGGAGAGCCTCGAAGCCGGCGAGCAGGGACACGAACAGGCTGGCTCCGTTCTTCGCGCCCGCCTTGCGGAGCCGGTCGACGAGCGCCGGCGCGAGCGCGTGATCGTAGCGATCCGCCGCGTAGGTCTTCACCGGCGGACGCCTTCGGTCGGCGGGAAGATCGAGGTCGGGGGGCAGCTCGACGAAGCGGCCGGTCCAGAACTTCTCGTCGGCGGCGTGCCCGGCGGTGTTCTGCCAGTCTTCGAGCTCCTTCGCCCAGGCGCCCCAGCCAAACGGCTCGGGCAGCTGCGCCGGCCGGCGGTTCCGCCGCGCCGTGTAGAGCGCTCCCAGCTCCCTCAACATGACGCCGGTGGAGAACCCGTCGCAGACGATGTGATGGGAGGTGAACACGAGCAGGTGGTCGGCCGGCGACAGCTTCACCAGCGTGGCCCGGACGAGGGGGCCCTTCTCCAGATCGAAGGGCCTCTCCACCTCCGCCGTCTTCAGCGCGTCGAGCTTGCTCGCCCGCTCGGCCTCGGGGAGCGCCGAGAAGTCGAGGAGCGGCAGGTCCGCCGGCGCCGGCGGGGAGACGAGCAGCGTGCGCCCGTCCCCGCTCACCGTCGACCGCAGCACCTCGTGGCGGCCGAGCAAGTCACCCCAGGCGCCCCGGAGGGCCTCCTCGTCGAGGGCGCCGGAAAGGCGCAGGGAGCCGGACTCGTTGAAGGCGAGCGAAGCCTCGTCGCCGAGCCGGGTGGCGGTGAAGATCTCCCGCTGCGACTCGGTGGTGGGGACGACCTGGGCAATGGAGGGGCCCGCGAACGGATCGAAACCGACCGGATTGCCGGAGCTCATTTACGCGTCGCTCACTTTCAGCCACTGACCGGGCTGCTTGGGGTTTTCGACGAACCAGGCGGGGTTGCCGCCCGGGTCACGACCGAGCCGCGCGCCGGGCACGGGGGGAGTGGAAGGATCGGTCGAGGGGCGTTTCGGCGCCTCGGGAAGGAAGCCCGCCTCCTGCAGCTCGGCGATGGCGTCCCGGAACGCCTTGACGATGAAGGCCACCTCCGCCTCCCCGTGCGCGGTGGTGAGGAAGCACGGGAACCCCTCGAGGATGTGGAGCCCTCGATCGCGCAGCATGGGGAAGAGCAGCTCCCCGTAGGGGAGGTCCTGGGTGAAGAAGACCTTCCACAGTGCCGAGAAGTTCCGGACCTCGAGCGGCACGCCCACCGCCTGGAAGTGCGCGTTCAGATCACTCGCCAGCTTGGCCGTCTTCTGGTTCATGCCTTCCTGCAGGGCGGGCCCCTGCGCCTTGATGTGCTCCATCACCGCGCGCATGGCGGCCAGGGCGAGGGGGTGGCGGCAGAAGGTCCCGGCGAAGTAGGTGACGCCGGCGGTGGGGGTGGAGTCGTCCCCGTACTGCCAGGGGCCGCCGTCGAGCGCGTCCATCCAGGGGCGCCGGCCGGCGATGACGCCGATGGGGAACCCGCCGCCAATGACCTTTCCGTAGGTGGCGATGTCCGCCTTGATGCCGAAGTGCGCCTGGGCGCCACCCGGGTGGATGCGGAATCCGGTGATGACCTCGTCGAAGATGAGTGCGGTTCCCGACTTCTGGGTGATCTCGCGGAGGGCGTGCAGGAACTCGCGCGGCTGGAAGTCCGGGCGGCGGCTCTGCACCGTCTCTACCAGGATGGCGGCGAGGTCGCCGGCCCGGTCCTTGAGGATCTGGAGCGCCTCGGGGGTTCCGTAGTCGAGGACCAGCATGTTCTGGGAGGACGACGGCATGATGCCCGGCGCCGCCGGGACCGCGCGCAGCTTCTTCGTGCCGCGCACGATCACCTCGTCGAAGATGCCGTGGTAGGAGCCGGTGAAGCTCGCGACCACGGTGCGCCCCGTCACGGTGCGGGCGATGCGCATCGCGCCCATCACCGCCTCCGAGCCGGTGTTGCAGAACCCGGCGCGCTCCATCCCGGTGAGTTCGCACAGGAGGCGCGCCGCGTCGTAGGCGATCGGCGTCATGGGGCCGATCTCGTGGCCCCGGTCGAGCTGCCGCTTCACGGCCTCGGTGACGAAGGGGGGCTGCCACCCGAAGTAGCTCGCCCCGAATCCGTTCAGGCAGTCGATGTACTCGTTCCCGTCTACGTCCCAGACGCGGGCGCCCTGGGAGCGATCCACCACCACCTGGTAGACGATCTCCTTGATGGTGGGCTTGAATCCGGTCACGACGCGTGGATCGGCGAGGACGGACCGGTTCTCCTGGGTGAGCCGCTTCGAGGTCTTGGTGCGCGCCACGTAGCGCCGGATGAACGCTTCCAGGCGCGCGCGCTGCCGGGGCGACATTTCGTCGGCGGTGAGGTGGATCTTGGCGATGGCGCCGAACGCCTTCTTCACGTCGTAGCCGGCGGGAGTGGCGCCTTCCTCCGGAGCGTCGGCCGGACGGGCGGTGCCGTTGGCAGGCTTCGCGAGGGCGCCGTTCACCGGTTTCGCTGCGGCCACCGCCACCGGGGCGGGTGCGGGAGCCTCGGGCACGGCCGGCGCGGCCAGGGCCGCCTGGGGTGCCGGCGCCGGTTGCACCGCCGCCTGGGCCTGCGCGGCCGGGGCGGGCCCGGCGCCGAGGAGCGCGAGCTGGTGGCTCATGAGGCGCAGCTGCTCCTCCACGATGTGCTGGAGAGAGCCCGGCACCGCGCTGGAGGGCGGCGGCGCGGTGAAGACCGCCACCGATGCGGCCGGGAAGGACACGGGGGCCGCCGGCGCCGCCACCCCTGCCGGAGCCGCCGCCGCTGGCGCCGCCACCGCCGGCGGGGGCGCCGCGGCCGCGAACATCTCCGCGGGCAGCACCGTGTCGAGGTGATCGGCGAGGGCACCGATACCGGGGAAGTTCTCCATCAGCTGGCGGAAGGTGATCTTGACCGAGAACTTCTTCTGCAGCTGGAGCGCAGCCTGGGTGAGGAAGAGGGAGTCCATGCCCATCTCCACGAAGGTGGAGTCCGAGTCTCCCATCTCGAGCCCCGAGACCTCCTCGAAGAGCTCCCGAAGGGCGGTGGCGATGCTCTCCTTGCGACCAGCGGTCATGTTCGGCTCCTGCGGTGTCGTTGCGATTGGGGTGGAAGCTGCCAAAGGCGGGGATGCCACGGACTCGGCGGGAGGGGGCGCCGCGGCGACGGGAGCGGGCGCGGCGGCCGCGACCTCTCTCTTTGCGACCTCGGCCTGGCCTTTGGCGGCCGGGTCGATCCAGAAGCGCTTGCGCTCGAAGGGATAGGTGGGCAGGACCAGCCGGCGGCGGCGCTCGCCTTCCCGGAAGGCCTTCCAGTCAAAGGGCACGCCGTTGGCCCACAGCTGACCCACCGCCGAGAGCAGCGCCGTCCACTCCGCTCCGTTCCCGGCCTGGTCGCCGAGCGAGGAGACGAGCGGTTTCGCCAGGATGTCCTTCACCTGCCGTCGCGTGAGCGTGGTGAGCGTGGTGCGCGGGCCCACCTCGATGAAGATGCGCCCCGAATCGGCCAGCAGGACGGAGGCCGCCTTCCCGTAGCGAACCGTCTCGCGCAGGTGGCGCGACCAGTAAGCGGGATCGGTCGCCTGCTCGGCGGTGATCCAGCCCGCGGTGACCGTGGACACGAACGGGATCCGCGGCGCGGAAAGGCGGACGCGCCGCACGCGCTCCGCGAAAACCGGGACGGCCGGGTCCATCATCGGAGAGTGGAAGGCGTGCGAGGTGTGGAGCGGCCGGCAGACGATCTTCTCCTCCTCGAGCCGCTTCTGCACGCGCGCCACGGCCTCGGCCGGGCCGGCCACGACGCACAGGCCCGGGGCGTTCTCGGAGGCGATGGCCAGCATCGGGTCGTCGAGGAGCGCCTGGGCGGCGTCACCCGACAGGTTGACCGAGAGCATCGCCCCGGGCGGGAGGGCGCCGATGAGGCGGCCGCGCTCCGCGACGAGGGCCGCGGCGTCCTCGGGCGACATGACCCCCGCGAGCGCGGCGCACACGAACTCGCCGACGCTGTGACCGGCCATGGCAACCGGCTCGATTCCCCAGTGGCGCCACTGGCAGGCGAGCGCCCACTCGATGGCGAAGAGCGCCGGCTGGGTGTAGGCGGTGGCCTTCAGGATCTCGGCGGCCGCCTCTTCGCCCCCGGCGACGGGGTAGAGGACGTCGCGGAGGTCCCTCGCCAGGAACGGGCGGACGATGTCGCACACCCGGTCGAGCTCCCGGCGAAAGATGGGCTCGCCGCGGAGTTCCTCGCCCATGCGGACGTACTGTGAGCCCTGGCCGGGGAAGAGGAAGACCGCCGCCGGCGCCTTGGCGTCGAGCTTGCGGCCGGGGAGCTTCTTCGGCTCGGCGAGCTGGGCGGCGGCTTCCGCGGTCGAGGCGGCCACGAGGAAGCGCCGGTGCGCGAACCCCGCCCGCCCGGTCTGGAGCGTGTGGGCGACGTCGCCGAGGGGCGCGTCCGGATGGCCCTTCAGCCAGCCGGCGAGCCGCCCGCACGTCGCCTCCAGGGCCTCGGGCGTGCGCGCGGAGACGGTGAGGAGCTCGCGCGATCTCCCCGGGAGCGAGGCCTCGGAGGGCGGAGCCTCCTCCACCACCACGTGCGCGTTCGTGCCGCCGACCCCGAAGGCGGAGACCCCGGCGCGCCGCGGCGCCGTGCCGCGTCTCCAGGGGGTGAGTCGATCCACCACGTAGAAGGGGCTCCTCGAGAGCCCGAGCGCCGGGTTCGGGCTCTGGAAGTGAATGGTGGGGGGCAGGACCTCGTGGTGCAGCGCGAGCGCAGTCTTGATGAAGCCGGCGGCACCGGCGGCGATCGTGAGGTGGCCCACGTTGCTCTTCACCGAGCCGATGCCGCAGAAGCCGCGGTCCTCGGTCTGGCGGCGGAAGGCGCGCGAGAGCGCCTCCACCTCGATGGGGTCGCCGAGCGGGGTGGCGGTTCCGTGCGTCTCGACGTAGGAGACGCTCCGCGGGTCGACGCCGGCGTCTGCCTGGGCCATCGACACCACCGAGGCCTGCCCCTCGACGCTCGGTGCCGTGAAGCTCGCCTTGCGAGCGCCGTCGTTGTTCACCGCGGTGCCGCGGACGACCGCGTAGATCTGGTCCCCGTCGGCGAGGGCGTCCTCCAGCCGCCGAAGGACGATCATGGCGACGCCGTCGCTGAAGGTGGTGCCGCTCGCCTGCGCGTCGAAGGGGCGGGTCCGCCCGTCGACGGAGAGCATCGAGCCTTCCTGGTAGAGATGGCCGCTCCTCACCGGGACGGTGATGGAGGAGCCACCCGCCAGGGCCAGATCGCACTCGCCGCGCCGCAGGCTCTCCACGGCCGCGCAGACGGCGACGAGCGAGGTGGAGCAGGCCGTGTGGATCGAGATGGCCGGCCCAGTGAGGTCTAGCTTGAACGCCGCCCGGGTCGCGATGTAGTCCTTCTCGTTCGCGGCCATGGTGTTGAAGGCGCCGAAGGCGTCGATGAGGTCGGGACGGGTGGAGACGTTCCGCTCGAAGTAGGTGTTGTTGTACTTGCCGGCGAAGACGCCGATCGGACCGCGGAAGGAGCCGGGCACGTGGCCGGCGCGCTCCAGGGCTTCCCAGGCCGTCTCGAGCAGGAGCCGGTTCTGCGGGTCGGTGAGCTCCGCTTCGCGCGGGCCGATCCCGAAGAAGGCAGCGTCGAAGAGGTCGGCATCCTCGAGGATGCCGCGCGCCCGCACGTAGGCAGGGTCGCGCCGCTGCTCGGCGGACACCGACGGGTCGAGGTCGGCGTCGGAGAAGAAGGTGGTCCCGTCCACCCCGTCGAGCAGATTTGCCCAGAACCGGTCGACGTCAGGGGCGCCGGGGAAGCGCCCGGCCATCCCCACCACCGCGATGTCACCGTGGCCCCGGCGGCGGGGCTGCGGCCCCGCCTCGGCCGGCTCGGGGGCGGCGGCGCTCTTCGCGGGGTGGACCGCCGCGGCGGCGGCCGCGGCAAAGCCGGCCAGCGTGGGCTGGTCGAAGAGGTTCACGAGCGGGACGTCGATGCCGAGCTCCTCGCGGACTCGGGTCACCATGCGCACCGCCAAGAGCGAGGAGCCGCCGAGCTCGAAGAAGCCGTCGTCGCGACCGACGGGCTCGACGCCCAAGACGTCGCCCCACAGGGCTGCGAGCTTCGCCTCCAGCTCGGTCGCCGCGGCCACGAACTCCTGCGCCAGCGCCGGGCGCGTCGGCGGAGGCGGGGGCAGGGCGCGCCGATCGAGCTTTCCGTTGGCGGTGACCGGCAGGGCCTCGAGCCAGACGAAGGCCGAGGGCACCATGGCCTCGGGCAGGGACTTGGCGAGGTGCTCGCGCAGCTCGGCGTGGCTCGGCCGCTCCGCTCCGGACCGGCCGACGAGGTAGCCGACGAGCCTCTTCGCGCCCGGCCGGTCCTCGCGCGCCACCACTGCCGCGGTCTTCACGGCGGCGTGGGCGAGCAGAGCCGCCACGATCTCCCCGGGCTCGATGCGGAACCCCCGGATCTTCACCTGCTCATCGGCCCGCCCTAGGTACTCGACGGTCCCGTCGGGAAGCCACCGCACCAGGTCGCCCGTGCGGTACAGGCGCGAGTCGACCGCTCCCGAGACGACGTCGGGCACGAAGCGCTCGGAGGTGAGGTCGGGGCGGTTCAAGTATCCGCGCGCGAGCCCCTCCCCTCCCACGTAGAGCTCGCCCGGCTCTCCCGGCGCGACCGGGTTCCGCTCGGCGTCGAGCACGTACAGGCTCGTGTCGCGGATGGGCCGGCCGATGGGGATGGAGCGGAGCCCCTCCGGGAGGGGCCGCGGGATGGTGAAGCAAGTGGTGAAGGTGGTGCACTCGGTCGGGCCGTAGCCGTTGATGAGTCGCACCGAGGGCAGGGCCTCGAGCGCCCGCCGCACGTGCGGGACGGAGAGCGCCTCGCCACCGGTCAAGAGCTGCCGGAGCCCGGAGAGCGCCTCCGGGTCCTCGTCGATCACCATGTTGAACAGCGCGGCGGTGAGCCACATGGTGGTGACACCGTGGCGGCGGATGGACTCCTGCAGGCCGCGGGCGGTGGGGACGGCCTCGGGGTGGACGACGACCCGCCCTCCGTTGAGGAGCGCGCCCCAGATCTCGAAGGTCGACGCGTCGAAGGCGAGGGGCGCGGCGAAGAGCAAGGTCTCGCCGGGGCCGAGCGCGACGTAGTCGACCGCGCGCACCAGCCGGTTCACCGCGCGGTGACGGATCAAGGTCCCTTTCGGGCGGCCGGTGGAGCCCGAGGTGTACATCACGTAGGCGAGGCTCTCGGCGGTCGCTCCGCCCTCGATCGCCTCGCGGCTCTGCGCCGCGATGCGCTCCGCATCGGCGTCGAGTAGGAGCCGGGCGGCGGTCGAGTCGGGAAGGGTGGCGGTGGAGGGGGAGTCTCCCACCACCACCGGCACCCGCGCGTCCTCCAGCATCCATGCGATCCGGTCGCGGGGGTAGGCCGGGTCGAGCGGCAGGTAGGCACCGCCCGCCTTCAGGATCCCGAGCAGCGCCACCATCACGTCCGGCGTCCGGCGCGCCGCGAGCCCCACCGGCGCGTCCGGGCCTACTCCGAGTTCGCGAAGGAGCCTGGCGAGCTGGTTGGAGCGCGCGTCGAGCTCTCCGTAGCTGAGGACGGCGTCGCCGGCCACCACCGCCGGCGCGCCGGGCTGCCGGGCCGCCTCCTCCGCGAAGAGCTGGTGGATGGTCGCCTCGGGCCGGTGTGCAACGGCCGTCCGGTTCCACTCCACGAGGACCTTCTGCCTCTCCGCTTCCGAAAGGCGCTTCGGAGCGCCCTGCTCAGCCGGGCCCGTCAATGCCGTCCCCTTCCAGGCAAGGCCGGGTTCGCCCCCGGCGTTCCCTCGCTAGGTCGGTCGCTACCCCCGGACGGAACAGCGAACCGTGCGAGAAGGCGCCTCCCCCGTTCGGGGAACCATGTAATCCATTCTGCTCAAGCGCTACAGCCCCGCATCCGGGGTACACCTAGAGCAGAGCCAAATCACCGGATTTGCAGGAAGATATGACCATGTCCGCGGGACACGGACTGGGGCGTTCGAAAGCGATTTGAGCGGCGACAAGGGCGGCAGGGGACACGCCGCCAGGCCCTTTCTCAGGGGTCCTAGCCCGCGTCGGAGCCGGGGGCGTCGGCCTCGTCCTCCTCGACGTCCGGCCCGGCAGGCAGGTTGGCGAGCGCCTTTCGGAGGTAGTCTTGGTGCTGGACCTCCTCGGCCCGGAGCTCCTCGAAGAGCTTCTTCACCTCGGGGTCCTTCACGCCCTTCAAGGCGGCATCGTAGTAGTCCCAGGCCTTCTCCTCGGACTTGAGCGCCACCTCCATCGCCTGGCGCGCCGACATGAAGACGCGCGGCTTCCCGCGGTCGGGCGCCTCGACGTCATCGAGGGCGTCGGGGCTCACCGCGGAGGGGGCGTTGCCAAAGAGCTTCTGCCGCCGCTCCTGAAGCGCCGCTCCGTGGCGCGCCTCGTAGGTCGCCATGTTGCGAAAGACGTCCCCCGCGTCGCCCTTGTATCGGCCGCCGGTGAGCTTCGTGAACTCCTCGTATCGCTGCTTCGCTTCATCCTCCACCAGGATCGCGAGGTCGAGGGCGTCCTTGAGGCTCAGCTTGGCGAAGTCGATCTTCTGCGGCATGTCTCCCCCAATGATGGATGTCTTCGTCCGGTCTCGCTCGTCGCTGCCAGCGGTCCTGCCAGCCGGACGAGTTCGTAACGTGGAGCCTATCCGGAAGCGGATTCTCCTTTGACACCCTCATGGGGCCCCGGCCGGCAGCGAGCGCCCGGCCTTCCCGGAGGCGCTCTCCCCGCCGCCGACGGGCTATCCTCGCGTCCGTGAACGAGCCCCTCTCCTTCCGCCGCGATCGGCGCACCACGCAGCTGCACGACCCGCGCCGCGACTTCGCGCTCTCCGCCATCGAGAGCGAGATCCGCTACGATCCCCTGACCGGGGAGTCGGCGCGGATCTGCCACTTCGCGCCCCCGCCAGCGGCGCCGCCCGACCTTGGCGCGATCGCCGAGGCACGCCGCGCCACCTGCCCCTTCTGCCCGGACCGGGTCGAGCTCGTCACGCCGCGCTTCCCCGAGAGCCTCGTGCCGGGCGGGCGATTCCGGCGCGGCGAGGCGGTGGTGTTCCCGAACCTATTTCCCTACGACGACCTCTCCGCCGTCGCCGTCCTCGGGAAGGAGCACTTCGTTCCCATGAGCGACGTGCCGAGCTCTCTCGTCGCGACCGGGCTCGGGGCCGCTCGAGACTTCCTCCGGGCGATCGCCCCGCGGCTCGGCGGCGCCGGGCTCTACGGCCTCGTCACCTGGAACCACATGCCGCCCGCCGGCGGGACGCAGATCCACCCTCACCTGCAGGTGGTCGCGACCTCGGAGCCGGGGAACGCGCTGCGGCGCGAGCTCGCCGCCGAGAGGTCGTGGCTCGAGGAGCGGGGGCGGCCTTTCGCGGCCGACCTCCTCAAGGCAGAGGGCGCCGCCGGCCGCCGGGCGGGGACCTCCGGGAACTGGACGTGGTTCGCCCCCTTCGCCCCCGTCGGCGTGCTCGGTGACTGTCGCGCCGTCCTGCCCGGGAAGTCGACCGTCACCGAGCTCTCCGACGAGGACGTCCTCGCCTTCGCCGAGGGGCTGCGGAGGGCACTGCGCGCCTTCGCGCGCGCCGGGCTGTGGAGCTTCAACCTCACCCTCTTCCCCGATCGGTTCGGGGAGCGAACCGGTGCCCACTGGCTCTCGGCGCGGCTCCTGCCCCGGCTCTACCTCGACAACCTGTTGCACGTCCCCGACGCAAGCTACCTCCAGCTGCTCCTCGGCGAGCGCTTCTCCATGGCCTGGCCGGAAGAGGTGGCCGAGCGGCTCCGCGCGGAGTTCGGCGAGGGCTAAGGCGGGCAGCCCCCCCACCTCGCGCCCGCCCGAAGGCGATCCGCTCGGCGGTCCCCTCACCGGCGCCGAAGCCGGCGCGCCACGCGGAGCGCCGCCCAGGCGGCCGCCGCGAAGAGCGCGGCGAGGAGCGCCACCACCCAACCATCGATCGACGCCTCAGCGGGCCGGGCGGGCCGGTAGCTGGCGAGCCTCGCCTCCCGCGCCTCGATTCCCGCCATCCCGTTCCGGACGAAGCGCGCGAGCGCGCTCTCGAGCAGCGCCCGCCGCGCCGCCTCCGACGACTCCGCAGCGGCGAGCGCCTCGCGGAAGAGCCGGGTGTGGCGCCGCACGGCGCTGCCGGCCCGGGCGAGTCCGCGCCCCTCGAGCTCGTAGAATCGATCGAGCCGGAGCGGATCCGGGGAGGGCCGGAGCTCCCGGTCGGGGTCGGAGTGGTCCGCCACCTCGTAGCGCGCGCGGGAGAGGCGCGGGCGGGCCAGGTCCCGCGCCAGCAGGTAGACCTCGCCGCCCTCGTAGCTCGATTCCTCGATCACCTCCTCGGCGATGGCCCGGGCGAACTCCGCGTCGGGCCGGAGGGCCTGGGCGTCGAGCGCGCGCTCGAGCGACGGATCTCCCCGGGCGATGGACGCGATCCCCTCTGCGACCCGAGGGCTCTCGGGGCGCCCGGCGGCGCCCTCCCGCACCCTCTTCGCCCACAGGTTCTCGAGGAAGAGGTGGTGGTTCTTGATGATCCCGATCCCGATCTCGACGAAGCCGGGCCGCTTCCGGAGCAGGCCGCCCGCGGACAGGACCTCCTCCTTCAGGCTCTCGATCTTGGCGTCGACGAAGAAGGGGTAGACGGCCTGCAGGGTGTGGATCTGGTTCGCCACGTCCTCCAGGTAGTGGTGGGCGTTGCCGAGGAGGCGCCAGGCCAGGGCGCGCCCGCCGGGCGTCCCCAGGGCCGCGGCACCGAGCGCCAGGTCGGTGTGCGCCTCGGCGAAGTCCGGGGCGAACGCCTTCGCGTCCGGCGGGTAGGCGAAGCGGCGCGGCTCGGCCTTCAGGACCTCCGGGGAGTCGGAGAAGGCGAGGTGGGGAAGCCCGTAGTGGGCGTGGGCCTGGCTCGAGAGCCCGGTGAGCGCACCCATGGCGAGCTGGGCGGGGTCGGCGGGCAGCGGCCTCCCCCAATCGTCCCGGAGCACCCGGCGTTCGCGGTCGTGGGCGAATCGCTCCACGTTGCGGCGGTCCTCGTCGGGCTGCCGCGAGGCCGCGCTCGCCACGCCGCGCGCGTCCGCTCCCAGGTCGGCAAACTCGTCGATTCCCTCGACGCGCGCCTCGGGGGTGAGGCCGGCGAGCTCCTTCAGGTCCCATTCGTCGAAGGCAACGTCGCTCGGGTAGCGGGCCAGGAAGCTCGCCCGCACGCCCGCGTCGGGGTGCCGGGCGCCGGCGCTCCAGACGGCCCGCCGGAGCGCCTCCGCATCCGCCGCGCCGGGGCGGGCGAGGTCGCGGGGCAGGTCGCGGGGCAAGGCCTGTTCGCCGATGAACTGGTGAAGCGCCTCCTCGTACGCGCGCGCGGCCGGAACGTAGAGAGCGGCCGCGGCGAGCGTGGCCTGCGCGATCGCCCGGAGCGCCCTCACGGCGGTCTTCTAACGCGGCTCGCCCGCTTCGTCACCGGCCCGGAGGCGCCGGCCTCCGGCCACCACAAAGGGGAGGATCCCGGGCCAGGTTGGAGGCAAACTGGGGCATGGCCTCGGACCGAGCGAGACGGAATTGGCGCCGGGCCCTCTGGGTCACCGCCGCCTTTCCGCCGCTCGCCGCGGTCCTCTTCGCTGCTCGCGGCGCCTGGAAGGGCTGGGAGGAGGTCCATCCGCCTCGCCTGCCGGTCACCTCCCTCCCGGGCCGCCCCGAGCTGGAGGGCTTCCGGGACGTTTCCTTCCGCGCCGCCGACGGGGTCGCCCTCCGCGGGTGGTGGAGGCCGGGGGCGGGGGACGCCGCCGTCGTGTTCGCTCACGGGTGGGGCGCGAACCGCGAGCAGATGCTCTCGCAGGCGCTCCCCCTCGCTGCCCGCGGCTTCGGGGTCCTCGTCTTCGACCTGCGCGGGCACGGGGAGAGCGGGGGCCGGGCGAGCGGCGGCGACCGGGAGCAATCGGACGTGGCCGCGGCGACGGACTTCGTCGCCGGCGAGCCGGGGGTGAAATGGGTGGGCGCGGTGGGCTTCTCGCTCGGCGGGGCAGCGGTGGGCCTCGCCGCCGCCGCAGATCGTCGCCTCCGGGCCATCGCCGTCGAGGGGGCCACTCCTTCGCTCGACGACGAGCTCGAGGTGGAGTACCGGGCCGGCGGCCCCGCCATGGTGCGGAGCGTGCGCGCGGTGATGCGCCTCTTCGGCGTCTACCCGCGGCGGGTCCGCCTCATCGACCGCATCGGATCGCTCGCACCCCGCCCGGTGCTACTCGTCTACGGGGAGCGTGACTGGCTCACCGAGCCCGAGGAGGCGGAGCGGATCCGCGCCGCGGCGGGCCCGTCGGCCACGCTCTGGGTGGTCCCCGGCGCCGGCCACGGCGACTTCGAGACCGTGGTCCCGGGTGAGCTGGCGCGCCGCCTCGTCTCCTTCTTCGAGGCCGCTCGCGCCTCGGATCGGCGCCAGCGAGGGGACTAGCGCGATGGGTCGACGACCAGCCGGCCGCGCACCTTGCCGGCAAGGATCTCGTCCGCGGCGCCGATGGCGTCCCTGAGCCCAATCTCGCGGGTCATGGCGCCGAGCTTGGAGGGGTCGAGGTCGCTGGCCAGGCGCTGCCAGGCCTCGCGCCGCTCCTCCATGGGCGCCATGACGCTGTCGATGCCCACGAGCGTGATACCCCTCAGGATGAAGGGCGCGACAGTGGCCGGGAAGTCCATCCCCGACGCGAGCCCGCAGGCCGCCACCGTTCCCCGGTAGCGCGTGCTGGCGCAGGCGTTGGCGAGAGTGGCGCCGCCCACGCAGTCCACGACTCCGGCCCATCGCTCCTTCTGAAGCGGCTTGCCCGGGGTGGAGAGCAGGGCGCGGTCGATGACCTCCACTGCTCCCAGCCCCCGCAAGTAGTCCGCCTCCGCCGCGCGGCCGGTCGACGCAACCACCCGGTATCCGAGCCGCGACAGGACCGCGACCGCCACGCTCCCGACCCCACCTGCCGCCCCGGTGACGAGGACCTCGCCCTGCTTCGGGCTCACCCCGTGGCGCTCGAGCGCCAAGACGCAGAGCATGGCGGTGTAGCCGGCGGTGCCGATGGCCATCGCCTGGATCGAGCTGAAGGCCGGGGGGACGGGGAGGAGCCAGTCGCCCTTCAGCCTCGCCACCTCGGCGAGGCAGCCCCAGTGCGCCTCGCCCACGCCGAAGCCGTTCACGAGCACCCGGTCCCCCTTGCGGAACGCCGGGTGCGAACTCTCCGCCACCGCGCCGGCGCCGTCGATGCCCGGAACCATGGGGAACCGGCGCACCACCGGCGAGCGCCCGGTGATGGCGAGCGCGTCCTTGTAGTTCAGGGTGGAGCGCTCGACGTGGAGGAGCACGTCGCCCTCCGGCAGGCGCGACTCCTCCAGGTCCACCATGCGAGATTGCTGCCCGGCGTCGGTCTTCTCGACGAGGATGGCTCGAAACACGCTTCACCTCCCGGCTGTCGGTGGTGTGGTAGGTTATCATCCTCGTCCATGCCGGTGGATACGGCGGACATCCTGGTGGTGGGCGGCGGGGTGATCGGGCTCACTCTTGCGCGCGAGCTCCTCGCCCGAGGCGCCGAGAACCTGCTCGTGCTCGAGAAGGAGCCCGAGCTCGGGCGCCACGCCTCCGGGAGGAACTCGGGCGTGCTCCACGCCGGCATCTACTACGCCCCCGACAGCCGCAAGGCCGGCACTTGCCTGGCGGGGAACCGCTTGATGCGCGCGTACTGCCGCGAGAAGGGGCTGCCCCTCCTCGAGTGCGGGAAGGTGGTGGTGGCGCGGGACGAGAGCGAGCTGCCGGCCCTCGACGAGCTCGCCCGGCGAGCGGCAGCGAACGGCGCGCCGGTCGAGATGATCGACGAGCGGCGGCTGGCGGAGCTGGAGCCGGCGGCGCGGACCGTGGGGCGGGCACTCCGCTCGCTCCTCACCGCGGTGGTCGACCCGCGGGCGGTGCTGGCGGCCCTGCGCGCAGACGTGGAGGGGAGCGGGCGGGCCCGCATTCGCACGGGAGTGGAGGTCGTCGGGCTCGCGGGCTCGAGGAGCGTGCGGACCCCGCTCGGGGACGTCGCCTACCGCCGCCTCGTCAACGCCGGCGGAGCGCACTGCGACGAGCTGGCCCGCCACTTCGGGGTCGGCCACGAGTACCGGCTCATTCCTTTCAAGGGGATCTACCGGAAGCTCCGCAAGGGAGCGCGGCTCACGGTGAACGGGAACATCTACCCCGTCCCCGACCCGCGCAATCCCTTCCTGGGAGTCCACTTCACCCGGAGCGTGCACGGCGACGTCTACCTCGGGCCCACTGCGATCCCGGCCTTCGGGCGCGAGAACTACGGCGTGCTCCGGGGAGTGGACGGCGACGCTCCCCGCATCGCCCTCGAGGATCTGGTGCTCTTCTTCCGGAACCCCGGCTTCCGCTCGGTGGCGCTCTCCGAGCCGCGAAAGTACATCCCCGCCTTCCTCCACCGCGACGCGGCGCGCCTGGTGAAGGAGTTCGACGCGTCCGAGGTCGAGCCGGCGGAGAAAGTCGGGATCCGGCCTCAGCTCGTCGACTGGCGGACGAAATCCCTGGTGATGGACTTCCTGGTGGAGCGCGCCGGGGACACCCTCCACGTCCTCAACCCCATCTCCCCGGCCTTTACGAGCTCCATGGCGCTCGCCCGTCAGATCGCGGACGAGCACTTCGGCCGGTAGCAGGGCCGGCGGGGACGCCGCGGGCCTACCGCCCCGTCAGTACCGGGACCGCGCCGGCCAGAAGGCGAGCATCTGGCGCACCGCCGGGTCGGCGCTCCCGGCGCCCGCGAGCGCGCCCTGCGCCACTCCGCGCCACACGAGCTTCCGCGTCCGGGCGTCGACCGCGTCAACCACCAGCGAGGAAGCCGACACGTCGGAGACGGAGATGGTCGCGCCGGCGCCGACGGAGTAGCCCCAGGCCTCGGTGTCCACCGGCGAGCCGCCGGCGAAGTAGGCGAAGAGGAGGTCGGGCGTGCCGCCGACCGCGCGGACGAGCCCCACCGTTCCCAGGTTCCGGGCGAGTACCCCGTCGATCCCGTAGTAGGTCAGGGTGGGGGCGAGCGCGGCGCCCGCTTGCGCGGGAACCGGCACGAAGTCGAACGTCTGGTAGGCCCCGAAGTCGGCCCCGGCGTCGACCACCACCGGTGACCCGCCCGGGGTGGCGCAGGCGAGGGCCACCGCCAGCCCTGCGGGGATCCGGGCTTTCCAGGAAGGCATGGCGGGCATCTTACCGCACCGCAGGTCTCGGGCGCCGAGCGCGCTTCGCGCCCGACCGAGGCCGCCTCCGTCGAGAGACATCGAGAAACGGACCGTGCTGGTTTAGAGTCGGGGAGGACCCGGATCACCCCGAAAGGACCCCCGTGACGCAAGCCGCCGAGACCGACACCCGGAGCATCGAGGCGCAGGCCGGCCTCGCCCACTGGGGTGCCGGCGCTATCCACGACGCCTTCGACGCCTATCAGGGGAGGTTCCAGTCCATCACGCGCCGCGCGCGAGACCGCTTCGAGGCGCGCGACTGGAAGGGCGCCCAGCAGGACGCGCTCGACCGACTCGACCTGCGCAGCGAGGACGTCGGACAGGCGGTGGCGCGTCTGCGCGAGCGGCTCGGTTCGGCATCGAACGACCGGCAGCTTTGGGCGATGATGAAGCCGCTCTACCTGGTGCGGATCTCGACCCGGCCGGACATGGAGCTCGCCGAGACCTTCTTCAACTCGGTGACCCGGCGCGTGTTCTCCACCGTGGGGGTCGACCCCAAGGTGGAGTTCGTGGCCTCGGAGCTCAAGTCCCCGCTGCCGAACCCGGCCCAGCCCCTGTTCCGGAGCTACCCCGCCGAGGCGACGAGCTCCCTGATGCGCAGGGTCCTCGCCGACACCTGGCCGCTGGCGCGCTTCGAGAGCGCGGGGCGCGACGCCGACCGGGCCGGGCGTCAGATCGACGCCTACCTGGCGGGCCGGGGCTACGACGCGGTGGACGTGCTCCGGCCGGTCTTCTACCGCGGCAAGGGCGCCTACCTGGTGGGGAGGCTCCGGCAGGGAGCCACCGACGTGCCCCTCATCCTCGCGTTCCTCCACGAGGAGGGCGGCATCCGGCTCGACGCGGTGCTCCTCACCGAGAACCAGGCCTCGGTCCTCTTCTCGTTCACGCGAAGCTACTTCCACGTCGAGTGCGATCGGCCGAGTGGACTGGTGACGTTCGTGAAGAGCATCCTGCCGGCGAAGCGGCTCTCGGAGATCTACACCAGCATCGGGTTCAACAAGCACGGCAAGACCGAGCTGTACCGGGAGCTGCTCGCGCACCTGGAGCGGTCCCCCGATCGATTCGAGCCCGCCCGCGGCGACAAGGGGATGGTGATGGCGGTCTTCAACCTCCCCTCTCTCGACGTGGTCTTCAAGGTGATCCGCGACCGGTTCAAGCCGCCGAAGAACGTCACCCGCAGCGAGGTGATGAAGAAGTACCAGCTCGTCTTCCGCCACGACCGCGCCGGGCGCCTCGTCGACGCCCAGGACTTCGAGCACCTCCGGTTTCCGAGAAGCCGCTTCGACCCGCGCGTCCTGGACGAGCTCCTGGGCGAGTGCCGCGAATGCGTGAGCCTCCACGGGGACCAGGTGGACATCCGCCACCTCTACGCCGAACGGCGCGTGACCCCGCTCAACCTCTTCGTGCGCGAGACCGACGAGGCGAGCGCCCGGCGGGCCATCCTCGATTTCGGCCGTGCGCTGCGCGACCTGGCGGCGACGAACACCTTCCCCGGCGACCTGCTCCTCAAGAACTTCGGGGTGACCCGCACCGGGCGCGTCATCTTCTACGACTACGACGAGTTGCAGCTCCTCACCGAGGTGAACTTCCGCGACCTGCCGCAGCCTTCCGACGACGACGACCTGGGGAGCTCGGAGCCTTCCTTCTACGTGGGGGAGAACGACGTCTTCCCCGAGGAGTTCCTGCCCTTCCTCGGCCTGCAGCCCCCCCTCCGTCAGGCCTTCGTGGAGGCGCACTCGGAGCTCCTCACCGCCCGCTTCTGGCGGGAGATGCAGGAGCGCCACCGCGCCGGCGAGATCGTCGACATCTTCCCCTACGAGCTCTCGTTCCGGCTCGGGCGGGGAGCGCCGTGAACCCGCCGCCCGGCAGCGGGGCTCTCCGCCCTCGCCGCGGAGGAAGGGCGCGCCGCCCCTCGGCGCCCGGTCGGGGAGGCGCCCCGCGGGCGACGAGCTCGAGGGGAGAGGGCACCGCCGGCCCGGAGGCACCCGACATCGCGCGCTTCTTCCTCGCCGACCGGTTCGCCCGCACCTCGGGAGTCCGCCTCGAGGAGGTCCGGCCCGGCTACGCCCGCGCTCGCCTCTCGGTGCGGGAGCGGCACCTGAACGCAGTGGACGTGGCCCAGGGGGGCGCCATCTTCACCCTCGCCGACCTGGCTTTTGCGGCCTGCTCCAACTCTCACGGAACGGTGGCGGTGGCGGTGAACGCCAACATCCAGTTCGTGCGCGCCGGGCGCAGGGGCTCGCTCTGGGCCGAGGCCCGCGAGGTGGCCTTGTCCCCGAAGCTTTCGTCGGTGGAGGTCCGGGTCACCGATCGCGGTGGCGAGGCGGTGGCGTTCCTGACCGGGCTCGCGTACCGGCGCAAGGACACCCTCCTCGAGGCGGCGGCCTCGCGAAAGGCGGCGGCCCGCAGGCGAGGTCCGAGGCGGGCGCGGCGCGGGCCGTGATCGTGCGCGCCGCCCCTCGCCCGGGTCAGTTCCGCAGAGCGGCCTCGGTGCGCTCGCGCTTCTTGCCGTGCTCGAGCCCCTCCCGAGTGAGGAGGAAGCGGACCTTCCCCTTGCCCTTCGGCAGGTCGAGCTCCGCCTCGAACCCGGGCCCGGAGATGGCGCCCAGGGCGAAGGACCTGTGGAGGTTCTTCACCCGGCCCTCGGTGCCCTCCTCGATCACCTCTCCCGCGCCCTCGCCGCTCCGGTGGAGGGCCCTCGCCACCTCGTAGAGGCTCATGGCCAGGGACGGCGTGAGGGGGACGGTGCTGAAGAGCACCGAGATGAGGTACCAGTAGGGCGGCTTCTCCATCGCCGCCCATCATAGATGAACCTCGTGCTCCTCGAAGAGGGGGATCTCCAGCCGGACGGGACGGCGCGACTGTCCGGGCGAAGGGCTCGCCATGCCCTCGAGGTCCTCCGGGTGGCCCCCGGGGACCGCATCGCCGTCGGCCTCCTCGGAGGCAGCCTGGGGGAGGGCGAGGTCCTGTCGACGTCGCCGGCCGAGCTCTGCATCCGCCCCTCGCTCACCCGCGCTCCGCCGGATCCCTCCCCGGTCTCGCTCCTCCTCGCGCTCCCGCGTCCGAAGATCCTGCGCAAGGTGCTCGCTGCGGTGGCGTCGATGGGGGTGAAGGACGTGGTCCTCCTCGGCACCTACCGGGTGGAGAAGAGCTACTTCGGCTCCCCGTCCCTTCGCGCCGAGTCCATGGCGGAGGCGCTCAAGCTCGGGCTGGAGCAAGGCCGCGACACCCGGCTACCCCGCGTCTCGGTGCGCCGCTTCTTCAAGCCGTTCGTGGAGGATGAGCTCGACTCCGCCTTCCCGAGCGCCGCCCGCCGGCTGCTCGCCCACCCCGCCGCGCCCGGTCCGCTCGAGGGCCTCCCCGCGCCGCGCGGGCGGGCGGTCCTGGCCATCGGGCCCGAGGGCGGCTTCACCTCCTACGAGGCGAGGGAGCTCGAGTGGCGCGGCTTCGCCCCTTTCTCCCTCGGCCCGCGCCCGCTGCGCGTCGACGCGGCGGTGGCCTACGCGGTGGGCCAGGTGGAGCTCTGGCTCCGCTGGGGCGCGCGCCCGCCGCCTCCGGAACGGTGACTCAAGGGCGCGCGGTCAGGATCTCGGCACCTTCGCCGGTCACGAGCAGGGTGTGCTCGAACTGCACCGCGCGCTTCCCGTCGGCGGTGGCCGCGGTCCAGCCGTCTGGCCAGATGACGTGGCGGTAGCTGCCGGCGGTGAGCATGGGCTCGACCGTGAAGGTCATCCCCTCCTCCATGACCTGGTTCGCTCGGGGATCGTAGTAGTGCAGTACCTGGGGATCGGTGTGAAAGTCCTCCCCGATGCCGTGACCGCAGAACGATCGCACCACGCCGTACCCGTGCGCGGCGGCGTGGTTCTCCACGGCGCGCCCGACGTCGGAGATGGGCCGGCCGGGGCATACCGCCTCGATGCCCCTCAGGAGGCACTCCTCGCCCACCCGGAGGAGTCGGCGGGATTCCTCGTCCACCTCCCCGACCGGGAAGCTGGCGCAGCAGTCCCCGTGAACGCCGTCGAGGTAGAGGGTCACGTCGAGGCTGACGATGTCTCCGTCCGCGAGCGGCCGGCTGTCGGGGATGCCGTGCAGGATCACCTCGTTCACCGAGGTGCAGAGGGACTTCGGGAACCCGTGGTAGTTGAGCGGGCTCGGGTACGCACCCCGGGCGATGCAGGCCTGGTGGGCGATCGCGTCGAGCTCGTCCGTCGTCACCCCGGCCCGGACGGCCCTTCCCACCTCCGCCAGCACCTCGCCGGCCGCGCGCCCGGCGCGCCGCATCCGCGCGACTCGCTCCTGCGGGTCCGCGATCCGTTCGGCCGCTCGTGGGCGACCGGTCTCCGCGTAGCTCGGACGCGGGATGTGCGAGGGCACCGGTCGGCGCGGGCTCACCACCCCTGGTCGCACCGCTCCGGAGCGGGCTCCGGCGGGTGGACCCCCACTTACGGCGTCACCGTCGCGGTGACACCTCTTGTACTTCTTGCCGCTGCCGCACCAGCAGGGCTCGTTCGGTCCCGGTCCTCGCATGTCCCCCAGGAAGAATTAAGGCCTGCGGGCGCGGGCGCAAGGGCGCCACGGGGTGGCCTCGGCGAGGTCAGGGAGCGGCACCGCCGCCATCGCCGCCCCCCGGACGGTCCGGCCGGGGGCGCTCGCGCAGCCCGGAGGGCGCGCTCTGGGGCGGTGCCGGGCGGGGAAGCGTCGCCTCCGACTCGGCGGCCGACCAGGCGAGCCAGGCTAGCGCCCCCGTCGCCAGGCCGAGTTCCCCCCGATCCACCTTGTCGAGGGTGTCCGCGGCGCTGTGGTGCCAGTCGAAGTAATGGCTCATGTCCTGGGCGACGGTGAGGAAGGGAACGCCCTGGTGCGAGAGCGGCGAGATGTCGGCTCCGCCGCCGCCCGGGCGGACCTGTTCCGCCCCGATGACCGCGAGCGGACCGGCCCAGACCCTCGCCAGCTCGAGGGCTCCCTCGCCGGCAGCGACCCTCACCCCGGTGGGCTTGCCCGCGCCGGCGTCGGCCTCCAGGGCGACCACGTGTCTCGCGCCCTCGGCGCGATGCGCCTCGTAGTAGGCGCGCGCGCCGTCGAGCCCGTTCTCCTCGTTCATGAAGAGGACCGCACGCAGGGTCCTGCGCGGGGGCTGCCCGAGGGCCTTGGCGATGCGCATCGCGTCCATGACCATCGCCACCCCGGCCCCGTCGTCGACCGCGCCCGTGCCCAGGTCCCAGGAGTCGAGGTGCGCTCCCAGGAGCACGATCTCCTCCGGACGCTCGCGGCCGCGCAACTCGGCGACCACGTTGGCGGACGCCACCTCTGCCGGATCTCCCTCGCGGCAGGTGAGGAGAAGCTTCACCACCACCGGCCCCCTCGCCGCGAGCCGGTGCAGGAACTCGGCGTCCTCCACCGCGACCGCCGCCGCCGGGATGCGCGGGCCCCCGGGCGGGAATACGGTGGCTCCGGTGTGGGGACACCGCAGCGTGGCGGTCGAGAGCGACCGCACCAGGGCAGCGGCCGCCCCGAGTGCTGCCGCCTCGGCCGGCCCCCGGGTCCGCAGCCGGGCGAAGCGCTCGTACCCGGAGGCGTCCTTCATGTCGTGCTGGAAGAGGACTACCCTGCCGCGCGCTCCCGCGCCGAGCGCCCGGAGTTCCTCTAAGCTCGAGACCTCCACCACCTGGCCCACCACCCCGCCCGGCGGCGTGGGCGGGCTCGTGCCCAGGGCGGTGACCGCGAGGGTCTGGCTGCGCCACTGGTCGGAGGCCTGCACCTCGGCGCGCTCCTCGCCGCGAACCCAGCGCCTCACCTTCACCGGCTCGAGCCGCACCTCGAAGCCGGAGCGGCGGAACCAGTCGGCGGCCCAATGGACGGCGGCTTCCGCGCCCGGGGACCCGGCCGGCCGGGGCCCCACGCCGTCGGTGAGCTCGGCGAGGAGGTCGTAGGAGCGCCCCTCCCGACCCGCAGCGAGGATGGGCGCGGAGGGCTCCTCGGCCGGACCGGACGCGGCGAGGGCGAGCAAGACGGCGGCGGCGTTCACGGCTCCTCCCCTTCGTTCGGCGAGGGTCGGAAGCCTAGGACAAAAACGGCCCGGGCGCAGCCCTTCCGGCGGCGAGCGGCAGCGGGGTATGATGCATGCGCCTTCCCCCCCGCCGGACGAAGAGACCGGCTCCAGACATCGAAGAGGACGAACGCAATGGCATCCCCCGCCACCTCCGAACTCTCTCCCCCGGTCCGGCTGCTCCTCGGCCCCGGCCCGAGCATGGTTCATCCGCGCGTGTACCGCGCCATGTCGACGCCCTTGCTCGGCCATCTCGATCCCAAGTTCCTCGAGATCATGAACGAGGTGCAGGGCCTCTTGCGCTGGGTGTTCGCGACCAAGAACCCCTTCACCATCGCCGTCTCCGGCACCGGCTCGGCGGGCATGGAGGCCGCCCTCGTCAACGTGATCGAGCCCGGCGACACGGTGGTGGTCGGGGCCTCCGGCGTCTTCGGCAACCGCATGTGCGACATCGTCGGGCGCTGCGGCGGGAAACTGGTGAAGCTCGAAGTGCCCTGGGGCAACGTCTTCCCGCTCGGCACCATCGAGGAGGCGCTCAAGAAGCACGCGCCGGTGAAGGCGGTGGCGCTCGTTCACGCCGAGACCTCGACCGGGGCTCAGCAGCCGATGGAGGGGCTCGGCAAGATCTGCCACGACCACGGCGCCCTGCTCGTCGTCGACACGGTCACCTCCCTCGGGGGCGTGCCGGTGTCGGTGGACGAGTGGCAGGCCGACGCGGTCTACAGCGGAACCCAGAAGTGCCTCTCCTGCCCTCCCGGGCTCGCGCCGCTCACGCTCTCGCCGCGCGCGCTCGACTCCATCCGGGCCCGAAAGAGCAAGGTACAGTCCTGGTACCTGGACTGCGGGATGATCGCGGACTACTGGGCCGAGGGGAAGCGCGTCTACCATCACACCGCGCCCATCACCATGGTCTACGCCCTGCGCGAGGCGCTGCGGCTCATCGCCGAGGAGGGCCTGGATCGCCGCTTTGCCCGGCACCGGCGCCACAGCGCCGCCCTCATGGCCGGCCTGGAGGCGCTCGGCGCTCGGCCGCAGGCGCAGGAGGGGCACCGCCTCCCCTCCCTGAACTGCGTCACCGTCCCCGAGGGCGTCGACGAGGCGGCGGTGCGCAAGGCCCTGCTGAACGAGCACGACATCGAGATCGGGGGCGGGCTCGGCCCGCTCGCTGGAAAGGTCTGGCGCATCGGCCTCATGGGCGAGTCGTCCTGCCAGGGGAACGTGCTCGCGGTCCTCTCGGCCATCGAGCAGCAGCTTCGCCGCCAGGGGAAGAGGCTCGCCCCGGGGGCCGCCGCGGGGGCGGCGTTGCAGGTCTACGACAAGGCCTGACGACCTTCCGGCCCATGGACCCTCGGGGATCGATCGCCGAGTTGGGTCGCCGCATGGGGGCGGTGGTGGGGCCGGATCACTGCTTCACGGCGGCCGCCGACCTCCTCACCTACGAGTGCGACGGCCTCACCCACGGGAGGACCCGGCCCGACCTGGTGGTCCTGCCGGGCTCGACCGAGGAGGTGGCGGAGGTGGTGCGGCTGGCGCGGGCGGCCGGCAGGCCCATCGTGCCGCGGGGCTCGGGCACCGGCCTCTCCGGCGGCGCCCGGCCCGTGCCCGGCTCGGTGGTGGTCGGCCTCTCGCGGATGCGGCGCATCCTGGAGGTGAACCTGCGGGACGGCTGGATGAGGGTGGAGCCAGGAGTCATCAACCTCGACGTCACCCGCGCAGTCTCGGGCGCCGGCTTCTACTACGCTCCGGACCCGTCGTCCCAGAGCATCTGCTCCATCGGCGGGAACGTCGCCGAGAACTCCGGCGGGGCCCACTGCCTCAAGTACGGGTTCACCGTGAACCACGTCCTCGGTGCCAGGGTGGTGATCGAGAACGGCACCGTCGTCGACCTGGGCGGACCGGCGCCCGATGCGCCCGGGCTCGACCTGCTGGCGGTGCTGGTGGGGAGCGAGGGGCTCCTCGGCATCGTCACCGAGGTGACGTTGCGCCTCCTGCGGCGCCCCGAGGCGACGCGGACCTTCTTCGCCACCTTTCCTTCCACCGACGAGGCCGGCGAGGCGGTGTCCCAGATCATCGCCGCCGGCATCGTCCCCGCCGCCATCGAGATGATGGACCGGCTCGCCATCGTGGCCGCCAAGGCGGCCACCGGTCTCGACTGGCCCGACGTGGGCGCGGCGCTGCTCATGGACGCGGACGGCCCGCTCGCGGAGGTTGAGCACACCTCCGAGCGGGCGGTGGACATCGCCCGCCGGGCCGGGGCGCTCGAGGTTCGGCTGCCGAGGAGCGAGGCCGAGCGCCAGCTCATGTGGAAGGGGCGCAAGAGCGCCTTCGCCGCGGTGGGGCGGATCTCCCCGAATTACCTGGTGGAGGACGGGGTCATCCCGCGCTCCGACATCGCCCCGGTCCTGCGCGAGATCGAGGCGATGGCCAAGGACCACGGCTTGCGGGTGGCGAACGTCTTTCACGCCGGCGACGGCAACCTCCACCCGCTCGTCCTCTACGACGCCCGGGAATCCGGCCAGGAGCACAAGGCGGAGCACCTGGGAGGAGAGATCCTGCGCATGTGCGTGCGCTACGGGGGCTCGATCACCGGCGAGCACGGAGTGGGGGCCGAGAAGGCCGCCTACATGCGCGAGATGTTCTCGGAGGACGACCTCGAGACCATGCGCTTCGTCTGCACTGCCTTCGACCCCGACGGCTCCTTCAACCCGGGAAAGGTGTTTCCGGCGACGCGCCTGTGCGGCGAGAGGCTCGAGCGCGAGGGGCCCCATCCGGCCGAGCAGGCCGGCCTCATCGAGCGCTGGTGATGGCCGAGCGACCCGGCAAAGACTCCGACGCCATCCTCGGGGTGATCCCCAGGCTGGTGTTCGAGCCCGAGAGCCTGGAGGAGGCCGAGGACGCGGTGGCGCGCTGCGCCCGCGACCGCCTCACGCTTGGGTTCATCGGGGGTGGGACCGAGCTCGGCATGGGCGCGGCGCCGAGCGACCTCGACGCCGTCCTGCGCACCAGCCGGCTCGACCGAGTGCTGGAGCACGCCCCCGCCGACCAGATCGTCACCGTCGAGGCCGGGGCGACCCTCGCCGCGTTGCAGGCGGTGCTCGCCCCACACCACCAGTGGCTCGGCCTCGATCCCCCCTGGCCCGAGCGCGCCACCCTGGGAGGGATCCTCTCGACGAACGCCTTCGGCCCCCGCCGCGCCCGCTACGGGTCGGCGCGCGACCTCATCCTAGGCGTGTCGATCGTCCGAGCGGACGGGACCCCGGCAAAAGCCGGCGGCAAGGTGGTGAAGAACGTGGCGGGCTTCGACGTGGCGCGGCTCCTGGTGGGCGCCCTCGGCACCCTCGGGCTCGTCGCCACCGCGACCTTCCGGCTTCACCCTGTCCCCGAGGCCGCCGCCACCGTCCTCTTCCCCGCCCTGGACTCCGCCGGCGTCTCGTCGCTCGCGGAAGCGTGTCGGGCGGCGCAGCTCGAGCCGACCTCGCTCGCGGCCATCGCCGACTCCGACCGGTTCGACCTCGGGGTGCGCTTCGAGGGCTTCGCGCCCGGGGTGGCGAAGCAAGCCGAGCGTCTTCTCGACCTGGGGCGCAGGGAGCGAGCGGCAGGAGAGCGACTCGGCGAGCCGGAGGCGCGGGCGTTCTGGGGCCGACACGAGGCGGTGCGCGAGATGGGCCCGCTGCGCGCGAAGGTGTCCGCTCCCCCCTCGGGGTTCCCGTCGGTGGCGCGAACCGCCTTGACGCGCCTCCTGGGCGAGCTCTCGCCCGCCGGGGCGGTCTTCTACCCCTCGCTTGGGCTGGGCTACGTCGCCGGGCGCCCGTCGGCCGTCGCTGCCGTCGCCGCCGCGACGGCCGAAGCCCGAGAGGCGTTGGCCCCGCTCGGGGGCTCGCTCGTGGTCTGCGAGGCCCCCCACGACCTGCGCGCCGCCGTGGACGTGTGGGGGGCGCCGCCCCCGGCCTTCGCGCTCATGGAGCGACTGAAGGGACGGCTCGACCCGGACCGCCGCCTGAACCGCGGGCGCTTCGTCGGAGGCATCTAGCGAATGGCCGAGCGACACCCGGTCCACGACTGCGTGCACTGCGGCTTCTGCCTGCCGGTCTGCCCCACCTACCTGGCCTGGGGAGAGGAGATGGACTCGCCTCGCGGGCGGGTCGACCTCTTCCGCGCCCTGCGCGACGGGAGCCTATCCGCCACTCCGGAGGTGGTACACCACCTTGATCGGTGCCTGGGCTGCATGGCGTGCCTCGCCGCCTGCCCCTCGGGCGTTCGCTACGACGTGGTCATCGAAGAGGCGCGCAGCGCCATCGAGAAGGCGAAGGCGCGCGGACCGCTCGAGCGACTGAAGCGCTCGCTGGTGTTCTCGCTCTTCCCCTATCCAGGCCGACTGCGCGTGGCGGCGCTCCTCTTGTGGCTCTACCGCGTCTCGGGCCTTCGCTGGCTCGCCCGCAGCCTGGGGCTCGTCAAGCTGGTACCCTTCCTCGCCCAGCTCGACGGGCTCGCCCCGGCGGTGGGCTGGCACGAGGTGTCGGGCGGGCTCCCCGCCTTCACCGCGGCCCGGGGCGAGCGACGCGGGCGCGTGGCCCTGGTGACCGGCTGCGTGCAGCGGGTGTTCTTTCCCGGCGTGAACGAGGCGACGCTGCGCATCCTCTCGGCCGAGGGGTTCGAGGTGGTGGTCCCCCCGCGCCAAGGGTGCTGCGGAGCCCTCTCCACCCACGCCGGCCGCGAGGAGGAGGCCCGCCAGATGGCCCGGGCCCTCATCCTTCGCCTGGAGGAGACCGGCGCGGACTCGGTCCTCGTGAACGCCGCCGGATGCGGGTCCCACCTGAAGGACCTCTCCCACCTGTTCCGCGACGATCCGGCCTTCCGGGAACGGGCGGCCACCTTCTCTCGCCGAGTGAAGGACGTCACCGAGTTCCTGGCCGAACGGGCGCAGCGGAGCGAGCGGCACTCCCTTCCCGGCCGCGTCGCCTACCACTCCCCCTGCCACCTCGGCCACGCCCAGGGCGTACAGGAGCCCCCGCGGGCGCTGCTCCGCGCCATCCCGGGCTTGGAGCTCGTCGAGGTCCCGGAGTCGGACCAGTGCTGCGGGAGCGCTGGCATCTACAACCTCGTCGAGGTCGAGGCCGCCAACGAGATCGGCTCCCGCAAGGTGAAGAACATCCTCACCACCGGTGCGGCCTACCTCGCCAGCGCCAATCCTGGCTGCACCCTGCACGTGCAGCGCATCCTGCGCGAGCAGGGGGCGGAGATCGCCGCGGCCCACCCCCTCGAGATCCTCGACGCCTCCATCAGGGGTGCGCCGTTTCCGCGGCGGCGCGGGTAGCGCCCGCCGCCCTCCGGGCGGCGCGCAGCGGGACCACGCTGCTCGCCTGGGGCCCCTCCCGCCCCATCTCCTCCGCGTATCGCACCGAGACGCCCACCTCGAGCCGGTCGAAGCCGCCGCCGACCACGCTCCTCTCGTGGAAGTAGATCTCCCGCCCCTCCGGCGTGCGCAGGAAGCCGTACCCTTCCTCCGGGAACACCCGCGCCACCCGCGCGCGCGGCGGCGGCAGGCGCGTCTTGACGCGGTGGTCGAGCCTGCGCACGCGGTCCTCCAGCTGACGACGCACCTCGGAGAAGGCGGCGTGGACCGCGGCCACCAGGTCCTCGTGCACGCGCGACTCCCTCGGGTCGCGCCCCACGACGAGGCGCTTGCCCCCGGGCACGCCGATCTCGATGCGCACCCGGAAGTGCTTGCCCTGCTTCTGGCGGCGTTGAGCCAGCTCCAGCGTGACCGCACAGCTCGTCATCCGCTCGTGCAGGCGCTGCAACCGGGCCGCCTTCTTGCGCACGAGCGCCTCCACCGGCTCCGAGGGCTCGAGGTGGCGCCAGGCGATGCGGACGGCGCCGCTCACGACTGCCTCGGGACGACGAGGACCGGGCAGTGGGACGTGCGCACCACCCTCTCCGCCACCGACCCGATGACGAGGTGGCGCAAGCCACGCCTCCCGTGCGTGCCCACCACAAGCAGGTCCGCGTTGCGGGCCGTGGCCAGGCGCACGATCTCCTCTGCGGGCGATCCCTCCACCACCTCGGCCACGACGGGCCTCGCGCTGCGGCGCTCGGCCTCGGTCCGCCAGGCCTCGAGCTTCCTCTCGAGCTCGTGGCGGGAGGCGAGCAGTGCCGCGGGGGCCGGCGGCATGTCACCCGCGGAGGCCGCCGACTCGTCGACGTGCACGAGCAGGAGCTCCGACTGGAACCGGGCGGCCTGGTCGGCCGCCTCCTCCATCGCCACGCGCGCAGCTTCCGAGAAGTCGACGGCGCAGACGATCCTGTGCCACTGGGACATGCATTCCTCCTTCCACCGGCGGGCTTCCTTCGGCCCGGCGAGAGCGGAGCCCCTCCTCGAAGCCTAGGTCTTGCCGCCGAAAAGGTAAGGGCATCGTGGGGGCGGCGCCCCCAATCGGGACGGCCCGTTCGGGACCGAGCCGCGCGCAGCGTGGTTACCGTCCGCTCGATCCGCCGGGCGACCCCCCAGGGGGAGGCGGCGGGGGCGCGGGCGACGCGACCACCGTCACCCGGTAGACGCGGCGGTAGGACACCGGGTCCACGAGCGAGCAGAGCGTCGTCCCGGGTTTGAGCCCCTTGAACCCCGGCCCCTGCCCGGTGTCGACGATCTCGACGAGCGCGCCGTCGTCGCAGACGACCTGCCGAACGGGGCCGGGAATGGGGGCGACCGCTCCCACCGCCACCGTGATCGGCACCTCCCCGCTGTCGTCGGCCCGGGTGGAGAGACCGAGAAGGAGAGCGCCGGCGAGGGCGATCGAGGTGGCGAGGCGCATGGCGAGTCTCCTCCTCCGGCGCGGGGCGCGCCCAGGCCCGATTGTAGCTCCTAGGTGCGGCGGCGGCTCCGGATCGGCGACCGCGCCGCGTACCAGACGGGGCCCAGGGCCGCGATGAGGGCGGCAAGGCCCGGGGCGGAGAGGCCGAGCGCGCCCGGCTCGTCCCGGCTCTGCCATCCGGCGAGGCAGAGGAGCGCCACCGGAAGCGAGGCGGCGAGGAGCGCGCCCGCGAGCCGCCCCGGGATGCGGAAGGGTCGGGAGAGCCTGGGCTCGCGCACGCGCAGCACCACGAGGGACGCGAGTTCCAGGGTCAGCGCCGCCCCGTAGAGCAGAACGTCGATCTCCACGAGGCGCCGCAGGCCGAGCCCGACCACCGCGGCGCAGAACATGGCCCCGAGGACGATGGCGACGGTGGGCGAGCCGGTGGCGGCGCTGCGCCGGGGGAACCGGGGAGGCATCCAACCGTCCTCGGCGAGCGCCACCGGGAGGCGAGACCAGTAGTTCAGGATGGCCCCGAACATCGCCGCCACCCCCGCGGCGCCTCCGACGACGACCGACGCCGCGAGGAAGCGCCCCCCGATCCCCTCGGCCGCGTCCACCCAGCTGCCGGGCGTCCAGCTGGACGCCGGCATGCCGGTGGTGGCGGCGGCGAGCACCGGGAGGAGGTAGCTCGCGCAGACGAGGACGAGGCTCAGGGCCATGGCCCGAGGATAGGACCGCTGCGGCGCCTCGACCTCTCCGGCGAACGTCGAGGTGTTGTCCCACCCCATGTAGTTCCACATGGCGACGAGCATGGCGGTCGCCAGGCCGGAGGAGTCGGGAGGGGGCGGCTCGGCAAGAGCGGCGGCGAGCCGCCCGAGGCCCCCGGAGGGGAGTGCCAGGGCCGCCATCGCCACCATGGCGACGAAGGGCGCGAGGACGAGCACGGCCAAGAGCTCCGAGCCGCGCCCGATGGCGCGAATGCCTCGGAGGTTCCAGGCGGTGCCCGCGGCGATCATCGCGAGAGCCACCGCCCAGCCGGGGGTTCCCACGTCGACCGCCGCCCCCAGTCGCGGCCACAGCCGCGAGGAGTAGGCGACGAACATCGCCGGGTAGATGGCGAGGTCGAAGATGGTGACCGAGAGGAAGAGCCACGCCGCCTGCAGCCCCCAGAAGGGACCGAGGGCGCGGCGCACCCAGACGAAGTAGCCGCCGGTGACGGGGATGGCGGAGGCGAGCTCCCCCACCGCGAGCGCCACCGGCAGGCTCCAGACGAGCGGGAGCACGACGAGCAGGAATACGGCGCCCGCGTATCCGCGGCCGCTCACCACCTCCTCGAGGCCGTACGGGCCTCCGGAGACGATGAAGAAGGTGGCAGCGACCAGGCCGGAGAGCGTGAGCCGCTGCTTCGACATGGCGCGGGCCGCCGCTCCGCTAGGTGAGGCGGGAGCCCTGCACCCCGATGGTGGATTCGAGATAGGGGACCTCGCCCCCCGCCCGGCGCAGGGCCTCCCTGGTGGCCGAGGCGATTCCCGCGCAGCAGGGCACCTCCATCTTCACCACCGTCACGCTCCGGGGCCTGGCCTCGCGAAAGAGCTCCGCGAGCTTCTCCACGTAGCCCGGAAGGTCGTCGAGCTTCGGGCATCCCACGAGGACGCGCCGGCCGGAGAGGAAGTCCTGGTGAAAGGAGGCGTAGGCGAAGGGAACGCAGTCCGCCGCCACGAGCAGGTCGGCTCCGGCGAGCCAGGGCGCGCGCGGGGAGACGAGCCCGAGCTGCACCGGCCAGTGGCTGAGCTCGCTGCTCCCCTGCGCTCCACCGGGCCGGCTCGTCGCCTCGCCGCGCGCGCGCGGGGGGAGCTCGCGGCCTCGGGCGCCTGGACAGCCGCCCGCCGCCGCGGCGGGCTCCGCCACCACCGAGAGCGAGGGGCGGCGAGGGCCCGGAGCCGTCGCGCGCCGGCTCCCCAGCCGCCGCGCCACGGCGCGCTCGTCGAAGTCGGCTGCCTCCCGCTCGGCGACGCGAAGGGCACCGCGCGGGCACTCCCCCAGGCAGGCGCCGAGCCCGTCGCAGAGGACCTCGGAGACGAGCCGCGCCTTGCCGCCGGCGAGCTCGATCGCCCCCTCGGCGCAGGACGGGAGGCACTGCCCGCACCCGTCGCACTTCGCCTCGTCGATCTCCACGATCTTGCGCAGCATGGGGGTAGTGGATTGCCACAGATCGGTGGCCCCTGTCGAGCCGCCGGGGCGCGGGCCCGCTCGTGACCGTGGCGGTGCGAGGCGTCGCCCGTTGGGCCAAGGGGCGCCCCCGGCCCGACGCGGCCCCCCGCCCCGATCCCTACTTCGCGAGCGGCAGCCGCAGGGCGAACTGCGCGCCGCCCGCGGGGTGGTTGCTCACCGTGAGCTTGCCGCCGTGCCGCTCCACGATGCTGTAGCTGATGGTGAGACCGAGGCCCGTGCCCTTCCCCACCGGCTTGGTGGTGAAGAAGGGGTCGAAGATGCGGGGCAGGTCCTCGGGGGCGATCCCGGGCCCGTTGTCGTGGAACTCGAGCACCGCGTCGCCGTTCTCCTCCCGGCTCGTCACCTCCAGCCTGGGCGCCTCCTCGGCGCTGGTGGCGTCGCAGGCGTTCTCGACGAGGTTCATCACCACCTGCTGGATCTGCCCGGGGGACCCGATCGCTCTCCACGACTCCGGCACGCTCAGGCGAACCTGGAGGCGATTGGCCGCCGCCTTCCCCACCCAGTGCACGCCGCGCTCCACCACCGAGGCGAGGGTGAAGCTCTGCTGCTCCACGCGATCGGCAGCGGAGAAGCGCTTCAGGGCGGCGACGATGTCCTGGGTGCGCTCGGCGCCCTCGACCGTGCCGGCGATGAGGGGCTCGAGGTCCCCGACGATGCGATCGATGCGCAGCTGGACCCGGAGCTCGCGCAGCTCCTCCGGGGCCGCCCCCCCGTGCACCAGCTCGAGGTAGCGCGACAGGCGCTGCGTGTAGCGGTGCATCGCGTGCACGTTTCCGAGGACGAAGCTGATGGGGTTGTTGAGCTCGTGCGCCACCCCGGCCACCAGGCGGCCGAGCGACGCCATCTTCTCCGACTGGAGCAGCTGCTGCTGGGTCCGCTTCAGGTCCTCGTGGGCCTGGCGCAGGGCCCCGTAGGCGCGGCGCAGCTCGCCCACCGGCCGCCCGGTGAACACGGTCCCGAGGAGCTTTCCCGAGGCGTTC
>Ga0335077_10000718_pt1 | contig 37616 bp, 39 predicted proteins | sample Lox_Sample_31_FD_207151 | JGI IMG/M metagenome (GOLD analysis project Ga0335077, IMG submission 207151) | Soil microbial communities from Loxahatchee National Wildlife Refuge, Florida, United States - Lox_Sample_3.1 | ecosystem: Environmental > Terrestrial > Soil > Wetlands | place: USA... | reverse complement strand
CTCTATGGCCAGCAGGAAGATCGCTTTTTCCATGGCTACTACAACGCATACTGCTACCTGCCGCTGTACATCTTCTGTGGCGAGCACGTGTTGTGTGCGCGGCAGCGAGCCAGCAATCAGGATGCGAGCGCCGGCTGCCGAGAAGAGGTGGAGCGCATCGTGAAGCAGATTCGCCAACGCTGGCCCAAGGTGCGCATTATTCTGCGAGCCGATTCGGGCTTCTGTCGGGTAGAGCTGATGGCCTGGTGCGAGCAGAACCGAGTCGACTATGTCTTGGGTCTGGCCCGCAACTCGCGGCTGCAGCGCAAGACTGCACCTGCCATGCGGGAAGCAAAACAACAACATCAGAGAACGGGCCAGGCGGAGCGAGTGTTTGCCGATTTTCCCTACCGCACGCGCCAGAGCTGGAGTCGTTCGCGGCGCGCACTGGCCAATTGTGGAACAGCAGAGTTAGGTGAGAGACTCAGGATGCCTGGGTTCCAGACTCAACAAGCGGCGAAGCGCCCCAATGTCTGGGCGCACCTGATTCGGAGAAACATCTCTTTCATCGCGGCGCTCCCAATCGAGAAGCAGTGCTTCGACCATTTCCTTGCCGTCGGGATCACGAACAGCCGCTAGCGGCGTGCGGCCGCCTAACGCCGGAATCTTCTGGTGAATCCAGCTTTCGACTTGCCTCTGCATCACGGCTTGCAACTGCTTTTTCACTTCCGGGTCGCGCAACATTGCTTCGTCGGCCGCGCGCAGTTCCTTGTCCTCGGCGCTTTCCTGTGGGGCATTCTTCCGTATCTCTTCGAGTGTTCGGACGAGGGTGCTTTCGTGTATGGCCATGGTGCCAAGTCGCTTCTCGATCTCTTTATGGAGCCGGTTGGCGCGGCTTTCCGAGTTGACCTCCGCGGTCAGAAGTCCTTCGGAGACCTTGATGTGGCCCAGAATGGTGTTGTCCCAGGTCTTAAACTTGCGATTACTTTGCTTAATCCACTCGATGTCCACCTTCAGCAGGTTTCCCTCGTTGCTCAGTTCCGCACCGTTGAGCAACTCTTCACGGGAACGTCCCACTGCGAGCGGGGCTAACGCGTTGAACGCCGTTTCCGCCGACTCTATCCGAAACGTCAGCGTGTGAAACAGTAGCGGGTCGCCATCCGTGTTGCACAGCACCGGCGGAGCGAATAGCCGGTCCCGAATGTCCAGGTAGGTGCCGCGAATCAGATCTGCATAGCGCAACAGATCGTGCGGCACCAGATAGCGATTCTGTCTGGCGATTTTCTTCTTCAGCCGTTTTCGGAGTTCGATGACCTCGATCTTCTTGCCCGGCGGAATGCAGATGGGAGCCATGCTGCCGAACACGGCAAGATCCGGCTGGTGCCAGATCTGGGCAAAAAGCAGGTCTCCCTGCCGCAGGTGTCGTGACGCCGATCGCTCGATGACTTCGGTTTCTCCGCCAACCAGAACGTCCCACACCCTCATGCTCTCACCAGGTTCATTCCAGACGACCTCGTAGAAGCTCAGCGGCTGTGTGGTAGCCTGCTCCAAGAACATCCGTTCCATCGCGGTCAGCTGCTTCGACTTCTCCAGCATGTACCAGCGAGCCACCACGCCGCCCTGCCCTCGCGTGGTGCTCCGCCGGGCGTCCGGATTCCACTGGAACAGGAAATAGGGCATGAAGATCTGAGGTTCGTCTCCGGCCTCTTCCAGCGGCTTCGGAACATCACGCATGTTGAAGTCTTGCCACGCTTCATAAATCCGGTCCCCGAACTTCCGCAAAGCAAACCGGGTGATCTCCCGTGTCAGACGCTCCGATTCTTCGTGCTGCCGAACCCACACGTGGTCGACCGATGGAGCATAGCCGGGCAGGCAGCAGTGCTTGTATTTCTTGCCGCTACCGCAGGGACAGGAATCGTTTCTTCCGATCTTTTCACGGGCATGAAGAGGCATATCGTTGTGACCTTATCGCGCGGGGTTGTGGAAAAGCAAGGGGCATCGTTGATGTATTTTCTTCGCGAGGAGAACCCACACGTGCCAACCCCTCGCTTCTGCCCAATCTTTGTCCTCAAGACGCAGGCGACGGACTTCGCCCGCGCGCAGAGACGGTACATGGAACGAGATGGTCGCTCGCTTCCACCTGCCGGCAAAGGCACTGGTGAAGTACTTGGTAATCGACACCGGCGACACGGTGAACCATGACACGTTTTGTGCGACCAGCCAGGGTTTCAGCAAACGGCCGCGGTTGACAACCGTCGCGTCGGCGTTCCGCGCTCTCGTTTGAGAAAGGTCAGAATCTGATGCAGCGGCGGTAGTAAGGTGACGACTCGCGCTGTTCGGCGTGTGTGGATTTCCCTGCGCCGTCCTAAACAGAGGAAACCCGAACCTTTTCCCCCGACGAGGTTGGCAATGCACTTCTCAGGTATCTGAAGGAGGCGCGGCCCCGGTGTCCCCACCGGGAAGTCTTACTGACACGTAGGCGACCATTCCGGCCGGCTTCGGTTGGCGCCGTTGACGATGACTCGGACGGAGTTTCCGAGAGGCTGAAATTGAAAATGATTTTCAAAAAAAGTGCAATAAGGGTGCAAAATTCGCCGCACATACGGCATTTCCGACTATACTCGGCGAGATAAGTTGTTTATTTTTGTTAGCGTTGGAATTTCACACTCGCTTTCGAGGCGGATCGTTTCCACCACTCACGCACCTCTCCGCGTCGGACAGAAGCCATCGCCGATGGGGTCCTTCGCGCAAAAAGCACGCTCAGAATTTCGGCGGCGGGCTCGCGCCCGCTGGTTGCCTCAATTAGCGGCGATTTCTAAAGAACGATTGCAGCAATTCTGCGCTGCGGCCGGCCAAGACTCCGCTTCTGACCTCGATGTCGTGATTCAGATCTGGATGATTTATGACCTGCATCACCGAGTGTACGGCACCAGCCTTTGGATCATCCGAGCCATAGACCAGGCGCTTGATGCGGGCATGCACCATGGCGCCGGCGCACATGGGACACGGTTCAATTGTAACAAACAGTGCGCAGTCTCCCAGGCGGTGGTTACCAATGGCTGCACCGGCTTCGCGGAGTGCGACGATCTCGGCGTGAGCGGTGGGATCGGAGTCAGAGATGTTGCGGTTCCATCCGCGGCCAACAATTTTTCCCTCGCAGACTACGACTGCGCCCACCGGGACCTCCTCCATTTCAAGGGCGCGCTGGGCGCAGCGGAGCGCTTCTTCCATCTGGAGTTCGTCTGAGCTGGAGTCGTCGTTCGTCGTTGGTCGCTGGTCGTTCGCCATGCTATCTTGATCGACCCATTGTAAGGGTCCGTGGCGACGTTCTGCTTAGCAGGCGCGCGAATGCATCCGCTTTAGATGACGCTGAGGACTTCTCTTACGACTTCCGGGACAACCGCATGGATTACGGCAGGGACGACGACGCGGGCGATGGGATACGCGATCACGAGAGTAGGAATGATCAGCAGGAGCCACATCTTCATCGATAGATTGTTGATGTAGGCTTTCATATCGTCCTCTAGCTAAGAGATACGGCGACAGGCGGTATTTAGTTCCGTGCCCGGAAGGCTGCGACGTCCCACAGAGATCACAGTAGTAATACAGGGAACTATCTTTCTTGGAGGGACTTGCCAGTCAGGGGGAACTTGGTTGGAGAAAGATTCACCCGATTCAGCAAGGTCGCCGGGCGTGGTATCCTAACCGCGTTATGGGCATGCCGAGCTTGCTCCGCAAAGTCTTCCTTGTGGATTTGCTGCAAGGACTAAAGATCACCTTCCGCTACCAGGATCCTAAAGAAATCTATACAGAGCAGTATCCGCTGGAGCGGCCGCATGTAGCTGAGCGCTATCGTGGTGCGCCGCGTCTGAACGTAAACCCCGACACCAACGAAACCATGTGCATTGCGTGCGATTTGTGCGCGCTGGCTTGCCCTGAACATCTCATTGTTGTCTCGAGCGAGCGCAACGAGAAGACCCGCCGCAAAGAACTCACCAACTTCACCTACGATCTGAGCCGCTGCATGTTTTGCGGACTGTGCGAGGATGCGTGTCCGACGGACGCGCTGGAGTTGACACAGGATTTCGAACTCGCCAGCTACTCACGCCAGGGATGGATCTGGGACCGTCCGACTCTGGAAAAGGGTCCGGAACCTACGCAGTACCAGAAGTAGGGAATCACGACAATTCCGAATTTCCCGCAGGAGAGTTGTGCACCCCTGCGCGACTGTCAAGAGATTGTCGCGACTTCCCCGGCGTTGCCGTCCGGGCTCTCTCATACCGCCGCTTCGCGGCTGAGATGTGAGAACACGCTTTCCCCGCTCGGCGGGCACGCTCGCTGTGCTCGCGGGACGGACGAAGGCGTCCGTCCCTACATTGCGCTACGGGATTCTACGGATAGCGCGCCATGCCTCAGAGTTTGAGACTTTAGAGAAACGCATCCCAGCCTTTGCGCCGGGCTGTGATGTCGGTCTCGAGAAGGGAAACTCTATGGGAAAACTGCTTACTTTACTCATTGCCATCGTCAGTTGCACGGGTTGGGTGGCGGCCCAACGCACGGCGCCGGCAACGCCTCCGCCACGTCCTGCAGCGCCAACCACTGCTACAGTGCCGGCCCAGGCGCCTAACACTTCCGTACCCGCGGCACCGACTCCGACCCCGAGTGCGGTTCCGACAGCGCCGCCGCCTTCGAATCCGATCGGGCCGCCGACACCGATTACAACTAAAGCGGCGGGACAGGGGACAGCCCAAACGACTCCCACGCCCCAAGCGACTCCGCCGGCGCCCGGACCCCCGGGCAATGCGCCTCCAGTTACTCCGGCGCCCGCTCCCAGCCCGGGCAACGGACCGTGTGTGCCGTCCCCCGGAACCATGCCACCGGCCAATTCAGCGGCAAATCCGGCTGCGCCGAATCCCGGTACAAATCCAGGGCCGTCGGGATCGGCGCCGACTCCTCCGAACCCAAGCACCCCCGCTCCCGGCAGCACGCCATCGCCGACTGCGCCGCAGAATCCGACCGCGCCTTGCCCGGCGGGATCGGCAACAAGCGCGAGTTCATCCTCGCCACAGTAGACAACGCGATACTCCCGGATTTCACTCGAGCGTGGGTTCGGCTGAGGACCCACTCTTTTTCGTTCTCCTGGAATTCCCTGGTAACTCTAGGCTGGCTGTTGTTGCGTCATGCAATGCATGGCGCCGAAGCCCCAGATGAAATCTCCGGAATAGATCGGGATGATTTCTCGGGTGGGGAAGAGATCCGCCAGAGTGTTGAGTGCGATGCGATCGTTGGGGCGATTGAAGACCGGCGCGAGGACAACCGCGTTGGCGATGTAGAAATTCGCGTAGCTTGCCGGGAGTCGTCGGCCCTCGAAAACCACCGGCTGCGGCATCGGAAGTTCCACCACAGTGAGCTGTTTGCCGTCCTGATCACGCGCCGATTGCAAGCGGCGCAGGTTGGCGCGCAGGGGCTCGTGATTTACGTCTCTTGAGTTTCGCTCAACCATGGTGACGACGGTGCTTCGTGACACGAAGCGGGCGAGGTCGTCGACATGGCCGTGCGTGTCGTCGCCGAAGATGCCGCGTCCCAGCCAGATAGTATGTGGGGCACCGAGGTAGTCGGCGAAGGCTTTTTCGTAATGGACGCGCGCCATGTGCGGATTTCGCTCCTGTTCTTTGCTGAGCAGGCATTCCTCGGTCGTCAGGATCGAGCCAGCACCGTTAACGTCGATGGATCCGCCTTCGAGGACGATACGGGAGCCGAGGGACTGCGGATGGATCTCAGACGCGTGGGAAGCCTTGGCCATGAGCGTGCCGATTTTGTCGTCCAGACGCCAGTTGGAGTATTTGGCCCAGGCATTAAAGCGGAACTTGAGGGTCACCGTTTCATGCGCCTCCGGCGCTGGACGGCCGGTGGCGGCAGTCCCCACATGCGTCTCCTTGGCCCCACGAATCTCTTTCAGGAAGATGCACCCGGAATCGCGCAGCCATACTCGGTTCGTGGGCCAGTGATGAAAATGCACGTTCGACGTGAGCGCGTCGGCGCGCTCCAGGATTTTGCGTGCTTGTCTCGCCGCGGCCGCATTGTTGACGATCAGTTCGACGCCTTCGTGCTTCGCCAGAGTGCGGATGATCTCGGCGTAGACCCAGGGAATGGGAGCAAACTTGCCCGGCCAATCGGCTTCATAGTGCGGCCAGGCTAGCCAGGTAGCCGCGTGCGGTTCCCATTCGGCAGGCATGCGGTAGCCGAGTTTCGAAGGGCCTGACTCGAACAAGCTGGGCGTAGCCTTACTTTTTCTTTTTGTAGATGGCGACATAGCATTTCATGTTCTTGATGCGTCCGGGAGGCTGAGTCTTGAAGGCGTCGGTGAGAAGGTAGGTTTGCGCGATCTCCTGGAGAGTGACTTGAGAAACGAATGTGGGAGTCTTCTCGTCGCAGGAGTGATCGCGAAATGCATCCGTCGTGAATGGCTGTGATCCGTCGAAATATTTCTCCTCAATTTGCGTCGTGCCGATGCTTGAGAACATGACCTTTACATACTTTTGCTTGGGATTGCTCGTTTCCAGAATCACAACTTCCTGGTTCTGAACGACGGACGCAGACTTGGAGGTGTGATGCATCACGTCATAGCCAACGATCTTGCCGCTGAGCTTCGTGTTTTTGGCAACGGCCAAGAGCGTGAACATCACTAGAGTCACAACGGTTAGCAGTGATTGTTTGTGTCGCAGCAAATGAGGCTTCCTAGTCAAGCATGCGGCTGGTGATTGGGGCATAGCTATCGATGCGGCGGTCACGCAGGAAGGGCCAGTTGCGGCGAATGTCCTCCAGCGTTTTCAGATCAACCTCGCCGGTCAGGATTTCTTCTCGATCGTGCGATCCCTCGGCCAAGACGCGGCCGAAGGGATCGCAGAAAAACGATCCGCCCCAGAATTCCAGGCCCTGTCCGGGGGCCGACCTCCCGCGGATGTTGCCGGTTTCAAAACCTACCCGGTTCACGACTGCGACGTAGACTCCGTTGGCAATTGCGTGAGCGCGTTGGATTGTGCGCCAGGCGTCGTGCTGTGCGACGCCGAATTCGGCCTTCTCGGCTGGGTGCCAGCCGATCGCCGTCGGGTAGAAAAGTACATGGGCGCCTTGCAATGCGGTGAGGCGCGCGCCTTCGGGATACCACTGATCCCAGCAAACGAGGGTTCCGAGGCGGCCCGCGCTGGTATCGAGCGCAAGAAATCCCAGATCGCCCGGTGTGAAATAGAACTTTTCGTAGTACAGCGGATCGTCTGGGATATGCATCTTGCGGTAGAGGCCGCGCAGGGAACCATCCTTATCAAAGATCGCCGCCGTATTGTGATAGACGCCGGGGGCCCGCTTCTCGAACAGAGATGCGATCAGGACTACGCCGTTGTCGCGTGCGGCAGCGGCCAGCTTTTTGCTAACGGGCCCAGGAATAGGCTCGGCGAGATCGAACAGCGAGTGGTCTTCGCGCTGGCAGAAGTACTGCGTCTGAAAGAGCTCCGGCAGGCAGACGACGTTGGCGCCACGCCGGGCAGCGTCAGCGATGCGGCGGAGGGCCTTGTCGAGATTCTCCTCGGGCTCCGGCCCGCAGGACATCTGGATCAGACTGACGCGGAATTTTTCAGGCGGCACGCCCTCGACCTCCGCGATCAATATAGCATTCGCAAGGCAGCTTCTGGTTGCCGGTTCCTGGTGATCCGGAAGCATTTGATGCGAGCTGAAGACGCAGGAATTTACCGTGGAGAACGCCGAGACGCCGCTGAGGGCCGTGAGATGAGGAGCCCATCATGATTGGCTGAGGGCCGCGAATGCGCGAGACAAGCGCGGATTCGGTGCGACCAGCTTCTCAAGGCGCTGCAGGATTTCCTGTGATGGCATAGACCGAACCACGGCCTCTATAGCGCGCTCGGCATCCATCGACTCCGTCTTCACCAGGTTCAGTAGAAACTCCATGGCGGCGTCCTGACGAGTCAGAGCAATTGCCGAGAGCAGAACTGAGCGGAACCATGGATCGCGAGCAGTCTCGATGTTCTTCTGAAGCGCGTCGAAGGCCTGAGAGGAATGCGTTCCGGCGATGGCCAGCGCCGCCTCCACCGCGGCGTCGTCATGTGACGCAAGAAAGCGGCTGATCCACGGAATGGCCGGAGTGCCTTCCAGGCGGAGAATTCCGCTGTAACAGGCGCCCAGAATCTCAGGTTCGTCTTTACCTAGAACGGTGCGAAGGCGGAGCAGCAATGACGCTGACGTTGAACCCACCTGCTCGATAGCGCGGGCCGCCTCGCTTCGAACAGTCTTGTCGCTGTCTGCGAAGAGATCGACAAAATGCTTCAGCAGATCATCGGTTGAAAGACTTCGGCACTGCACCAAGGCAAAGGCGCAGGTTGCGCGCAGCGCGCCAGCTGTGTCGGACCTGCCTCCCCAGACGGGCTCTAACTGGATGTGACGCATTCCGCGGAGGAAGACTTCCGGTCCCTGCAGTTCGAAAGCAGCCAGGGCGCGGCTGATAGCGTTCTTGGCCCAGCACTGCGGATCGGATTTTTCTGGATTCTCAAAGAAATGGCCGAAGGCCGCTAGGAGATCGGGAGTCAGGTCTCGCAGATTGAATTCGCGAATCAAGTCGGCGGCCTTGGCCGCAATGTAGTTACTCTTGTGAGCGAGCGCTCTTCTGAGTGGGTCGGACCGCGAGCTTTCTGGCGCATCACGGAGGGCATCGAGGGCGGCGACCTGTGCTTCGAAGGCTCGTTTGCCGGGCATGTGTGGAAGTGTACCGCGCTGGCAGCCACGATAACCCCCGCTTCACCCAAGGCTCAGCCCGGACGGCTCGCTCGGTCTATCGAAACTCCGACTTCTGGCAAATTCGGCCAGAAGTGGGGCACCCACCCTAGGCCCATGCCAACTGGGGGCAGGGTGAGGCACGTTGCCCGCTTGGTCGCGTGGCATGCTTTCACGTCGTTCCTGTAGAGTATCTAGTCAAAGAAAAAACAGCTTGGGTTCGGGAGGTTTGCTTGAAACAGGGCAATCATGATAGCTCGCACCGAGAGAACGGTGGAGAGGGCGTCGACCGGGAGTTGCACAACCCCGTCGACGACCGGTTGATCCCGCTAGAGCCGTTGGACTTGGGAAAGATTACATCGATCGATGGCCTGGTTCGGGCGATGGCCAAGACGGCATTTACGGGCCGTCAACTCGGGGAAGCGGCTGACGTGCTGGAGGCGATGGCGCTCGATGAGGATGCCTTTGTCGTAATGACTCTGGCCGGGGCTATGACGGTCGCGAAACAAGGTTTGATCATCGCCGAGTTGATTGACCGGGGAATCGTGAATGCCATTGTGTCGACCGGGGCACTCATGGCTCACGGGCTGGTCGAGGCTACCGGACGGGCCCATTTCCGCGTGAATCCCGAGGTTTCAGATGAAGAGCTGTATGAACAAGGCTACAACCGGGTGTACGACACGCTGGAGCCGGAACAGAATCTCGATGACGTGGAAGAAGTGATGTCCGCCGTGCTTGAGGCGTGGGACCACAACGAGGTCATGTGCTCGTACAAGTTGAACCACGCGATCGGGTCGTACCTTTCGAAGCATGCTCAAGGGCAACGCGGGATTTTGAAATCCGCTTACGAAAAGGGCGTGCCGGTTTTTGTGCCGGCTTTCACCGATTCGGAACTGGGACTCGATACGGCATTGAATAACCGGTTACGTGAGTCAACGGGACGGCACCGGATCCGCTTCGATCCCTTCGAGGACCTGGAACACTTCGCGGCGACCTTGCTGCGCCAGAAGAAGCTGGGGATTTTCACCATCGGAGGCGGTGTGCCACGGAACTGGTCGCAGCAGTTTGGGCCGTTCTGCGAGTTGCGCCATCGGCGGCTCGGGGAGAACGTGCCGCTGAAGCGCTACCATTACGGGGTTCGCATCTGCCCCGAGCCAGTCAACTGGGGCGGCTTATCCGGGAGTCCCTACAGCGAGGCGATTTCCTGGGGCAAGTTCGTGCCGCCGTCGGAAGGCGGAAGGTTCGGTGAGGTTTTCGTAGACGCGACCGTAGGGCTGCCGATCATTGTGGCGGCAGTTCTGGAAAGACTCGATAGGGCCAAGAAAGGGTCTCGTAAGGGTACAAGGGTCGCGGCAAAGAAATAGGCACCTGCTCAACACGGGGGATACAGAGGAGCACAGGAGCTAGTTGACGGCTTCGGTGCCAGGCTCGGGCTGGTCGGCGGAGTCACCCGATTTCATGCGGCGGTATAGTGGCCCAAGAATGCTGTTTTCAAGCACTTCTGATTCAGCCTGAAACCAGTCCTGCAGGTCTTGGCCTTCGGCCTGACCCCGGCTCTCGTACAGCTGCTGGGCGCGGGAACGAACCTTGCGCTCCACCATCTGAACCATGAGGGCCTGCTGCTTCTTTCTGCGTGTTTCGATGTCCACCAAATGCTCCCCAACTGACACTTCCATGATAACCGAGGGCTGTTAACAGAAGATTACATCCGGCCAATCGGGGTGTTACCAAAGTGCTACGCTTTGCCCGACGGTGGGTTGTCTCTAAATGGTTAAATTCATGTCAATTGCAGGCGTCGGGCGCAGCTCCAGCCAGCCGCACCCGACGTGAAATAGGAGTCACTCCATTCTCGTGCCAGGGAGCGACTTCAGGAATTCGACCAAATCGCTTTTGTTTCGCTCGGTCAGCCCCAGGTTGAAGCACCCGTCGTAGTGGTTGACAACGTCGAGCATCGTCGCAAAGCGGCCATCGTGGTAGAAACCGCCCTTGGTGTGAGTCCAGAGTCCGCCTAACGGCGAGGTGCGATAGCGCCGATCGGGCGAGCGGTCAGCCTGGAAGCTGTCGACGCACACTTCGGTTGGGGTATCTGGCCGACATTCAGATCACGATTTGCCCAGCCGTCGAGCCTATGACCGATACCCGGAGACAGAGAGTTGTCGACCGTCGAGTGACAGAGTGCGCACTGGATGCCGATGGATCTCAGACTACCGTCGGGTTGAAAGAACCCCGTAACGCCGACCACCGAGTTCAGCTTCAAAAGCGCCAGAGTCACCGCCGGATCGTTGAGATTCACCTCGCCGTTCTTCAATGCCTGGATCACTGATGCAGGCAGGGCATCTACATCTACCTTCAAACCTACGGACAGTGCGGTGCTCGGGCTAACCCCCGGGCCGACGCCGCCGAACTTGCTGCCTTCGATGGCCTGATGCAGTTTCAGAGCATCTCCCCAGAACGCCTGATCCCCGAAGGTGTCGAAACGGAAGATATGACGGCCCTGCTGTAACTTCTGCTCGGCAGTTTTGGCGGCTGACTGTTGTGAGGATGAGTATGCGAAGCTGGACACGATCCGGCCGAAAATGCCGAGGAATCCGACTCCGGCAAGCACCAAGGCAACCACGACTCCGATGCTGCGATATTTCATAAATCAGTCTCCTGACTTGACGACTGGCACGTCGCGGACGACGTCAGTTGCGTCTGTGCTGCTGAGCGGCGGCGAGAACAGTTCGTTACAGCAGATGGAGGTGGATTTGTAAGAAGATTGTCAAAACACACGCGCCGTAGAAAACCTGTAACCGTCTGAGAATTTCGGACTCAATACTGGGGGAGGAACCCCGATGGCGAGCGTGGCCCTGACGGAGCAAGCCAGAAACGAGGATTGGACCGACGAGCAGGTCGTGCAGCGCGTGCTGGCCGGAGAGACTGCTCTGTACGAGCTGCTAATGCGCCGTCACAATCAACGGCTTTACCGGGTTGCGCGCGCGATTCTTCGGGACGATGCCGAGGCTGAAGATGTCATGCAGGATGCTTATGTCCGGGCGTACCAGAAACCCGCCAGTTTTGAGGGCAGAGCGAAGTTTGCTACTTGGTTGACCCGAATTGCGGTACATGAGGCATTGGCCCGCGTCCGTCGGCGTTCCCGATTTCAATCGATCGATAGTTCGGATCCATGGAATGGAGACCTCATGACCTCTGCGGCTTCGTCAGATCGCAGTCCCGAGCAGGAGTCCTATGATCAGGAGCTATCGGGTGTGATTGAGAGGGTAGTTCTATCGCTACCAGAGGAATACCGCCTCGTGCTCGTGCTGCGCGATGTGAAAGGAATGAGCCCCGAGGAAACTGCGCAGTGTCTCAGTCTGACTCCGGAGAACGTAAAGGTTGGCCTGCACCGGGCGCACGCTAAATTGCGGAAGCAGCTTTATACCGCGGTTGGGGCGACCGCCATCCCCTGCTTCCAGTTTCACGCTGTGCGGTGCGACCGGGTCGTGAGCGGGGTCTTCAAGGCCTTGGGCTGGTCCTCAGCTGAGGCCTATGCCGGTCCGCGCTAGTCGAAAATCAAGACCGCCGACGCAATCACTGTTGTCCAAAGACCACGCTTGTCGCCTACCGCAGATTGCGTGACATTCGCGGTACGGACGATCTTGTTCGAGAGGCGATAGATCTGCTTCTTCTCATCCCAGGAGCGGTCGGGGTCGAATTCCACGTTTAACGTGGTCGCCAGCATTTCCGCGGCTAGTTCTTCGGCGTATTCCCCGGCTGCATCTTCCGTTTCGCCGAACGAGTGGTGCTCACTCAGATAGCCGTAAGTGTTGCGGTCGGCCGGAATGGCAACCCCGATCGAGGACGCCAACAGGCGATGAGGTTCACGTGTTGAATTCTCGGCAACTACTGCAAAAACAACCTCGCCGGGATGGAGATACTTCACCCCTTCCTTGCGGGCGAGCAACTTGCAGTTGGGCGGGAAAATCGAGGAGACGCGCACCAGATTCTGGGCAGCGATACCGGCATCACGCAACGCCAATTCGAACGATGTGAGACGCTCGCGGTGTTTCCCCACGCCTTTGGTGAAGAAAATCCGCTTCGGAACCATGTCTTTGCCCAATTCGCTTATTCCTCCGGAGGAAAGAAATTTTCACAGTAAGAATGCACAATCTAACACATTGGAATGTAAAGGAAATATGAATTTCAGGGATGCTGCGAAAAAAAGGCTGCCTGCAGGATGGTGCTGCGGCGGGAAGCAAAATTTCGGTTCTGCGAAGGAAGGCTCCCACTTCTCGCACCCTCAGCGAGAAGTGGGCACCCGACTTTCGAGGCGAATCTAGTCGGCTTTGACGGAAGTAACGGTGATGGTGTTGTCTTTCTCGGTTCCCGTCACAGTAGCCTTGGCGCCAGCCTGTTTATCCAGGGTAGCCAACGCGGCCTGGTCGCTGGTTTCAAGGGTGTAAACCTTGTCGCCGACTACCAGAGCATACTTCGAGCCCTTCTTTACGCAGCCGCGCGTGCATTCGGCGGCGGAGCCCATGTGTTTCGCGCCGCACATGGCATCGCTCACGGTCCCAGTGTAGGTTTTGCCGGCCGCGAAGGCGGAGGATACGGCCAGGCCGACGATCATCAGAAGGCTCAACAACAGGATTCCGGCGTTGCGAGTACGGACATTCATTAGTCAATCTCCTTGTGATTTTTCCTGCGAGGCTGGCGCAAGGGTCGCCACGTGGACGCCACTCAGCCTTTACCTAAAGATGCCCCATCGGCGATGAAGTTACAAGGGCCGACCAGAAAAAGGCGGAGGCACACTGGCGTGCGCCCCCGCGCGGATGCCCGGTTACGAAATAGGGGGGAGGGCCCGGGCAAACTGCAAAACTCGACGGGGGAAGCCTAAACGTGCGCGTTTGTGACCACTGGCGTAACTTGCTATCACGAAATCCCCAACTGTATTTGAGCCGGGTCGTGGGCTGTTGGCGCACCCAGTTGCGCAACAACCCGCGACCGGACCTTCCGTGAGAAGGACGGGTTAGAGTACAACGCAATGGCGAGTCATGGAACACACGAAAAATTCTGTTCCAAAAAACGAACAAACGAAACTCGAAGGATTTAAGCCTACTTGGGGGCCTTGACGGCGTAGATCAGGTCGATATCGACGGTCTGGTCATGCACGTTTGCCGTCACGTGTGAGGTGACGTCCCAATCGAGTGCCGGGGGCAGGAGTCTGTGCGCCGCAGGCAAGTATTCGCTGAGGTAAGTAGCATCGTAAACTTCACCGGGACGAATCTTCCAGGCATTGCGCAACTTGGCGGTCAGGCTGTTGTCGAGTCCACGGAATTCCAGTTCACCCATGTGATACTGTGATCCCTCTTTCACATCTAGTCGCACGAGCGCAGTACCCTCGGTCTCGTCAAACTCGATCTCAGGCTTGATATTCGCCGTCACGTAGCCGCGAGACCCGTAAAGCCTCTGAATTTCCTTCACGTTGTCGCCCATCCGGACGGTGTTGGCCATGTCTCCCGGCTGCACCCGGATCATTTTCTGCAGGACGTCGCTTGGGAATACCTGATTCCCAGACCACTGCAGGGCTTTGAGCTTATAGGGCCGACCAGGGGTCACCGGGAAGGTGACATCGACAATTGTGAGATTCCGTGGGCCGTCTTGGTTGTCGGTCCCAGGCTTCTTAACGACCTTCGGCTGCGGCTCGCCAAAGGCGGCCTTCAGGTATCCGCGAGCGTAATAGACCGGAAGCAACTGGTGCTGCACCAGCGCATTCAGGATACTGCGGGAATACTCGGTGTCGAACACACGTCGTGCTGCCTCTTTGAGCTGACCCACTTCCGTCTCGCCGGCGCCCTCGAATTCCACATTGCGAATCTGGATCAGAACCTCGGACACGCGGTAGACGATCGAGTCAACGGGGGTATCTGCTTTCCCCGCGCGTTCATATTCGACATTTCCGGGGATCGCGTTTTCGACCAACAATGCTTGCAGCACGTCGGAAACGCGGTCCGCGAGATTGCCGGAAAGCGGCACCTCGCCATTGAACATGGGCGCCCGCTCCTTGATTCGCCGCACGAGTTCCTCATCCGAGAACCATACGAAATCCTCGAAGCGCACGGGCACGAACTTCTCCGCATCCGTGACCTGCAGTACAAGCTTGGTTCCGGTGGATGAGTAAGAGTAGTTGTAGGCAACGTCAGCGAAGACGCCGAGATCCCCGAGTCTGCGGGCAGCTTTTTTGAAATCGTCTTCCACCACCGTCGTGCCGATTTGCAGCCCGCTGGCGGCGATCATGTCATTTTCAGAGTAACGCTTGCTGCCTGTAACCGTGACCGAAATCAACTGACGCATGGAAGCGGAGAGTTGATCGAAAGACTTCCCGGAAGCCTGCGAATAGGCCAGCACCGGAGTAATTCCGAGCAGAAGGAGAAAACTGAAGAGGCATCGGAAAAGTCTCGTCATCGGCCGGGGGTTGATACTAATTCTTGCGTGGATTTGTGCTTTACGGCAATGTCGATAAACGCCAGAGACGCGCGGCTCAGCGCCTTGTCTTTCCGGAACACGAGGGCCAGATCACGGCGGACATGGGCATCGGACAGTGCGATGGCGGCGAGAGCCTTGGCGCGTACGTCTTCTTCAACGTTCGAGCGCGAGATGAAGGCGATGCCGACCTCGGCGGCAACAAAGCGTTTCAGCAGTTCGCTCGAGTCGAGTTCCATGGTGAAGTTCGGCTTCATGCGCCGCTCGTGAAACAGTTGCTCGATAGCGTCGCGCGTGTGACCTGCTTTGGGAACGATGAGTGGGTACTTGCTTGCATCGGCAATGGTGGCAGACTTCATCTTCCCCAGCGGATGATGAAGTGGCGCAATCAAAACCAGCTCATCTCGATGGATGAGTACCACGGTCAAACGGTTGTCGTTGACGGGAAGGGAAACGACGCCGAAGTCCACGGAGTTATCGATGATGGACTCGAGAATCTTGGCGTAATCGGAGCGCTTGATATTGACCGAGACATCGGGATACTGCTTCTTGAACTCTGCGAAGACGTGCGGCAGGATGTGAAGGCACGTGCCTTCGTTGGCGCCGACAATGATTTCGCCGCGCGGAACCCGTTCCATCTCCGCAATCGCGACCATCATGGTCTTGCGCGCGTCCAGGGTTTCTTCGACGTACTTCAGGAACGCCTTGCCCGCCGCGGTGAGCGAGACCTTGCCGCCGGAGCGGTCAAAGAGCTTAGCCCCTACTTCTTCCTCGATGCCGCGAATCTGCGATGAGATGGCCGGCTGGGTGCGGAAACGCTTCTCCGCGGCGCGCGAGAACGACGCGTGGCGGGCGACCTCTAAGAACGTTTCGAGCTGGTCGAAGTCCATGGGAAGCTTTCAGCTATCAGCATTCAGCCAGGGCAATCGCAATCCCCGGCATTGCCAGCTGACAACTGAGAACCAGGAAGCTTAAGTATAAAGTGCGCTTTATCCCCGCTATAAGAACAATCGAATTGCGGGTAGTGACGATGGGCATTACACTCGTCGGTTTGCGCGACGCGACCGATTGTAGCAAAACCGTCGTTGGTCGTCGGTCGTTTGTCGCTGCAGCTTTGTCAAGATCCAGATGTCGTGCGCCGGCCGCCTCAGGGTAGAACTGATTTTCTTGGCCAACGACTAACGACCAACAACGGTTCAGACCCAACACGCCGATAGGAGCCCTATGGCCGACCCGAAAACAGTCCTCGAATTCGCTAAACAGCAGGACGCCAAAATACTGGATCTGCGCTTCACCGATATTCCGGGGTTGTGGCACCACGTTTCCTACCCGATTGAGCAGCTCTCGGAATCGTGCTTTGAGGAGGGATTTGGCATTGATGGGTCCTCCATTCGCGCATGGGCCGGTATCCACGAGAGTGACATGCTGCTGAAGCCCGATCCGAACTCTTATCTGCTCGATCCATTCACCGAGGTACCGACACTCGTACTGGTCTGTGATGTGGTCGACCCGGTGACCAAGCAGGCCTACGACCGCGACCCGCGCTTCATCGCGCGCAAGGCCGAGTCGTACCTGGCTTCGAGCGGTATCGCCGATACGGCCCACTTCGGCGCGGAAGCCGAGTTCTTCATCTTCGATAACGTGCGCTTCGATCAGCGCGAAGAGTACGGCTTTTACTACATTGACGCCGAGGAAGGACGCTGGAACTCCGGCAGGGCAGAGAACAATCTGGGATATCGGCCCCGGTTTCGCGAAGGCTATTTTCCGGTTGCGCCAACGGACCATTATCAGGACCTACGATCGGAAATGGTCCTGACCATGCAGAGTTGCGGAATGGAGGTGGAGTGCCATCATCATGAAGTCGCGACCGGCGGGCAAACGGAAATCGATTTGAAGTTCGACTCGCTGCTGCGATCGGCTGACAAGATGCTGCTCTTCAAATACATCGTGAAGAACGTGGCCAATCGCAACGGCAAGACGGTCACGTTTATGCCGAAGCCCATCTTCGGCGATAACGGCAGCGGCATGCACACCCACCAGTCCCTGTGGAAGGGCGGAGAACCGCTGTTCGCGGGAGATGGATACGCCGGTTTATCGCAGATGGCTTTGTGGTATATCGGCGGGCTGATCAAGCATGGTCCGGCGCTATCTGCGATCATTGCCCCGACCACAAATTCCTACAAACGTCTGGTACCCGGATTTGAGGCACCCGTAAATCTGGCCTACTCGCGGAGGAATCGCTCGGCAGCTTGCCGCATTCCTATGTATTCGGCTTCGGGCAAGACGAAGCGGGTAGAGTTCCGGCCGCCTGATCCGAGCTGCAACCCCTACATGGCCTTTGCCGCGATGCTGATGGCCGGGCTGGATGGCATCGAGAACAAGATGGATCCCGGCCAGCCACTGGACAAGGACATTTATGAAATCGATCCGGAGGCCATGTCGGGGATCCCATCCATGCCGGGTTCACTCGAGGATGCGCTGGACGCCTTGCAGCGCGACCACGCGTTTCTCCTGAAGGGCGATGTCTTTACCGAAGAAGTGCTCCGGACCTATGTCGACTACAAGCGGTCGAAGGAAGTGGATGCGATTCGTCTGAGGCCGCATCCGTATGAATTCGCGCTGTACTACGACATATGATCGGCCATTCGGGCCCGACAGCCGGGGCGTCACTTTAACTGTTTTTCGATGGCTTCCGCAACTTCCTTGGAGTCCGGTGTAACGGCAGGCTCAAACCGCTGCACAACATTCCCCTTGCGATCGATCAGGAACTTGGTGAAATTCCATTTGATATCGCCTGAGATGCCTGCACCGGTTTCTTTCGTCAGGTATCCGTACAGGGGCGCCTGGTCGTCCCCTTTCACAGAGATCTTGGCGTACATCGGAAACGTCACATTGTACTTGCGCGTGCAGAAGGTCTTGATCTCCTCGTTCGTGCCGGGTTCCTGGGCTCCAAAGTTATTGGCAGGGAAGCCGAGGATCACAAAGCCTTGCGCTTTGTATTTTTCGTAGATCGACTCCAGCGCACTGTATTGCGGAGTGTAGCCGCATTGGCTGGCGACGTTCACAATCATAACCACTTTCCCTTTGTAGTCGGCCAGCGGGGCCGGTTTTCCGTCGATCGCGTTCAGTGTGAAGCTGTAGAGACCGGAACCGGCAATCAACGAAGTCGTCATCATCAGGATTACTCCGATTACTAGATATTTTCCTGCCACGCTTGAAAGAGAGAGCTTCATGCAGTTCTCCTGTCGTGCCGATCGTCCAGTGGAAAAGCGCTCTCTGAAGATACGGGCACGTAGAACAAGTGCGCAACTGAGGAATTGTAAAATCTTTGAGCTCGGCATTCCGAGCACGCAACCGAGTACACTTCTATTCGCTTATGGATCCGCGGCCAAAGCTGATCTACACGCCGATCACGCCGCACAATTCCTTCACTGCCGCGGCACTCTTGTCAAGCCCCGCTTTTTCTTCAGGTGTGAGCTTGATCTCGATGATCTGCTCAATGCCTTTCGCTCCGAGCTTCACAGGCACTCCCACATAGAGCCCGTCGATCCCGTACTCACCTTGCAGATAGGCAGCGCAGGGAAGGATCTTCTTTTTGTCTTTCAGGATGGCTTCGACCATCTCCGTCGCGGCAGCTGACGGCGCGTAATAAGCCGATCCGGTCTTGAGATACTTCACGATCTCGGCTCCGCCGTCGCGCGTACGTTGTACGAGCGCGTCCAAGCGGCTCTTTTCGATGAGTTCGGTGATCGGGATGCCTGCTACCGTGGAATAGCGCGGCAGGGGCACCATGGTGTCGCCGTGCCCGCCAAGGACGAAGGCCGTCACGTTCTCGACACTGACTTTTAGTTCGTCGGCAATAAACGCGCGAAAACGGGCGGAATCGAGCACGCCTGCCATGCCAATGACCCGTTCACGCGGCAATCCGCTGAGCTTGAAGGCCGTTTGTGCCATCGCATCCAACGGGTTCGAGACGATGATCAGAATACAGTTCGGCGAATATTTCACTACCTCACCGACCACGGACTTCATGATGTTGTAGTTGGTGTTGAGCAGATCGTCACGGCTCATCCCGGGCTTGCGCGGGATGCCAGCGGTCACCACGACAATGTCAGAATTCGCCGTATCCTTGTAGTCGTTTGTCCCGTGGACGTAGGAGTCGCGCTTCTCGATCGGCATGGCTTCGAGCAGGTCGAGGCCTTTCCCCTGTGGCACACCCTCAATAATGTCGATCAGGACGACGTCGGCGAGTTCCTTCGAAGCGATCCAGTGAGCTGCCGTCGCACCCACATTTCCTGAACCCACAATGCTGACTTTCTTGCGCATGACAAGGCCTTTCTTGGCCACGGATGGTCACGCATTTCCACGATTAACAGGTACAGCTTATCCGTGTGTGAATCCGCGGAAATCCGTGGCAAATGAATTTCAATCTACACGAAGACACTCGCACTCATGTTCTCGATCATGTGTCCGGCAAATTCGCTGGTCTTGACCTTCGTTGCTCCTGGCATGAGACGTTCGAAGTCGTATGTGACTCGTTTCTGCTCGATAGTGCGCTCCATGCTCTGCTCGATCAGATCAGCCGCTTCGTTCCAGCCCAGATGCCGGAACATCATCACACCCGAAAGAATCACCGAGCCAGGATTGATTACATCCTTGTCTGCATACTTCGGCGCAGTTCCGTGCGTGGCCTCGAAGATGGCATACCCGTCGCCGATGTTGGCTCCCGGCGCAATCCCCAGTCCGCCGACCTGTGCGGCGCAGGCATCGGAAATATAGTCGCCGTTCAAGTTGGGCGTCGCCAGCACGGAATATTCATCTGCGCGTGTGACGACCTGCTGAAAGATCGAGTCGGCAATGCGGTCGTTAATCATGATCTTATTCTTCCACGCACCCTTGCCGTGGGTCGGATAGATCGTGTCCAGCACGTCTTTCACTTCCTTCTCGACCGACTGCCGGAACGCCGGCGGAGCAAATTCCATCCCAGGTTCGACCATCTCGGCGTTCTGCGCTACCGAGAGACTAGGATTCCTGTCTTTGTTATCCAGGATCCAGCTCTCGCGTTCGGTCACAACCTTGTCGCGGAACTCCTCGGTGGCAAGTTCGTATCCCCACTTACGGAAGGCGCCCTCCGTAAACTTCTGGATATTTCCTTTGTGAACCAGGGTTACGGTTTTGCGGCCGGCCTCCAGTGCGTGCTGAATGGACATGCGAACCAGGCGCTTGGTGCCGGTTACGGAGATAGGCTTAATCCCCACACCGGAATCGAGCCGAATCTGCTTCTTGCCGCCCTTCAGCATGTCCTTGTTCAGGAACTCGATCAGGCGGGCACATTCCGGCGTGCCTTCTTCCCATTCGACTCCGGCATAAACGTCCTCGGTGTTCTCGCGGAAGATCACCACATCCATGCGTTCCGGGTGCTTCACCGGGGAAGGGACGCCCTGGTAGTACTTCACCGGACGCACGCAAGCGTACAAATCGAGGATCTGCCGGAGGGCAACGTTAAGCGACCGGATGCCTCCACCCACCGGCGTAGTCAGCGGTCCTTTGATCGCGACGCGGAATTCGCGGATCGCTTCGACCGTTTCGTCGGGTAACCAGGTATCGAATTTGGCTTTAGCTTTTTCACCAGCGAACACCTCGTACCAGGCCACGCGTCGCTTGCCCCTGTACGCCTTCTCGACCGCAGCGTTGAAAACGCGCAGGGAAGCCTTCCAGATGTCGCGACCGGTGCCATCGCCTTCGATAAACGGGATGATGGGATTGTCGGGGATGTCGTACTTGCCGTTGGCATAACCGATCTTCTTCCCGTCTGCTGGAACCGCGACACCGTTATAAGAGCCCGCCATCTAAAGCCTCCCCTGATCAGGAAATTGTGCTTTACGCTTCAAAGATTGCCATTATAGAGAATTCGGACCGAACCTGCGTTTGATTGTCCACCTCTCGGCTGGAGTTCTTCGTCTGAACGGACCACGGCTTGTGACTATTTTCCTCCAGCAACTCTAAGGCAGATCTGAAACGGGACAGTCGATTCTAACCACTCTCCCCCGTGATTCCAGGCTCAAATCCTGACAATGTCCTCGGATGTTGTGGGATAATTCTTCACCCGGCTCCCGGTAATCGTTGGCAGGCCATGGAGGATCTATGGGGTTCTCATCTTTATGGTGGCTGATTCGCTTCTCGCTCGTTAGCGTCCTTGCGGCATCGGCTGTGGCACAGGGTTCGCACGACCGCACCGAGGTCGGCCATGATATCACCATTGGAGTGGACCAAACGGCCTCCGAAGCGACTTGCTTTGGCTGCAGCGTCCGGGTCCGCGGGCACGTCGACGGCGACGTCACCACCTTCGGCGGAAGCATCGTGATCGAGCGCGACGGTCTCGTCGGGGGCGACGCCACGGTGTTCGGAGGCGATCTCCGGCTGGATGCGGACGCCAAGGTCAAGGATGTTACCGTTTTCGGAGGACGCGTCCGTCGTGATCCGCAAGCGGTGGTTGACGGCGACACCACCACCTTTGCCGGTGGCGCGGCCCTGTGGCTGTTCATCTTGTTCGGCTTGCCCTTCCTGTTTCTGGGAGCGATTATCGCGTTTGTGATCTGGCTCATCCGGAGATTTAAACGGCCCACCCTTCCGATTGCAGCCCGAGTCTGACTTAGCTCACCAACGCCGGACTCCAAACGTCTTGCGCACGCCCAGGCTCATGTAGCGGCCCCATGGACCGTTGGTGCCGAGGTCGGCAACCCCGAGATTCTTGTCCCTGCTGCCCAAGCGATCAAACAGAAAGTGCTGCGTCACGCGGAATTCGAAGCCTTTACTGATATAAATCGCCGCTCCCCACGAATGCTCGATGCCTATTGCATCCCAGGACCAGGTGTAGAGCGTCTTCGGCACGTTCTTTCCGAATAGAAACGATGGGGCTCCCCAGACCATGAAGCGTCGCAGTGGTCCGCGGCCGAAGGGGCGCACTTCCAGAATCCCCGAGAGCATGTAGCGCGCAAACATGTTGCAGGGCGCATTCGCTCCCCCGTCGATGTAGGAGTTTCCCGCGCATTGGTTGGGATCAATCTCGTTGTGCGGCGGCGACAGGTCGAATTGCGCCCACGCATAGATCATGTCCTTCGGAAAGAACATACGGTCGTCTGGACCAGCTTCGTGCCACACGCCCTCCGACCAAACTCCGCGCGATATATTGCCGGAGTCGATGCCTGGGGCACTTCCCGATGCGGTGGTCTGTGCCCCTGCCAACAAGCCCAATACCGGAACGGCCAAGATCCAGGTCCAGCTCTTCATTTCGCCTCCCAAGTTGAATAGAGCGCCACATTGTAAACTGCGAGGCGGACGCTCTCCGATGGCTGGTCTGATGACCCCAAGTCAGCGTCGTGTCGATGAGACATCGTTCAGAAATCTCGGACGTCTTCCAGAATCCATATCTCATACCGGAATTCTTCCATTCACTGTACGTGTAACGTCGTTTGACAACCTGTAACCTCTCTGAAACAAAGGTCCTTCGGTTTGGAGCGCTGATTGCAAATTGTAGTACAAAGAAACTAGGACCCTATGCCCCAAGAGATTTCAGTTTCGTACCAAGCCATCAAAAGTAAGGTCTATCGCTTGATCGACTCGCTGGTGGTGGGAGAAAAAAGCGAGGCCGAGGTGCAGGAGTCGGTGCGCCGCTGGTGGTCCTTGATCCACCCGGCTGATCGGCCAATTGCTCAGAAATATCTGTTGATGGTCTTGGGTCGCTCGAATTCCGCCCTGGATGCGATGAGCACGGAACTGCTCGCCGTGAGTGGCTGTGAACCGGCCCCGCCGCGAATACCGGAAGCCCTGCTTCCGACCAAGCGCATGCGGCTGATGGAGCGCACGTTGAAGGAAAACTCGGTGCGCACCGCCATTTAATACCACTTCTTTCATTACATCGTTCGCTACCGGGTTACGGTTACCGGTATCGGTGTGCTTGTCCGTCGGCACGATCTTGGCCAGCCCCGTAACGTCACTCTACAAAGATTCCTCTTCCGCCCGCTCCTTGCCCTTCAGGGGATCATTTTCGGCGACGATTCGACTGACAACCGCGCGCCGTATCTCCTCAAGATCGTAACGCGGAAAGACAAGGATCTCCGGGGCGTATAAGTATCGCCAGTGCCTCTCCCGCAAAATGCCCACAAGACCTTGAGGAGTAGCCACGAAAAAGGACTGCCAGCAGGAGTGGCCCGAGTCGGGATTATAGAGTTCGATATGGAGCTCTTCCGCAAAAACCTCGGGATCGGCTGGCCCAGGAATCGCGTCAGTCTTGTCGAAGTAGAGTCTCGTGATTTGAATTCTGCCAAGCGCAGGATCGAAGGGCAGGGAAGCGGCGACTTCCTCAGCAGATGGAGGCCAAACTTTCGGAATGGCATCCCCGCCCGGTGTCATGTCTGGCGGACCGAGCGGATTCGCGGGCGTCGTCCCGCTAGCCCCTCCGACCCGTGAACTCCATCTCCCGAGGGCAAGCAAGCCTCCGCCGACCATTACGAGAAACAACAATTTGAGAGCATCTTGCGGCGCGGTGGCAGCGGGCATGGCTCTCGGAATTGTATCTGGCCTAGACGGTCTCGATCGTCACCTTCTTCAGCACCACGTCTTTATTCGGACGATCGTTACGCCCCCGCGGGACCTTGGTGATTTTATCAACCACATCCTGGCCCTCCACGACCTCGCCGAAGATTGTGTGCTTGCCTGTCAGCCACGTGGTCGGCACTACGGTGATGAAGAACTGAGACCCGTTGGTGTTCGGACCGGCGTTGGCCATGGCCAGCTTGCCGGGTTTGTCGAATTTGTGCGGCGAGCCTTTGGTCTCGTCCTCAAACTGATATCCCGGGCCGCCCGTTCCCGTCCCTTGCGGATCTCCTCCCTGGACCATAAAGTCGGGGATCACTCGATGGAAAATCGTGCCATCGTACAGGCGGTCGTTGGATTTTTTGCCGGTCGCAGGATGCTTCCATTCGCGCCTGCCCTCGGCAAGTTCGACGAAGTTCGCGACGGTTTTGGGAGCGTCTTTGTCGAAGAGACGGCAAACGACAGCTCCTTCCGTGGTTTCGAACGTGGCGTACATTCCGGGTTGACGAGTCATAGGATCCTTTCCAAGCGTAGCTGGTCGTTTGTCGTTAGCTTTCTCTCGCGTAGAGGCAGGGCATCAGCTGTCCCCGTGAAGCGGGCGGTTCTCGGAATACTACTTCGGTGTGGTTGCTGCCTTCGGGGTTGTGCTGGCAGATGGTTTCTTGACTGAGGTCGCCGCTGCTGGTTTGGCCGAGCCTCCACCCGCCTTCTGAATCGTAATGTGATTGATCTTGATGGGGCGATACGGCCGGTCATTGGAATCGCGGCTCATCGAAGCGATCTGCTTCACCAAGGCCACCGACGGCTCATCGCATTGACCGAAGATGGTGTAATGGCCATTGAGGATCTGCCCCTGTTGCCCGGTGAACGCGACTTCCGTGATAAAGAACTGGGAAGTGTTTGTGCCCGGTCCCGCATTGGCGTAGGCAAGTCGCCCCGGCTTGTCAAAGAGCAGATCGGGCGAGGTTTCATTCTTGAACGCCTTGACTGGATCGGGCCCAGAGCCGCTGCCGGCGGGATCTCCACCTTGGATCATGAATTGGGGAATCACACGATGAAAGATGGTGCCATCGTACAGCGGTACTCCATGCTTGGTGGCTCCCATTGGGGTCTTCCAATCTTTGGTCCCAGTCGCGAGACCGATAAAGTTCGCCACTCCAATGGGAGCTTTGTCCGGGAATAACGCGCAGGTCATTTTGCCGGCCGTCGTATCGATGATCGCTGTGGGCTGCGATGCTGATCCTGCGGACGTGGCAGGCTTCGCCGGCGCAGCCTGCCCGAACGACACGGAACTCACTAATGCCATGATTCCTAAAGCTACGAGTGCGTTACGCATGGATTCTCCTTGGGAACGATGCGTGAAATTTTTGAATGAGCGCAACGTTGCATTGTACGACAGGCACGCTGCTTCCGCTCATCCGCGCGGTCATCCTGAGACGCGTTCTTTGCACCAGAGGATCCATGCAACAGGAGCAGGGCAACTGCGTAGATCCTGGGCGCCGAAAAGCGCCGCTTAGGATGACCAGGGTATTTATTTCGCGCCTGGGGCCTGCATCTCGTGGCTCACGCGCTCCACTTCGCGGAACACGCGCATCAGATTGCCCCCGAGAATCTTGTGAATATCCTCAGCGCTGTAGCCGCGGTCGAGCAGTGCCTGGGTGATCTTGGGCAGATCGGCCGCCGAGTCGATCCCTTGCGGGGTGGCTCCGCTGACGCCGTCAAAATCCGACCCGAGCCCAACATGATCCACTTCTGCGACCTTCGCGATGTGGTCGATGTGGTCGATCAGGGACCTGAGCGGCGGGCGCGGTATTTTCGCGGTCCACTCGCGCTCGATTCGGTCGAGTTCGATATAGTTGACCTCCCTGCCCTCGGCCTTCTTCTGCTCGATGTATTTCTGCCGGGCGGCTAATGCATCGGCCCGTTGCGCATCGCTGGCTTTTTGAAAGTTCTCGTCGATGAAGCCATTGAAGAAGTTCACTTGCACGACTCCACCGTTTTTCGCAACAGCTCGCAGCATGTCGTCGGTCATATTTCGCGGGGCATTAGTCAATGCGCGCGCCGAGGAGTGCGAAGCGATCACCGGGGCCTTGGTGGTCGCGATCGCATCCCAGAACGTCTTGTCGGCAACATGCGAGATGTCCACCATCATCCCCAGCCGGTTCATCTCGAGAACAACCTGCTTGCCGAAATCGGTGAGCCCGTTGTGATGCTCGACCTTCGGATCATTGATGTCGCCCGAGGAGTCGGCCCATTCGTTCGTGTTCGACCACGAGAGTGTCATATAGCGCACGCCGAGGCGGTAGTAATCGCGCAGCAGGTGCATATCCGCCTCGATCGAGTGACCACCCTCGATTCCCATCAGGGCTGCCAGCTTGTGCTCGCGGTGGGCACGTTCGATGTCGGCAGTGGAGAAGGCCATCATCATGCGGTCGGGATGGCGGGCCGCCTGCTCGTAGACGGAGTCGATCAGATCGAACGTGTGACGCGCGAAGTGGCCTTGGTTGGTCCCAGGCTCGACCCAGATCGAAAAGAACTCTGCGCCCAGATTTCCACGGCGCGCCTTATCGAGACTGATATGGCCAATGTCGTTGGGATCAGTCGAGCCCATGTCGAACCCTTCGTCCAGAAACCGCTGGGGGGTATCCGCATGGGTGTCGATAACGAGACAGGAGTTGTGAATCTGTTGAGCTCGAGGGCTGACGGTGACTTCTGAAGTTGCCTGTGCGGCAGCGATGGAACACGTCAGCGTGATCGCGAGAGACAGCTTTGTGATGATGGCCATAAAGTCGTTCAGCAGGATTCTGATTGTATAGTGGGCACCTGGACCTGACAAAAGCTTGATCACGAGAAACGAGCTCAGTCCGGATTTACCAGAGCGGCGAGGGCGCGCTCGAGGCAGTCCTCTAATGGTTGATCGGTGTCGATCAACGTCTTGGGAGCGAGAATCTCTTCGAACCGGGATCTTACTTGAAGGTAGAGCGAGTAATCACGATTCCCGGCAGGATGCTTATCCCGATTCGCGTCGGCTTCGAGCCGCTGCCTGACAGTCTCATCCGAGCAGACGCATTCGAGAATGCGCCACGACTGATAGAGGGAATCGGCCGCTGAGAGCACATTTTCAATCTGATAGCGGCGGGAAAACGGGCGGCCGTCTAGAAAGATCAGTTTGGCGGGATCGCGAGCCGAGAGATAGCCCGCCGCCTGCAGCATCAGTCCCTGACAGAAATCGTCCTGCCGCGTGGAATATTCGATTTCTTCTGGAGTGAACAGTGCATGGCGGAATTCGTCCTTACCCAGCACGCGGCCTGAGGTCCGCATCGCGAGTTCGCGGGCAAGCGTGGACTTACCAGTCCCGGGAAGACCAGCCATCAAAATGATCATGAGCGAGATGGTAATGCAGGTAGTGTAGGCGGGGCCACTTCAGACTTTGAAACCTGGACCTTTACTTCGATCCGCCGCCGAGTGCGACTTCGGTTTCCGTAGAAGGAGTGGTTTGCGGTTTATCCTGCTCGGGGCGTTCCATGGGAATGATGGTTTGGGTTTCGCGCCATTCCAAGTAATGTCCGCTGACCATGATGTGGAAACACCAGTGCCGACGCTCTTCCTCCGGTTCCACCAGGCCGAGTGACTTCATGTAGAACAGATAGTGTTCCATCCAGCGCACTTGCTCTTTGTTCAGGCCCCGTCGTTGCAGGTCCACCGTGACCCCGGCAAGATGCGACGAAGCGGTATCGCCCTCAGCAGGAGCGGCGTTGCGATTGTGGCGTCGCAGTTTCTTTTGTACCTTCACGGTTCGCACTGCCGAGTTGACCTGAATCTGTTCGTGGAAGCGATGGTAGTACGCCTGGCTCAGATCGTCGACAAAGTCGCGCGTCCACGGACGACAAAAGCGGCGCGAGGGATCGAGTGAGTGTTCAATCCGCAATGTCTCGCCTGGAATGATCGGCACCAGCGATCCATCCGCCTTTAGAGCTTCGAGTTCAGTTTCGTCCTGAATACGCGGCAACTCAAGGCGATCGATTTCTGCGTTCTGAATTAGAAGTGATTCATGAGAAGGCTTGAACATCGGGTGCCAGCGCAACCAGCGGAAGTGCCGATGGGAGCGCTGCGGAGTCGCGTGATGCACCGCGAAGGCGGTACCCGACATTGCGCTGCAGATCAGAGCGAGAACTGCGACCGCTGCGAATTGTACTCCGACTACTCGTCTCACGAAGTGGCTTCCGTGTGGAACAGATGTCTTGCGACTCCGTTCCCTGCAAGGTGCGGTTATTTTAAGCCATGCTGTCAAGCGGACCAACCTGATCCAGCGTGTTGCGTGTTACTTGGGTACCTCGGGCACTCGGTTCCAACGACTGGTTACTGCCCGTTACTAATTCCCGAAGAACAGAGGCCCGAGGATTCTATCGGCAAGCGAAGGGCCAATGATGAGTTTTCGTGCGCCTTTCTATGTGGGCTGCCAGCTATAACTTGGCGCGACTTGGATGTCCGCTTCCACTGCCCGGTTGGTCTGAGTGACAAAATTTAGCGCCGCAACAGGTCACCCAATGCCTGTTTCATGACTTGCCCACCGACCTCGGAAATGGACTTGGTCAGCGGAATGTCCTTCGGGCAGACCTCGACACAGTTTTGCGCGTAGCCGCATTCCTGGATGCCGCCGTCGCCCATCAGCGCCGCCAGACGCTCCCGCTTCAGCGCCTTGCCCGTGGGATGGGTATTGAACAGTCGAACTTGTGCGATGGTCGCCGCCCCCACGAAGCCAGTGTCTTCATTGAACTGCGGACAGGCCTCCATGCAGCACGTGCAGGAGATGCAACGTGACAACGGATAGGCCGCTTCCTGGTCCTCAGCGGTCATCCGCGGCCCGGCGCCGAGATCGTAGGTGCCGTCGATTGGAACCCAAGCCTTGACGGCTTTGAGGTTCTCGAAGATCACGTTGCGGTCAGTCGCCAGATCGCGCACGACAGGAAACTTCGAAAAAGGTTCGAGCCGGATCGGCTGCTCCAGTTGGTCGATCAAAGCCGAGCACGCCATGCGTGCCTTGCCATTGATCAGCATGGCGCATGACCCGCAGACTTCTTCCAGGCAGTTCGAGTCGTAGGTGATGGGGGTGGTGGCCTTGCCCTCGCGCGTAACGGGATCGGCGGCAATGTCCATGAGCGCCGAGATCACGTTCATGTTCGGCCGGTAGGGAACGGAGAACTCCTCCCAATAGGATTTGCCGCTGGGAGTGAGTTGACGCTTGATTTTTAAGATGACGGTTTTATCAGCCATTCAGAGTCAGCCTTCAGCAATCAGATCAACTATTCCTAACTTAAGTCGCTTGAGATTACGACCCGTGAATCCCGAATCGGAACTCAGAACGAACAAAAACAACCGGGAAGGGCACGAGTTGTCCTCGTGCCGATTTACGCCAAGCAAAGATCGCGGCTTTAGCCGCTGAGGTTTGCTCTTGAAGCCTGGACGACTCATCTCCCCACCCGGAACTTACTTCGTTACTTTCTCGACCTGGCAACGAAGGCGACTGTTCGTGGTCGAGAACTACATACGGGTCTTTCTGCAGAGCGTTTATCGTTATCGTCGCGAAGGGCACTTTCAACTCCACGCTTTCGTCGTTATGCCCGAACATGTTCGTCTTCTTCTAACCCCGGCAACCAGCGTGACAATCGAACATGCTGTTGAGCTCATCAAGGGGTGGCTATTCCCACGCCCTCGGAGGCGTGATCGGCCGGACTCGTGAGATCTGGGAACGGGGATTCACCGATCATCGCATCCGTGGGAATCAGGATTTCCTACGTCATGGGAATTACATCCATCGAAATCCCATTGAACGAGGACTCGTGCCAGACCCTTGCGAGTATCGATATTGCTCCGCCTTCCCGGGATTCAAACTGGCCCCGTGGCCCCCAGCGGCTAAAGCCGAATTTTCAAAGAGCGCTCGAATGGGCGCGAGTGGAACTCGTGCCCGTTAACTCGTAACTTCACGCCAGCACACCGTGCGTCAAAGGCAATCGTTAATACTTCCGAGCCCTCGGCGGAATCAGCGACACATCCACCGGTTCAAACTCAAACTTCGGTTCATCCGCATCTGGGGCAAAGTACGCTTTCGTGGTCTTCAACCAGTTCTTATCGTCGCGATCCGGGAAGTCCGGCTTGTAGTGGGCCCCACGCGATTCATCGCGCATGCGCGCTCCTTGCGCGACGACCCGCGCTAACTGCAGCATGTTGTACAGCTGCCTCGCGAACACGATCGTCGTATTTGCCCATTGCGTACGGTCGCTCAGGTTCACCTTGCGGAAGCGCTCCAGCAATTCGACTAGCTTTACGTCGGTCTGCTGCAGGTTCTTGTTGTAGCGGATGACCGTGCAGTCTTTGGTCATCAGGTCGCCCAGTTCGCGCCACAGCTTCACAGGGTTCTCGGTGCCCGCGTTCTTCATCAGCAGGGCATTGCTTTCATCCTGGCGCTTCTTCTCGGCGTCGAAGTGTCCATTGCCGTCAGGCGAGCCCTGCAGGCCGCGTGCATACTTCACAGCGTTCGGCCCGGCGATCGCTCCACCGTAGATGCATGACACCAGCGAATTCGCGCCCAGCCGATTTGCACCGTGGTACTGATACTCGCACTCGCCCGCTGCATATATGCCTGGAGTGTTCGTGGCCTGCTTGTAATCGACCCAGAGCCCTCCCATGGTGTAGTGCATGCCGGGGAAGATCTTCATCGGCGTATCGCGCGGATCGTCGCCGACGAATTTCTCGTAAATTTCGAGAATGCCTTCCAGCTTGCGATCGAGAATCTTGCGGTCGATATGCGTCAGGTCGAGATAGACCATCGGCTTGCCATCGATGCCGAGGTTGTACTCATAAACGACTTTGAAGATGGCGCGGGTCGCGACATCACGCGGCACAAGGTTGCCGTACTTCGGATACCACTCTTCGAGAAAGTACCAGCGCTCACTCTGCGGGATCGACTTGGGGTCACGCGTGTCGCCTGCATTCTTTGGAACCCATACACGACCACCCTCGCCGCGAGCCGACTCCGACATCAGACGCAGCTTGTCCTCGCCCGGAATCGACGTCGGATGAACCTGGATGAATTCCGCGTTGGCGTAATAGCAGCCCTGCTGGTACAGAGCCGACTGCGCCGAACCGGTGCACACCACCGAGTTGGTCGATTTTCCGAAGATCGCGCCTATGCCGCCGGTCGCGATGATGATCGCGTCGGCAGGGAAGGTGCGCACCTCCATCGACCGCAGATCGATGGCGCAGATGCCGCGGCAAACCCGGTTTCCGTCGAACACCGCCGAGAGAAACTCCCAGTGCTCATATTTCTTTACCTTGCCCTCCGACTCGTAGCGCCGCACCTGCTCGTCCAGCGCATATAGAAGCTGCTGACCAGTGGTTGCACCGGCGAAAGCGGTGCGGTTGTACAAGGTTCCACCGAAGCGGCGAAAGTCGAGCAGTCCCTCTGGCGTACGATTGAAGGGAACGCCCATGCGGTCGAGCAGATCGATGATGCCGGGCGCCGCATCGCACATATCTTTGACCGGTGGCTGATTGGCGAGGAAGTCGCCGCCATAAACCGTATCGTCAAAGTGCTGCCAGGTGGAATCGCCCTCGCCCTTAAGGTTCTTGGCCGCGTTGATGCCGCCCTGCGCGCAAACCGAGTGCGACCGCTTCACCGGGACGATCGAGAACAGATCACATTGTCCCCCCATCTCGGCGATCTTGATCACCGCCGAGAGTCCCGCGAGCCCACCGCCTACTACGATGATTCTTGGAGCTGCTGCCATGATTGCCTTCAATGAACCTGTGTGAAATTCCTGTCGTTAATCTCACCTTGATCGTACGGCTGCTGCGGGTGCGACCGGAACGACGTCAGACTCGCCAGACCCACGCCGCTCAGAAGCAGAAAGAGACCCAGGCAAAGTGCAAGAAACCGCTTCTGCGCCTTGTCGCCCGAGACGATTCCCCACTTCGCTGCGAACAACCAGATCCCATACGCGAAGTGCCACGAAGCCGCGATCAGTCCCACCACATAGAACACCAACAGCGGGGTCTGAAATACCTCGTGCTGTACCTTGCCAAAAGAAAGATCCGGCCGCAGGTGCAGGTCAGAGCCAAGAAAACGCATGGTGTACACATGCCAGGCGATGTAGATGAACGCGATCGCTCCGCTCCAGCGCTGCAGCGTATACATCCAGTTGCCCGACCAGGGATATGCGACCGTGTTCGATTCTCCGCGGTACCAGATGTAAAAGCCATAAAGTGCGTGGTACGCGATCGGCAACCAGATTCCGAACAATTCCAGATAGAACACCAGCGGCAGATTCGCCAGAAAACTGACCTGGCGGGCATAGGCAGACGGCCCGTTTTGCCCGATGGCGGTCGAGTTGGAGATCAGAATGTGCTCGAAGAGAAACGCCCCGACGGGAATGATTCCGGTCAGCGAATGCAGCCTGCGAAGTGCGAACGATATCCCTTGACCAGCCCGCAACGGAGCCACGCCATGTGCAAGAACTTGAGCAGAAGAACCGGCGGACGCCACAGAAGCTCCTTATGAACCCCAATATGACAAAAGAACCTTTGATTATCTGGTGTGAGAAGAAGGGAAGTCAAGGAACGGTGGCCAGTGTAGGGACAGCCGCCTCGCCTGTCCGTCGAGCCGAACTCGCCTAGCTCTTACTCAGAGACTCAATATGATTCCCTAATGCTGGGAACGAGTCCACGACAAGATCAGCCCCGGCACTCAAAAGTGTCTTTCGATCGAACGTGGTTGTGATCCCCACCGTGAAACACCTGGCCGCCTTGCCCGCGCCCACTCCGGCAGTCGAGTCCTCAATCACCCAGCACTGTTCCGGCTCCAGCCCAAGGTCTCGCATGGCGACTTGAAAAATCTCCGGATCGGGCTTGGAGCGCTGAAACCTCTCGGTATCGACGATCGATTGAAAACAATCTTCAATCCCTAACATGCGCAGGGCCGCTGCTCGATTGCGCGGCGTCGCCGAAGTGGCGAGTGCCAGGCGGAACCGGCTCGCCGCCCAGCGTACAAAGTGGCCTGCTCCATCGACCGGCTGGAGTTCATGTTCGATCTGTTCGTAGAACTCCTTTTTTCGCTGCATGACGCGCTCGGCCTCAGACGCACGGCCACGGGCTTGCAGAACTTCGGGCATCATGGTGCGGTCGGGGCGTCCCTTATAGCGGTCGTAGACTTCCTCTGGCAGAACAATTCCCATCTCTGCAAAGGCCAGCTCTTTCGCCCGCTTGTGCAGCGGCTCGGAGTCGACCAGGACGCCGTCCATATCAAAGATCAGAGCGGTGGGATTAGGCATCGCCATTTAGATTCGGTGTTCGTCCATCCGCTTCTCGCACCATTCCAGAAACAACCGGAAGGCCGCTCCCCGGTGGCTATACTTCGATTTTTCCCCCGCAGAGAGCTCTGCGAATGTCTTGTGAATGTCAGGAAAATAGAACAACGGATCATATCCGAACCCGTTGGCACCGCGTGGCGCATCGAGGATGATCCCTTCGGCCGCTCCGCGAAATGCCTGCAGCGTTTTCCCATCGCGAGCTGCTGCCAGCACGCAGATAAATCGCCCAGTGCGTTCTTCCGATCGAACACCCTGCAACTCGCGGAGGACGCGCGCATTGTTTTCTTCATCGTCGGTGTTGGCGTCGGCGAGATGCGGTTGGTCCGCTGCGTAGCGGGCCGAGTGTACTCCGGGAGCGCCGTTCAGGGCATCGATCTCGAGCCCGGAATCGTCGGCTACGACGATCTCGCCAGGCACATAGTGGCTGTATTCTTCCGCTTTCTTGCGGGCGTTCTCTTCGAACGTCTGGCCGTCTTCGACGACCAGCGGCAGGGAAGAGAAATTTGGGATCGCAGCAATCTCGATTCCGTGCAGGGCTGCGGCACCGGCGAAGTCGCGCAATTTGCCCGGATTGGATGTCGCAATCAAAACTCGCTGCATAGAGAGTCACCACTAGGGTTCCCCACTTCTCGCCGCTCTTGCCAGACGTGGGAAGCACTGAGCCGGAACGCAGCAAAGTAGCAGGACTACCCCGCTCGTCGCCTCCACATTGCGCAGGAAATTAAACCCGCCGCCGTCAGAATCGAAATCCACCCTCCTGCTGCCCGGTCCCAGGTTCGCACAAATCGAATCTCCACGTGATTCAGTCCCGCCGAAAGCGGGACCAGCATCTGCCCGGTGCCATCACGCGCGGTCGTCTCCACCTCGCGCCCATTTACAAATGCTCGCCACGCAGGATAGCGGAAGAGTCGCAGAGCAACCTGGTCCGCCGCAGACATTTGCACGCTAAACGACTTCCACTCGGCATCCCAGTGAAGAACATCGATCGCGGCATGCGCAGGCCCGGCGACAGTTACCTTACGGGCGTTCTTGTCGATAACGGACGGCTCCGCGCCCAACGGCGTGTATTCGTCGGTGCCTTCGTAGCCGGCTCCTGTAATCACGTTGTCCTGCATCTCCCGGAGATCGGCCGCCGTATCCCACCACGGGGCCTGGATGTAACGCCAACTTAGAACGACGATCAAAATCGAGGCGGCGCAGATCACACTTCGTTGCCACCAAGACCGCAAGGCAACGGTCACGAAAACGGTGAAAATCAAGCTCAAGCAGAGGAGCCAGCGCCAGGGGAATTGCATGAATTGCAGCTTGGGGAGAAGGTTCCACGCGAACAGCGACACAGGAAACATGAGAACGCAGCAGGCCAGCGCCCAGACAGAGAAGGCCTTCCAAAGCTCGCGCCTCTCCTGACGCCAGAGTTTGCCCAAAATCGCCGCAAAAAGAATCACTACCACTTCCAGAACCGCGATCCAGGAAACGATCCGATTGAATGCATTATGGTCGGGGTCGGTCGTGTGCACGAACAGAAAATTGTCCACAGGGCGAGAGCCTGCTGAGACCGCATTAGCGATCTCCACCCATCTCTGTTCATGAACGGCAGGCAGCAAGTAGAAAGCAGCGAGGCATGCGCCCAAAACGAGTGCGAAGACGCCAGTCCAGGCGATCTTTAAGGATTTCTTTTTCCCCGCAAACCACAGGATCAGCAGTGCGAGGGAGTAATGAATCATCACCGCGGCCGGAGCGTTGATGAGCCATGCTGCAGCCAGAACCATCCCAAGCGGGACCGTGGTGCGGCGCTCTCCCTCAGCAGATTTCCACAGAAGCAACACCAGCAGAGGCACCAGAGAACTCGCGAGCAGTTCCGCGAAGGCGCTGCGCCAGTAAACGATCACGAGGTGGTAAGGATTCACGGCGTACAAAGTTGCCGCGAAGATAGCGTCACTTTCACCGAGCCAGAGCCGCACCAGCAGGAACATCGAAATTCCCGCCAGCATGAGCACAAGCCAGATGTAGACAGGAGAAGCAATGGTCCACGGAAAGAGCGCACTGATTATGCTGCCCAAAGTCCATGAAGCCGGTGGGTAGAAAATGAATCGCGGCTCACCAAAACCAAAATGCGCCAAAGTCGCCCAACGTGGATAAAAAATGCCCCGCTTCCATTGGGCCAGCACTTCGAGCCAGGAGTAGAGATGAAACTCGACGTCGTGCCCCGACGGAGTGCCGAAATAAATGAATGGGATTTCACACGCGATCACCGCCGAGGCGATCGCGACGAGCGGCTTCCACCAGAGGCCGGGAGCGTGCTGAGATTTCCGCGAGTGAGTGGTCGATCCCGAACTTCCCAGAATGTCCTCTTAGGCGAAAAAAATTCAACAACACAACTCAAAATGTAGTCGCTCCAATTTAACCCAGATTTAACACTGCTGAAACCATCGCGCAATCCAGAGGCGCTACCTTACTGGCATTGGGGTGGAACAGACCACGAAGGATTGAGGGATCCGCGCCAGAGACGGGGTTCGGGTTCTTCAATTCTTCGGATAGAACGACCGTCGAAGCCTCTCGCACGCCCGGACACCTCGTTGGACCAGCCTGCCAGTTAACCAGCCCACACTCCATTCCCTCCGTTACAAACCTGCCCGGGAGGCTTTCATCGGTCGGCACTCGTTGGCCTCAGACGAAGAACGCCGTCGCCGCCTTGGGCACAAGAATAGGGTTCGTCTTAGTCAAACCGCGGAAACAACCCGAGCGCCGCCGGCCAACTTCAAGCCAACGACTAATGACCAATGACCAACGACGGTTTAAACCGAAGCGACGTCCTGGGGATTACGCTGGTGCTGCAGTTCGGTGAGGAATTCCTGTTGCTGCAGGGAAGCGCCGCGACGCAGGAGTTCGAGCAAAGGATCTTCCATCTCTTCGGCTGCGTTCGCGGCAGTTTTATCGGCAGGTTCGAATTGTGTCAGATCAGCAACCAGAGCTTTGGGAGATACGCTCAACTCCGGCTGAGCACTTGAATTCTGTTGCAGGAAGGTGATGAGATTTGCCACCTGGGCCCGCTGCTCGGATGTGCGCGACGGAAATTCCACCCCCATTCCGTGTCCGGGATGAGTGACACGGACCATGCCGTCGGTGTGCACTTCAAGCTCGTTCGCTTTCACACAAAGATCGATAAGAGCGCTCTCGGGAAATGGCGCATCGGTTTGAACGTAGCAGCCGCCCAGGCTCAAATCCGTCAGCTTGCAGTCAGGCACGGTTTCATCTTCCGTCGCACCAGCCCCAGCAGCGGCGGCTTTGAGCCAGCCCCTCAGTTGCTGTTTGACCTCTTCCTGTACGTCAACAAAGTGAACGCCCGTTTGCCCGTTTGGATTGGCCCACACCACCTGGCCGTGACCTTCGACCACCACGGTCCCATCGGGTAATTGAAAGTGGAAGGCCATCAGCGAACCAGGAGTTTGGGCTTCGGCCGTGAGCACGTCCATGCCGGTTTCAGAGAGATCGAGCAGGATGCCGTCCACTTTCCGTGAGTCCGGCAAGGTGATTTCCACCGCTGCCTGCACGGGCACGCGGAACGCCCGGCGACGTTCGCGTGTGAGTAATGCAGCCGCGGCGCGTAACCCAGCCCGCGCAGCATCTTCGGAAATTGGCTTGTAGAGGACGAAGTGGGACCCTCCACTCAGGATCTGCCGGACTTTAGCGGTGTCGGCCACCAACGCCACCGTCAGCGGTCCGGTCCCCAGTTTCTTGGCTTGGAGCAGGACATCTTCGGCAACCTTCTGGTCATCAAAATCGACGATCAGCGTATCGAACTTCTGCTGCTGGATACGGGCCAGAGCTGTTTCGGGATCGCTCGACCGGTCTGTAGCAATGCCAAAACCGGACAGAACTCTGCCCAACACGTCCGCCGCGGAGTCGTCACTCGAGACCAGCAGTGCCTGAAGATTCATAATCGATCAAATGTCCGGTGTCCCACTTCAGGGTCCGTGTTTACGGCCAACGGGGCGCGGCTGGGCGCGACGGTTTGGATGCCGTTGAACCGCCGGAACTGGCGCCAGCTTTCGCCGCCAAGGCATCAGCCGAGCTGGCATCGTCGACCTCTGCCAGAACAACGTTGTCTTCCTCGTCGCTCTCGGCCAGCAGCGGTGCTACTTCCCGCAACTTTTCCGCAGCCTGCTGGAGCATTTCAATCTGTTTGCCAAGTTGGGCGTATTTCGCCTGCTTCTGCCGCAGGACCTCGTGAATGTCCTTCATACCACCCCCTGTTGGCAATTTAAGAAGCGGGGGGCAGGCCGGTCAACGGTAATTCCGAACCTTCCATTACTGGGGTAATGGACTCTCAGAAGCTCCGAAGGGGCCATTCAAGCAAAGAAAGCCCCGCTCGGAGGAGCGGGGCGCAATGATTGGGGATTAGAGTTCGCTATGCTTTCAGCTTACGCCGGACCA
>Ga0335077_10000715_pt1 | contig 37738 bp, 39 predicted proteins | sample Lox_Sample_31_FD_207151 | JGI IMG/M metagenome (GOLD analysis project Ga0335077, IMG submission 207151) | Soil microbial communities from Loxahatchee National Wildlife Refuge, Florida, United States - Lox_Sample_3.1 | ecosystem: Environmental > Terrestrial > Soil > Wetlands | place: USA... | reverse complement strand
GCCGTGAGTGGATCGCGAGCCCGCCGCGCGGAGGCCGGACCGCGCTCCGGCCGCAGCGCCACCGGCAAGCGCCACCCGTGCCGAAGGAGGGGGCAAGCGGGGGAACTCCGTTCCCCCGCTACCTGGCGAAGTCCCAGACCCAGCCCCAGACGACCACGCCGATCAGGGCGAGGACGATCAGCAGCCAGATCCAGTTCGAGACGAGGCGATGGCCCGGCTCGGAGCGACGCGGCGGCTGCTCGGGAGGCTGCGCGGCCACGTTCGCACCTTACCCCGCATGTCCGATCGGGGTGGCTACGCTCCGGGCGTGCTGAGCCCCGCCGTCGACAACCTCGTCGCGCAGCTGACGCGGCTCCCCGGAATCGGCAGCCGCACGGCGCATCGCCTGGCGTTCCATCTCCTCCAGGTGCCGAAGGCCGAGGCGCTCGCGCTCGCAGACGCGATCCAGGAGGTGAAGGAGCGCGTCCGCTTCTGCCGCGAGTGCGGCAACCTCACCGAGGAGGAGGTGTGCGCGATCTGCCTCGACGCGCGCCGCGACCGCTCCCTCATCTGCGTCGTCGAGCAGCCGGTCGACCTGATCTCGGTCGAGCGCACCGGCGAGTACCGCGGCCTCTACCACGTGCTCGGCGGCTCGCTGTCGCCGCTCGACGGCGTCGAGCCGGAGCACCTGCGGATCGACGAGCTGCTCGGCCGCGTCGAGCGGAACGGCGTCCAGGAGGTCGTGCTCGCGACGAACCCGAACATGACCGGCGAGGCGACCGCCGCGTTCCTCGCCGACCGGCTGCGCGGGCGCGTGCGCGTCACCCGGCTCGCGAGCGGCCTCCCCGTCGGCGGCGACCTCGAGTACGCGGACGAGGTCACGCTCGGCCGGGCGCTCGTCGGCCGACGGGAGATGTAGCCGCCCGTACACTTTCGGGCCATGGCGACGACGCACTACGAGGCGGTTCCGGAGGTCGCAGCCGACGCGGATCCGCGCGGGCGCGACCTCGTCGTCATGAAGTTCGGCGGCACCTCCGTCGGCGACACCGCCAAGATCAAGGACGTGGCGCGGCGGCTCGTCGCCGCGCGCGAGGCCGGCAACCGCGTCGTCGGCGTCCTCTCGGCGATGGGCGACACGACCGACGACCTGATCCGGCTCGCGCACGAGATCTCGGCGACGCCGCATCCGCGCGAGTACGACATGCTCATCTCCGTCGGCGAGCGGATCTCGAACGCGCTCTGCGCGATGGCGGTCCACGACCTCGGCCACGAGGCGATCTCGCTCACCGGCTCACAGGCCGGGATCGTCACCGACGCGGTGCACGGGAAGGCGAAGATCGCCGAGGTGCGCGCGCGCCGGATCAACGAGGCGCTGGACGCGGAGCAGATCGTGCTCGTCGCCGGCTTCCAGGGCGTCTCCGCCGACTCCCACGACGTCACGACGCTCGGCCGCGGCGGCTCGAACCTCACCGCGGTCGCGCTCGCGGCCGCGCTCGGCGCCCGCGCCTGCGAGATGTACACGGACGTCGAGGGCGTCTTCACCGCCGACCCGCGCATCGTCCCGGGCGCGCGGAAGCTCTCCGCTCTCACCTACGAGGAGATGCTGGAGCTCTCGGCGAGCGGAGCGAAGGTGCTGCAGCTACGCTCGGTCGAGTTCGCGCGCAACCACGACGTGCGGCTGCACGTCCGCTCGACGTTCTCGGACGCCGGGGGGACGTGGATCGTCGACGAGGAGGATCCGGTGCTCGAGAAGGCAATCATCTCCGGTGTGGCCCACACCGACTGCGAGCCGCTCTACCGCGTGCGCGAGATCGACGCGGCGAAGCTGTTCGCGCTTCTCGCCGGCGCCAGCGTGAACGTCGACACGATCCTCCAGGTCTCCACCGACGAGATCGTCTTCAGCGCCCCGCTCGAGGACCGCGCCGCCTGCGAGAGCGTGCTCGGCTCGCTGGCGGTCGAGTGGTCGATGCGCGACGACCTCGGCAAGGTCAGCCTCGTGGGCGCCGGGATGAAGAGCCATCCGGGCATCGCCGCGAAGACGTTCGCGACGCTCGAGGAGGCAGGCGTCGAGCCGAAGGTGATCTCGACGTCGCCGATCAAGATCGCCTGCCACGTGCGCACGGAGGACGTTCCGCGCGCGGTGGCGGCGCTGCACGACGCCTTCGAGCTGGAGACCGCCGGTGCGCACTGACGCGCGGATCGGCGTCGTCGGCGCGACCGGCGCGGTCGGCACCGTGACGCTGCGCCTGCTCCGCGAGCGAGGCCACGAGCACGTGCGCGCGTTCGCGTCGCGCCGCTCGGCCGGGAAGGAGCTCGAAGGCGGGATCGTCGTCGAGGAGGCGACGCCGGCAGCGCTCTCGGCCGGCGGGCTCGACGTCGTGCTGTTCTCGGTCGGCACCTCCGCGTCGCGCGAGCTCGTGCCGCACGCGGTCGACGGCGGCGCGCTCGTCGTCGACAAGTCGAGCGCCTACCGGCTCGTCGACGGGTACCCGCTCGTCGTGCCCGAGGTGAACGGCGGCCGCGCGCTCGAGGCGATCGAGACGACCCGCGTCGTCGCGAATCCGAACTGCTGCACGATCCCGCTCTCCTGCGTGCTGAAGCCGCTGCACGACGCCGCCGGCCTGCGCCGCGTGCGCGTCTCGACGTACCAGTCCGTCTCCGGCGCGGGCGCGCAGCGGATGGAGGCCCTCCTCGCCGAGCCGCAGGCGGAGCACAACCTCGTGATGGACTGGAGCTGGGACGGCGACGAGACCGACGAGGAGTCGAAGCTCCGCGCGGAGACGCGGAAGATCCTCGAGCTGCCGGAGCTCCCGATCAGCGCGACGACCGTGCGCGTGCCCGTGCTCGTCGGTCACGCCGAGGCGGTGTGGCTCGAGACGGAGAAGCCGCTCTCCCCGGAGGCGGCGGCGGAGCTGCTCGCGGCTGCGCCGTCGGTCCGCGTCGTCGACGTGCCGACGCCGCGCGACGCCGCTCAGACGGACGATGTGCTCGTCGGGCGCATCCGCCACGACCGTGCGGCCGACGGCGACGGCCTCGCGCTCTTCCTCGCGTGCGACAACCTGAACAAGGGCGCGGCGCTGAACGCGATCCAGATCGCCGAGCTGCTGCTCACGCGCGAGCGCGCGGCTGCTTGACCTCGAGCGGCTCGCGCGCGGTCTTCGCCCAGCTGCCGCGTCCGAGCGCCTGACGCGCGGCGGCGCGGACGAGCACCGGCCACAGCAGCCACGAGTACGCCGCGGCCACCGGCATCAGCAGCACGCCGCGGACGATCCCCCAGAAGCCGTTCTCGGCGCCGCGCGCGATGCATCCGAGCGTCATCCCGCCGAAGCCGAGGATGAAGAAGAAGACGAGCACCCACCAGTCCTGGTCTGCCCAGAACGGGGCGATGCGGAGGACGGCGAGGACGATCGCGGCGACGAAGGAGACGCCCACGAGCGCCTGCAGCGCCGGCTGCAGCAGGTACGCGACGAGGTCGCAGCGCAGGGGGAGCGACAGGTCGGAGCGCCACATGCGCCCGATGTGCGCCATCGCCTGGAGGTTCCCCTGCGCCCAGCGCGTGCGCTGGCGGAGCAGCTTGCGCAGACCCGGCAGCCCCTGCTGGTCGACGCTCGTCCCCGCCTCCGCGACGCCGCGCCAGCCCGCGGCGATGAGGCGCAGGCCGAGATCCTGGTCCTCGGTGAGCTTGCCCCGCCACGGCCCGCCCGACTCCGCGTCGGCGATCGAGTCGAGCGCCGTCAGCCGGTTGAACTGCCCGTTCCCGCCCATGCCGGCCGTCCCCCACGGCGTTCGCCCGGCCTGGAACAGGAGCCCGTAGATCCCGAACTCGACGTCCTGGCACCACGTCAGGAACCGCTGCCGGTTGTAGATGCGGACGCGCACCTGCATCCCGCCGACGCGCGGGTCGGCGAAGTGCGGCGCCGCGTGCTCCGGCGCGTGCACGTCGAGGCGCCCGTCGGCGTCGACGACGCACACGATCACGCGCTCCCGCGGCCAGCCGTCCCAGCGACCGGACGAGAGCAGCGTGTCGAGGTGCCGCCAGGCCGCGTTGAGCGCGGCCGCCTTTCCCTTGCGCGCGTTCGGCGGCACGCGGCGCAGCACCTCGAGCTCGGGGACGTCGAGTGCGGTGAGCACGCCGGCCGTGCCGTCCTCCGAGCCGTCGTCGATGACGACGATCGCCTTGTTCGACGCCTCGACGGCGGCGAGCCGCGCGACGCTGTCGGCGATCGTCACCTCCTCGTTCAGCGCGGGGACGAGGAACACCCAGAGCAGCTCGTCGGCCGCGGCGCGGTCGGCGGCCGGCGCCGCGTGCAGCGCGTCCCGGGACGAGACGAACAGGACCACCATCCAGGCGAGCATGCAGACGATCTCGACGAACGCGACGATGAACAGGAGTTGCGCCCAGAGCGGCAGGCCGGCGAACGGTCCGCTGAAGGCGACGATCACCGCCCCACCCACCGGTCCTGCTCCTCGCTCCGGTCCGGCTGGACGTTCCGCGGCTCGGGCGACCGCGCGAGTGTCCCGGCCGGGTACCCCGAGGCGATGCGCACGGCCTTGCGCGAGAAGCCAGGGCCGAAGCGCACCGGCACCGTCTGCCCGCCGCCGACGTAGTCGAGCGCCGTGACGATGCGCTCGGACGCGTGGCCGTCGCCGTACGGGTTGCGCGCGGGGTCGATCCGGAACGCGGCCGGATCGGCGAGGACCGCCTCCGTCTCGGCGACGATCCGGTCGGCGTCGGTCCCGACGAGCCTCAGCGTCCCCGCGGTCACGCCCTCCTCCCGCTCCGTCGAGTCGCGCGCGACGAGCACCGGGACGCCGAGCGCCGGAGCCTCCTCCTGGATGCCGCCCGAGTCGGTGACGATCACGGCCGCCCTCGACATCAGCCGCGCGAACGGCGCGTACGCCTGCGGCTCCGTCCGGACGACGTTCGAGTGCGGTGCGAGCGGCTCGCCGAGCTCCGCGCGCACGAGCGGGTTCGGGTGGAGCGGAATGACGAAGCGCGCCTCCGGGTGCGCCGCCGCGAGCCGCCCGATCGCCTCGGCGATCCGGCCGAGGCCGCCGTTCCAGTTCTCGCGCCGGTGCGCAGTGACGAGGACGAGCGGGTCGTCGGAGGCGACGGCGTCCGCGACGGCGGGATCGTCGAACTCGACCTCCTGGCGAGCCGCGTACTGGAGCGCGTCGATGCCCGTGTTGCCGGTGACGAAGACCTGGTTGTACGGGACGCCCTCGTGGACGAGGTTCTCCTCTGCGTTCGACGTCGGCGCGAAGTGGAACGCCGCGATGCGCGAGATCAGCTGGCGGTTCAGCTCCTCGGGGAACGGCGTCAGCGTCGACCAGGTGCGGAGGCCCGCCTCGACGTGCGCGACCGGGATGCGGAGGTTGAACGCGGCGATCGCGGCGGCCATCGCCGACGAGGTGTCGCCGTGGACGAGCGCGGCCGCGGGGAAACCGTCGTCGCGGATGTCCTCGGGCGTCGCCACCGCTGTGCCCGTCGCTCCGAAGCGATGGCGGCAGTACGAGTCGAGCCGGTCGATGACATTCATGACGAGCTCGTTCAGCGTCAGGTCGGCGTGACCGACCATGAGGTCGTAGTCCGGCTCGATCCCGGCGAGCTCGAGGATGGGCCGGACGAGGTCGGCGTGCTGGCCCGTCATGATCACGACGGGCTCGAACCGCTCGCTCGCGCGGAGCGCGTGCACGAGCGGGAACATCTTGATCGCCTCGGGCCGCGTCCCCATCAGGACGAGCACGTGGGTGAAGCCGTCGCCCCCGTTCGTCGCCATCGGACTCGCAGCTTAGGTGACGCGGGGCCGCCGGCGCGGGTGCCGGCGCTACGGCCGCTGCGGTGCAGGCGCGGGCGCGAACGCCTCTCGCATGACGCGCATGACCTTGTCGCGCGTGCCCTCGGCGACGGGCTGGAGGCCGCCGAGCTCGAGCCGGGCGAGCGAGACGCGCCCCTGCCGCCGCACCGGCAGGAAGCCGAAATCCGAGAGGAAGTCGCCGGGGAAGATCGTCTTATGCACGAGGAACCGCTCGTACGCCGTCTCGCCCTCGGGGTAGTCGTACGCGAACGCCTCGAGGGCCCGACCGCCCTTGTCGCGCGCGTCGCCGATGGCAGTGAGGAAGAGCGACTGCATCACCCACGGCTTCGACTGGTCGGCGAGGTACGCGCAGGTGACGAGCACCGCGTCCTCGCTCGGCGGGCCGGCCGGCAGCTCGGCAGCGCGCGGGAAGAGCTCCGCCGGCCCGTACTGCATCGAGCCGAGCAGGCGGCCGTCCTCGTCGTGGTAGACGGTCCCCCACGCGCCCCACTCCTCCTCGACGGCGAGCATCCAGCGGCGCTTCTCGGTTCGCCGTCCCTCCCGCGACTGCCACCAGACGCACTCGTGGCAGACCGCCGGCGCCGTCGGCAGGGTCGCATACGTCAGCCCCGCGATCCTCGTGCTCACGGCCGCGGGCCGATCTCCTCGACGACGACGTCGACGGAGACGGGCTCGACGTCGGCCATACGGTGCAGGTACTCGCGCACGCGCTCCTGGACCTCGCGGCCGACGTCGGGGATGGCCGCGCCCCAGTCGACGGAGACGTGCAGCTCGACGCGGACGCCGTCCTCGCCGCTGACGCGCACGCCGGCGCGCCGCCCGGGGATCGGGCTCTCCGAGAGCCCGCGCACGCCGAGCACCTCGCACGCCGCGTCGGCGGCGTAGCGGGCGAGGATGTCGGTCGAGATCGAGGCCTGGCCTTCGGGCACTAGTGCCCCTTCATGTGATGTTGCCGAGCTTCCGGGTCGCGAGCACCAAGCGATGCAAGGACGCAGGGAGCGCCCGTAGCCAATGCTACGGGCGCGACCGAGGACGCGGCAGCGCGCCGCGTGATCGCGGGCCAGAAGCCGGAGGACATTGCGTGGAGGGGCACTACGGAGAGCCTAGCGCCGTGCGCAGCACGAGCTCCGTCGCCTCCGGGCGGGCGGCGAAGCGGAACGGGACGAACGTCGTGCCGAGGCCGGGCGAGACGTGCATCGTCGCCGCGCGCGTGCGGTAGACGCCGCGCACGTAGCGCGCCGTCGGGTGGGCGAGCCGTACCTTGCCGCCCGGGTACGGGACGCAGATCTGTCCGTCGTGCATGTGGCCGGCGAGCACGAGGTCGAACGCGCCCGGCTGGAGCCGGTCGAGCACGCGCGGGAAGTGGCAGAGGAGGATCCGCAGGTCGGCGTCGCGCGAGAGCGTGCTCGGATCGACCCGCTCGAGTCGGGGCACGATCATGCGCGGGTGCGAGCCGGCGATCCAGATCGTCCGGCCGCGCAGCTCGACGAGCGCGCCCTCGTCCCGGAGCAGCGTCGCGGGCGCGAGGTCGCGGAGGTTCGAGCGGCGCGCCTGCGGGTCGCGGCTGATCGCGAGGTCGTGGTTGCCGAGCACCGCGAACGCCGGGATGCCGTCGAGCCGCTCGACGAGCCGGCGCAGCAGCGGCTCCCCGGACGGCCGCGTCAGCAGGTCGCCGGTGATCGCGACGAGGTCGGGCTTCCGCGCCGCCGTCCACTCGACCGCCCGCTCGACGGCGACGGTCCCGCGTGACGGCGGCCCGAGGTGGAAGTCGGAGAGGTGCGCGACGCGCAGCCCGTCGAGCTCCTCCGGCAGCCCCGGCAGCGGCAGCTCGAGCGTCTGCAGCCGCACCCAGCCGGCCTCGAACGAGCCCCACGCGAGACCCGCGGCGGCGATCCCGCCGAGGACGCCGAACGCTCTCAGACTTGCAGCTTCTCGAGCGCCGGCCGCGGATCGACGATGTGCCGCTTGAACTTCAGCTCCGACTCCTGGAGCCCGGCGGCGACGCCGACGAGCTGCGCGAGGTGGAGGATCGGCAGGCCGAACGTCCGGCCCGTCGACGCCTCGAGCTTCTGCTGCCACGCGTCGAGCGAGAGATGGCAGAGCGGGCACGGGGTCACCATCACGTCGGCGCCCGCCTCCAGCGCCTGCTCCACGGGCTGGATCAGCTCGCCCATGGCCGTCTCCTCGCGCGCCTGGATGATCGGGAACCCGCAGCACTTGATCTTCGCCGGATAGTCGATCGCCTCGCCGCCGCACGCCTCGATGATCCGCTCGAGCGACGACGGCCGGTCGGGGTCGTCGAAGCCGAGGATCTTCGACGGACGGAGGATCTGGCAGCCGTAGAACGGCGCGACCTTCAGACCCTTCAGGCCCTTGTGCGCCGCCACCTTCAGCTGCTCGTAGCCCTCGCCCTCGGCGATCTCCCAGAGCAGGTGCCGGACGTCGACCTCGCCGCCGTACGGCGGGACGCCGACCGACTCGAGGTTCGCGTTCACGCGCGCGCGCAGCGTGTCGTCGCCCTTGAGCATGAAGTTCGCCTGGCGGAGGTTCAGCGTGCAGACGTTGCAGACCGTGAGCAGCGTGTCGCAGCCGGTCGCCTCCGCGTACGCGAGGATGCGCGCGTTCAGGTGGAGGTAGTAGTCCGGCTCCGCCTCGTGGATGTCGCCGGCGCCGCAGCACGTGACGGACTCGAGCTCGACGAGCTCCAGGCCGACCCGAGGCGCGAGCGCCTGCGTCGACGTGTCCAGCTCCTTCGCCGACAGCGACGCGAGGCAGCCCTTGTAGTACGCGACGCGCTTCACGTCTTCGTCTCCTCCGTGTCGGCGGGAAGGTACGGCTGCGGGAACGCACCCGGTTTCGCGTAGATCTCCTCGAGCGAGCCCTCGACGTGGCCGTGCGCGAGCTTCGCGAGCGCACGCTCGCCCTGCACGTGACCGAGCGCGCCCTGCCGGTCCTGCGTGTGGACGAGCTTGTGGAGGTTCCGCGCCTCGCCGACGTCCTTCGCGACGTGCGGCGGGAACGCGAGCCCGGCCTTGTTGTGCCGCGCGAGGTTGATCGCGAACTTCATCTGCTTGATCGACGAGACGACGCCCTGCGTCTTCGGAACGAGCTCGGTCTCGCGCAGCCAGCCCGTCGTCTCGGACGAGCGGATGAACCACTTCGCGTGCTTCGCGCCCATGTCGCGGTCGATGCCGAGCCGGATCGCCTCGGCGCCGAGCTTCGCGATCGCGTCGCGCGGGTCGACGCCCTTCGGGCAGCGCTCGTTGCAGAAGAAGCAGCGCGTGCACTCCCAGATCCCGTGCTCGCCGCTGTACTGCTCGAGCCGCTCCACCGTCGCGCCGTCGCGCGGGTCGCCGACGAACCGCATCCCCTTCGCCAGCGCCTGGGGGCCGAGAAACTCCGGGTCGGACTCCATCGCGTTGCACTCGGAGACGCAGCAGCCGCAGTTGACGCAGAGCGCCTCCTTGTGGATGACGTTCATCCGCTCCTGCGGGATCAGGTACTCGCGCCCGTCCTCCGGCCGGTCGTAGCCCGGCTGGAGGTACGGCTTCATCGCCTTGAACTTGTCCCAGAACGGATCCATGTCGACGACGAGGTCCTTGACGACGGGAAGGTTGCCCATGGCGGAGATGACCGGCACGTGCCCCGCCTCCGCGATCTCGTACATGCGCGTCTTGCACGCGAGCACGGCGGCGCCGTCCATGCGCATGCCGCAGGAGCCGCAGATCATCATCCGGCAGCTCTTGCGGTACGCGAGCGTGCCGTCCTGCCGCTCCTTGATCAGGTCGAGGCAGTCGAGGAGCGTCGCCTCCTCCGGCGCGTCGAGCTCGTACTCGCGCAGCGCGCGGTCCCCCGTCGCCGAGTCGAAGCGCCAGACCTTCAGTGCGACGCGCATGGGCCTATCCTCCCAGTCCCGGGATCGAGCCGGTCGAGGTGACCGTCTGCGACGCGGGCGGAACCGTGACCGTGACCGTCTCGCCGAAGCCGGAGAGCGTCGACGTCGCGCGCACGGCGCCGGCGCTCGAGCCCGACGCCGCCGCGAGCACGGTGCGCACGCGGTGGACGTAACCGTCGTCGCCGACCCAGACGTCGTAGGTGCCGCCGACCTTCGTCGTCCCGGACTGCGAGACGAGCGCGTGGTAGCGCGTCCAGGTGGCGCCGCCCATCTGCAGCGTGCCGACCTGGGTGACGGTGCTCGCGTTCTCGATCGCGTCGAGCGCCTGCGTCGGGTCCTGCGAGAGGATCGACGAGAGGTCGAGGCCGCCCGCCTTGGCCGACTTGCTGAGATCGACCTTGATCCAGGTCTTGCCCGTCGGGAGCGCGATGCTGAGCAGCGGCGAATGGATGTAGAGGTCGGTGCCGCTGAGGACGACGTCCATCGTCCCGGAGATGCCGCCCGTGGCGAAGCGGAGGTGCAGCTTGCCCGCGTGCTTCGTCGTGTCGAAGCCGCCGGCGCCCGCGACCGCGATCCTCGCGCCCGTCGAGGCGCTCGCGACGGAGAGCGCGAGCTTCAGGCCGCCCGCCTTCGCCGTCTTCTCCGCGGCCGCCTTGACGGCGGCGGCCGCCGACGACGCGCTCGTCGTCGTCGTGGACGACTTCTTGCCGCCGCCGCACGCCGCCGCCCCGAGCGGAAGCGCGAGCAGCAGGAGCAGGACCGCCGGCCGACGCGCCCGCATCAGTACTTGCGCTCCTCCGGCTCCCACTTCGTGAACCGGACCTCCTTCGTCGACAGCTCGGGCCCGCCGTCGCGCCAGTAGACGATCGAGTGGTGGAGGAAGTGCTCGTCGTCGCGGGTCGGATAGTCGTACGGCCGCGAGTGCGCGCCGCGGCTCTCCTTGCGCACGATGCCCGCCATGACCATGCAGAGCGCCGTGTCGAGCATGTTGCCGAGCTCGATCGCCTGCGTCAGGTCGCTGTTGAAGACCTCGCCCTTGTCCTCGACGTAGACGCTCTTGTAGCGCTCGCGCAGATCCTCGAGGATCTCCACCTGCCGCACCATCTGCTCCTCGCGGCGGAAGACGGCGAAGTTCTCGAGCATCGACTCGCCGAGCTCCTCGCGGATCTTCCACGGCCGCTCGCCGGAGGTGCGGTCGAGCAGCTCCTTCAGCTTCCGCTCCGCGTCGCGCTCGGCCGACGCGGGGATGTCGATCGTCGTGTGCGAGAGCGCCCACTCGGCGGCAGCGGTGCCGGCGCGCCGGCCGAAGGTGATCGTCTCCATCAGCGAGTTGCCGCCGAGGCGGTTGGCGCCGTGCACGGAGACGCACGCACACTCGCCGGCCGCGTAGAGGCCGGTCAGCTCGGTGGCGCCGTCGTTGCCGGTCTCGACGCCGCCCATGTGGTAGTGCGCGCCGGGGCGGACGGGCACTGGGTCGAAGATCGGGTCGACGCCGGCGAACGTCATCGACAGCTCGCGCGAGCCCGGCAGCCGCTCGATGATCCGGTCGGCGCCGAGATGGCGCATGTCGAGCATGACGGAGCCGTTGATCCCGCGGCCCGCGTCGATCTCCGTCTGCTCGGAGCGGGAGACGACGTCCCGCGACGCGAGCTCGAGCGCGTTCGGCGCGTAGCGCTTCATGAAGCGCTCGCCGTCCTTGTTGATCAGGTACGCACCCTCGCCGCGGCAGCCCTCGGTGAGCAGGATCCCCGAGGGATAGAGCGTCGTCGGGTGGAACTGCATGAACTCCATGTCCTTCAGCGGCACGCCGGCCTGCAGCGCCATCGCCATCCCGTCGCCGGTGCACGCGTACGCGTTCGTCGTCACGCGGTACTGGCGGCCGGCGCCGCCGGTGGCGAGCACGACCGTCTTGCCGCCGACGGTCTTCAGGCCTCCGTTCATCAGATCCCAGCAGATGACGCCCTGGCAGCGCCCGTCGTTGAGCACGAGCTGCCACGCGAAAAACTCCTCGTAGACCTTGATGTCGCGCTTGCAGACCTGCTCGTACAGCACCTGGATGAGCACGTGGCCGGTGATGTCGGCCGCGAAGACGGTGCGCGGCGAGCCGGCGGCGCCGAAGGGGCGCTGCGCGAGCCTCCCGTCCTCGCGCCGCGAGAAGACGGCGCCCCAGTTCTCGAGCTGGTAGATGTCGCCGGGCGCCTCGGCGGTGAACAGCTCGATCGAGTCCTGGTCGCCGAGGTAGTCGGAGCCCTTGACGGTGTCGTACGCGTGGGTCTCGGGGCTGTCGTCGGCGGCGTTGCCGAGCGCCGCGTTGATGCCGCCCTCCGCGGCGCCGGAGTGCGACCGCGTCGGGTGGAGCTTCGAGATCATCGCGACGTCCGCCCCGGCGTCTTGGGCGGCGATCGCGGCGCGCATACCGGCGCAGCCGGCGCCGACCACCAGGACGTCGTGCTCTCCGATCACATCATCTGACGGTATCAGGCGAGGGGTCCTGCGTCCGCGAGACCCGGCGCCTCGGCGGCGAAGCGCTCGAAGTTCTCGCGGAACATCCCGGCGAGCACCTTCGCCTTCGCGTCGTACGCCCCCGGATCGCGCCACGTCGAGCGCGGATCGAGCAGCGAGGCGTCGACCCCGGGGACGCTGACCGGCACGGCGAAGCCGAAGGTCGGATCGGCTCGGTACTCCGCCCCGTCGAGGCCACCGGAGAGCGCCGCGTGGAGCAGCGCCCGCGTGGCGCCGATCGGCATGCGCCTGCCCTCGCCGAAGGGCCCGCCGGTCCAGCCGGTGTTGACGAGCCACACGGTCGAGCCGTGCTCGTCGAGCTTGCGGCCGAGCATCTCGGCGTACGTCCGCGGCGGCTGCGGCAGGAACGGCGCGCCGAAGCAGGTCGAGAACGTCGGCTGCGGCTCGCTGATCCCGATCTCGGTGCCCGCGAGCTTCGCGGTGAAGCCGGAGAGGAAGTAGTAGAGCGCCTGGTCGCGACCGAGCCGCGCGATCGGCGGCAGGATCCCGAACGCGTCCGCGGTGAGCATGATCACCGCCGACGGGTGGCCGGCGCGCTTGTCCGGGTGCGCGTTCGCGATCTGCTCGAGCGTGTACGCGGCGCGCGTGTTCTCCGTCTTCGAGTCGTCGTCGAGATCGACGACGCCCATCTCGTCGACGACGACGTTCTCGAGGATCGTCCCGTACGTGTGCGTCGTCCGGTGGATCTCCGGCTCGGCCTCGGCCGAGAGGCGGATCACCTTCGCGTAGCAGCCGCCCTCCATGTTGAAGACGCCGGCGTCGCCCCAGCCGTGCTCGTCGTCGCCGATCAGCGAGCGCTCGGGGTCGGCCGATAGCGTCGTCTTGCCGGTGCCGGAGAGCCCGAAGAAGACGGCGACGCGGCCGTCGCCGCCGACGTTCGCGGAGCAGTGCATCGGGAAGACGCCCTCGAGCGGCAGCCGGTCGTTCATGACGGTGAAGATCGACTTCTTGATCTCGCCCGCGTAGAAGGTCCCGCCGATCAGCACCTCGGTGCGCGACGGGTGCAGGACGATGAACGTGGCGGTGCGCGTGCCGTCATCCGCGGGGCTCGCGTCGAGCGCCGGCGCGTGCAGCACGAGCGCCTGCGGATCGAACTCGGCGCGCTCCGCATCCGTCGGGTCGATGAACATCGTCTTCGCGAACAGCGCGTGGTAGGGGTGCGTCGTCACGACGCGGACGGCGATCCGGTGCGCCGGGTCGGCGCCCGCGAACGCGTCGACGACGTAGAGCGCCGCCTCGCGGCCGAGGAAGCCCGTGACCTTCTCGCGGAGGCGGTCGAACGCGTCCTCGGAGAACGGCTGGTTGCCCTCCCACCAGATGCGGTCCTCGGAGCCGGGCTCGCGGACGACGAACTTGTCCCTCGGCGAGCGGCCCGTGTGCAGGCCCGTGTCGACGGCGAGCGTGCCCCCCTCGGCGATGCGCGCCTCGCCGCGCGCGACCGCGTGCTCGTAGAGGAGCGCCGTCGTCGGATCGAGGATCACCCGACCGGTCGCTCGGATCCCATGTGCGGCGAGATCGACGCCTCCGCCGACGCCCATCGTCGTCATCGGATCCAGGACACCTCCGCGCGCACCTCTTCTATCGTAAGCCGAATGGCTGCCGCACCGCCCTCTCAACCGCTCTCGGACGGGGTCGTGAGACTGCGGGCGTGGACGGAGGCGGACGCGGCCGAGCTCGTCGCGTGCCTCGACGGCGAGCCGGAGATCAGCCGCTGGCTCGACCAGATCCCGCAGCCCTACACCGTCGATCACGCCCTCGCCTACATCGGCGGGACGACCGGGAACGACCGCGAGACCCGGTTCGCGGTCACGGACGCCGCGGACGGACGCCTGCTCGGTTCGATCGGCGCGACGTGGAACGAGGCCCGGGACGTCGCCGAGATCGGCTACTGGCTCCGCGCCGACGCGCGCGGACGCGGCGCCATCACCGCCGCAGCCAGGCTCGTCTCTGCGTGGGCGCTCGAGGCCGGTGCGGCGCGGGTCCAGCTCCGCGCCGCCGTCGGCAACGACGCCTCGCGCCGCGTCGCCGAGAAGGCGGGGTTTCGCCTGGAAGGGGTGCACCGCTCCGCGTACTGGAACCCGCGGCTGGGACGGCGCGTCGACTGGGCGATGTACTCCCTCCTCCCGGGCGAGCTCGCGTGATCCCCGTCGTCGACGGGCACAACGACGCACTGCTGCGCGTCTGGCGGAGCGGCCGCTCGCTGCGCGATCGCGACGAGGAGGGCTGCCTCGACCTCCCGCGCATGCGCGAGGGCGGGATCGTCGCCGGCTTCTTCGCGATCTTCGTCCCGGCGAAGGACGGGCCGCCGCCGGACCCGCGCTCGCTCGTCGTCGAGACGGCGGACGGCTACGAGGTGCCCGTTGAGCCGCCGCTGCCGTTCGACCGGGCCGTGCGCGTCGCCGACGAGCTCGCGGCGATCGCGGCTCGGGACCTCGAGCTCGTGCGCACGGTGCCGGAGCTCGAGCGGTGCGTCGCCGGCCGCCCGGGGCCGGGCGCGATCCTCCACCTCGAGGGCGCGGAGCCGGTCGAGCCGGGGCTCGGCAACCTCGACGCGTGGGTCGAGCGCGGCCTCCGCTCGATCGGGATCGTCTGGAGCCGCCCGAACGCGTTCGGGCACGGCGTCCCCTTCCGGTTCCCGGGGACGCCGGACACCGGGCCGGGCCTGACGCCGGCGGGGCGCGAGCTCGTCCGCGCGTGCAACGAGCGCGGCGTCATGCTCGACCTCGCGCACCTGAACCTCGCCGGGTTCCGGGAGGTGGCGCGGCTCTCGGACCGGCCGCTCGTCTGGACGCACGGCGGCGTGCACGCGCGCTGTCCGATCCCGCGGAGCCTCGTCGACGAGGAGCTCGACGCGATCCGCGACTCCGGCGGCGTCGCCGGGATCGTCTTCGACAGTGTGATGACGCACCCGGCGGGGGAGCTCGTCGACGACGCGCCGCTCGACCAGATCCTCGACCACGTCGAGTACGCGGCCGGGCGCATGGGCGTCGAGCACGTCGTGCTCGGCTCCGATTTCGACGGTGCGCATCCGCCGAGCGCGCTCGCCGACGCGACGAGGACCCAGGCGGTGATCGACGGCCTGCGCGCCCGCGGCTGGACGGAGGAAGAGCTACGGGCCCTCGGTCATGGGAACTGGCTGCGAGTGCTCGGCGACACCTGGCTGTGACCCGCGCGACGGAAACTCCTGGCGGATGACGAGCGCGACGCAGGCGAGCACGAGGACCGCGCCGACGACGATCGTCCACGTCAGCGACTCTCCGAGCACGATCGCACCGAGCGCGATCGCGACGACGGGGTTGACGTACGCGTAGGTCGCGACGGTGCCGAGCGGCGCGTTGTCGAGCAGCCACACGTAGGCGGTGTAGCCGACGAGCGAGCCGAAGGTGACGAGGTAGACCCAGCCGAAGATCGACCGGGACGAGAAGTCGGCCGGGTGCGGGCTCGTCGTCGCAAGCCCGATCGGGAGGAGGATCGCGCCGCCCGCCAGCATCTCCAGCGAGGTCGCGGCGAAGACGTCCTCCGGGAGCGGCAGCCGGCCGGAGAGGAACGAGCCGGTCGCCCACATCACCGACGAGCAGACGCAGAGGAGCAGCGCCCAGAGCGGCGCGCCGCCGCTCGGGCGGACGAGGATCGCGAGCCCGCAGAAGCCGACGACGACCGCGAGCAGGGCGACGCGCGGCGGCCGGTCGCCCGTCATCGTCCGGAGCAGGACGATCCAGAGCGGCACCGCGCCGATGATCAGCGCCGCGAGGCCCGTCGGCACGTGGCGCTCGGCGACGAAGAGGATCGCGTTCGCGCCTGGGAGAAGGGCCCCGATCAGGATGCACGAGCCGATCGCGGCCCGGCTGACCCGGAAGACGCCGCCGCCGCGCCGCCAGACGGTGAAGAGCGACATGAGCAGGCCGGCGGCGAGGAAGCGCGTCCCGACCGCGAACATCGGCGGGATCGTCTCCCCGGCGAGCTTGATCCCGAGGTAGGTCGATCCCCAGATGAGATAGACGGTGCCGAGGGCGACCCAGACCTTCGTGCGATGGCTCACCGTCCAACACTGCCCGGTCCGGCGGAGGCTGCGGGAGGGCAACGTCGAATCGGTCGACATGGACGCCGACTCCGCCGCAGCGGCCTTCCTCGCCTCGCCGGCCCTGTCGGAGGGGACGCGGCGCGCGTACCGCGTCGACGTCGAGGAGTTCTGCCGGTGGCTCGACGCCCGCGGGGTCGCGCTCGACGACGTCGACGTCCGGGTGCTGGTCGAGTACGCGGCGCACCTCGGGGCGTCGCGGCCCGGGCGCCGGCCGGGCCGGCTCGCACCGACGACGATCTCGCGCAAGCTCGCGGCGGTGCGCGCGTTCCTCCGGCACGCGCTCGGGCCGGCGCGCGTGCCCGACGCGCGGGTCGCGCCGCGGCGCGGGCGGCGGCTGCCGGACGCGCCGCGCGAGGCGGAGGTCGAGCGGGAGCTCGCCGCGCTCGAGGGAGACGAGCCGATCGCTCTGCGGAACCGCGCGCTCGTGGAGCTCGTCTACTCGGCCGGGCTGCGCAGCGCCGAGGCGGTCGGACTCGATCTCGGCGACGTCGACTTCGAGCAGGAGCTCGTCCACGTGAGGCGGGGCAAGGGCGGCAAGGAACGCGTGGTGCCGCTCGGCGAGGAGGCTGCGTACTGGCTCGCGCGCTACCTCCGCGAGGCACGCCCCGCACTCGTACGCGGTGCGGAGGACGCGGTGTTCCTGTCGGTGCGCGGGCGCCGGCTCGACACGAGCACGCTGCGGCGGCTCGCCCCGCATCCGCACCGATTCCGTCACGCATTCGCGACGCACCTGCTGGAGGGAGGCGCCGACCTGCGGACGATCCAGGAGCTGCTCGGCCACAGCTCCCTGTCGACGACGCAGGTGTACAGCCACGTGGACGCGCGCCGGCTGCGCCGCGTCTACGACCGCGCGCATCCCCGCTCCTAGAGCCGTTCCGCCGGGATTCCGCGAACATTCCGTCTCGAAGTGCCTGGCACTTCAGAGCCTCGAAGTGCCAGGCACTTCGGGACTTCCAGGTGCCAGGCACCTTACGACCTCCAGGTGCCAGGCACCTCAGGACCTCGCGGTGCCAGGCACCGGGAGTAGGAGGCGTCGAAGACTCGAGCCCGAATCAGGGAAGCCGATGGACGCCGCGGTCGAGTCCTTCCTCGCGCTCGCGTCGGCGCGGCTGGCGCCGCGGACCGTCGACGCGTACCGGCGCGATCTCGCTCACCTCGAGGCGTTCCTCGCCGGGTCGCCCGCGGACGCGACCCCGGAGCAGCTCGCCGCCTACGTCGCGACGATGCGTGCGGACGGGAAGGCGGCGTCGACGATCGCGCGGCGCGTCGCGGCGATCCGCTCCTTCTACCGCCACCAGGTGCTACTCGGCGCGCGCACCGACAATCCCGCCGCCGAGCTCGAGCTGCCGAAGCGCCGCCGCACGCTGCCCCGGACGCTCTCGCCGGGCGAGGCGGAGCGTCTGATCGAAGCCGCCACGGGGACGACGCCGCGCGCGCTGCGCGACCGCGCGCTCGTCGAGCTGCTCTACGGCGCCGGCCTGCGCGTCAGCGAGGCGGTCGGGCTCGAGCGCTCCCGCGTCGACCTGGAGCAGCGACTCGTCCGCGCCGTCGGCAAGGGCTCGAAGGAGCGCGTCGTCCCGATCGGCCGCGAAGCGACCGAGGCACTGCGTCGCTACCTCGCGCGCGGCCGTCCCCATCTCGACCGCCGCCACCGGCCGGAGCTGTTCCTGAACGCCAAGGGCGGAGCGCTCACCCGGGCCGGCGCGTTCCTCATCCTCCGCCGGCTCGCCGGCGCCGCGGGCCTCGAACCGGAGCGCGTGCACCCCCACCTGCTGCGGCACTCGTTCGCGACGCATCTGCTCGAGGGCGGCGCCGATCTCCGCTCGGTGCAGGAGATGCTCGGCCACGCCGACCTCGCGACGACCGAGCTGTACACGCACGTCTCCGACCGGCGCCGGCGCGAGCTGTACTTCCAGGCGCACCCGCACGCGCGCAAGAAGACGAAGGCGTAGCGCCCTAGCGGCCGGCGCGCGGCTGCTTCCGCTTCAGCTGCTGCGCGACGCCCGCCGCCGCGCGCTGCAGCTCCGGGTCGCCGCTCTCGTCGTCGCCCGCGATCCCTTCCAGCAGCACGATCGTGTTGCGCTCCGGCGACCCGTTCTTCAGGCACAGCACCGCGAGACGCCGCACGGCCGCGTTCCCGTCGGCGTTGACGAGGTTGTGGAGCAGCGGCCGCACGCCGTTGACGGTGCTCGGGTGATCGCGCGACAGCAGCTCGAGCGAGAGCAGCGCCGAGCCCCGGCACGCGGGACTCTCGTCGTCGAGCCCGCGGCGCAGCAGCTCCTCCTTCGCGCGCCAGCGGAACTGTCCGATTGCCCGATACGCGACGGCCCGCTCGCGGAAGTCCGCGCTGCGCGCCGCCGCCTCGAGCTCGTCTCCCCACTGCTTGCGCAGGTCGGCGAGCTCGCGCTCCGAGCCCTCCTGCGCGAGCGCGTCCGCCTGCGCCGCAGCCTCGGCGAGCGTCACGCGCGCACCGGGCCGAGCTCGGCCGCAGCGAGGATCGCGCGGAGCGAGCGCTCGACGTCGTCGTCCGTCGTCCGCCAGTTCGAGACGGAGATGCGCATCGCGTGCTCGCCGTTCCATTCCGTACCGCCGAGCCAGCACGTCCCGTCCTCCTGCACCGCCGCGATCACCGCGCGCGTCCGCTCGCCGTCGCCGAAGCGGACGAGCACCTGGTTGAGCACGACGTCGTTCAGCACGTCGGCACCGGCCGTGCTCAGCTCCTCGCCGAAGCGGCGCGCGTGGGCGCAGCACCGCTCGACGAGCTCCGCGACGCCGGCGCGTCCGAGCGAGCGCAGCGCCGCGTAGACCGCGAAGCCGCGGGCGCGCCGCGAGAACTCCGGCGTCCAGTCCACCTCGTCGCGCTCGCGCTTGTCCTCCGCGTGCACGAGGTACGACGCCGTCACGCCGATCGCCGCACGGTGTGCATCCGGGTGCGCGCAGAATGCGACGCCCGAGTCGTACGGGACGTTCAGCCACTTGTGGCAGTCGGTCGCCCACGAGTCGGCCCGCTCCGAGCCGCGCACGAGATGACGCAGCTTCGGCGACGCGGCGGCCCAGAGCCCGAACGCGCCGTCCACGTGGAGCCACGCGCCCGTGCCCTCGACCGCGTCGGCGATCTCGTCGAGCGGGTCGAAGGCGCCGGTGTTCACCTCGCCGGCCTGCGCGCAGACGATCGTCGGGCCGGAGCCGGCGGCGAGCGCGGTGCGCAGCGCCTCCACCTCCATCCTTCCCTGGTCGTCCGTGGGGACGACGACGAGCGACGATGCGCCGATGCCGAGCAGGCGCAGGGCGCGGTCGACGGTGACGTGACGCTTCGCACCGACGATGACGCGGATCGGGGGAGCGCCCGCGAGCCCGTCCGCCGCGACGTCCCAGCCCGCGTCGGCGAGTACCTGGTGCCGCGCCGCCGCGAGCGCGGTCACGTGCGCCATCTGGCACCCGGTCACGTACGCGGCGGAGACGTGCTCCGGGAGCCCGAGCAGCTCGGCGAGCCACACGCGGCAGACCTCCTCGACGACCGCCGCCGCCGGGCCGATGACATAGAGGCCCGCGTTCTGGTCCCAGACCGTCGCGAGCATGTCGGCCGCGACCGCCGCGGGCACGCCGCCGCCGATGACGAAGCCGAAGTAGCGGCCCGACGGGACTCCGACGAGCCCCGGCTCGGCCGCCTCGACGAGCGCGGCGACGACCTCGTCCGGCGCCTCGCCCTCCTCCGGCAGCGGCCCGCCGAGCGCCGCCGTGAGCGCCTCGACGCCGGCGTCCGCGCGGATCGGCCGCGTCTCGAGCGTCTCCACGAAGTCCGCGGCGTGCTCGGCGACCTGCCGGAAAAGTGCGCGCTCCTCCACGCCGGGAATCTACCGACGCGACCGCGCGGCGGGCTCCGCTAGGCTCGCGCGCATGCCACACAGAGTCGTGTTGATCCCCGGGGACGGAACGGGCCCCGAGCTGACCGAGGCGACGCGCCGCGTGCTCGAGGCGACGGGCGTCGAGTTCGAGTGGGACGTCCGTGAGGCGGGCGCCGACGTGATGGACCAGTACGGCGGCAATCCGCTGCCGCCGCCCGTGCTCGAGGCCGTCCGCGAGGCGGGCGTCGCGCTGAAGGGCCCGATCACGACGCCGGTCGGCGGCGGCTTCCGCTCGGTCAACGTCGCGCTGCGCAAGGAGCTCGACATGTACGCGCAGGTGCGCCCGTGCAAGAGCTACCCCGGCGTCCGCAGCCGCTTCCAGGACGTCGACCTGATCATCGTCCGCGAGAACACCGAGGACCTCTACGCCGGGATCGAGTACGAGCAGGGCACGCCGGACGCGGAGGAGCTGATCGCCTGGATCGAGAGCAAGGGCGGGACGCTGCGCCACACCGACGCGGGCATCTCGATCAAGCCGATCTCGATCACCGGCACGCGCCGCATCTTCGAGTTCGCCTTCGATTACGCCCGCAAGAACGACCGCCGCAAGATCACGGCCGTGCACAAGGCGAACATCATGAAGTTCAGCGACGGCCTCTGGCTGCGTGTCGCGCGCGAGGTCGCGGCGGAGAACCCCGACATCGCCTTCGACGACCGCATCGTCGACAACATGTGCATGCAGCTCGTCCAGCGGCCCGAGGAGTACGACGTCCTCGTGCTGCCGAACCTCTACGGCGACGTCCTCTCCGACCTCTGCGCCGGGATGATCGGGGGCCTGGGGATGGCGCCGGGCGCGAACTACGGCGAGAGCGTCGCCGTCTTCGAGCCGACGCACGGCTCGGCCCCGAAATACACGGGCATGAACAAGGTGAACCCGATGGCAGAGCTGCTGTCGGGGATGCTGATGCTCCGCCACCTCGGCGAGCGCGACGCGGCGGCGCGGCTCGAGGCCGCCATCTCCGCGGTCATCGCCGAGGGCGCGAGCGTCACGTACGACATGAAGCCGACCCGCGACGACCCGACGGCGGTCGGGACGAGCGAGGTGGCCGACGCGATCATCGAGAAGCTCGAGACCGAGGTGCCGGCATGAGCCAGAGAAGAAAGGTCACAGTCGTCGGAGCCGGGAACGTCGGCGCGACGTGCGCGCAGGTGCTCGCGACGCGCGACTACGCCGACGTCGTGCTCGTCGACATCAAGGAGGGCCTGCCGCAGGGCAAGGCGCTCGACATCAACCAGATGGGAGCGGTGCTCGGCTACGAGCCGAACGCGACCGGATCGAACGGCTACGAGGAGACGGCCGGCTCGTCGGTCGTCGTCGTCACCGCCGGCCTCCCCCGCTCGCCGGGGATGTCGCGCGACGACCTCGTCTCCACGAACGAGAAGATCGTCGGCGAGGTCACGGCAAAGGTGACGGCGGAGAGCCCCGACGCGATCCTCATCGTCGTCTCGAACCCGCTCGACGCGATGTGCCACGTCGCGAAGAACGTCTCCGGCTGGGACAAGCACCGCGTGTTCGGCATGGCCGGGATCCTCGACACGGCGCGCTTCTCGACGTTCATCGCGTGGGAGACGGGCTCGTCGGTGAAGGACGTGCAGGCGATGGTCCTCGGCGGCCACGGCGACCAGATGGTCCCCGTCGTCTCCGCGACCACCGTCGGCGGGATCCCGCTGCGCAAGCTCGTCTCCGAGGAGCGGATCCAGGCGATGGTCGAACGCACCGCGAAGGGCGGCGGCGAGCTCGTCAACCTGATGGGCACGTCGGCGTGGTACGCGCCGGGCGCGGCCGCCGCGCAGATGGTCGACTCGATCATGCTCGACGAGAGGCGCGTGCTCCCGTGCACCGCCTACCTCGAGGGCGAGTACGGGATCGACGGCCTCTACATGGGCGTGCCGGTGAAGCTCGGCCCGGCCGGGATCGAGGAGATCGTCGAGCTCGACCTCACCGACGAGGAGCAGGCCGCGCTCGCGGCGTCGTCGGAAGCCGTGCGCGAGGTCGTCGGCGTGCTCACGACGTAGCCCGGTCGTACCAGTCGGCGAACGACCAGGCCCGGAGGCGCACGGGCTCGATCGTCAGCACGTGCCCGGCGCGGTCGAGCTCGGGCGGGAAGACGCCGGCGAGGTAGCGCGCGACCATCCGCTCGGCCAGCTCGGGATAGTCCTCGTCCCGCAGCGTCGCCGCACCGTGCGCCTCGACGCCGCGGTACGGCGGCGTGTGCTCGGCGACGACGATCGCCGCCTCGGGCCGCGCGCGCACGTGCGCCGCCTTCACGTCGCCGTGCGAGACGATCACGCGGAAGCGGCCGTCGTCCCACTCCTGCCAGACCGGCGAGAGCAGGACCGTGCCGTCGCGGCGGTACGTGGCGAGGGTCGCCACCAGCGGCTCGGCGAGGAAGGCGTCGATCTCCGCGGCGGTCGGCTCGAGGGGCACGACGCGATCGTCCCACAATGGCGTACGCTCGCACCCGTGGACCTCGGGCTGAACGGACGCACGGCTCTCGTCTGCGGCGCCTCGTCCGGCCTCGGCCTCGCGAGCGCGGCCGCGCTCGCGCGCGAGGGCGCGAACGTCGGCCTGCTCGGCCGCCGTCGCGAGCTGCTCGAGGAGGAGGCGGCGCGCTTCGGCGGCCTCGCGCTGGCCGGCGACGTCACCTCCACGGACGATCTCGAAAGTGCCGTCGCGCGCACCGTCGAGGCGTACGGCGGCCTCGACGTGCTTGTCTGGAACGGCGGCGGGCCGCCGCCTGGCCGCGCCGTCGACGTCACGCCGGAGTCGATCCGGCAGGCGCTCGAGCTCCTGCTCGTCCCGGCGGTGCGGCTCGTCTCGCTCTGCCTCCCGCACCTCGAGCGAAGCGCCGGCGGCCGCATCGTCGCGGTCACCTCGCTCGCGGCGAAGGAGCCGACCGCGCACCTCGCGCTCTCGAACGCGATCCGCCCCGGCCTCACCGGCTGGCTGAAGACGCTCGCGACCGAGCTCGGCCCGCGCGGCATCACCGTCAACTGCGTCGCGCCCGGCCGCATCGCCACCGCCCGTCTCGAGGAGCTGTATCCGGGCGGCCCGACGGCGGAGACGCTCGCGGAGATCCCGCTCGGCCGCTGGGGAACGCCGGAGGAGTTCGGCGACGTCGTCTGCTTCCTCGCCTCCGAGCGCGCCCGCTACGTGACGGGGACGACGGTCGTGGTCGACGGCGGCTTCCAGCGCTTCCTCTTCTGAGTCCCCGGCTACCCTGGTGCCGGTGACGCGCCTCCTCCATCCCGCTCGGCTCGCCGCCGTGCTCGCCGGGCTGTTCGTCGCCGTGCTCGTCGTCCTCTATCTCGTTCCGTCGAACGACTACGTGCTGCTGCCGGACACCGCCCACCCGGTGGCGCCGCTCGTGAAGGTGCAGGGCGGACGCGAGCCGAAGGGACCGGGCGCGATCTACTTCGTCGACGTCTTCGAGCGGCGCGCGTCCCTGCTCGAGCGGCTGTTCCCGTGGATCCGCACCGGCGCGACGCTCGTCCCGGCGAGCGACATCGTCCCGCCCGGCGTCAGCGACTCGCAGCAGCGACAGGCCGACCTCGAGGAGATGACGACGTCGCAGAAGGTCGCGGCCGCCGTCGCGCTGCGCAAGCTCGGCTACGACGTCGTCGCGAAGCCGAACGGCGTGATCGTCGACACGATCGTGCTCGGCACGCACGCGCCCGGCAAGCTCGAGCCGTCCGACCGGATCGTCTCCGTCGACGGCGTGCCGACGATGACGGTGGAGAAGCTGCGCGTCGAGCTCGCAAAGGCGAAGCCCGGCGACGTGGTCACGCTCGGCGTCGTCCGCGGCGGCAAGCCGTTGACCGTGAAGGTCGAGACCGTCGCCGACCCGGCCGACCCGAGCCGCGGGATCATCGGGATCGGCCCCGACCAGTCCGCCGACATCAAGCTGCCGATCAAGGTCAGCATCGACGCCGGCGGCGTCGGCGGCCCCTCCGCCGGGCTCGCGTTCGCGCTCCAGGTGATGGAGGAGCTCGGCAAGAACGTCGACCGCGGGTACCGCGTGGCGGCGACCGGACAGATGGAGCTGAACGGAGCGGTGTCCCCGATCGGCGGCGTCAAGCAGAAGACGTTCGGCGTGCGGAAGGCGAAAGCGGACGTCTTCCTCGTGCCCGCTGGGGATAACGCAGCCGCCGCGAGGCGCTACGCGCACGGGCTTCGGATCATCGCTGTGAAGAGTTTTCAACAGGCGTTGCACGCCCTGGCAACGCTGCCGCGGAAGCGCACGTAGAGCCCCATCCCGGGCACTCCGAAACTCCCGGAAAATGGTCAGTTTTCGTCCCCGGCAACGCTTGCTAACGCGGTTTTCCGACCTATGATCGCTGCTCGGTAGCCCAGTCCGGAAGTCTCAACAACGAGGGGTATGACCAAGGGGATCCAACCAACCTGCGGCGATTGCTACTTCCGTCGCGCGGGACTCTGCGCCCTCCCGGGCGAGACGATCTGCCCGACGTTCAGGATGGTCGCGGTCGGCGGCCTCGCCCCGCCCCAGCAGCCGCGGCTCGTGCCGCGGCCGCTCGCGCAGGTGGCCGCGCACGCGGCCGCCTAGCAGGACCAGCGCGTAGCATCGGGGCGTGACATTCCGCCGGAAGAGCGCCGACGTCGCGACGGACGAGGGGACGACCTCGACGCGCCGCTTCGTCGTGCGGCTCGTCCTGCTCGTCGTCCTCGTCGCCTACGCGATCGCGTTCATCCTCGAGAACCGGCAGAAGGTGCACGTGCACTTCATCTTCCTGACGGCGAGCGTCTCGCTGATCTGGCTGCTGCTGCTCGGGATCGGGATCGGCGTGCTGCTGACGCTGCTGCTCGCGCAGCTAGAGCGACGGCGCCGGCGCCGCAGCGCCGGACACTAGCGGCGCGAGCCGCGCGATGCCCTCGGCGATCTCCTCGGGGGAGACGAAGCTGTAGGCGAAGCGCGCCTCGTGCTCGCCGGCGAGATGGCCGGCGAAGAAGTCCGAGCCCTTGACGAAGGTGACGCCGACGGCCTCGGCGGCGACCTGGAGGTCGTCGGCGCGGATCTCGGGCGGCAGGTCGAGCCAGAGGAAGTAGCCGCCCTGCGGGTGGCTCCAGCGGGCCGTCTCGGGGAAGTCGCGCTCGAGCGAGGCGAGCATCGCGTCACGCCGCAGCTTCAGCAGGCCGTTCACGCGTGCGACGTTCGCCTCGAAGAGGCCGCGCGAGAGGAACTCGAACACCGTCGCCTGCGTCAGGAACGGCGGCGAGATGTACGTGCCGACGGCGCGGGCCTCGACCCGCGCGGCGAGCTCCCGCGGCAGGACGAGGTAGCCGACGCGCACGCCGGGCGCGATCGTCTTCGAGAACGACGAGGCGTAGGCGACGCGATCGCCGCGGCCGCCGAGCTCGAACAGCGTCGGCAGCGGCTCGCCCTCGAAGCGGACGAGCCCGTACGGATCGTCCTCGAGGATGAACAGATCGTGCTCGTGCGCGATCTCGATCAGGTGCCTGCGGCGCTCGAGCGAGAGCGTCCGCCCGCTCGGATTCTGGAAGGTCGGGTTCGTGTAGAGAAACGCCGGCGGCGGCCCCTCGCGGAGGTCGCGCTCGAGGATCTCCGAGTCGAGCCCCTCGTCGTCGAGCGGGACCGCGACGACGTCGGCGCGCAGCCGCGCGAGGATCTTCAGCGGCCGGTCGTAGGCCGGCGCCTCGACGAAGACGCGGTTGCCGGCGCCGACGAGCTCCTCGGCGAGGAAGCCGAATCCCTGGAGCGAGCTCGTCGTCACGACGACGCGCGCCGGCTCGACCCCGTGGCGCGCGGCGATCCACTCCCGCAGCGGCGCGTAGCCGCCGCCCGGGCCGTACGAGAGCACCGTCGGCCCGTCCCGCTCGATCACGGCGCGCGCACACTCCGCCATCGCCTCGACGGGGAGGCACTCGGGCGCGGGCACGCCGCGCGCGAAGCTCACGACATCCACGACGGTCAGCCTACCGGCAGCCCCGGCCGCTCACGCTCGCATGCGGTCGGCGACCATCTGGGCGACCTCCGTCGGCGTCGTGCCCACCTCGATCCCGCGCGCCTCGAGCGCCTCCTTCTTCGCCTGCGCGGTCCCGGACGAGCCGGAGATGATCGCGCCGGCGTGGCCCATCGTCTTGCCGGGCGGCGCCGAGAAGCCGGCGATGTACGACAGCACGGGCTTCGACACGTGCTCGGAGATGAACTGCGCCGCCTTCTCCTCCTCGTCGCCGCCGATCTCGCCGACCATGACGATCAGCTCCGTCTCCGGATCCGCCTCGAACTTCGCGAGCACGTCGATGAACGAGGAGCCGACGACGGGGTCGCCGCCGATCCCCACGATCGTCGAGTTGCCGAGCCCGAGCTGCGTCAGCTCGTGGCCGATCTGGTACGTCAGCGTGCCGGAGCGCGAGACGAGACCGACCGCGCCCTCGCTGAAGATCTCCGCGGGGATGATCCCGACGTTCGCCTTGCCGGGCGAGAGCACACCGGGGCAGTTCGGGCCGATCATCGTCACGCCCTTCGGCCTGAAGTACGTGTAGGCGCGCAGCATCTCGTGCACCGGGACGTGCTCGGTGATGCAGATGACCGTGCCGATGCCCGCGTCGACCGCCTCGAAGATGGCGTCGGCCGCGAAGCGCGCCGGGACGAAGATGAGCGAGGTGTTCGCGCCCGCCTCGGAGACGGCGTCGGCGACGGTGTCGAAGACCGGGATGCCGTCGACGTCCTGGCCGCCCTTGCCGGGAGTGACGCCGGCGACGACGTTCGTGCCGTACGCGCGGTTGCGGAGGCCGTGGAACCGCCCCTCGCTCCCGGTCAGGCCCTGCACGACGAGCCGCGTGTCGTTGTCGACGATGATCGCCATTACGCCGCTCGCTTCACGCCTTTGATCACGAGCGTCGGCAGCGGCATCCAGCCGTCGACGATCCGGTCGCCGAGCAGCCCGCGCACGCGCGCCGCGTCCTCGCCCTCGCAGCCGGCGCGCACGAGCCAGGGCTCGATCTCGAGCGGGCGGTTCATGTGCTCGAGCGCGGCGACCTGGAGCCCGGCGAGGTCGAAGAAGCTCTCCCACTCCGCGACGGCGTAGTTGCGGACGTGGCTCGGGTCGCGCACGCGGTCGGCCTCCTCCGACTGCTCGCTGACGAACGTGTTGTCGCAGACGACGACCCGGTGCCTCGCCACGCGCGCCATCTCGTTCACCGCCGCGACGACGTCGTGGAAGTGGTGCGCGGCGAGGCGGCAGGCGACGGCGTCGAAGCTCGCGTCGGCGAACGGCAGGTGCTCCGCCGGCCCGATCACGTCGGGCTGCATCCCCGGCGCAGGGTCGACGGTGACGACGGTGCAGCCGGCCTCCCGCAGCCGCCTCGCGACGTGCCCGCCGCCGGTGGCGACGTCGAGCGCGGTCACGCCCTCGCCCGGCTCGCACCACGCCACCGTCAGGTCGAGGTCGTCGCCCGAGGAATGGATCGCGCTCTGCCGGTACGCCTCGGCCCGCTCCGACCAGACGTCGCTCACTTCGCCAGCTCCACCGCGCGCCGCGCCCCGTCGAGCATCGTCGCCTCCGGATGGATGTTCGGCTTGCCCGCGTCCGCGAGGAGCTGCCGCCCCTCGACCGCGTTCGTCCCGTCGAGCCGGACGACGATCGGGTAGCGCGACATGTCGAGCCGGTCGAGCGCCTCGAGGATCCCGCGGGCCACCTCGTCGCAGCGGGTGATGCCTCCGAAGATGTTGAAGAAGATCGACTTCACCTGCGGGTCGCGCGTGATCACCTCGAGCGCGTCGACGACTCCCTCGGCCGAGCCGCCGCCGCCGAGGTCGCAGAAGTTCGCCGGCTTCCCACCCACATGCGCGACGACGTCGACCGTCGACATCGACAGCCCCGCGCCGTTGCCGCAGATGCCGACGCTGCCGTCGAGCTTCACGTACGTCACGCCCTTCTCGCGCGCGAACGTCTCGAGCGGGTCGGCCGCAGCCGTGTCGCGCATCTCGGCGATGTCGGGATGGCGAAACAGCGCGTTGTCGTCGACCGTGAACTTCGAGTCGAGCGCCTTCACCTCGCCGTCGGGCGTGACGATCAGCGGGTTGATCTCGCACAGCATCGCGTCGAACTCGACGAACGCGCGATAGAGCCGCTCGATGATCGCGGCGATCTGCTTCTGCTCCGACGGGTCGGCGACGCCCGCGCCGTAGATCAGCCGGCGCGCCACCCACGGCTGGAACCCCTCCGACGGGTCGACGTGCAGCCGGACGAGCGCCTCGGGGCTCTCCTCGGCGACCTGCTCGATCTCGACGCCACCCTGCGTCGTGAACATGAACAGCGGCTTCTTCGCGCCGCGGTCGAACGTGATCGAGAGGTAGTACTCCTTCGCGATGTCGGACGCCTTCTCGATCCAGAGGCGGCGGACGACGTGGCCGCGGATGTCGAGGCCGAGGATGTCCTTCGCCTTCTGCTCCGCGTCGTCGACCGAGTCGGCGAGCTTGACGCCGCCGGCCTTGCCGCGCCCGCCGGTGAGCACCTGCGCCTTGACGACGACGGGGACGCCGAGCTCCTGCGCGGCCGCGCGCGCGTCCTGCGGCGAGTCGGCGCGGCGCCCGTCCGAGACGGGGATGCCGACGCGCCGGAACAACTCCTTGCCCTGGTACTCGTAGAGGTCCACCGGCGGGTGACTCTAGCGAGGCCGCCGGGTTAACGCGCCGTACGCAATCGCTTAACCGTCGCCGCAGATCGAAGAGCCGATGCTGGGCCCGTGGCGCTCCCACTCCGAGCAGGCGCCGCCGCGCTGGCGTGCGCGGCGTGCATCGTGGCGTTCACGACAAACCGCGCGCCCAGGGCGCATGCTGCGCTGCGCGGCGACGCGCAGCCGCTCAACGTCGTCTTCATCCTCAGCGACGACGAGCGCGAGGACGGCACCCCCGTCATGCACAACGTCCAGACGCTGCTCCAGCAGCACGGCGTCACCTTCACGAACAACCACGTGACGACGTCGATGTGCGGGCCGTCGCGCGCGAGCATCCTCACCGGCATGTACTCGCACCACACCGGCGTCGTCGAGAACTTCGGCGACGACAGCTATCCCCGCTTCGACACCGCGTCGAACCTCGCCGTCTGGCTGCACGACGCCGGCTACGACACCGGCCTCGTCGGCAAGTACCTCAACGACTACACGCTCGACGGCCACAACGTCGTGCCGCCCGGCTGGGACGACTGGCAGGTGATGGACAGCGTCCCGGAGGAGCGGTACTACGACTACACGCTCGACGAGAACGGCAGCCTCGTCCACTACGGCGACGCGCCGAGCGACTACTCGACGACGGTCCTCGCGCAGAAGGCCGTCGACTTCATCGACGGCGCGAAGAGGCCGTTCTTCCTCTACTTCGCGCCGGTCGCGCCGCATCTGCCGGCGATCCCCGCGCCGCAGGACGCGGGCGCGCTGAAGGACCTCCCGCCGCTGAGCGATCCCGCGGTCAACGAGACGGACATCGCCGACAAGCCGTGGGCGGCGTGGCACGACCGGTCGATGACCGAACGCGCGCTCTCGTACACGGATCAGGTGCGCGAGCGGCAGCTGGAGACGCTCCTCGCCGTCGACCGTGCGGTCGGCCAGGTCGTCGACGCGCTGCGCGCGAAGGGCGAGCTCGACCGGACCGTGATCTTCTACACGAGCGACAACGGCTTCCTCTGGGGGGAGCACCGGCTCGGCGGGAAGATCTGGCCGTACGAGCCGTCGACGAACGTGCCGCTGATCGTGCGCACGCCCTGGGCGATCGGCGGCACGGTCGACGACGAGCCCGTGCTCAACATCGACTTCGCACCGACGATCGCGCAGCTCGCGGGCGTCACCCCGGCCTCGCCCGTCGACGGCGCCAGCTTCGCGCCTTTCCTCGAAGGACGAACCGAGCCGTGGCGCAAGGCGTACCTCGTCGAGTACCTCGGCAAGAGCGAGCTGAGCCAGGGCGGCCCGCCGCCGTTCGTCGGCGTGCACACGAGCCGGTACCTCTACGTCGAGTACCGGAACGGCTGGCGCGAGCTCTACGACCTCAGGCGCGACCCCTGGGAGCTTCAGAACGTCGCGTTCGACCCCGCGTACGCGAAGGTGCGCGCCTCGCTCGGCACCCTGCTCGACCGGCTCGACGCGGCGCGGCCGCACAGCGTCTCGAGCTCCTGAGGCCGGGCCGGCCCGCGACTAGACTCGATCGCGTGGACGCGATCGTCGCCGAGGACCTGCGGAAGCGCTACAAGACCGTGCAGGCGCTCGACGGCGTCTCCTTCTCCGTGCGCGAGGGCGAGGTGTTCGGACTGCTCGGGCCGAACGGCGCCGGCAAGTCGACGACGGTGCGCGTGCTGACGACGCTGACGCGGCCCGACTCCGGGCGCGCGCTCGTCGCGGGCGAGGACGTCGTCCGCCACCCGAACCGGGTGCGCCGCGCGATCGGCTACGTCGCACAGGACTCCGGCGTCGACTGGGAGGCGACCGGCCGCGAGAACCTCCTGCTCCAGGGCCGGATCCACGGGATGGCGGGGCCGTCGCTGCACGCCCGCGTCGCCGAGCTGCTCGAGATGCTCGGGATCGCCGACGCGGCCGACCGCGTCGCGCGCGGCTACTCCGGCGGGATGAAGCGCCGGCTCGACATCGCCCTCGGGCTCGTGCACCGGCCGCGCGTGCTGTTCCTCGACGAGCCGACGACGGGGCTCGACCCGGAGGCGCGGGCGGCGATGTGGGTCGAGGTCGAGCGGCTGTCCGCGGAGGAGGGGCTGTCGATCCTGCTGACGACGCACTACCTCGAGGAGGCCGACCGGCTCGCGGAGCGGGTCGCGATCGTCAGCCGCGGCAGGATCGTCGTCGAGGGCGCGCCGGAGGCGCTGAAGGCGGGGCTGCACGGCGAGTCGGTCACGCTCGAGCTCGCGGAGGCCGACCACCGCGGCGAGGAGGCCGCGGCCGTCGTCCGCTCGATCGACGGAACGAGCGAGGTGAAGGTCGAGGGCCGCCACGTCCGCTCCCGCGTGCCGAACGGCGCGCAGGCGATCCCGGCGATCCTGTCGGCGCTCGACGGCCGCGGGTTCCCGGTCGCCTCGGTGACGACGGCGAGACCATCGCTCGACGACGTCTATCTCCACTACACCGGGCGCGAGTTCGCCGCGGAGGACGAGGAGGGAAAGCAGTGATCCAGACCGTTCGCCAGACCGGCTGGATGGTCGTGCGCCAGGCCCGCAACCTCGCACGGGAGCCGATCTGGATCGCGATGATGGTGATCCAGCCGATGCTGTGGCTGCTCCTGTACGGGCAGCTGTTCTCGAAGGTGACGCCGCTGCGCGCCGGGGCGTCGAGCTACGTCGAGTTTCTCGCGCCGGGGATCATCTGCATGAACGCGTTCTTCAGCGGCTCGTGGTCCGGGATGGCGATGATCTCCGACCTCGACCGCCACGTGATCGACCGCTTCCTCGCCGCGCCGGCGTCGCGGCTCGCGATCATCCTCTCGCAGATCGTGCGCGCGGGCGTCACCGCCGTGCTGCAGGCGATCATCCTCCTCGCGATCGGCTACATCCTCGGCGTGCGTGTGCACGGCGGCGTGCCCGGGTTCCTCGCCGTGTTCGCGGCGGCCTTCCTGCTCGCGGCCGTGTTCGCCGGCTTCTCGCACGGCATCGCGCTGCTCCTGCGCCGGGAGGCGTCCATGATCGCGTCGGCGACGTTCGTCCAGCTCCCCCTGATGTTCCTCTCGTCGATCCTGATCGGGGTCGCGCTCATGCCGGGCTGGATCCGGGAGGTCTCGCGTTTCAACCCGGTGAACTGGGGTGTCCAGGCCGCCCGCAACGGCGTCGTCTTCGACGGGCCCTGGGGCGCGACGGCGATCTACCTGCTCCTGCTCGTGGCGGCGACGGCCGCGACGTGCGCGTTCGCCACCTGGAGCTTCCGCGCCTACCAGCGCAGCATCTAGGAGGGCTTGATCCGCGGGCGCGGCCGTGGCATAATGCAATCGATTGCATGACCACCATCGCCGACATCGCCCGCCTGGCCGGGGTCTCGAAGTCCACGGTCTCCCGCGCCCTCAACGACAGCCCGCTGATCGGCGGGGAGACGAAGGAGCGGATCCGTGCGATCGCGGAGGAGCAGCAGTTCCAGCTGAACGCGTCCGCCCGCCGGCTCCGGACGAAGCAGAGCCACACGATCGCGTTCGTCACCTACGCGTACAAGCTCGAGTCCGGCGTTCCGGACGTCTTCATGCTCGAGCTGATGAGCGGGGCCTCGGGCGGGCTCCACGCCGAGGGCTACGACCTGCTCGTGATCCCGGCCAAGCCGAAGGACGCCTCGTGGGCGCGCGAGTACCTCGACGCCGGCCGGGTGGACGGCTTCGTCCTCCTCTCGGCCATGTGCTCGCAGACGCAGTACCACACGCTCGCCGAGCTGGGGGCGCCGTTCATCACCTGGGGCGTCCTGCCCTGGGGCTCGGGCAACTGCTCGGTCAGCGGCGACAGCCTCACGGGAGGCCGGGTCGCCACCGAGCACCTGCTGGAGCAGGGCCGCGAGCGGATCGCCTTTCTCGGCGGGCCGGCGCAGGTGCCGGAGATCAAGGACCGGCACCGCGGCTACGAGGACGCGCTCGCAGCCGCGGGGAAGCAGGCCGACCCGGCGCTCGTCGCGCATGCGCACTGGACGGAGCAGGAGGCGGCGGAGGCGATGCGGGAGCTGCTCGCGCGCGCGCCCGACCTCGACGCCGTGTTCGTCTGCAGCGACCTGATGGCGCTCGCCGCGATGGACGCGATCCGGGAGGCAGGGCGCGGCGTCCCGGACGACGTCGCGGTCGTCGGGTACGACGACGTCTCGCTCGCGCGGCACGCGAATCCGCCGCTCACCACCATCCGTCAGAACGGCCCGCTCGCCGGCCAGCTGCTCGCCCGGAACCTGATCGAGCACCTGCGAACCGGCGTCGTCACGAACGTGACCATCCCCGCCGAGCTCGTCGTCCGGGAGTCGGCGTGACCGCCGTGTTTTTTTCCAGATCGATGCAATCGGTTGCAGAGAGGAGCCGACCATGAGCCAGCTTCCACCCACCGCCTTCCGGCTCCTCCGGGAGCCGCCGCCGCCGACGCGGCGCCTCTACGACACGCCGCAGGCGATCGTCCGCTCGCGCCGCTTCCGCCTGCCGAGGCTCCGCCTCCCGAGACTAGGCCTCGCCCGCGATCACGCACACGACCTGCCCGTGCGCGACTGCCTCGCCGGGCGCGACTGAGAGCTCGGTCACGCGACCGGCGCGGTGCGCGTGCACCTCGTTCTCCATCTTCATCGCCTCGACGATGCAGAGAACCTGGCCCGCCTCCACCTCGTCGCCCTCGGCGACCGCGACGGACAGGACCGTCCCCTGCATCGGCGAGACGACCGCGTCGCGCCCGCCCGCGCCGCCGCCGGTGGCGTGCACGCGCGCCCTGCGCCGCCGCGCGAGCCCGACCCAGGGCGGCTCGGCCTCGGCGAGCCGCACCTCGAAGCGGCGCCCGTCCACCTCGACGGTCCGCACGCGCCCCACCGTCGTCCCGGCGCTGCCGGGTGACACGGCGTCACTCGGGACGCCGAACGCGGCGCCGCCGTCGAGCGCGGCGGCGCGCGCGGCCAGCTCGTCCGACTCGACGAGCCCGTGGCACGTCTCCGCGCGGACGAAGCACTCGTGCGAGAGCAGCGCCTTGTGGAACCCGATCAGCGTCTTCGGCCCCTCGATCAGGAACTCGTCGAGCGCGCGCAGCATCCGCCGCCGTGCGTGCTCGCGGTCGACGCCGTGGACGATCAGCTTCGCGATCATCGGGTCGTAGATGCCGGAGACCTCGTTGCCGGCGCCGACGCCGGAGTCGACGCGGACGCCCGGCCCGGCCGGCTCGCGGTAGGCGGTGACGAGCCCCGGCGCCGGCAGGAACCCGCGCGACGCGTCCTCGGCGTTGATCCGGCACTCGATCGCATGGCCGCGCAGCTCGATCTCGTCCTGCGCGACCGAGATCGGCTCGCCGAGCGCGATGCGCAGCTGCTCACGCACGAGGTCGATCCCCGTCACCACCTCGGTCACCGTGTGCTCGACCTGGATGCGCGTGTTCATCTCCATGAAGAAGTAGTCGCCGTCGCGCGTCAGCAGCCCTTCCACGGTGCCGGCGGAGCGATAGCCGGCCGCGCGCGCGGCATTGACGCCGATCGCGCCGATCCGCGCGCGGAGCTCCTCGTCGACCGCAGGCGACGGCGTCTCCTCGACGAGCTTCTGGTGGCGCCGCTGGATCGTGCAGTCGCGCTCGCCGAGGTGGACGACGTTGCCGTGCGCGTCGGCGAGCACCTGCACCTCGACGTGGCGCGGGTCGACGATGAGCTTCTCGACGTAGACGTCGGGGTTCGCGAAGTACGACTGGCCCTGGCGGCGTGCGGTCTCGAACGCCTTCTCGGCGCCGTCGGGCCCCTCGACCACCTCCATGCCCTTGCCGCCGCCGCCGGCCGCCGCCTTGATCAGCAGCGGGTAGCCGATCTCCTCGCCGAGCGCGACGAGCTCCTCGACGGAGCCGATCGGGTCGACGGTGCCCGGGATGATCGGCACGCCGGCGTCCTGCATGACGCGCCGCGCGCGGGTCTTCTCCCCCATCAGCTCGATCGCCGCCGCCGGCGGACCGATCCAGACGAGACCCGCGTCCTCGACGGCGCGCGCGAACGACGCGTTCTCGGCGAGGAAGCCGTAGCCGGGGTGGACGGCGCCCGCGCCCGCACGCTGCGCCGTCTCGACGAGACGGTCGATCTTCAGGTAGCTCTCGGCCGCCGGCGGGGGGCCGATCAGGTACGACTCGTCGGCGAACGAGACGTGCAGCGCGCCGCGGTCGGCCTCCGAGTACACGGCCACCGAGCCGATCCCGAGCTCGCGCAGCGTCCGGAAGACGCGCACCGCGATCTCGCCACGGTTGGCGACGAGGACCTTGTCGAACATCACCACCCCGTATTCTGCTCCCGTTGAGCCCGGCCGATCAGCTGACCGTCGCCCGCGCCCTCTCGGTGCCTGTCGTCATCGTGCTGTTCGCGTGGGACTTCCCGAACCACGACTACTGGGCGACCGCGGCGTTCTGCGTCGCGATGAGCACGGACTTCTTCGACGGGAAGCTCGCGCGGAGGCACGGCCGCACCTCCCCGCTCGGCTCGCTGCTCGACCCGATCGCCGACAAGGTGCTCGTGCTCGCGACGCTCGTGATGCTCGTCGGCGCCGGCGTGGCCCCCGCGTGGATGGTCGCGCTGATCGTCGTCCGCGAGGTGCTGATCACCGGGCTGCGGCAGGCGGCGATCGAGCGCGGGATCGTCATCGCCGCGCGCGACCTCGGCAAGCTGAAGACGTGGGCGCAGGCGATCGCCGCCGCCCTCGGCGGCTTCGCCGCCGCGGGCGCCTGGAGCGACCGCGTCGCCTGGTGGGCGCTGCTCGTCGCGGTCGTCCTCACCTGGGTGTCCGGCGTCGACTACGCCCGGAGCGCGCCGAGCCTGTTCCGGCCGCGCGCGACCGTCTAGCCGGGCTCGGCCTCGAGCGGATCCTCGCGCTGCGGCAGGAGCGCGTCCGGCCAGGGAGAATGAGGCCCGGCCGCCTCGCTCGACTCGGCCTCGAGGGCGGCCGTGATCGCCGCGCGCTCCTCCTCGCTCGGCTCCGGGGTTATGACGAGCTCCACGACCACACAGGCTAAAGGGCGAAACGGCCCGGGTCGATACGGGACCGGAGTGGGACGCCGCCTCGCCGCAGCCGCCGTGACGCTCGTGCTGGTCCAGGCCGGCGCGGCCTCCGCGTCGCGCGCGAAGCCGTCGGTGCCGGTGAGCTGGGCGGAGACGCAGATCCGGATCGTCACCGGGAAGGGGCTGATGGGCACCGCGAACCCGGCGACGTTCCGGCCGAACGACATCCTCACCGCGCAGGCGCTCGCGAACCTCGCCTACGGCCTCCAGCAGGCGATCGCGCCGCCGCCGCCGGTCGTGCCGGAGGACCCGCCGGCGAACCCGCCCGACGCCACCACCGTCCCGACGACGACCGATCCGACCGTCACCGATCCGGCGGGCACGACGACGACGCCCACCGTCCCGACGACCACGACGACGCCGACCCCGACCCCGGCGCCGGCGCCCACGCCGGTCCCGGCGCCCGTGCCGGCCGCGCCGAAGGTCGCGAGCCCCGGCGCCGCGGCGACCATGACGCAGCTCGACGCGAAGCTCGTCGCCTCGCTCGGCCTCTCCGGCGCCGCCGCCGAGTTCGCTAGGGGCGCCCGCGCGGCCGGCCTCGAGGTCCCGGCCCGCTTCGGCACCGAGGTCGTGGCCCGGCTGCTCGCGCTCCGGATCGACCACCCCGCCGCGCAGGACGGGCTCGAGCTGCTCCCGAACGACCCGGCGACGCGCGCCGAGGCCGCCTACTCCGCCGCCCAGATCCTCTCCTTCGGCATCGCCGGCGGGCCCGAGGTGCTCGAGGTGCAGGCGCTCGCCGACTCGTTCGCGCTTCCCTCGTTCACCGCCTGGCAGACGGCGATCCTCGACACGGCCGTCTCGAAGATCGGCATGCCCTACGTCTGGGGCGGGACGAGCGACGGGGCGGAGGCGCCGTTCGGCGTCCACTCCCGCGGCGGCTACGACTGCTCCGGCTTCGTCTGGCGCGTCTACAAGCTCCAGCGCTACCCGGACGAGGGCGACCTCGCCTCGGTGCTCCGCGGCCGGACGACGTACGTGATGAGCGCCGAGGTGCCGCGCTCGGAGCGGATCGGCTTCCCGGACCTCCAGCCCGCCGACGTGCTCTTCTTCGGCGCGAAAGGCCCCCGCTCGCAGCCGTCACAGGTGGACCACATGGCGATCTACATCGGGAACAACTGGTTCATCCAGTCCTCCGGCCAGGGCGTCGCGCTCGCGACGCTGACGGGGTACTACAAACGCATGTTCGCCTGGGCGCGCCGCCCGCTGGCCGAAGCGGGCCTCGAGGGCTGACATTCGAGGGATTCCGGCCGAAACGGCACGATCACCCCTTCGGGTGATTTGAAAGCCCCCGGCCGGTTGGAAGAATCCTTCCGTCTGGCGTCCTTAGAAAGTGCCCTGGAGGAACAGCATGTTGGAGTGGAAGCCGAAGCTGGTAACGCTGATCCTGGCTCTGGTGATCGTCTCGATGCTCGTCAGCCTCGCGCACGTCGGCGGCCTGGCGACGACCATCGTCCAGATGTCCTGGGACTGAGTCGCTCCGTCTGAAACCTGGGGGAGGGAGGCGGTCGTCGTGGACGGTATTGTCGTTCGTACGCCGGGACGCCGCGCTCCCGGCCCCGAGACGCGTCCGTCCATACGAGCCCCCGCCAGGCGGTGAGCGCGCCCCAGCCGGCTTCAGGCAAGGTTCTCGCCCTCGTGATCCCCGTCTCCGTGGCGGGGATCGTCACTGCGGGGGCTGCGGTCGTCACGTTCGCGCGCGAACCGCACACGCCGGGTGAGCTGCTCGCGATCGCCGTCCTTTTCGCGGTGATGGTGGTCGCAGAGCGGTATCCCGTCCCGATGGAGGCGATCCCCGGCGGCGTCACGCTCGGTTTCGTCTTCGCCGTGGCGACG
>Ga0335077_10000714_pt1 | contig 37752 bp, 33 predicted proteins | sample Lox_Sample_31_FD_207151 | JGI IMG/M metagenome (GOLD analysis project Ga0335077, IMG submission 207151) | Soil microbial communities from Loxahatchee National Wildlife Refuge, Florida, United States - Lox_Sample_3.1 | ecosystem: Environmental > Terrestrial > Soil > Wetlands | place: USA... | reverse complement strand
AAGGAAACGAGGTCGCGTCCAAATCGTCGAGCGAGGTAAGCGCGGGCCGGTTGGCGGCTTCGGGCGGAACTTCGAAATCCATCGCGTTTCGGCGCCAGTCTTTCGTCGTGGACGCGCCGTTGAAGTCGTGGTCGTCGGCATCCTCGATTTCGCTATCGCCAATCGGCGCCTTGGGCTCGCCCCCAGTGCCGGTCTGATCGTCGTCCAGGGTGCGCTTGCCTTTGCCAAACCCGTACACCAGCGCAGCTTCCTCGGGAGTCGGTTCCGGAAATTCGGGCAGAGGCTTGGGCTCGGCGCGAGCGGGAATTTCGAGATGCGGCACCGGCTCGGGCGGAAGCACTTCCTTCGCTTCTTTCGCTTTGGCAAGCTCGGCGGCAACCTTGGGATTCTTTTCGAGCGCCGACATGACCATCGCGATCAGCGGGTCGGGAGGAACGAAGGGTTTTTTCAGGACGCCATCGGCTCCCACGCGCCGCGCTTCTTTTTCATCGAGCGGGTCAAATGCGCCCACCAGGAGAATCACGGGTATGTGCGAAAAACGCTCGTCCTTCTTGACGAACTCGCAAACTTCGTAGCCATTGCGAACCGGCATGAAAATATCGGCGAGGACCAGATCGGGATTCACATCGGGAATGCGCCGCACGGCCGCTTCGCCGTTGCCGACGGAGACGACCTGCACGCCGCGCTCTTCAAACGACAGCGCGACCATCTTCTGGATGTTGGCGTTGTCGTCGGCGACCAAAATCTTGGGCACTGGAATCCCCTGGAGGCGCGTCGACACGGCTGCGCACCCGCCTCTGCCTACACCCTATTGCAGCACTACCCAGCAGGAGCGTCAACGGAGTCAAGGGACAGGGGTGCTACAGTTGTTAGCAGGGGGTAAACAGCGACTTTATCAGGGTATGAGTTTCCGCAAGCCCTTCTTTTTCTTGCTCGTGGATTCGGTGTTCGGGTCGTTGGGGGCGGCGGCTGTCTGAGAGCCGGCCTGGGAATTGGCGTTCGTGGCGGCCGGCGGCGCCTGGGTCTCCGTAGAAGGAGTAGCCGGAGCCGTGTCAGTGGGCGCGGCTGAGGTTGTAGGAGTCTCCGGAGTGGCGTCGGCTGCCGGTGGAGCGGCTGGCACAGGCGTCGTTTCAGTTGCGGCCGTGCCGGCAGTGGATTCCGTCGCCGGCTCGATGGTCTGAACGCCGGTGCTAGTGGCCGGCGTCTCGCTCGTCCCACCAACCGTTTCGGTATCGACCGGCGCAGCCTCGCCGCCCGTTGAGGCTCCGGCGGCGGCCACGGTGAACGAAGGCCCGGCAGCTCCCTGATTCAAGACCTCCGTCGCGGAAACCAGATCGTCCGGCGGGTTCAGGTTGGGTTGGCCGGAACGAGCCGCAGCATAGACATCCGGACTCGACTTGACCATTCCCATCGGGAACTTCAACACCACGTTCTGATGGTGATGCTTCTGGTACTCCTGCTGCTGTCGCATCCGAGCCATGGCGCCCGGGTCAGCCGGTGGTATGGGCATGCTCATGGCCTTGAGCCGCGACTTGGCATCGCCGGCGAGGCTCGAAAGAGGATAGTCCCGCAAGATGCGGTCGTAGCACTTGGCGGCGAGGTCGGCCCAGTGATTTTTGTCGTCTTCGTTTTTCGAAGCTTGCTTCGCGCGGCTGTAGATTTCGCCGAGCATCCAGAGCGCGTCGTCGCTCTGGCTGTAGAGCGGATAGCGCGAGCTGACCTCTGCGAGGCGCGCTGCGGAGGCACGCAAGTCTTTTTTCAAGTAGTAGAACTGAGCGATCCGGAATTCGCCGTCAGCCAGAATTTCCTGCACGTTTCGCAGGTTTTGTTCCGCTTGGGGAACGAGCGGGCTCTGCGGATACTTCAGCAAGAACGTCCTGAATTCGTCCTCGGCGGCCTGGGCATGGCTGTTGTCGCGATCCGGCTTTTCCATCATCCGGTAGTGCGCCATGCCGACCTGCATCTGGGCGTAGGCGGCTTCGTCGAGAAAGGGGAAGAAGACGATGAAGTTCTTGTATTCCTCCACCGCCTGAGTGAGGCCGGAGGTGCCGCCCTCCTTGTAGTAGGAGTCCGCGACGGCGAGCTTCGCCTTGGCGAGGTATTCGCTATCGGGGTATGTGTTAATCAGCGTTTGCAGATCGAGGCGCGCCTCGGTGTACCTGCCGTGCTTGATGGAAACCATCGCGCGCTCGTAGAGCACCTTGTCCGGCTCGGCGGACTCTGCCGCGTCTGTTTTCTTCTTGTCGGCGGGCTGCGGCTTCACCTTCGTGATCTTAGGTTTTTTCTGCGCGGAGACAGCCGCGGGAAAAGTGCCGGCGATGGCGAGAGCCAGCGCGGCCGCTACGAAGAGACGATTTTTCAAGAGTGCTCGGAGCATACCGATTGTTCTCAAACTCGCTGGCTCAGGGCCTCGGCGGTGAGCTTGCGCAACTGACGCGCGGCCGCCGCCGGATCGGGCGTGTGGAAAATGGAAGTGCCTGCGACGAAAGTATTCACCCCGGCTTGCGCCAACTCGGCTACATTCCCGGCATCGACGCCCCCGTCGACTTCGATCCGGAAGCCGCCATTATAGCGTGCGCGCCATTGATTCAACTGGCGGATTTTTTCGACCGCCCCGGGAATGAATTTCTGCCCGCCAAAGCCCGGATTCACGGACATCACCAGCACCGTATCCACCTTGTCCAGGACTTCCGACAGCGCCGCGACCGGCGTCGCGGGATTGATGACCGCGCCCGCCTCCGCCCCGTGCTCCCGGATCATCGACAGAGCGCGGTCCAGGTGCACCGTCGCCTCCTGATGGATCAGGACTCGCGCGGCGCCCGCGCGGACGAACTCTTCGATGAAGTCTTCGGGGCGTTCGATCATGAGATGCACGTCGAGCGGCAGCCGGGTTGCCTTGCGGAGGGACGCGACGACCGGGATTCCGATCGAGATATTGGGCACGAAGTGGCCGTCCATCACGTCCACGTGGATCACGTCCGCGCCGCCCTGCTCGACGGCGCGAATTTCCTCGCCGAGGCGCGAGAAATCGGCCGCGAGGATGGAAGGCGCAATCTCGATTCTTGCGTAGGCCATGTGAGTCTGATGGATTCTAGCACAGCCGGGAGGGTCGAGCCTGGAGCGGGAGGCTACTCGGCGATTTGCAATTCGATCGTCGTGCCCGGGTCCACGCGCTGGCCGCGCGGCGGTGTCTGCCCGGCCACCGTGCCGGACGGCAGGCCGGAAGCCTGCGCGGGCGTGAGCTTCGAAACCTTCAATCCGGCGGCTCCCAGCCGCGCCTGCACCTCGCCGACCGGAAGGCCGGCAAGCTCCGGCATCACGAAAGCAGGAGGCCGCGGACCGAGCGCAACGAGCAGGTTCACGTGCGGGCTTGTGACGTCCGTTGTGCCGGGGGCGGGATCCTGAAGCGTGACCGTGTCCGGCACGCTGCCGGGAAGGTACAAGCTAGATACCTCGCCCAGTTGCATCGCGCCACGCAGTAATTCCACCTGCGCGGCGCGCACGCTCCGGTCTTTGAGTTGCGGAATCGTCGCCTGCTGCGGGCCGAGGCTCAGGGCCACGTGCGCGTACTGCCCGGTTTTCACGCGCATGCCGGGCGGCGGGCTTTGGCGGACCACGGTGTCCACGGGGAGGCTGCTGTAGATGCGGTCCTCGACCTTCATTCCCACGCGGCGCCCTTGCAGAATCTGCCGCGCCTGTACGGCGCTCTTGCCGACCACGTCGGGAATCGCCACTTCGCGCCCCTGAATCGCGAAGCGCATCGCCGTCAGCGCGCTCAGGAATGCGACGGAGGAGAGGATGAACAGCAGCAGCGCCATCCGGAAAATCCACTCCAGGCGTTCCCGCAAATTCATTCGCTCATCCCTCCCACGATGAGCCTAGCACGACTCGGCGAACGAGAACGGCCGGCGCGACTAAAAGCTAAAGCGCGCGGCGATCTGGATGATGCGCGGGCGCTCGTCGCCGGGGACTCCTGTATTCAGAATCGCGCCGAAGGTTGAACTACTGATGTTTGTGTCCGGATTGGAGAACTCAGCATGGTTCAAGATGTTGAAGAAATCCCCGCGGATCTCCACCTTGAACCTTTCGGTGATAGCCGTCGTCTTCGACAGCGAGAGATCGAGATTCACACCGCCCGGTCCGCGAAGGAAGTTACGCGGAAGACTGCCGTAGGTGCGGAGCGCGGGGCAATTCACTGCCTGCGCGTCCGACGGGAATGTGCCGATAGGCTCAGTCGCGAGCTCACTGCAATCTCCAACTATGTCCGCGCTCTGCAGATTGATGAAGCTGTTCGGATTGAACCAATAAGCGCCAGTGTTGGGAGTCGCTCCTTGGACGTTGGTGTTCGTGAACGTTTGCGGACGCTTGGGGTCGAACGAGTTGGTGGGGCCCACGACATTGGCGTGAACGATGTTAGCGTCTCCTGCGCCGGACGGTCCCTCCTGAAACGGGCTACCCGCACTGGGGAGATTGGCGAAAATGTCCAGGGGGAAGCCCGTCCGCCACGTGAAGATGGGGAAGAGGCTCCAACCCTGCGTCAGCCGCTTTGGTCCGGACTTCCAGGCCCGATCGAACGGAAGATCCCAGCCGCCGCTGAACGTGATCCGGTGGCGGACATCGCTATCGCCCGACGCACGAAAGAGCTCGGGCTGATAGGAAGGGACCTGGGAATTTCGCTGCCGAAAGCCGGACGCGTCGTCGATATTGTGGCCGTACGTGTAGCCGAGCGTAAAGTAGACTTGGCCGAGTGGCGAATCGGCCATCTGCTTCGTCAGGCTTGTGGTGACGGCGTTATAGCTCGCCTGGACGGCGTTTCTGAACTCCAAAATCGCCGCGAAGCTGCAACCGGCCCCACCGAAGTTGCCCGCGTTTCCGTCGGGACACGTGCTGTCGCCGGCCCCGAGGTTGAGTATGTGGTTGGTGGTGTCGAGCACGAACGGGTTGACGTCCTGAAGCGCCGTGAGCCCGTGCGAGCTGCTGCCGAGGTAGTTCACTTCGAAAACGAGGCTCGGCACAAGTTCATGCTGGACGCTCAGGTTGTACTGATACGTGTAGGGAGTTCTGAGATGCGGATCCACAAAGAAAAGGCCGAATCCAAACGGCAGGCTGCTCGGCTGGCTGAAGAAAGCAGTTCCCGAAAGCTGCTGCCTTGACGGAAAGGGATTGGGCCCGTTGCACGTTGAATTGAACGGGTCCGAAAAGTAAGTGAGCACCTGGCCGGGCTGATTCGAAGCAGGGCAATCGACATTTCCCGTGAGGCTGGAGGGAAAGGTGAGGAATGAGAGATTGAAGAACGGCGGCTGTCCGTTGAACTGGAAATTGTCCTCGGCCTTGAGGATGTCGTAGAAAACTCCGAATCCGCCGCGAACGCTCGTCCTGCCATGGCCGTCGGGATTCCATGCGAATCCGATGCGCGGCGCCCAGTCGTTGCGGTCCGGGAAATTGACGCCGCTCGGTGCGCCCTTGTCGCCCGGGAAAACGAGCCCCTCGGGCGCATTGGGAAATCTGGTGGACTGAATGCCAGGGACGATCGAAAAAGTGCGGCCCAGAGTGTCCGACTTCGGGCTGTTGTACTCGTATCGCAGGCCCAGCGTGAAAGTCAGCTTCTTCGTCACGTGCCATTCGTCCTGCACGAAGCCGTATGTGGACTTCGTGCGGATGTTGGAGGGCGCGGCGGCGGCTTGCTCGTAACAGGTGGGTGCGCCAAGGAGGAAGTCGGCGAAGGCGTTGCCCGTTAGCGAACCGTTGAAGCTGAAGTTGCCATTGGTGAGGAAATCGAAAATCTGATTGTTCTGGTACGCGGAAACTCCGCCGCCCATTTTCCAGTCGTGCGCGCCGCGAATCCACGAGAGAGTGTCGGAAGTTCCAAAAGTATTGTTCACGAGCGTCGAGGGGCCGCCGTAGGTGTAGCCGATTTGCAAGTTGCCGGTGCCGCCGCAATTGCCGTTGTTGAAGGAAAGAATCGGCGGACCCGTGGGATTATCGGGCGTCAAATTGGCGCCGAAGCCGAGAGCTTCGGCGGTGAAGGCTTGATTTGGGCCGACGGGGACACCTTGCAACGTGTGGTCCCGCTGCGTGCCGAATCGGAACTCATTCAGCATGTTCGCCGAGATTGTCCGGATGTACGCCGCGTTCACAAAATAGTTGTTGAGCTGGCCGGTGACCGAGTATCCGGGCACCGTGGCGAATGGGACGAGGTTCGAATCCGTTACAAACGGATCGAGCGTCGGAACGCGGGAGCCGCCGAGCGTGGCCGTCAATTTGTCGTTTTGCGTGACGAGAAAATCGAACCTCATCGTCAGCTCATTCTCATTATCGGTTGCGGAGCTGACAGGTGTGACGATCCCGCTGGCCGAGACAGGCATCAGCCCGGTGGTGACGTACTTTACAGCGATCGGATTGAGCGCCTGCGGATTCAAGAAGCCAGCGGGCTTGCTCGAGTCCTGGAGAAACGGATTGGCCGCCAGGAACGACACCACTCCCGGGTCGGACGAGAAATCGCACCCTTGCGCGGGCGTGGCAATGCATGCAACCTCGGAATTCGTGAGCACAGGCACTTGCGAAGAAGCCGGCGTGGTCTGGTCTGACTGTTTTTGTCCCTGGTATCCGACGAAAAAGAAAAAGCGGTCTTTGCCGTTGACCAGATGAGGAATCGTGATCGGACCGCCGAAGCTGCCGCCGTATTGATTGCGGATCAGCGGATCGCGCGGACTGCCATTCAGCTCGCGGAAGTAGGAGTTGGCGTCCAGGTCGCGGTTGCGGAGGAAGTCGAAGCCGCTGCCGTGCCACTGATTGGTGCCGGACTTGGTGACGACGCTGACAATTCCACCGCCATTGCGGCCGTATTCCGCGGTGTAGTCGCTCTCCAGAATGCGAAACTCGGCGATCGTTTCGGGGTTGGGATCGAAGACGACTGCGTTGGAGAGCAGGTTGTTGTTGAGGCTGCCGTCGAGCAGAAAAGTCACCGAATCGGTGCGCCCTCCGGCAATGCTGTAGTTCCCCGACGATCGCGTGCTGCCGGCGGCGGTGTTGTCCGGGTTTGTTTCGGTGACGCCCGGTTGGAGCAGAGCGAGATTCAGGGCGTTGCGCCCATTCAAAGGAGCTTGCTGAATCGCCGCGCCCGTAATGGTGCCGCCCACAGTGGGATTCTCGGTTTCGACGATCGGCGCCTGAGCCTCCACGGTCACCGTCTCGCTGGTGGCTCCGAGGGTCAGTGTGATGTCGACTCGCAGGGACTGATTGATCTGTAGTTCCTGGTCGCTCAAGGCGACCTTGTTGAAACCAGCGTGCTCGGCTTCCACGCGATACGCGCCGATAGGAAGATTCAGCACCTCGAAGGTGCCGTCGCCCCGCGTCGTGGTGGTGTTGCTGATTCGCGTGGCGACATTCGTGACGGTCACTTTCGCGTCCGGCACGATCGCGCCTTGCTGGTCGTACACCGTGCCGATGATCCGGCCGGTCGCGGCCTGGCCGTGGGCCGGCTGGATTGCGAGGAAGCACAATCCGAAAACACATACACATCCGAAAAATAGGACGGTTCTTTTCATCGACCCACCCCCAAAGACGCAGTGAAATCTCGCGACAACTTCGCCCAGTATTTGGACTTGGACGAACCGCTCCGAATTACGGGAGCCAAGTTTGCGAAATTTTCGACGAGTCAAAGAGCAGGTAAACGGCCAACAGGCAGAGAGCCAATTTGGCAGTCTTTCGATAGTTACTTCTTCTGAAGAACCGCGGCGAAGAATCCGTCGGTGTGATGAATTGCGGGCGACGTGCGGAAATATCCGTCGTATGCGAAAAGTGCGGTCGCGTTCGCCTTCGGCGACAGATGCGGCTGAAGAAGCGCCGCGAGTTCGATCGCCGGCGCGCGGCGAATCGCTGCCGCGCTCTGCATCGTTTCGGCGACGACCGCTTCGTTTTCTTCCGGCTCGATCGAGCAGGTCGAATAGACGAGCGTGCCACCCGGCGCGAGATGCGCGACGGCGGATCGCAGCAGCGCACACTGAAGCTGATGGAACTCAGAGAGTTGTTCCGCGCGAAGCCGCCAGCGAATCTCCGGATGACGCGCGAGCGTTCCCGTGCCGGAGCAAGGCGCATCGACAAGTATCCGGTCAAATGAATCGCGGAACGGGAGCGGCCGGGTCGCGTCGAGCACGACGAGATGCGCGTTCGCCAGGCCGAGCCGCTTGAACTGCGCCTGCATCGCGCGGACGCGATGAAAATGCCGGTCCGCCGCGATCGTGATTCCTTCGCGCCCCGCGGCGCGAAGGAGCGTCGGCGTCTTTCCCCCCGGTGCGGCGCAGAGATCGAGGACGCGGTCTCCTTCGCGAACGCCGAGCAGCAGCGGCACCATTTGAGATGCTTCGTCCTGAATCGCAATTCTTCCGCTGCGAAACGCCTGGGTGCGCGCCACGCTTCCGCCGCTCACCGAAAACGCGGCTTTGAGGAGCAGGCCGGATTCGATTTTCAATCCTTGTTTTTCAAGTTCCGCCTCGATTTCATCGCGGCGACCCGCGTCATTCACCGCGCAGCTTAGCCGGGGCGTTCGATTGTCGGCTTCGAGCAGCGTGGTTGTTTGCGCTTCGCCGAAGCGCGCAAGCCATCGCTCGACGATCCACGTGGGATGGGAGTGCAAAGTCGCGAGGCGCTCGGCCGGCGCGATCCCGGCCGGCAGGAACTTCTCGGCGGGCGAACCTGCTTCATCGGCTACGCGGCGCAAGACGGCGTTGACGAGCGCGGCAGCCGACGCTTTTCGCGCACTCTTCACAAGCTCGACCGATTCGTTCACGGCCGCGCGCGGCGGAATCCTTTTCAGAAATCGAAGCTGGTAGGCTCCCATCCGCAACGCGAGCGCCACGGGAAGATCGAGCCGCTCAACGGGTTTCTTCAGGTGCCGCTCAAGGAGAGAATCCAGAAGGCGCCGCCAGCGGAGCACGCCCATCGTGAGTTCGGTCGCCAGCGCGGCGTCCGCCGCTTTCACGCTCTCGCCGAGTTCGGCGTGCAGCAGGTCGCTCGCGTACGCGCTCTCGGCTTCGACGCGCCGCAAAACCTCAAACGAGATTCTTCTTGAGATGGAGACCGTCATGGCGCGGCGCTAGGCGCCGAAACGCTCGCCCGGCACGATTCGCGCGCCGTTCATAAACGCACGGTCCGTGACGCGGTTTCGGCCTTCGAGTTGGACCTGCTCAACTCGCAGGACGGTGCCGGCGCCGCAGATCACCAGCAGGCCGTCTTCCTGCGTCGGCAGCAGGATGCCGGGCGCGCCGCCCGCCGAGATTGGCTTGAGCGGCTTGCCCCAGATTTGACAGTTTTTCCCTCGAAAGGTCGTAAACGCGCCGGGCCAAGGATCGAATCCGCGCATGCGGTTGTATGTTTTGTACGCGCTGATCGACCAGTCGATTCGCCCGTCTTCTTTCTTGAGAGGCGGCGCGAGTGTGGCCTGAGAATTGTGCTGTGGCGCGGGAGCGATTTCTCCGCGATCGAGCTTGCGCAGCGTTTCGACGATTAAGGGCGCGCCCGCGTCCGCGAGGCGAGCTGCGAGCTGCGGTGCGGTCTCGTCCGGCTCAATCGCGGTTTCGTATTTCAGCAGCGTTGGCCCTGTGTCAAGTCCCGCGTCGATGCGCATCGCGGTAAGCCCGGTGCGCGTTTCTCCATTGGCGATGGCCCAGTTGATCGGAGCCGCGCCGCGATACTTCGGCAGCAGCGAGGCGTGGACGTTGATCCATCCGAGCCGCGGAATTTCAATCAGCCGCCCCGGAATGATTTGCCCGTAGGCGATGATGACGACGGCGTCCGGCGCGACACGCTTGAAATACTCGAGCGCTTCGTCGGATTTAACTTTCTCCGGTTGATAGATGGAAATTCCGGCCGCGATCGCTGCGGTCTTCACTGCTGATGCCGCTACTTCCTGTCCGCGCCCGCGGGGGCGGTCCGGCTGGGTCACGACGCCTTCGATTTTGAAATCGGGCTGCGCGTTTAGGAGACGAAGCGAAGGCACGGCAAATGCAGGCGTGCCGCAAAATACGATTCGCAGCGGCACGATCGGCCTACCACTCGCCGGCTTTTTTCAGCTTGCGGATTTTCCGCTTGATCATGTCGCGCTTGAGCATGCTGAGGTGCGTGATGAAGAGAATTCCATTGAGGTGATCGATCTCGTGGCAGAACGCACGCGCCAGCAACTTTTCGCCGCGCATTTCGAATTCCTTGCCCGTGGCATCCTGCGCGCGCACGGTGACGAACTGCGGCCGCGCCACGTGGCCGCGGAATCCGGGGAGCGAAAGGCAGCCTTCCTCTTCGCGCTGCTCTCCCTCGGTGTGAATGATTTCGGGGTTCGCGCAGACGATTTTCGCCTCCGGAGTCTTCCCGTTGCTTACGTCGATCACCGCGACCCGCAGGCTGATGCCAATCTGCGGCGCGGCTAGCCCCACTCCGTTCGCGGCGTACATCGACTCGAACATGTCGGCGACCAGTGTCTGAAATTCGGCGTCGAATTTCTCCACGGGCTTGCCGGGAGTCTCGAGCACCGGGTCGCCGTACTTTACGATCGGATGAATCATTGCGCCTTCATTCTGCAAATTCTAGAAATTGTCCAGCTGATGCTGGTATCCGTCGAAATTCCTGCGCGTTTCGCCCAGCGAGTCGCCGCCGAATTTCTCGAGCAGCGCCTCGGCCAGCGTGAACGCCACCATTGCCTCGCCCGCGACGCCTCCCGCGGGTACCACGCACACATCCGAGCGCTCGTAGGCGGCCTTGACCGCTTCCTTCGTGTTCAGGTCGGCGGTGAGCAGCGCGCGGCGAAGCGTCGAGATTGGTTTCAAGTATCCGCGCACCACGATGTCCTGCCCGTTCGTAATGCCGCCTTCGAGGCCGCCGGCGCGATTAGACGACCGGTCGAAGCGCTTGCGATTCGCGTCGTAGCGGATCTCGTCCTGCACTTCCGAGCCGTAGCTCCCCGCATTCGCCACGCCCGAGCCGATCTCGACGGCCTTCACTGCCTGGATCGACATCACGGCGCGCGCGAGCTTCGCGTCGAGTTTCTCGTCCCACTGCGCGTGGCTTCCGAGGCCGGTGGGGATTCCGCGCGCGACCACCTCGAAAATTCCGCCGACGGAATCGCCGGCGCGCAGCACGTGGTCCACCTCGGCGATCATTCGGCCCTCCACGTCGCGATCCACGCAGCGCAGCGGCGATTCGAGATTTTCGCAGATGGCGGAGATTTCTTCCCAGGTGGCTTCGCGCTCGAGCCGCGCATGGCCCACGGCGACCGTATGGCTCAGGACCGCAGCGCCGAACTCGCGCAGCAGCAGCTTGGCCAGCGCGCCCGCCGCCACGCGCGCGGCCGTCTCCCGCGCCGAAGCCCGCTCGAGCACGTACCGCGCATCGTGAAAATTGAACTTCTGCGAGCCCGCGAGATCGGCGTGCCCGGGCCGCGGCGCGGTCAGCCGGCGCTGTGCTTCTTCGGCTCCTTCGGAGTCTTCGACCGGCAGCGCGCGCTCCCAGTTCTTCCAGTCGCGATTTTCAAGGCGCAGCGCGATGGGAGCGCCGATCGTCTTTCCGTGGCGAACCCCCGCGAGGATGTCGGCTTGGTCCTTCTCGATTCGCTGACGCCCGCCTCGGCCGTAGCCCAACTGCCGGCGGTGGAGTTCGCGCCCGATGAAGTCCAGATCCACCGGCACGCCCGCGGGCAGGCCCGAAATCCAGGCGATGAGGGCCTGGCCGTGAGATTCTCCGGCAGTGACGAATCGCAGCATGTTCGGTAGCGTCTTTCCTTCGGGAGTAGAGGGAAGATTCTACCGGACGCGCAAGTGCGCGTAAAGGCCGCGCGGCAGGCTGCCCTCACATTCTGCACGGTTTGCCGCGCGCCGTTGTTTGCTTGACGCGCTGCGCAGCGGACGTTACGCTCTCGAAGACGCGGCCGAACCCCCCACAGCCGCTTCGCACACGATGCCCGAACCCACTGAGATTTCATCGGTTTCCTCCGTCATCGGGGACGCGCTCAGGCGGCAAGTCTTTGCCGTCCAGGACTATTCGCTGATGTCGCTTCAGGGGCTCGTCAACGTTTTCACGCCGCCTCAGTACTGGGGAGACACGATCGACCAGATGAACCTGATCGGAGTCAACTCGCTTCCCATCGTTGCGATTGCGTCGCTTTTCATTGGAGGCGTCCTCGTCCTGCAAACGTCCGCGCAATTCCTGCGTTTCGGGGAGACTGCGCTGACGGGCGACGCCGTTTCACTGGCGCTCGTCCGCGAACTCGGCCCGGCGATCACCGCGCTGCTGGTTGCGGGGCGCAACGCGAGCGGAATCGCCTCGGAACTCGGGTCGATGGTGGTGACCGAGCAGGTGGACGCGATGCGCGCGCTGGGCACCGATCCGCTCCGCAAACTGGTCACGCCGCGGATCATCGCCATGGTGACGATGCTTCCCTTGCTCACGGCGGTTGCGGATTTCGTGGGACTGGTCGGCGGATTCATCGTCGCGTTCTTCACGTTGCGGCTGGGCGCCGTGCAGTTCTGGACGCGTGCGATTGACGCGCTCGAATTCGGCGACCTCGTTCAAGGCCTCACGAAGCCGCTCATTTTCGCGTTCATCATCGCGACGATCGGTTGCTATCAGGGACTGCGAGTGAAGGGCGGCACGCAGGGCGTCGGCCGCGCGACTACTTCGGCGGTGGTTGTATCCTCCGTGCTCGTGCTGGTGGCGGACTTCTTCCTTGCGAAGATGCTGCTCTACATGTTCCGCAAGTAGCGGGCCGCGCGGCGCGGGCAAGACAAGCTCCGGCTGCGAATCCTGCGCGTTTCCATCTATAATCGCGCCATGGTGAGTCCGATCCACTCGGCACCCGCCGAGCACATGGCCGCAATCGTCCCGGGCGAACCCCTCATCTCGTTCAAAGGCGTCAGCATCGGTTTCGACGAGGGCGATGTCCTGCGCGGGATCTCATTCGAAGTATGGCCGGGCGAGACGAAGGTGCTCCTCGGCGAGAGCGGCTCCGGGAAATCGGTCCTGATGAAAATGGCGGCCGGACTGATGCGCCCCGACGCGGGACGCATCTGGGTGATGGGCCAGGACCTCTCGGAGCTGCCCGAGCGGGAACTGCTCGACTTCCGGCGGCACATCGGCTTCGTGTTTCAGGAAGGCGCGCTCTTCGACTCGCTGACCGTGGAAGAGAACGTTGCGTTTCGCCTGGTCGAGGAGAATCTGGACGACGCGGAGATCGCGTCGCGCGTGCGCGAGGTCTTGCGGTTCGTGGAGATGGAGGCGGCCATCGAGAAGTTTCCGGCGGAGCTTTCGGGCGGCATGCGGAGGCGCGTCTCGATCGCGCGCGCGCTGGCCAGCCGCCCGGCGCTGATCTTTTACGATTCGCCCACCGCGGGGCTGGACCCGGTGACGTCGCAGACGATCATCAACCTGATCCTCCGCCGCCGCGATTTGCAGGGCGTCACTGCTCTGCTTGCCACGCATCGCGTGCAGGACGCGTTCGGCCTCGCGAATTTCCGTCTGGATGAGGCCAGCAACCGCGTGGTTCCCATCGGCGCCGAAGAGCGGGCGAGCGTGCCGCCCACGAACGTTCTGGTTCTGCGCGAAGGGCAGGTCTATTTTGAGGGAACGACCGAAGACGTGCTGCATTCGTCCGATACGTATCTGAAAGAGTTTCTTGTTTCCGCGGAGTAGCGGGATTCGCCGAGGAGGAGAGTAATGGCGCAACGAAAGCAATTGACGTGGGCGGAACTCCGGGTGGGGCTGTTCGTGCTCGCCGGGCTGGCGTTGATCGCGGTCGCGATCTTCTACGTGACCGGCGCCGGATTTCTGGGCCCGAAATACCGGCTGTACACCTACCTGCCCGAAGTCGAAGGACTGGCGTCGGGAGCGCCTGTGCAGCTGGACGGCGTGGAGATCGGCAACGTCCAGCGGATCGAGCTCACGCCGCATGCCGCCGACCGGATGCACAACATCACGCTCGTCCTGCGGATCGACAAGAATTTTCAGGATCAGATTCGGACCGATTCCGACGCGCGGCTCGTGACGCAGGGCTTGCTAGGCGACCGGTACGTGACAATCAAGCGCGGATTGACCGGAGCGGTGATCCCACCCAACGGCACGATCCCGGGCTCGGAAGAGGCGGCGATCAAGCAGGTGGTCGAGCGTGGAGCCGACCTGATGCAAAACCTGGGAGTTCTCACCGACGACATTCGCGACGTCATCACCCAGGTGCAAAAGGGCAAAGGGACGATCGGAAAGCTTATGAATGACGCCACGCTGTACAACCATCTTAACGACGCCGCCACGAAACTGGATGCGATGACGTCGTCCATCCAGGATGGGCAGGGGACGGTCGGAAAGCTGGTGACATCGGACGAGCTTTACAAGAAGGTAGATTCCGCAGCCGGGAGTGCGGACAGCGTCCTGGCCGCGGTGCGTGACCAGAAAGGCACGATGGGAAAGCTGGTTTACGACCCGAGCGTATATGAGAACGTGAAAGGAGTCGCCGAAAAGGGCAATGCATTGCTGGGCGACGTGCGCGCAGGGAAAGGCACACTCGGCAAACTCGCCACGGATGACACCCTCTACACGAACATGCGCGACATGTCGGCGAGTGTCCGCGACGCCACCGCGAAGCTGGATTCCAACCAGGGCACGATGGGGAAATTCTTCACCGACCCCGCCTTCTACGACAACATGACCGGTCTTTCGGGCGATCTCCGGCTTCTTATCAGCGATTTCCGCCAGAACCCGAAGAGGTTCCTGCACATCAAGATTGGATTGTTCTAGGAGTCAGCCACAGAGCCACAGAGGCACGGAGACAAGATGTGAAATTGGGTTTGAGAGGTCGGCAGCGCCAGGGCTGCTGGCCACGTCCCTTTGCATTTTCCTTTGTAGTTCTCAAGCGGGTTTAGGCTTTCTCTGTGACTCAGTGTCTCTGCGGCTAATCGTTCTCGGTGCGGGAGAACTCGATGGCGAGTTCGCGGATGCGGCGGAGGTCGAGCTTGCCGGTGCCGAGGTGCGGCAGCTCCTCGACGAAGAAGAACTGGTTCGGGCGCGGCGTCCAAAGGTTCGGCAAGCCCGCCTGTGGCAATTTCTCGATTACCAACTTCAACTCTTCGGTTGCCAGCAGGTGCAGCACGACGAGCCGTTCGCCCTTCTTTGCGTCGGGAACTCCCGTAACGACGAATTTCTGCTCGGTCGCTCCCGCGATCTCGTGCAACTGCTCTTCGACCTTGATGTGCGGCACCATCTCGCCGCCGATCTTGCTGAACCGGCTCAGCCGGTCGGTGATCGTGAGAAAACCGTCCTCGTCTTCCGCCGCGATATCGCCGGTGATGTACCACCCGTCCTCGAGCACCTCGGCGGTCTTCTCGGGTTTCAGCAGGTAGCCGCGCATCACGTTGGGTCCGCGGACGAGCAACAGGCCCGGCGTACCGGACGGAAGCGTCTCGCGCGTCTCGGGATCGACGATGCGCACGCTGATGCCCGGCAGCGGATGCCCGATCGAGCCGCGCTTTCCGCCGACCTGGCGAAAACCTGGCGCGCGAAAGTCTCGCGTGTTCACGGCCACGGCCGGCGCGCATTCTGTGGCGCCATAACCTTCGAGCGGGCGAATGCCGAAGCGGTCTTCGAACGCGAGAGCGAGGCGCTCCGGCAACTTTTCCGCGCCGACCATGACGAATTTCAGGCTGCCGAAATCCTCGGGCGAGCAGCGCCGCAGGTACGCCTGCAAGAACGTCGGTGTCGCCATCAGAAACGTCAGCTGGTAATCGCGCACCAGCTCGCTGACGGCGGCGAGATCGAGCGGGCTCGGGTGGTACACCGCGCTGACGCCGAGCACCGCGGGCAGCCACAGCGTCACCGTGAATCCGAAGGAATGAAAGAAGGGCAGCACGCCGAGCAGACCGTCCGTCTTGTCGAACATGAACGTCTGGCCCATCTGGTCGATGTTGGAAGCTATGTTGTAGTGCGTGAGCATCACGCCCTTCGGCTCGCCCGTGCTGCCGCTCGAAAAGATGATTGTGGCGAGATCGTCGAGCGTTTTCGTCGTTCCGCCGCTCAGCGTGCGCTCCAGCGCCCAGCCCGGCAGAAACCACAGCGCGAGCGCCATGATCCTTTCGCCCAGGCGCGGCCCGGCCGCGGCTTCTTCCAGGAGAATCGTTTTCCCGGGAACCTTCAGCGGAATTCGATCGAGCAGCAGCTTCGTGGTGATCACCGTCTCGAGCTTGCACTGCTCCGCGCACGAGGCCAGCGACTCGTCCGATGACGTGTAGTTGAGATTCACCGGCACTTTTCCCGAGAGCGTCGCGGCAAGATTCACGAGCACGCCCGGCACCGAGGGCGGCAGCAGAATGCCGACCATTTCCTGCCCCTCCCACGTGGCCCGCAGACGCCGCGCGAGAAAGATGGCGCTCAGCAGCGCGCTGCCCCATTTCATTCGCGGTCGCCGCTTGTCGCCCATGGCGAAGCGGAAGGGATGCCGGTGCGCCGTGCGAATGAACGACCGGTGGAGCGTGCGCAAACGGCTCTTGCGATGCCGGTACGCCTCGGTTTGCAATTCGCGCACCGCCCGGCGGACGTCGTGCGCCGAAGACGTTGGCGGCATGGGCTTGCCGAAGCTGACCGTGACGGGATACGGAATCGAGCGAGGAAGTTTCCATACGAATCGCCCGCGCTCAAAGCTGAAGATGCTGCCCCACACGCCATCGAGGTTCACCGGAACGATGGGTGCGTCCACTCCCTTCATGATCCGTTCGAAGCCGCGCCGGAACGGCAGCATCTGCCCGATGCGCGTGATCTGGCCTTCGGCGAAGATGCAGACCACCTCGCCTGAGCGGATCGCGTCGCTCGCCGCGCGCAGCGAGTGCAGCATTTCGCGCGGGCGCTGCTCGGACGAGATCGGAATCGCGCGAATGATTTTCGCGAACGGCTTCACGTAGGGGAGATCGTAGATGCCTTTGTAGAGCAGGAAGCGGATCGGCCGGTCGGTGGAAGCGATCAGCAGAAGCCCGTCGACGAACGACATGTGATTCGCCACGAAAAGCGCGCCGCCTGTTTCCGGGATGTTCTCGCGCCCTTCGACGCGAATTCGGTAGATCGAATGCGTCGCCGCCCAGAGCACGAACCGCACCAGCGAATCCGGCAGCAGGTAGATCGAGTACGCCGTGGTGATCACCGTCAGAACGGCGCCATCGAGAAACATCGCTCCCGGCGTTTGGTGGAACGCGTCTGAGGAAACGTAGTACGCGCCCGACGCGGCGAAGATTCCGATGAACGAAAGCAGATTCGCCGCAGCGATGACGCCGCCCTTTTGCTCTGGTCTCGGGCGATGTTGGATCAGCGCCCCGAGTGGCACGGCAAACAGTCCGCCGAAGAATCCAAGCAGAGCGAGGTGCGTGCCCACCATCCAAAGAGAACGGCCCGGACTGTAGAGCAGCGCGCTAAAGACCGTCATGCCCACCGCGCCGAGCGGTATCAGCCCGTATTCGATTTTTCCGCCGGAAAGATATCCGGCCGCGATGCTGCCCAGCCCAATTCCGATCGCCAGGGCCGCTTGCAGGTAGGTGGTGTGCCGGTCGTCGATGTGGAGGACGTCGTGTCCGTAGATGATGCTCACGAGTTGCAGCAGCGCGGCGAGGAAGAAGAGATAGGTGTTACCAAAGACCGCCCAGCCGAGCACGCGGTCCTTGCGAATGATCTTCATCTGCTCGAAGAAATCGCCGAGCGGATTCTTGCGGTAGCGCTTCGCTGGAGCGGCCGGTGGGACGCGCGAAATCCCGAAACTCGCGCCGAGCCCCACGAACGTGCAGGCCAGCAGCAGAAAACCGGCGATGACTTCGCGGCCCTCATACTGCTGGGCCAGAAACCCGGCTGCCATCACACCCACGATGCTTGCGAGAAACGTCCCGAACTCGATGATCCCGTTGCCCCAGGAAAGCCTGGTTTCCGGCAGCAGCTCCGGCAGCAGTCCGTACTTCGACGGGCCGAAGATCGCGCCCTCCGCGCTGATCAGAAAAACTCCCGCGCACTCCATCGGCAGGTTGCGCAGCGCCAGCGCGACGATGAAGAACGCCATCACCGCGATTTCGAGCAGCTTCGTGCCGATGGTCACGCTCCGCTTGCTGTAGCGGTCGGCGAAGTAGCCGCCGGTCATCGAAAACAGAATGAAGGGAATCGCGAAGAGCGCGCCCACGACCGGGACGAGCGTGTCGCGCCTCGCCTGCGGCAGATTCATGCCGATGACGATGTAGGTGACGAGAAATTTCAGACCGTTGTCGTTGAAGCCCGTCTGGAACTGCGTGACGATCAGGCTCCAGAAGCCGCGGCGCCAGCTTCTTGAGGCCATCGTTGCGTTCGCCGTACCGTGAGCCATCTGATTCTCGATCAAATTCCTCTACTGCCTCCTGTTGTGCCGGTTCTCGCCCTGGGGCAGCGAAGAGCGGCTAGAATATACCTCGATTTTCCACTTTCCATCATCTCGCGCCCTGCTCCGCCCTGAAGACGGGTAGATTATTATTGACTGTATATTTACTTTACTGTTTAATTTAGAACCCCGAAGTCCATGAGACTTCGGAGATGAATGGAGACGATCGCTATGCCCAAACACTTCTACGGGTGGGTTGCCGATTTGCCAGATCATCGAGATCTGGTGTACGCGGCTCCCGCTGTCTACACTGCCGCGCTTCCGTCAAAGAAGGATCTGCGGCCAGGGTGCCCGCCAGTTTATGATCAGGGTCAATTGGGAAGTTGCACGGCCAACGCCATCGCCGGGGCCCTCCAATTTGACCAGATTCTCCAGGGAAAACAGAAAGGCAAGTCATGGACCGCCTCCCGGTTGTTTATTTACTACAACGAGCGCGTGATGGAGGGTACGGTGAATTCGGACAGCGGCGCTCAGATTCGCGATGGCATCAAAAGCGTCGCGTCGATCGGCGCCTGCCCCGAGAACCCGGACTGGCCCTACATCATCACGATGTTTGCCGCGAAGCCCACGCCAAAGGCCTTTCAAGACGCCCCGCTCGGGCGGGCCATCCAGTACATGAGGGTTGCTCAGGTTCTGAACCAGATGAAGGGGTGCCTCGCCAGCGGTTTCCCATTTGTCTTCGGTTTCACGGTGTATGAAAGCTTCGAGAGCCCGCAGGTCGCGAAAACAGGAATCGTGCCGATGCCCGCAACAAACGAGAAGGTGCTCGGTGGCCACGCCGTCATGGCCGTGGGCTACGACGACGGGTCGCAGCGCTTTATCGTTCGCAACTCGTGGGGAACGTCCTGGGGCATCAAAGGCTACTTCATGATGCCGTACGCTTACTTGACCGACTCCAATCTTTCGGACGATCTCTGGACAATCCGGACGGTGGCGGCCTCGGCGGCAAAGAAGAGCCGGCCATAGTCTCGGCCGGCTTTTGGTCTACCTTGTTGCTGATACGCGAACGCGGAGCCTGAAGGAATCGCGAGCAGCTGCTGCGTCTTCCCATGGTCGGCTGTACGACATCTCGATTCTGCACGCACCCGGTGCGACGGCTTCGAACTGCCATCGGTGTGTCCCCGTGCCGCCGACCCCTTCTTGCGCAGGCACAAACTCGTCGGAGACGTGCCGGATCGAGTCTCCAGAAACGCCCAGGGTCCAGCGGTATCCGGACATCCGGCTTTCAGGCAAAGTTACCTCGAGGACCTGGTGCGATCGCACATCGATCAGCGTGCCGTTCGCGTCCTGGCCGATCCGGAGAATTTCTGTCATTTTTCACGCTTTCCGGTGAACTCTGGGCGTCGGTGCGCCGGGAATCACGCAATGACGCGGAGAGACGGTTTTGCAGAAGTAACAACGGCCGGAGAGGCAGGCACAGCCGAGGCTGGCAGCGGGGTTTCGCGCTTGTGGTATTTCGTCGCGATGTAGTCGTTGACGAGCGCCTGAAACGCCGAGGACAACTCCTCGTACGTGCCTTCGAGCGTGGTGAATTTCTGGCCGTCGATGTACACGGGACAGCGCGGCGCTTCGCCCGTGCCCGGCAGGCTGATCCCGATGTTGGAGGCCTTTGATTCGCCGGGGCCGTTGACGATGCATCCCATCACGGCCAGCTTCATCTCTTCGACGCCCTCGTAGTGGCGCTTCCATTCGGGCATTTTGTCGCGGATGTATCCCTGAATGCTTTCGGCGAGTTCTTGAAACGTCGAGCTGGTGGTGCGTCCGCAGCCGGGGCACGCCGTCACGCTCGGCGCAAACGAGCGCAGCCCGAGCGATTGCAGCAGCTCGCACGCCGCATAGACTTCCTCGCGGCGGTCGCCGCCCGGGCGCGGCGTGAGCGAAACGCGAATCGTGTCGCCGATGCCCTCGCCGAGCAGAATGCCCATCGACGCTGATGACCACACAAGTCCCTTCGCGCCCATTCCCGCTTCGGTCAATCCAAGATGCAGCGGCTGGTCGGTCTTTTTCGCGAGGTCGCGATAGATTTCGAGCAGATCGCGCGGGCGCGATACCTTGCAGGAAATGATGATCTGGTCCTTGCGCAGCCCGCATTCGAGCGCCAGCTCGGTGGATTCGAGCGCCGATAGCACCATGCACTCGTTGATGATTTCTTCGGACGTCTTGCCGAGATCCTTGTCCGTGTTCTCCTGCATCTTGCGCATCACGAGCTCTTGATTGAGCGAGCCGCCATTCACGCCGATGCGGACGGGCTTGCCGTTGTCGCGCGCCACTTTGCAGATCGTCGAAAATTGCTCGTCGCGGCGCTGGCCGTGGCCCACGTTGCCGGGATTGATGCGGTACTTGTCGAGATCGCGCGCGCAATCGGGGTATTTCGTCAGCAAGACGTGCCCGTTGTAGTGAAAGTCGCCGATCACGGGGACGTCGCAGCCCGCGTCGAGCAGGCGCTTCTTGATTTCCGGCACGGCTGCGGCGGCTTCCGGCACGTTGACCGTGACGCGGACCAGCTCCGAGCCCGCCTGCGCGAGCTCGAGGCACTGTTTCGCAGTGGAGGCAACGTCCGCGGTATCCGTGTTGGTCATCGACTGCACCACCACGGGCGCGCCGCCGCCCACCTGCACCTTGCCCACTTTCACGCCAACCGTCTTGTGTCGCTCGTGCGCCATTTCAACCCCATTGTAGCGAATCCGCGCGTGCGGGCGCTAGTCGCGAGCGGTGCCCCGCGTTATCCGAAACGCTCAGCAGACGTTTCCCTTGAGAGGCGAACTCGTATGCCAACGAACTGGGTCAGGAAGAACGATTCGGGGAAACTAGTATTCGGCGCGGTGAGCGACGTTTGCAGTTTTGCCGTTTCGAGCCGGCGGGACGATTGTCGCCATCTTGCGGATCATCGCCAGGACGAGCCTCTTGTCGTCGTCCGACAAGCTCGTGGAATATCTCTTGATTTCCGCGAGGAAGCGAATCTCTTCTTCGGAAAGCTCGCCGAGCATCTTGCGCGTCTCGCGGTCTTGCGGGGTGTCGGTGCCGGGGAAAAAGTCCGCCAGGCTGATTTCCATCGCTTCGGCGATTTTCGCCAGCGTTTCGAGCGACGGAACCGTGTGGCCGTTCTCGACGCGGGAAAGGTAGCAGCGCAGCAGTCCCGTGCGGCGCTCGATATCGCCTTGCGAGAGGCCGCGGTCGCTCCGGTAGGACCGGATGACCTCGCCGATATTTACCTTGGGCTTTTCCTTGGGCATCGTATCGTTTCCTACAACAGGCGTTATCTTACGAGTCACCCTCGCGGACGCGCAAGAGCAATTTCGCGCTGTGTTCCTGACAGGAACACCCGGCCGCGCCTAGTTCGTGGTACCGCCCACCGGGGCGGTGACGTCCTGCTCCAGCTTGAATTCGAGCAAGGTCTCGCTCGGCACACGCACCTTGTCGCCCTTTGTCATCACCTGCACGGCCATGCCGGCCCCGGCGCCAACCGCCCCGCCGATCACGGCGCCTTTGCCGCCGCCCGCCACTGCGCCGATGATGGTGCCCAGGACGGCGCCGCCGCCGATGCGCTCCGCGCTCTGCGTACCGCGGCCCTTGCCCGCGACGTCGTAAGTCGTTGAATCCACCGGCACGATGTTTCCGTTGATCCGCACTCCGGTCAATTCCAGCGTCAACTGCGCGCTTCCGGAGATCTTGCCTGCGTTTTTCGCTTGCGCGAGCTTGCCATAAACGTCCGCGCCCTTTGGCGCGACCACCCGATCGCCGACAACCAGAGGGCTCTCCAGACTCGCGTGGAACTTGTCGCCGATCTGGTTTTGCGACGAATCCACGCTATCGATCATGCGTACCAGCAACGACGTGCCCGCGGGAAGCGTGACGACCTGCGCCGGAGCAGCAGCTTGCGGAGCCATTGCATTGGCTGGGCTAGGCGCAGCCGAAGCGGCGGCTACGGAGGCCGACGCGGGTGCAGCGGGCGCCATGGGAGCGGCTGCCGGGGCGGGGCTCGATGCTTCACCCGAATCGCTGAAGCCGATGTTGAGGACGTCCCTGGTCGAGAAGATCTGCTCCTTGCCATCCACCTGAAACCGGATGTTCAACGGCGAGCCGCCCAGAAACTTCCCCTGCACGATTTGTCCGGTTTTCAGCTCGAGCGTGTCGCCCATCGCCGTTCCAACCGCCACGGCTCCGGCCATCGCGATCCCGGCGATGGCGAATGCCACGAGCCGCAGAATTCGTTCCCGCGCTGATGTTTTCATGGTTCCCCCAGTTCCTTTGAAGCAATCAAGATTGTAGAAGAGAATCTCCAGTGGTCCGCCGCGGCTGGGGTACGGGCCCTTCTCCCTCATGATACAGCAAACCGAGCGCTCGACCATCCGTCGCGGATACACGGTCTTCCGCCGCAGCCGCTACCGCGTGTTGCGTGTGTTGTCCGGAGATTTACAGGGCAGACTGCGGGACGGGATTTGAATGACGGGGCTCTTCCACTTGTTTGCCCGCGCGCTTGTTCGTGTAGAGGGCTTCGTCGGCGCGCTTCATCAACTCTTCGGCCGTCTCGCCGGGCTTGTAATCGGTCCAGCCGCGTGAGAACCGGCAGGGGATTCGCGTGCCGTCATACTCGAGTTCGAGTCCGTCAAGTCGGCTGAGCACGTGCTTCACTTCCTCCGCGCGGCACTCCGGGAGGAGCACCATGAACTCGTCCCCTCCGAGCCGCACGGCAAGGTCCGAGCCGCGGATGGCCTTCTGCAAGCGCTCGGAAAATCCTTTCAAAACCAAGTCGCCGGCCGGGTGTCCGAGCTTGTCGTTGATCTGCTTCAGCCCGTCGAGATCGATCAGCAGCACCGTCAGCGGCCGCTCGTGTCGGACTGCCCGGCTGATCTCCTCCGCCAGGCGCTGCTCTCCGGAACGGCGGTTGTAAAGGCCGGTCAACTGATCGAGCGCCGCGAGCTTATAGACCTCGTTCGTGAGGCTCTGTACTTTGGCGAGCGACTGGATCTGCTCCGACAGCTGATTCCGCATGCGGATAATCATCGTTTGTTGGTAGACGAGGTAGCAGCTGAATACCAGCACGATCCCGACGAGTGCTCGCACCGCCTGGTTCAAGTAAAAGGAGTAGGTCTCCTGCTCGATGCTCAAAATGGCGGGAAAGGAAAACGACGCCACGGCAATGGTCAGCAGGACCAACACCAGTACGGTCGAGGACCACAGCCACCATTGCCGCCGGTCCAGCCTCCGCATGTTCTCGCGGAACACCTCCGGACGGACGTTTGCAGCGCCTTGAGAGGGATTTGTTTCGCCCATTTAAGATTCCCGCAAGCCTCGCCTGAATAACCTTAGTACCCCGCTTTGTCGCTAAACTCTATAAGTATGTTCCGCAGAGGTTCCAATCTCGTTAGCTCCCCGTTCGGGTGGCGACGTTAGATTTTGAGCAAGGCCTCGTGCGAGCGCAGCCGCTTCACTCCTGCGGTCACCCTAAGTCCCCCGATACTATCTAATTACTCCTGCATCTTCATTCGTCTTGCTTTGCTGCCCTAGCGGTCGAGACCAAGGCTGTCTCGTTGTGAAACACCTCCTTAATCTACGGCACGGAATGAGGGGTCTGCTAATGGCCCGAGGAGACTGACTACAATGAGACGGGGAAAGCTGGGAGTTCTATTACTAGTCGTGATTACCGCCGTTGCGATTTCCGTGGCGGGCACTTACGCAAGCGGTGCGTCGCAAGGCGGTCATCCACATCCGGGCGTGACGACCGTGGCACAGGGCGGTCATCCACATCCGGGCGTGACGACCGTGGCACAAGGCGGTCATCCGCATCCGGGCGTGACGGCCGTGGCACAAGGCGGTCATCCGCATCCGGGCGTGACGGCCGTGGCACAGGGCGGCCATCCGCATCCGGGCGTGACGGCCGTGGCACAAGGCGGTCATCCGCATCCGGGCGTGACGATCGCTTCCTAAGGCTCTCCAACCGGGCCTGACTACGACGTCGACGACACCCCGCCTAGGGGCCCTCCCTAGGCGGTTAGTACTAGTGACAAGCGGGGGGAGAAGACTTAAATTTCTCCCCGTGCCCTTTCTAGGTTTTCTGCTAAGATTTACCGTTCTTTTAAGAGGTGATTGCCGTTGCTGACTTTAGCCATATGGTGGGCGTGCATTCTGGCGGAAGCCCTGGTACTGTTTCGCGCTTTTCCGGGCAGGCTCCTGCGACGCTACCCCTTTTTCTACACCTATGCCGCCAGTGTGCTGGTTAGCGACGTCTTTCTATTCGCGGTATACGTGCTCAACCCGGTATCCTACGCGGCATGGTGCTGGCGCGCTGAGTTTTTCAACATCCTGCTCGGATGCGGAATTATCCTGGAAATATTCAAGCATGTCCTGTCTCGATACCCCGGCGCCGAGCGGCTTGCAAGAATCACGGGCGTCGCGGTTTTCTCGGCGATCTTCTGCTTCGTGCTCTTGTATCCCATGGTAACGGGAGCATCGCGAGCCGGGGCCGCCTTCGCGGAGCTGGAGAAATACGTCGCGCTTGAACGGGATGTTCTGGTGGCTCAGGCCATTCTCTTCTTCGCCGTGTTGGCGGTCATTTCATATTACCGGACCGCTATGGGACGAAATGCCAAAGGCATGATCCTCGGCTACGGCGTCTGGCTTGGTGCGAGCGTCATGACGTTGGCTTTGCGGTACTACATTGGCCGGCGATTCACGCACGCATGGAACGTGATCCAGCCGCTCGCCTACTTCACGTCTCTTTTGATTTGGGCCGTGTCCTTGTGGTCGTATGAACCGAGTCCGGCGTTCGACGAGCCCGCGCTGCCCGAGATGGACCATGAGGCGGTAATGGCAACGACGCGAAGCGCGATGGAAGCGATGCGCTCACACCTCACCAAAGTGGTGCGCGCGTGATCCAGCTGATTCTAATTCTGGCTTTTGGAGTATTGTGTCTCTCCTCGCTCTATTTCCTGGCCCGGCGCTCGCCGCGCGCGGAGGGTGGTTCGGGGCCTTTGGTCGAGGCGAGGCAGGCTGTGCTGGCTCTGCGGTCCGGCTTGTTACCGCCGGACCTTGTGGCGCGAATCTTCGCGCGTGAGGACCTGGAATACGTCCAGTCCGAAGTCCCGGATAATGTGCGCGCGCTGTTTATCGACGAGCGGAAGAAGATCGCCCTCTCGTGGGTGAACCAAGTGCGCCGGCAGATTCTGTGCCTCAGGCGCTTTTACCTCGGTTCCGCGCGGTCCTACGCCCGACTGAGTTTCAAAACGGAAGTCGAGCTCGCTCTGGATTTTGCGGCGCTGCTTTTTGCGTGCCGCGCCGTCCTGTATATTCGGGGACCGTTTGCCGTACCGGGAATGGTCGAGACTACGGCCGCTGCAGCGACGAGAGTCTGCAATGTGTATGAGAAGTCGCTTGCTTTTCTGACTCCCGCGCAGCTGGGAACGCTGGCCGATCGCTCCGCGGGCCCGGCGCGGCCATAAGGATTCATCGTGAACCTCACGCCAAGACGAATGGACGTGCAACAAGCCGCTGAAGACCTGCGCCGGCGAACCCTGTCGGAAATTCCGCGTTCGCTCGATCGGCTGATCTATCTCGCGTCGATGCGAGACTACAACACCGGCCTTTACTACCACGATGGCCTCGCGTCCCGCTTCAGCCAGGAAGTGGCTTGCGAGGCGCTGGCCGATTGCCATCGCGAGGCGTTCCGCGATCTCGTGGGGCGCCCGCTGCGGGACCTGGTGAGCCAAATGGAAGGGTATATGGACTCGACGCATACGAGTCCAGGAGAGTTCCTGACGGCGTGGAAGAAGCTGGAGCCCTACCGGGTGGCTGTTCCTGTGGAAACCGATCCGCTCTCTGCGGAATTCCTGTTTTCGAGCTTCAAGATCGCTTTGGCAATCTTGGAGGCCCGTCTCCGTCCTGCTCCTGTGGCACAAGTCGCATAGCCACCCCGGTCACCTGCCCTACGATTTCAGCCTCCGAAGGATAGGCGAATTGCCGTATCGTGCAGCCCGACAGCGGGTGCGGCACCAGCGTAAGCTGCGAGCCGCGCACTTCACACCACGAGCACGCGTAGCCGTCGCGCAATTCGATGAAGTAAATCGGCCGGTCGAACTCTGTGCGCCATTCGGACGACTGCATGCGGCTGGGGTGGTTATCGATCTGCACGAACGATCCGGGGCGCAGCAGCGGATACATCGTGTAGTCGTCGATGCCGATGTAGCCATACTGGCAGTGGCGCACGTCGAGCTTTTGAATCAACGCGATGGGGATCTCGCCCCATACCTCGACCATGCGCGATATCAGGCTGGTGGTTTCCAGGCTGAAGCTTTTATCGAAGCGCACCGGAAAGGTGATGGATTTTTCAGGGTCGGGCGATTCAAAGGCTGTGAGATGCGTATTTTGGAGCGGGAGCGCCAGCTGGTAGCGGGACGTCGCCCCCAAATCGATTCCGAAAACGGCCAGGAGATCGTTGAATTTCGTCCGGTAAATGACGCTTAGGCTGTAGAGCTTGTAAATGCTGGGGATGGAGTTTTTGTTCTCGAGTTGGGTCAGCCAGGCGTTCGAGATGTAGAACTCTTCGTTCTGGCGGTCTTCAGCGATGGTGCGACTAAATTCCTCCACCTCGCGTGTTGTGACTCCGAGCCGGTTTCGAAGCTCCCGGAGCTGCTCCCCTGGACGCATGGTTGGCCTTGTTGGACTGTTTCAGATCGGGACTTCTCTTGATTGTCTGCAACAGAAGGCAGAGTAAAGCCTTCCGCTTCCTGAATCAACCGCTTTGACGGCTGCCTGTGCTCATCCGAGGCTCAATGGACCGCCGCTACAGGAGCTGTGCTTGACGTCCGCTCCCTCCACTGGCGACCGCTGGACTTTGTCGGCGGCGACGATGGCACGCGACAAACGCTGCTAGCGATTATACTGATTTTGGTTCGGCGAATGTGGATCCTAGTACTCGCCTGCTTGCAATTAGAAGCAAGCATAGAATGCCTTCCAAAAATGGGCATTGATAATCGGAAATTAACTTGTTTGGCCAAAATGCGCCAAACCGGGCGCGGGGAAGTTGAGAAACTCGGGTCGCGTGCGGCTGCCGAGAGTCGACGGAATGGACGGCCCGGTCGCTTAGCGGACGACTTGGATGTATTCGGGCGGCGTTTACTCTTGAATAAATCTTCGTCCTGAACTGACGTGCCGCGGGCTGTTCATCGGACGGCGGCGGTGAAGGGCGTTTCCGCTTTCGCATCACGTGAAATCGTGACGGTAGCGTGAGGCGAGTGGCTGTGCGACGCTTAACGTTTAGTGCAGGGGGGCGATCATGGTCGATTCGGCCGGCTCTCCATCCGATCCCGGTAAGTCGTTCCGTGAACGGCGCGCAGTTCCTCGCTTCAGCCTCATCGCCGCGGCGGAAATCATCGAACCCGTGAGCGGTGTGCGCATTTCGGGGCGCATCTCCGAAGTCAGCCGCAGGGGCTGCTACATCGACCTTCTCAACACTCTTCCCACGCAGACCGTGATACAGATTCGTATCACGCGGGATCAGGGCACATTCGAGACGCCCGGGAAGATTATTTACGCCCAGGAAGGCATGGGAATGGGCATCGGATTCCTGGATACGCCGCCCGATCAATTGAAGATTCTCGATTCGTGGATTGCCGAACTCACCGCCCAGTGATTTGGCGGTCCCCGGACTTGCACCGAGCCTTCGCGGTTTTAGTGGGTTCTGTTCCAGTCCGGCGGGGGCGTGTCAATCGGCCAGAATCCCGGAGACGGTTTCGCGAACTCGACGGCAACTTGCGACAAGCCGGCGTACGAGGTCCCGATGTACGCCACTTGCGCGTCGCACTCCTCTGAATTGCTTGGATTTTTCACGACCAGTTTCTGCCGCAGCGCCACCTTCGTTGCCAGCATTACGAGCGCGCCGTGGGCGCTCACGGTGATCGTGAACGTTTCCTCCTGAAAGGGCGTCTGGCTTGGAAACTTGCCGCAAATCACCACCGGCAGATCCAGCAGCACGCGTTCGCTTCGTCTTTGGCCAGTCTGTGTCACGGCGTCTCGGCCCTTCTTGCGGCCACTTTCCAGTATGTCCCAATCTTCGCCGCTCCTCTTCCTGAATCCGGCCGACGCCGCACGAAAGTAAACGCATCGCCCGAGGCCTAGCGGCGGATGGGCTCGCACCGCGGCCGGTTGCGAAGCGCCCGACTTGACGATAGACTAGATACCTGACAAGACAGCAGGCCATGCGCACATCGCACAAATCGCCGGTAACAAGGACCAGGTCGCCCGAGCCAGCGGGCGCCGCGGACGGCCGGCGTCGCCGGATCGTCGCATGGATGCGCGCCCACAGGGCACCGATCCGCGGCGGCGAGCTCGCCACGCGATTCCGCGTGAGCCGCCAGTGCCTGGTGCAGGACGTGGCGATCCTCCGTGCGGGCGGCGAGGAGATTGAAGCCACGCCGCGAGGCTACCGCCTGCCGGTGCCCCGGGATTCCGGCCATCGCGCGATTCTGGCTTGCAGGCACGCGCCCGAGCGCACCGAAGAGGAGCTCCACATTCTGGTGGATCACGGAGTGAAGGTGCTCGATGTGATCGTCGAGCATCCGCTGTATGGCGAGCTCCGCGGGTCGCTGATGATCGAGTCCCGGGCGGACGTGCAGGATTTCTTGAAGCACGTGCGGGCCTCCCACGCGTCGCTTTTGTCTTCCTTGACGGGAGGGGTGCATCTGCACACGGTGGAGGCTTCGCGTCCGGAACTGATTGCGCGGGCGAAGTCGAAGCTTCGATCGCGGGGATTTCTCCTGAAGTAACAATCGAGCGCAGAGACCAGAGATGAGCCCGACACGAGAACAGAGGTTAGAGGAAGCGCTCTTTCGGGGCGGGGACCTTACTTTCGCCAATGCGGCATATCTCCAGGCAGTTTGCGCCCTGACAGAAGTACTTCTGCAAGGCGATCTGGCGTCGGGCGACTTGACCGCAAAAGCCCTCGGACTGGAAGGCCGGCGCGCAGCGGCGAGCGTGATCGCCCGCCAGGGAGGCGTGGTCGCGGGCCTAGAGGAATATGCGTTGTTGTTGCGTGGCCACGGCCTCTCTGTCGCGCTTGAGAAGAATGATGGCGACATCGTGCGGCCGGAGGAAATTCTGCTGCGTGCGGAAGGCGATGAGGGCCAGCTCCTGGCTCTCGAACGCGTGGGATTGAATCTGCTCCAGCGGCTGAGCGGAATCGCGACTGCCGCGCGCTGCTTGCAAGAGCGCGCCCGCCGCTCCAATCCCACGACCCGGATCGTCGGGACGCGGAAGACTCCCTGGGGTTTGCTCGACAAGCGCGCGCTTCATCTCGGGGGCGCAGGCACGCATCGACTGGGTCTCGGCGACGCGATTTTGATCAAGAACAATCATCTGACGCGCCTGGCCACCCGCGAAGAAGACGCCGCGCCGCTCGCGATCGAACGGGCCTGGGCGTTCCGCGGAGAGTCGGAGTTCATCGAAGTCGAAGTTCGCGGCGAGGCCGCGGCGCGTGCGGCGGCGCAAACGTTTCGCCGCCTTCAGGATGCGGCGCCGGAGCAATATCCCTGCCTGCTCCTGCTCGACAACATGACGCCTGCGGAGATCGGCGCGATTGTCGAGATGCTGCGCCGGGAAAATCTGTGGGATGACGCGCTGGTTGAAGCCAGCGGCGGAATTTCGGAATCGAACGTCGAGGCGTATGCAACAAGCGGCGTGGACGCAATTTCGGTTGGAGCGCTCACGCATTCGCCGCGCGCTCTCGATTTGTGCCAGAGGATTGCTTAGCCCTAATAAACAGGCGAAAGGGGAATCATCATGTCCAGTGCAGTCGCACAACTCGGATTTGAAGCGCGTTACACGCTTCCCGTGATCGAAACCGTGGCGGACACCGCGGAAGAGATCCGCCGGAAGCAGGAGCGCGTCCGCGCGCTTTGCACCCAGCGAAATGCCATCCTGCTTGCGCATCACTATCAGCGCCCGGAGGTGCAGGAAGTGGCGGACGCCGTGGCCGATTCCCTGAAGCTGTCGCAGGCCGCCGCGAAGACGAACGCCGACGTGATCGTTTTCTGCGGCGTGCACTTCATGGCGGAGACCGCCGCGATCCTCCTGCCCGATAAGAAGGTGTTGCTGCCGGACCTGCGCGCTGGATGTTCACTGGCGGCTGCGATCACGCCCGAAGAGCTTCTGAAGTGGAAGGCGAAACTGCCCGACGCAGTCGTGGTCGCGTATATCAACACGTCGGCTGCGGTGAAAGCGCTGAGCGACTATTGCTGCACCTCGGCGAACGCCGCGAAGGTGGTTCGCGCCATTCCCGCCGACCGCTCCATCTTGTTCCTCCCGGACAAGTTCCTTGCGGAAGTCGTCGCGCGGCAAACCGGCCGGAGCAACATCATCGCGTATCCCGGCTACTGCCACGTTCACAAGACGATCCGTCCCGAACAGGTTGCAGTGATTCTCGCGGAGCATCCGGATATCGAGCTGCTCCTGCATCCCGAATGCGGTTGCGTGAGTTCCTGCATGGCGAAGGCAATGGACGGCACGCTGCCGCAGGACCGCACGTTTTTCCTCTCGACCGAAGGGATGTTGCGGCACATTGGCGAATCCTCGGCCTCGGAATTTGCGGTGGGCACCGAGCTCGGGATCATGCACCAGCTGCACAAGAAATTCCCGGACAAGACTTTCTATCCGGTGAATCCCAACGCCACATGCGCGTTCATGAAGACGATCACGCTCGACAGGATCATTCGCTCGCTCGAGACGATGACGCCTCAGATCACCGTGCCCGCAGAGATCGCGCGCAAGGCGAAGCTCGCCATCGACCGCATGCTCGAGCTCGCGTGAGAATTCTTCGAATATGCTGAAGATCGGACTCCTCGGCGTCGGCGCCATCGGCCGCACCATCGCCACGGCCATCGATCAGAAACAACTGGACGCGCAATTGGTCGCGCTCGCGGATCAGGACCGCGCGGCGGCCGAGGAGCTCTCTTCCCAGCTCTCAAGCCGCCCGCCCTTGGTTTCCATCGAAGAGATGATCGACCGTTGCGAACTTGCCGTCGAGGCGGCGAGCCAGGCGGCTCTCGCGGAATTTGTCCCGAAAGCGCTCGCGCGCGGGCGCGACGTGCTGATCATGAGCGTAGGAGGCCTGCTCGGCCGCGAAGAATGGTTTCGCGAGGCCGAGAAGAAAGGCTGCCGGATCTACGTTCCTTCGGGAGCGATTGCCGGGCTGGACGGAATCAAGTCCGCCTCCATCGGGCGCATCGAATCGGCGGAATTGACGAGCCGCAAGCCGGTGTCCGCGCTGCGCGGATCGAAATACGTCGTCGATCGCGGCATCCAGCTTGACAACCTGAAAGCCGACACCGTGATCTTCGAGGGACTTGCTGAAGAGGCCGCGCGCGCGTTTCCCGCCACGTCCAACGTGGCGGCTTCGCTGCGCCTCGCGGTCGATCCCTCGGCGCCAGTGCGCGTGCGGATCGTGGCCGTGCCGGGCGGCAACGAAAACGTCCACGAGATTCGCGTCCAGGGCGAGTTCGGCAAGCTCACCGTGAAAGTCGAAAACGTCCCCTCGAAATCGAATCCGCGCACTTCGCAGCTCGCCGCATTTTCCGCAATTGCCACGCTGAAGAATCTCACGCGCTCTCTCCGCGTCGGCACCTAGTTCGCCTGGATTGCCGCCATTAAGTGTGAGTTGCTGCCGCTACGGTAGGGAAGTGGTGCCGGAGGAGGGAGTCGAACCCACACGGCCTTGCGACCAACGGATTTTGAGTCCGCCGCGTCTGCCATTCCGCCACTCCGGCGTGTGAATATCTTAGGCTAGCTTAGGAGTCGCGGCAACCTGCGAGTTGCGCTTCGTTCGTCGCGCCGGCGGCGCTTGAATCCCGTTCGAGCGTCCGCTAGCATTCTCGGGAATGGTCGATCGTGCCCGCCGCGTGCTTTTCAACCCCGTAGTTCTCGTGGCCCTGACGGCGTTTCTCGTCGCGCTGGTCGTCCAGTCGGGCGAGCTCGGCACGAGCGACACCACGCATCGGCTTCAGGCGGCGCACTCGTGGTGGACCTCCGAGCCGGAAGTCGATCCGCAGGACTATCCCGTGTTCGGAATTCATGGCCCGGACGGCAAGCTGCACGGCTGGTACGGCATGGGCCAATCGCTGGTGATGCTCCCTGCCGACGTCGTGGGCACGTACGTCGAGCGGCTGCCCGCCTTCGAGGATTACGACGACGATCCCACGGTGCGCGACATCATCGTCAGCTTCAGCGTCAGCATTCTCGTCTGCATTCTCACGGCGCTGGTCTGCATGCGCCTGCTGCGCCTCCTCGACTTCACTGTCAACCAGCAAATCGCTGGCGTGCTGGCGCTGCTTTTGTGCACCACATTTCTCTACTACACGCAGAACATGACCGAGAACAATTACATCCTGCTTCTGACGCTCACCGGCCTGGCATTTCAATACGAGTGGTTACGGACGGGCAGCGCCCGCGCGCTGCTAATCGGCTCAGCCGCGCTCGGCGCGAACCTGCTCACCCGCCTCACCACGGGTCTGGACTTGCTGGCGGTGTGCTTCTTTCTATTGCTCACTGCGTGGTTCACGCGGAGTTCGACGCCGGCGCCGCGCTCGCGGCTCGCCAGCTTCGCGAAGATCGCGCTCCCGGTGTATGTGATCTTTGGCCTGATCGATCGCCTCTACCAGCACCATCGCTTCGGCTCGTACTTCAATACGTACATCCAGCTCTTCGGCCGCGAGCAGAAAATGTTGAATCCCGGGTTGCCGGCGGCGTATCCGTTCGAGACGCCCTTCCGGGTCGGATTCTTTGGCGCGCTGTTCACGCCGGAGAAGTCGATCTTCCTGTTCGACCCGCTGCTCGTGCTCACAGCAATTATCGCGGTGTTGGCATGGAAGCGCTTTCGGCCTGAAATCAAGGCGTACCTCGTCGCCTTCACCGTTCTGGTGTTCGCATACATCAGCTTCTACGCCAAGTTCACCGTCTGGAGCGGCGACTATGCCTGGGGCGACCGCTACGTCTCGACGGCGGCGCAGATCGTCGCATTCATTTCCGTTCCGCTGCTTCTGCGCCATCGCGCGGATGTCGCTAAGTGCGTTTGGCGAATCGGCGTCGCGCTCGTGCTCGCCAGCGTCGCCGTCCAATTAGCCTCGGTGATGTTCTGGTGCCCGCTCGAGATCTATCAGATGGATACGCTCGGCCATCCCACGTTCATCATCGCTCTGCGCTTCAAGAACATCGTCGCGTTCGCGCTGGGAAGGATGAACGAGTGGGGCCTCGTCAACGATTCGATGACGGCAGACCCGTGGGATTACGCGCACATAACTACATTCAATTTTCTGCCGTTCCTGCTTGCGCGAGTGGGAAAAGCGGCCGGCTGGGCCGTGCATCTCATCACGGTCCTTTGGTTCGCAGCTCTGGCCGCGCTCATTGCCGTCCTTGCGTGGATTCGCCGCCTCATGGCGACCGGACAAACTGACAGCGCTATCACGCCCGAATGGCCAGCGCCGGTCGAGTGACAGGCCCGGGCAGCCGCTGTAAGATGCCGTCAGCGAAAAACACCGTGGGGGACAAAATGAAATCCAAAGCATTGCTGGCGGGCCTCGTGCTGCTCTCGTTCTCCGTTGGTCTGGCGGCGGCTCCGCCCTCCAAACTGCACATGCAGGTGTACACGTCTCTTCCGGAGGGCATTTCCGTCACGTCCACTCTAATCACGGGCGAAAAGGACGCTATCCTGATCGATGCGCAGTTCCGATTGAGCGACGCGCACCGCGTGGTGGCGCTGATTCTCGACAGCAAGAAGAACCTCACCACTGTTTACGTCACGCATCCTCACCCCGACCACTACTTCGGGCTGGTCGTGATCCGGCAGGCGTTTCCCAATGCCAAATTCGTCGCGCTGCCCAAGGTGGTCGATGGCATCAAGGCGAGCTGGCAGAATCGCGTCAACGCGTGGAAGCCGCAGTACGGCGACAACATTCCGTCGAACCCGATCATCCCGGACGCGCTCGAGGGCAACACGCTGACGCTCGAAGGCGAGACGCTGCAAGTCTTCGGCCCTCTCCAGGGCGATACGCCAGGCGACAATTCGTTCGTGTGGATTCCCTCGCTCAGAGCTGTGGTGGGTGGCGACACGATTTTCAGCGGCGTGCACTTCGGATTCGGTCCGGCACTCGTTGCGCAGAAGGACGAGTGGTCCAAGACGCTGGACCAGATCGCCGCGCTCCATCCCGAAACCATCGTTCCCGGCCATCAGGTGGAAGGCGCCCCTAACGACATCTCCGTTCTAGCCTTCATGAAACAGTACATGCAGGATTACAGCGCGGCGCTCGCGTCTTCCAAGTCGGCAGATGAGTTCAAAGCAAAGATGAAGGCGCAGTATCCGAAGCTCGGCACCGAGGGGCTGCTCGAAATGGGCGCCGCGTCCGCCTTCCCGGCGAAGAAGCCGAATTAGCCGCAACGAATCCAGCGCAGCGCCGCAACGCGAGTATCCATTCCGCGCGATGGCGCGTCTAATCCAAGCGAGACGCCATTCTCGAATCTCAGGAGTGAATTATGAATAGCGCCGCTGTGTCCTGCGCCGCGATTGCTCTGGGTTTGCTCACTTTGGCGGAGCCGAGCCGCGCGCAAGTAGCGAGCCCGCCGGCCACCGCCGAATGCAAATTCGCAGACGGCAAGACGGTTCATGTGGATTACGCCAGCCCTCGCATGCGCGGCCGGAAAATCTTCGGCGCGCTTGTTCCTTACGGCGAGCCGTGGCGCGCGGGCGCAAATGAAGCGACCACGTTCGTCCTCTCCACCAACGTGAACGTAGCCGGCAAGGATGTGCCCGCGGGAAGCTACACGATTTTCACTCTGCCCACGCAGGACGCGTGGACGCTCATCATCAGCAAGCAGACCGGCGAGTGGGGCGTGCCCTACCCGGGACAGGAGTACGACTTCGCCCGCGTGCCGATGAAGGTGTCGAAGCTGCCCGCGCCCGTCGAGAACCTCACGATCGCGTTCGATCAGGACGGCAAGAGCTGCACGATGCGATTGGATTGGGAGACGACGCGCGCTTCCGTGCAGATCGACGAGAAGAAATAGCTGCTATTGCTCGACGCGGGCCTTGGCTTTGGCGCCGTGCTCTTCAGGGTGAACGATCGCGCGAAACACGCGCCCGCGCCCGATCAAGTGTTCGCCTGCCCGCGCTTCGACGTCGAAGACGAGAAACCGCCCTCGGTATTCCACGAATCGCGCCCACGCCCGGACTGTCGCGCCCGGGCCCACCGCCTTCAAGTGATCCACTTCGATTCGCGTGCCCACGGAGATCGCGCCCGGAGGCAATTCTGGCAGAATGGCCACCACGCTCGCGTGTTCCATGAGTCCGATCATCGACGGAGTGGAGAACACGGCGGGAAGTTTCGGGCTGACCGCCTGAAGCGTGTGCTCGGGCTGCACCACGCGTTCCACTGTCGCTTCCAGCCCGATTCGCGGGCGCTGCTCCGGCAGGGCGGGATGCGCATTCGCGACCGCTCGCGGCGCTTTCTGGGCGCGGCGCTTCGGACCGCGTTTAGCTTGCTTGGCTTTCCGCTTCATGAGAGCGGCTCGCGGGGAACCTGGCGCGACGCAGGCGCGATCACGCGGGGATCGAGGAAGCTGCGCGTGAATTCGACAAACGTAATCCCGAGTTGATTCCATAGCCGGCGCTTCAGGCTGCGATAGTCCTGCGAGCCACTGAAGACGTCGCGAATGAGATCGCGGAACGCCGGTGAGTAGTTCAGCAATTGCACCATTCGCGTGGTGATCGCGCCGCCCATGAAATTCCCGCGAAAGATTTTTCGCGCGATGTTGGCGGCGAATTCCAGGTCCGCCGAAAAGGCTCCGCGCAACCGCTCCGGATACGCCTGCGGCTGCCCTTCGATCAGCGCCTGCGCCAGCAGATCGCCGGAGCGCAGCGCGTAGTAGAGACCTTCGCCGGTGATCGGGTCCACGCACGCCGCCGCGTCGCCCGCCATCGCCCAGTTTCTTCCCACGATGCGACGGCCGCGAATCGTCTGCGCCTGCGGCGATGGCAGCATGTGGCTGTAGAATTGCGCGCCGTCCATGGGAATCTTTTCTTCGCGCACGAAATCGTCGAGGTGGCGGCGCAGCTGGTGCGTCGGGTTCTGCCCCATCTTCGCGCAAATACCCACGGAGAGATGGTCGGCGCGCGGAAACGACCACAGGTAGCCCTCGAACTCCTTCAGAAATTTCACCTTGATCATGTCTTCTTCGGTGGGGACGAAATAACCCAGCGTCACTTCCAGGTCCATCGCGCCCAGCGCGGTTGTTTCCGGCAGCAGCTGGTTGCGCGCCCCGGCCGCGAGCACCACGAAATCCGAGGTCCGCTCCTCGCCGCCGGCCATCAGTCGCACCGACGCGCCGTCCGTATCGACGCGCGTCACGCGCGAGCACACCGCCGTGCAGCCCGCCGCCACGGCCCGGTCGAGCAGCAGGCCGTTGAGCACCTTGCGCGCGTAGATCACAATTGGGCGGCTCATTTCGAATCGCGCGCGATGCCCGCCGCCGGAAATCAGCTCCGCTGTGCGGATGATTTTCTTGGGTGCGGGAGAGTCGAGCAGGAAGGGATACGCTTCGATCGCTTTGTGAGTCAGGCCGCCGCCGCAGGGCTTTTCCCACGCCAGCCGCTCGTCGTAGATCGTGACGCCAAAGCCGTGGCTGGCAAGGCGCTCGCCGCAGAGCGCACCGGCGGGACCTCCTCCGACTATTGCGATGTGTTTCATGGCCCCTTTTCTGAAGCTGCGGTCAAGCGGGTCAGGTCAGCGGAAACACCCTGCTGTAGCTCAGCCGGAGAGTATAGCACCGAAAACCGAGGTAACCGCGGGCGCGCAGATGGGCCGGTTACCGATAGCCCAACTTGCCGTGACCTGTTGCTCGAACGGGCCTGGATGGCTTAAGATTCACCGCCATTCGCGCGATCGTTACGAAATCATTCTGGAGGCAGGGGCTTGGACCTAATCCGAGTAGAAACGGAAGACAAGGCGGGATTGAACGGACTGCTCTGGGAACCCCAGTCGCCCGGCGATTCGCTGGTCATCCTGGTACCCGGCGCCACGACAGGCGCAGCGCTCATTCCTATGCACGACTACTACCCCATGGCGACGGCGCTGACCGGCAAGGGCTACGCCTTCCTGATCGCAAACATGCGCGCCTCGTACAACTACGCCTACGCCGAATACGCGGACGCGGTGAAGGATATTGCCGCCTTCAGCGCCTACGCGAAATCGAAAGGCTACACTCGCATCGCGATCTTCGGGATCAGCCTGGGCGGTCCTCGCATGGCGCAGTACATGGCCGAGCGCAACGACCCCGCGGTCAGGGCCGTGGGTTTTATCGCCTCGATC
>Ga0335077_10000712_pt1 | contig 37795 bp, 26 predicted proteins | sample Lox_Sample_31_FD_207151 | JGI IMG/M metagenome (GOLD analysis project Ga0335077, IMG submission 207151) | Soil microbial communities from Loxahatchee National Wildlife Refuge, Florida, United States - Lox_Sample_3.1 | ecosystem: Environmental > Terrestrial > Soil > Wetlands | place: USA... | reverse complement strand
ACTTGGCGCCGTCGTGTTCAGGTACCTGATCGCGGGGTTCACCTGGCTGTTCACCGGGCATGTGGCGTTCGGCCAGCAAGGCCGGGTGGGCAGCGCCCACCTGCCGTGGCTGGGCCTGGGCTTCCTGGTGGTGATCCCGGTGATCGGCGGGCTGGTCTACGGGCCGGTGATCTACCGGTGGGCCCGCGAGGCACGCGGCCACGGCGTCCCCGAGGTGATGATCGCGGTCGCCGACAGCGGCGGCCGGATCCGGCCGCAGGTCAGCGCGGTCAAGGCAGTCGCATCGGCGGTGTGCATCGGGACCGGGGGGTCGGTCGGCCGGGAAGGCCCGATCGTCCAGATCGGGTCCGCGCTCGCCTCCAGCCTGGGGCAGTGGGTCAAGATGCCGGAGAACCGGATGCGGATCCTGGTGGCCTGCGGAGCCGGCGGCGGGATCGCCGCCACGTTCAACGCACCGGTCACCGGCGTGTTCTTCGGCGTCGAGATCATCCTGCGCGAGTTCTCCGTCGAGGCGCTGTTCCCGGTCATGCTCTCGGCCATGGTCGCCGACGTGATCGGCCAGGCGTTCCTCGGCAGCGGCCGGTTCCTGTCCGGCTTCCCGGCCGGGATCGTCCTGCACAACCCCCGCAACTACCTGCTGGTCGCGGTGCTCGCCGTCATCGCCGCGCTGCTAGGCGTCGGCTTCAAGACCGTGCTGTACAAGACCGAGGACCTGTGCGACCGGCTCTGGAAGGACCGGCCGGAATGGGCCAGGCCGGCCGTCGGCGGCATCGCGCTCGGGCTGCTGCTGCTCGCCCTGCCCCAGATGTACGGAGTCGGCTACCCGGTCATGTACAAGGCCGTGGCCGGCGACTACGTGCTGTGGTTCCTCATTATCCTCGCCGGCGGCAAGATGCTGGCAACCAGCCTGACCATCGGCATCGGCGGATCCGGCGGGGTGTTCGCACCGTCGCTGTTCATCGGCGCCACCTCAGGCATGGCGTTCGGCGAGATCGCCGGCAAGCTGCTCGGCCCCGCCGTCGGCCAGCCCGCGCTGTACGCCGCCGTCGCGATGGGCGCCGTCTTCGCCGCCGCCGCCCGGGCCCCGCTGACCTCCCTAGCCAGCGTCGTGGAGATGACCGGCGACTTCACCCTCACCCTGCCCGTCATGCTCGCCGTCGCCATCGCCACCGCCGTCTCCCGCGCGCTGTCGTACGGCACCATCTACACCACGAAGCTGCTGCGCCGGGGCACCGACATCGACCGGCCGCCGCCATGGAAGGCGCTGGCTACCATGAAGGTCGCCGATGCGATGCGGCCGTTCCCCTCCCCGCTGCCTGTCGACGGCCCGCTGGACACCGCCGGGCCGAGGGATGCCGAGCAGACTGACCCCGAGCAAGCGGACTTGCCGGCCTTCCCCGGCCTGCTGACCAGCCAGCGCGAGCCGCAGGCGCTCTTCGTCACAGAATCGATCGAACAGACCCTGCGCCAGCTCGGCACCCACGACGCGGACGGCCTGCCCGTGCTGTCGGCCGACGGCAGCACCATCCTCGGCTGGCTTACCGACGCGAGCCTGGTCGGAGCGATCACCCGCGTGGTCCACCACGCGACGGCGAGCCACGCCGTCCTCGCCGGCCACGCCGCCGACCAAGATCAGGCCATCTCAGCGGTCTCGGTACCCGGCTTCCGCGTTCTCGACGTCCTCGTCGCGCGGGGCGTCCCCGCCGAGGGCGCGGCACTGGGAGCGATCGTCTGGCCGCCCGACTGCACCCCAGTCTCGGTACGAAGGCACAACCGACCGCGCCGCCCCGACCCCGACCTCGTACTCCAGCCAGGGGACCATGTCATCGTCCTGGCCAGGGACACGGCGGCAGCGCGCGCAGTAGGCTCCTGCCCATAGGCCGTGCGGGCCATGGGCCACGGCTCACGACGAGATCGAGCGGCGAGGGTCAGCGGCGTGCGCGGTGTCGAGAACGTCCTGTTCCTGGTGCTGCTGGGAGCGATCGTCGCGTCGTTCGCGAGGCGACTGCGGGTGCCTGCCCCTTCGCTGCTGGTGATCGCCGGGCTGCTGATCGGGCTGCTGCCCGGCGTGCCGACCGTGCACGTGACGCCGGACGCGGTCAGCCTGGTCGCGCTGCCGCCGCTGCTCTACGCGGCCAGCGAGGAACTGCCCTGGCGCGACCTGCGGGCCGTGTGGCGTCCGGTCAGCGTGCTCGCGGTAGGCCTGGTGCTGGCCTCGGCTGGCGCCGTCGCCGCCGTCGCGGCCGCGGTCAGCTCCATTCCGGCCAGCCAGGCCTTCGTGCTCGGCTCGGTGCTCGCCAGCACGGACCCGGTGGCCGTGAGCGCACTCGCCAGGCGGCTGTCGCTGCCACCGCGGATCCAGGCGCTCGTGCAGGCGGAGAGTCTGTTCAACGACGGCACTAGCCTGGTGCTCTTCCAGATCGCCGTGGCACTCGCGGTGACCGGGGCTGCCGCCCACCCGAGCGTGACCGGCGCCTTGCTGTACGGCGCGTGGCGGTTCGCCGTGCTCGCGATCGGCGGCGCGGCGGTCGGCGCCGCGGTCGCCGTTGTCGTCATCGCGGTGCGGCGCAAGATCATCGATCCGGTGCTCGAAGCCGTGGTGGCTCTCATTACACCCTACGGGGCCTACGTGCTCGGCGCGACGCTCCGCGTATCGCCCGTGCTCGCGGTGATCGTGGCCGGCCTGATCATCGGCTCGTACCGCGGGCGGATCACGACAGCGCAGACGCGGCTGCAGCTGCACTCGGTGTACCAGACGCTGATCTTCCTGCTGGAGAGCGCGGTCTTCGGCCTGATCGGCCTGCAGCTGCCCGCCCTGATCCGCGGCCTGACCCATTCCTACGCGTGGCCTGCCGAGGCGCTCGCGATCGCCGGGACGCTGATCGTGACCCGGATCGTCTGGGTGTTCCCGCTGACGGCGTTCTTCCAGTGGCGCGGCGGCACGCGACCGTCGTGGCCGGTGCCCGCCGTGGTCTCGTGGGCCGGAACTCGCGGTGTGGTCCCGCTGGCCGCCGCCCTCTCGGTGCCGCTGGTGACGGCCGACGGCGCCCCGCTCGCCGGACGTGACCTGATGCTGGTGCTTACCGCGTCGGTGATCGTGATCTCCCTCGTCGTGCAGGGCCTCACGCTCGAGCCGCTCGCCAGGTTCGCCGGGATCGGCCGCCCGGCCGCCGCCCGGCACGAGGAGACGCTCGCCCAGATCCGGCTGGCCGAGGCAAGCCTGGCGAGGCTGGACGAGCTCGCGGCGGACAACCTTGCGCCCGACCCGGTGATCGACCGGGTACGGGACGGCCTGCATACCAGGATCGAGACCGCCCGTACTCGCATGGAAGGCGCCAGGGATCGCGGGCCTGACCTGCCGACGGAGCGGGCCGTTCGCCGCGATCTGCTCACGGCCGAGAACGCCGAGCTTGCCAGGCTCGCCGCTGACGGCACGATCAGCGAGACCACCCGTCAGCGGCTACAGCGCAGCCTGGACCTCGAGGCCGCCAGGCTCGGCGACGGCGAGCGCTGAGCTTGCCGCCGGGTTCAGCACGGTCAGCTCGGGCCGCTTGGGAGCGAGGCCGTCGCCGGTCGAGATGCCGTGCAGGCGGCGGCTCACGTACGGCGCGGCGTGCTCGCTGACCCATTCCACGTCGTTCCAGCGCGCGGCGATCCAGCGGGCCGCCGCGGCACCGGGCCCCGGCCGCGCAGGCCGCGGGTCAAGCGGTGCCCGCCAGTCGCCGTCGGCGGGGATCCCGGTCGCCTCGCAGGTGAGCAGTGCCACCCTGCGGTGCCCGTCCGGCGTCAGGTGCAGCCGGTCCGGGGTCCACAGGCGCCGGTCGGTGAGTATCCGCATCTGCCAGATGTCGGCGACAAGGCAGCCGTGCCGGGAGGCGATATCCCTGACGTGCATGGTGAGCACGGCCGACTTTCCCCTGATCAGCCGCAGCACGGGGAACGCCTTGGGGTCGAAGCCGGTGAACACGAGCACGGCGGCGCCCGCGGCGGTGAGCCTGGCTACGGCCGTCTCGAACGTCGCGGCGACGTCGTCGGGATTGGTGCGCGGCCGCAGCAGGTCGTTGCCGCCGGCCGCGAGGCTGACCAGGTCGGCGCGCATCCGGACGGCGGCCGGCACCTGCTCGGCGAGCACCTCGCCAACCAGCTTGCCGCGGATCGCGAGGTTCGCGTAGCGCAGGCCAGGCCGGTGCGCATCTAGGTACCCGGCGAACCGGTCGGCCCAGCCGAGGCATCTGTCGCCTTCAGGGTCGGGATCGCCGACCCCCTCGGTGAAGCTGTCACCGAGCGCGACATACGAGCCGAACCCGTCCATGGCCGATCCCCGTTCCGCGATCCCGACACGAGTCGATGGGTTATTCCCGGTCCTCGGTCAGGCTCACCCCCTAGCCGCGATCTTGGCGGCGCCCTTACCTACCGCTTCGCGCGGCTGGCAGCGGGGAACACAGCCTGGCAGGACGGTGGCGCACGGTGTCAAGAGGATCAGGTCCGAGCGTATCGGGACGAAAGTCTCTCGCCAGGCCGACGCCCTGATCCTTGCATGGACTTCGTTAGGGATCACGCTGGCGTCGCATAAGCGTCGCAAGCGAACAGCACTCCGCGCACCCGCCGATGTTAACTGAGCCGATCGAGACGCGCCCGAAGGAGAAGTTATGGAAGATCTGGCCTATATCGGGCTTACCATCCTGGTTTTCGCCGTCCTGTTCCTGCTGGTGAAGGGAGTTGAGCGCTTTGAGCGCTAGCAACTGGCTCGGCCTGATCGTCGGTATCGGCCTGGTCATCTACCTGTTCGCCGCCCTCGTCCTCCCCGAGAGGTTCTGATGTCTGTCGCAACTGCCGGCTGGCTCCAACTTTGCCTGCTCATAGTCGCGCTTGGCGCGTGTTACGTGCCTGTGGGCAATTACATGGCGCACATCTTCACGACCGACAAGCACTGGCGAGTCGAGCGCGGCATCTACAAGCTGATCGGTGTCGATCCAGCCGCTGACCAGAAGTGGTCGAGCTATCTGCGCAGCATGCTCGCATTCTCAGCCGTCAGCGTGCTGTTCCTGTATGGCCTGGAGCGGCTGCAGCACTACATTCTGCTCTCACTCGGCCTGCCGGGCGTGCCACCGCCTCTGGCCTGGAACACCGCCGCCTCGTTCGTGACCAACACCAACTGGCAGAACTACTCCGGCGAGACCACCATGGGCTACATCGTGCAGATGAGCGGTCTTGCGGTGCAGAACTTCCTGTCCGCCGCCGTCGGCATCGTAGTCGCGATCGCGCTGGTCCGCGGCTTCGTCCGGTCCAGGACCGACAAGCTCGGCAACTTCTGGGTCGACGTCACCAGAATCACGCTGCGGTACCTGATTCCACTGTCCGTCGTGGGCGGGCTCATTCTGGTCGCCGCGGGCGTGATCGACAACTTCCACGCCAACCAGGTCGTCACCACCGTGGTGCACGGGCACCAGACCATCACCGGCGGCCCGATTGCCTCGCAGGAGGTCATCAAGGACGCGGGGAACAACGGCGGCGGCTTCTACAACGCCAACTCCTCACACCCGTTCGAGAGCTCGAACCCGTTCACCAACTGGTTCGAGATCTTCCTCCTGCTGCTGACGGCGTTCTGCCTGCCCCGCACATTCGGCAAGATGGTCAAGGACAACCGCCAGGGCTACGCGCTCCTGGCCGTCATGGTGATCATCTGGCTGGGCGCGGTAGGCGGCATCAGCTTCTTCGAGGCGCAGCACGCCGGGCTGGCCCCCCAGCTGGCGCATGCCGCGATGGAAGGCAAGAACACCACCTTCGGAACTCCGGGGTCCTCACTGTTCGCGGCATCGACGACCGTAACGTCTACGGGCTCGGTGGACTCTTTCCACGACTCCTTCACTGCGTTCGGCGGCGGGATCACGGACTTCGACATCGCCCTCGGGGAGATCGCGCCCGGCGGCGTGGGAGCCGGACTTTACGGCATCCTCGTGCTGGCCATGGTGACGGTCTTCGTCGCCGGGCTGATGGTCGGCCGGACACCGGAGTACATCGGCAAGAAGATCAGGCCGGTTGAGATGAAGTACGCGGCGCTGTACTTCCTGACGCTGCCGGTGGTCATCCTGACCGCCACGGGTCTGTCGATCGGGATGAAGACACCCCAGGCGTCGATTCTCAATCCTGGCCCGCACGGCCTGACTGAGATCTTGTACGCCTTCACCTCGATGGCGAACAACAACGGATCCGCCTTCGCCGGCCTGACCACCAACACCGACTGGTACAACACCATCGGCGGCATCGTGATGCTGCTCGGCAGGTTCGCGCCCGAGATCTTTGCGCTCGGCCTGGCAGGGTCCCTGGCGAGACAGACCCCGGTGCCGGCCAGCGCCGGCACGCTGGAGACGCACAAGCCGCTGTTCGTGGGCATGCTCGTCGGCGTCATCCTCATCCTCGTCGGCCTGACCTATTTCCCGGCGCTCGCGCTCGGCCCGTTCGCAGAAGGACTGCACTGACATGCCTGTCACAACCACGCCTGAAGTTCCGGGCACGGCGCGCAAGAACGCCGCTGTCCAGCAGAGCCGAATCGGCGGCGGGCTGCTCGACCCCAAGATGCTCTGGCGGTCGCTGCCCGACGCCTTCAAGAAGCTGGACCCTCGGGTCCAGCTCAAGAACCCGGTCATGTTCGTCGTGGAGGTCGGTGCGGCGCTGACCACCTACACGGCCATCACCAACTCGACCGTCTTCAACTGGACGATCGTGGTCTGGCTCTGGCTCACCGTGGTGTTCGCCAACCTGGCCGAGGCCGTGGCCGAGGGCCGCGGCAAGGCGCAGGCGGACACACTGCGCAAGACCAAACGCGAGACCATGGCCCGGCGCCTGATCGAGTGGGCGCCAGGCCAGACCCAGGTACGCGTGGAGGAGGTGCCAGGCACCCAGCTCACCCTCGGCGACCATGTCGTGGTCGAGGCCGGCGAGACCATCCCCGGCGACGGTGACGTCGTAGAGGGCGTGGCCTCGGTGGACGAATCGGCGATCACCGGCGAGTCCGCTCCGGTCATCCGCGAGTCGGGCGGTGACCGCTCGGCGGTCACCGGCGGTACCAAGGTGCTGTCCGACCGGATCGTCGTGAAGATCACGTCCAAGCCGGGCGAGACCTTCATCGACCGGATGATCGCGCTGGTCGAGGGTGCTCAACGGCAGAAGACGCCCAACGAGATCGCTCTCAACATCCTGCTCGCCGCACTGACCGTCATCTTCATGCTCGCAGTGGTCACGCTGCAGCCGATGGCCTTCTACTCCAAGGCGCCGCAGACGCTGGTGATCCTGGTGGCGCTGCTGGTCGCGCTGATCCCGACGACGATCGGCGCGCTGCTGTCGGCGATCGGCATCGCCGGCATGGACCGGCTCGTGCAGCGCAACGTACTGGCGATGTCGGGCCGCGCGGTCGAGGCCGCTGGCGACGTGAACACGCTGCTGCTGGACAAGACCGGCACCATCACCATCGGCAATCGGCAGGCTAGCGACTTCCTGCCGGTCGGCGGGGTGACCGCCGAGCAGCTCGCCGACGCAGCGCAGCTGTCCAGCATGGCCGACTACACGCCGGAGGGCCGGTCGATCGCGGTGCTCGCCAAGGAGCGGTACGGCCTGCGTGAGCGGCACGAAGGCGAGCTGCGCGACGCGGAGTTCGTCGAGTTCACCGCGCAGACCCGGATGAGCGGCATCGACCTCGCGGACGGGCGTCAGGTGCGCAAGGGCGCGTCGAGCGCCGTGCGGGACTGGATCAGAACCTCAGGCGGCACGCCGGCCGATGAGCTTGGCCAGCTGGTCGACGGCATCTCGTCAGCGGGCGGGACACCGCTCGTCGTGGCCGAGCGGGTCAACGGCACGGCGCGGGCACTTGGGGTGATCCACCTCAAGGACATCGTCAAGGAAGGCATCGCCGAGCGGTTCGCCGAGATGCGCAAGATGGGCATCAGGACCATCATGATCACCGGCGACAACCCGCTCACCGCGAAGGCCATCGCCGACGAGTCAGGCGTGGACGACTTCCTCGCCGAGGCCACGCCGGAAGACAAGATGGCGCTGATCAAGAGGGAGCAGGAGGGCGGCAAGCTGGTCGCGATGACCGGCGACGGCACCAACGACGCCCCCGCGCTCGCCCAGGCCGACGTCGGCGTGGCCATGAACACCGGGACCTCGGCCGCCAAGGAGGCCGGGAACATGGTGGACCTGGACTCCAACCCGACCAAGCTGATCGAGATCGTGGCGATCGGCAAGCAACTGCTGATCACCCGCGGTGCGCTGACCACCTTCTCCATTACCAACGACGTCGCGAAGTACTTCGCGATCATCCCGGCCATGTTCCAAGCCGTGATCCCCAGCCTGGCCAAGCTCAACATCCTGCACCTGCACAGCCCGGAGTCGGCGATCACGTCGGCGATCATCTTCAACGCGCTGATTATCGTCGCGCTGATACCACTGGCGCTGCGCGGCGTCCGCTACCGGCCGTCGTCGGCGGGAGCGATGCTGCGCCGGAACCTGTGGATCTACGGCGTCGGCGGGCTGATCATCCCGTTCATCGGGATCAAGCTGATCGACCTCATCATTCAGTTCATTCCAGGATTCGGCGGTTGATCGTCATGTCACCTCTTCCTTCCACCGCTCGCCAGTTCCTGGCGGCCATCCGGGGCTGGATCATCTTCACGATCATCTGCGGCCTGATCTACCCGCTGGTCATGTTCGGTCTGGCCCAGGGCCTGTTCAACAAGCAGGCCAACGGCTCGCTGGTGCACTACGGCGGCCGCGTGGTCGGCTCCGCCCTGGTCTGCCAGGAGTTCCTGAACGCGAAGGGCCAGCCGCTGCCGCAGTACTTCCAGCCGCGGCCATCCGCGTCGGACACCTCAGCCACCAACCAGACCGGCGGCTGCAACATGCTCGCGACTGGCGCTACTAACCTCGGGCCGGACAACCTGATCCTGGTGCAGGACATCAGGGCGCGGCAGAAGGCGGTCGCCGCCTTCGACCACGTCCCGATCTCCAAGATCCCGGCGGATGCGGTGACCGCATCGGCATCCGGCCTTGACGCCTACATCTCGCCCGCCAATGCCGCGATCCAGGTGGACCGGGTCGCCGCCGCCAGGCACGTCAGCCCGGCCGCCATCCGGACGCTGGTCGCCAAGTACACCTTCGGCCGGCCGCTCGGCTTCCTCGGTGAGCCAGGGGTGAACGTGCTCCTGCTCAACATCGCCCTAGACAAGAAGTACCCCGTAACCTGATCGAGAGATGACGCAGATCGCCAGGAAACCGGATCACGGCACGCCAGCCCCCGCACGCCGCGGCCAGCTCAGGATCTACCTGGGCGCGGCCGCGGGGGTCGGCAAGACCTTCGCCATGCTCGGCGAGGGCCACCGGCGGCAGTCCCGCGGTGCGGACGTCGTGGTGGCCTTCGTCGAGTCGCATGGCAGGCGCCGGACCGCCGAGCAGATGCTCGGGCTCACGGTCATGCCGCGGGCTAGGGTCGCCTACCGCGGCACCTACTTCGACGAGATGGACGTCGACGGGGTGCTGGCCAGGCATCCGCAGATCGCCCTGGTTGACGAGCTCGCGCACACCAACGTGCCTGGCTCGCGCAACGAGAAGCGCTGGCAGGACGTCGATGAGCTGCTGGCCGCGGGGATCGACGTCATCACCACCGTCAACATCCAGCACCTCGAGTCGCTGAACGACGTCGTCTACAAGATCACCGGAGTGCCGCAGCGGGAGACGGTACCCGACGCGGTGGTCCGGGCCGCCGACCAGGTTGAGCTCGTCGACATGACGCCCGAGGCACTTCGCCGCCGGATGGCGCATGGCAACATCTACCCGGCAGAGAAGATCGACGCGGCGCTGAACAACTACTTCAGGTCGGGGAACCTGGCCGCGCTGCGCGAGCTTGCCCTGCTGTGGCTCGCCGACAAGGTGGACGAGGGGCTGCAGCAGTACCGCGAGGCGCACGACATCCACGGCACCTGGGAGGCCAGGGAGCGGGTGGTGGTGGCGCTGACCGGCGGGCCCGAGGGCGAGACGCTGATCCGCCGCGCCGCCAGGATCGCCGCCAGGTCGGTCGGCGGTGACCTGCTCGCGGTCTACGTCAGCAGGTCGGACGGGCTGACCGGCGCCGACCCTGCCGCACTGGCCGTACAGCGGCGGCTGACCGAGTCGCTGGGCGGCAGCTATCACCAGGTCGTCGGCGACGACGTACCCGAAGCGCTGCTCGCGTTCGCGCGCGCCGAAAACGCGACCCAGCTCGTGCTCGGCGCCAGCCGCCGAGGCTGGCTCTCGTCCCTGCTGACCGGCCCTGGCGTCAGCATGCGCACGATCAGGGACTCCGGCGACATCGACGTGCACATCGTCACGCACGCGAGGATGGGCCGCGGCCGCGGGCTGCCGTCCTTGCGCGGCGGGCTCTCGCTGCCGCGCAAGGTGGCGGGCTACACGCTAGCGGTAGTGCTCGCGCCGCTGCTCGCGCTGGCGCTCGCCGGCCTGCGGCACCACCTGAACCTGACCAGCGACGTGCTCGTCTTCCTGCTCGGCGTGATCGCGGTGGCGCTGGTCGGGGGCCTGATCCCAGCGGTGATCGCCGCGGTGATCGGCTCGGTCTTCCTGAACTATTACTTCACGCCGCCGATCCACACGTTCACGATCTCGGAGGCCAACAACGCGCTCGCGCTGGCCGTGTTCATCATCGTCGCGGTGGTGGTGAGCACGATCGTCGATGACGCTGCCAGGCGCTCGAAGCAGGCAGCCAGGGCCGGTGCCGAGTCTGACCTGCTGGTCACCACCGCGGGTAGCATCCTGCGCGGGCAGCGACCGCTGCAGGCGGTCGTCGACCGGGTGCGCGAGGCGTTCGGCATGGACACCGTGACGCTGCTCGAGCGGGGGACCGGGCCCGACGGCACACCGGCTCCCGCTGGAGCCTGGCGGGCCGTGGCGCAGGCCGGCGACGGGGAGATCCGCAGACCGGAGGAGGCCGACGTGGAGATGCCGGTCACCGACGACCTGTGCCTGGCCGCACGCGGCCGTACCCTGCCTGCCGCCGACCGGCGCGTGCTCGGGGCGTTCGCCGCCTATGCCGCCGCCGCGCTCGAACAGCAGCGGCTCAGCGCCGCGGCCGGCTCCGCCCGCGAGATCGCCGCAGCCGACCGTACCAGGACGGCACTGCTCGCGGCGGTCAGCCACGACCTGCGTTCGCCGCTCGCGTCGGCCAAGGCGGCGGTGACCAGCCTGCGCTCTGACGACGTGCAGTGGGACGCCGAGGACCAGGCCGAGCTGCTCGCCACAGCCGACGAGTCGCTCGACAAACTGACCAGGCTGGTGGAGAACCTACTGGACATGAGCAGGCTGCAAGCCGGGGCGATGTCGGTGTTCCCCACCGAGGCCGACCTCGGCGAGATCGTGGCCCGCGCGCTGGACGATCTTGGCGAGAACAGCAAGGAAGTTCTGGTCGAGATACCGCCGGAGCTGCCCGAGGTGCTTGCCGATCCTGGCATCTTGGAGCGCGTGATCTCCAATCTGACCGCCAACGCGATCCGGTTCTCCCCGCCGGACTCGCCGCCACTGCTGTCCGCAAGCTCGCTGGGCGAGCGGATCGAACTGCGCATCATCGACCGCGGGCCCGGCATCCCCGCGACACAGACCAGCCGCTTGTTCGTGCCCTTCCAGCGGCTCGGCGACACGGACAACACCACTGGGATCGGTCTCGGGCTTGCGCTGTCCAAGGGCCTCACCGAGGCGATGGCCGGGACGCTCGAGCCGGAGGAGACCCCGGGCGGCGGGCTGACCATGTTGCTTTCCTTGCCCGCGGTGCCGGGCACCTCGCGCACGCTGCCGGGCGAGCACACCGAGCCTGGAGCCGGCACGGTGCCCGCGTGACCCGGGTTCTCGTGGTCGACGACGAGCCGCAGATTGTCCGCGCGCTGCGGATCAACCTGCGGGCCAGGCATTACGAGGTCTTCACCGCGCAGTCCGGTGCCCAGGCACTCGCCGAGGCCGCGCACCACCCACCCGACCTGGTGATACTCGACCTCGGCCTGCCCGACCTGGACGGCATCGAGGTAATCGACGGCCTGCGCGGCTGGACGGACGCGCCGATCATCGTGCTGTCCGGCCGCGCGGACAGCACCGACAAGGTCGAGGCGCTCGACGCCGGGGCCGACGACTACGTCACCAAGCCGTTCGGCATGGACGAGCTGCTCGCACGGATGCGCGCGGCACTGCGGCGCAGCACGGCCGATCAGGCAGAGCCTCAGGTCAAGCTCGGCGACCTCACCATCGACCTGGCAGCCAAGCGGGTCATCCGCGGCGTCCCGGCGAGCACGGCGGCGGCGCCAGGCCCGGCCGGAGCCGCCACCGCGCCTGGCGCCGGGGCGGGTCCCGGCGGCGGGCAGCCCGACATCAGGCTCACGCCGACCGAGTGGCACCTGCTCGAGGTGCTGCTCCGCCATCCCGGCAAGCTGCTCAGCCAGCGGCAGCTGCTCCAGGAAGTGTGGGGGCCCGGTTACGCCGACGCGTCGGGGAACCTGCGGCTGTACATGGCCCAGCTGAGGCGGAAGCTGGAGCCCGACCCGGCCAGGCCGCGCTGGCTGCTCACCGAGCCCGGCATGGGCTACCGGTTCCAGCCGGACGCCTGAGCGGGCACCGGCCCTGGCGCGCCGATCGCGCCGTGCGAGCCGTTTCGGATGCCAAAGACAGTTCTCGACTACACACAGTTATCTTCAAACAGCACGCCGTATTGGTTCCGAAGCGCGAGCATAGACGGCATGAGCCTGCGCAGGTACACGTGTGCCCTGGTCGGATTCACAAGTTGCCTGGTCACGGTGGCCGGAGGGGTGGCCTGGGCGACCACGAAGCCCGCCGATACGGCGCACCGGCCGGGAGCCGCCGGACCGCGTGGGCGGTGGCAGACCGTGACCTATGACGGGGTCAGCCTGCGGGCGCCGGCGTCCTGGCCGGTGATCAGGTTCGCCGCCGATCCGACCGCCTGCCCGCGGCTCGACGTGCACGCCGTGTACCTCGGCACGCCGGGGCCGCATCCGCTCTGCCCGGCCGGCCTGGTCGGCAGGTCCGAGGCGGTCATGGTCCAGCCGGTCGGGGCGGTGAGCGGCGCGAGGGGCCCTGGCCTGCCCGGGCAGGCCGGGGACGCCGCGATCAGGCTGGCCGGCGGGCAGGGGTTGGCCGGCGAAACGGTCGCCGCCTCGGCCGTGAGCCGCACGATCAGCGAGGTGCTGCCGGGGCCGGGCGCGCGGGTGACGATCTCGTACCGGTCGAGCCCGTCGGTGGCCGACGCGAACCGGTCATCCATCCGGGTGTCCGCCCGCGGTGCCGCGCGTCCGGCCAGGGACGGGGCGGCCGCCCGGGCGGGACGTGCGGCTCGGGCGAACCATGTCGTGGGGGCACGGCGTGCCGGGCGGGCGGGGAGCGCCGCGCGGCCGGCAGCCGGACTGGCGGCCGGGCAGGGCATCTTCCAGGGCGGCGGCTTCGACACCTGCGCCGCGCCAAGCGCTCAGACGATGACGAGCTGGCTCTCCTCAAGCTACCGCGCCGTCGGCATCTACATCGGCGGGGTGAACCGGGCCTGCGCCCAGGTCAACCTCAGCGCCGGGTGGCTGGCCGGGATCGTCAGCCAGGGCTGGCACTACTTCCCGATCTACCCCGGGCTGCAGTCAAGCTGCGTGCTCGCGTCAGGCGACGCCACCATCACTACCAGCCAGGCCGCCCAGGAGGGCGCCGCCGCCGCTGACGATGCCGCAGCCCAGGCGGCCAGCCTCGCCATCCCGAAGGGCACCCCGCTGACCTATGACATGGAGGCCTACGGGCCGTCCTGCAACGGCCAGGTGCTGACGTTCCTGTCCGCGTGGGACAGCGAGCTGCACGCGCGCGGCTACCGGGCCGGAGTGTACGAGTCGTTCAGCAACATCGGGGCGCTGGCAGGCGCGGCCGGGTCGATCACCGAGCCCGACATCATCTACTACGCGGACTGGGACGGCGACGCGACCACCACGAGCTCCTACCTGCCGGCCGGCATGTGGACCGACCACGCGCGGATCCACCAGTACCTGGGCGGGCACGTGGAGACGCACGGCGGCGCGTCGATCGAGATCGACAGCGACCAGCTCGACGTCAACCTCGGCGGCAAGGCGGGACCGCCGCCGCCCGGCGAGGGCTTCCGGGTCTCGGTCGCGATCAACGCCAACGGCACCGCCGAGTGGTTCGCCCGCTCGGCCGGCGGCACCCTCACCCACGCCTGGCAGAGCCCAGTGGGCAGCCTGACCTGGTCGGCCATGCACACGCTCGGCCGCTCGCCGAAGACCATCGTGAGCAACCCTGCCGCGGCGGCGCAGGCCAACGGGGCGCTCACCGTGTTCGCGGTGGACTCGGCCGGGCTGATCGAGCACGCCTGGCAGCAGCCGGGGTTCCCGAACGGCTGGGAGTGGGGCAGTCCGCTGCCCCAGCTGCCGGTGCCCGCGCTGCCGGGCACCGACCCGGCCGCGCTGCTGCTGCCGCGCGGCGACGTCGCCGTCTACCAGACCTCGGCGGGCGGCGGGGTGCTCGTCACGGTCCAGCTCCATCAGGACGAGAACGCGGACTGGGCCACCTGGGGTGATATCGGCGGCGACTGCGCGAGCTCCCCGGTGCCTGTGGTCGACGGAGCGCACAAGGTGCAGGTGTTCTGCGTGACCGCGGCGGGCACCGCCGCGATGATCCGCTGGAACGGCAGGTCCTGGGGCAGCTGGAGCACGCTGGCCGGCAGCCCGCAGGACCTAGCCGGTGATCCGTCCGTCCAGGTGAACGGCGAAGGGCAGACCGAGTTCTTCGCGGCCACCACGGCCGGCGGGCTGGCCTACGGATGGCAGGCCGGCGACCGTGGCGGCTGGACCTGGGGCAGCCCGATGACCGGATCTGGCCTGTCGGTGAGCGGCTCGGTGTCCGCGGCGACCTGGCCGGGCGGGCAGGTGATCGTGTACGTGCGGCTGAGCAACGGCGAGCCGGCCTTCGCCAGGCAGGCCGGGCAGGCAGGCTCCGACCCGTTCAGCACCTGGTCCACGATCGGCGGAGTCAGCGGCGGCCCGATACTCGGCGGCCCCGCGGGCTGGCTGAACCGGTCCGGGGCCGCCGGGGTGGCGGTGCTCGAGGCCGGCCACGTGCTGGTCGTCGCCAGCGACTCGGGCGCCGGCTGGTCGGCATGGACCCAGGTCGGCATCGGGTTCTAAAGACCCGGGCCGCTTGGCTCCTAGCCGATCAGGAGGATGGCGATCACGATCGCGACGACCACCACCGCGCCGATGACCAGCAGCATCATCCGGCTCGAGCCACGGCTGGGCGCCTGCCCGGCCCATGGCTGCTCGGGCCAGAATCCGTCCGCCCGCTGGGCGGCCGCCCTGGCGTCCTGGCCTGCGGCGAACGCCCTGAACTCGGCCGTGCTCGCTGACGCGTCAGGAGCCGCGCGGAATTCGGCCGTGCTGCTCGGCGAATCATTACCGACATATCGGTCGTCACGCTCGGACATGCATTCGACTGTAAACGATCGGATGCGTCGGACTGACCAGTTCAGCGCACTTTCCTGGACTTGACAGCACCTCCGACGCCGCGGCTACCGCAGGTCAGCCTCGTCCGTGCCGATCAGCCCGGGCAGCGCCTCGGGCCGGTCGACCAGCTTGGACAGCACGATCGAGCTGCGGGTCCGCACCACGAAGGGCTCGGCGCCGATGCGCTCGACCACCTGCTCGAAATGCCTGATGTCGGCGGTCCTGATGTGCAGCAGCGCGTCCGCCTCCCCGGTCACCGTGCAGGCCCTGACCACCTCGGGATGCCTGGCAACGGCCGCCGCGATGTCGGATGGCGACGTCTTGCCGCGGCAGAACAGCTCCACGTAGGCCTCGGTGGTCCAGCCGAGCTCCGCCGCGTCGAGGCGGGCCGAGAACCCCCTGATGGCCCCGGCCGAGCGCAGCCGGTCCACCCGCCGCTTGACCGCCGGCGCCGACAGGCCGACCGCGGCTCCGATGTCGGCGTAGCTGGCCCTCGCATCCTGCACGAGCGCGTGCAGGATGCGCCGGTCAAGCTCGTCGCGGGACATCGCTGCCCGCCGCCCAGGTACCGTCCTGGCTGGTCACCAGCGCCTCCCTCAGAACGTCAAGCTCGGCCTCGCTCACCCCGTGGCTGACCAGGTAGCCGGCGATGCTGCCCGCCTGCGCCCTGGCCCGGTCCAGCGTGCGCAGCATCAGCTCGGGCGGGCTGGCCAGCAGTTCGGTGGTCAGCTGCTCGCCGAGGCCGCTGTCCTCGCGCACCTGGCCGATCGCCGGCGTGTGCGCCGGGTCGAGGTACAGGCTGGTCAGCGCGTAGTCGGCGGCGACGATCTGGTCGGGCACGCCCACCGCGGCCAGGGTCAGCGCCACCACGATGCCGGTCCTGTCCTTGCCCGCGGTGCAGTGCACGAGCGCCGGCAGCCCTCCTGGCCTGGCCAGGCAGCGGACGGCATCGGCGATGGCCCGGCCCTGCCGGTCGATCACGTAGTCGTAGATCTCGCCGAGCTCGGCGGGAATCGCGGCCAGGTCCTCCCCGATCAGCGAGATGTGCATGGTCAGCGCGCCCGCAGCGGCCAGGTCGTCGAGCGGGCTCGGCGCGATCTCCGCCTCGTAGCTGGTCCGCAGGTCGACCACGGTGCGCAGGCCGAGACCGGTGAGCAGTCCGGACGCCCGCGAGTCCAGCCGGCGCAGCCCGTCCGAGCGAAACAGCCGCCGCCAGCCGGTCGCCCGGCCGCCCGCCACGGGAAGGCCCCCGGTGTCGCGGAAGTTCAGCGTCCCTGGTACCGGGATGTGCCTGCCCGGCTCGGCGGCGAGCACATGGACCAGGCCGAGCACGTCATCGACCCGCATCCGCATCGGGTACTCCCGGCTCGATCCGCCCATCACGCTCTCCGCCCGCTCCGCCCGCTCCGCCACGTCGACGACGGCAGGCTAGTACGGCCGGGCGGGCGAGCCGCGCTAGGGTCGGACTCCGGGGAGGCGTGCGATGACGCGGATCGGAAACATGTACGGGCCTGACGCGACGTTCCTCGGCGTGCCGGCGGCTGACCTGGCCGATCCGCGGTCCCTGGCGGGCACGGACATCGTGATCATCGGGGCACCGTTCGACGGCGGGACCTCGCACCGGCCGGGAGCGAGGTTCGGCCCGCAGGCGATCAGGTTCACCGACTACCTGCCGCACGACGGCTCAAGGCCGCACCTGGCCCTCGGCGTCGACCCGCTCAGGGACATGAGGGTGGCCGACGCCGGCGACATCGAGATGCCGTCCGGGCAGACCGAGCTCTCGCTCGGCCGGCTGGAGGACGCCGTGCACACGGCGGCGGCCGCAGGCGCGATCCCGGTCGTGCTCGGCGGCGACCACACCGTCACCTTCCCCGACGCCACCGGGGTGGCCAGGCACGTCGGGTGGGGCAGGCTGTCGATGATCCACTTCGACGCGCACGCCGACACCGGCGACACCCACTTCGGCTCGCTCTACGGGCACGGCACGCCGATGCGCAGGCTGATCGAGTCCGGCGCGGTGCGCGGCGACCGGTTCCTCCAGATCGGCCTGCGCGGCTACTGGCCTGAGCCGCCCACGCTGGCGTGGATGGCCGAGCGCGGCATGCGCAGCTTCGAGATGACCGAGATCGTGGCGCGCGGGCTCGACGAGTGCCTGACCGAGGCGTTCGCGATCGCGCTCGACGACTGCGACGCCGTGTTCCTGTCGGTGGACGTGGACGTGGTGGACCCCGGGCTCGCCCCGGGCACCGGCACCCCCGAGCCAGGCGGCCTGTCGAGCAGGCAGCTGCTCGACGCTGTGCGCAGGATCGCGATGGAGCTGCCGGTGGCCGGCGTCGACGTGGTCGAGGTCGCGCCGCCGTACGATCATGCCGAGGTGACCGCCCTCCTGGCCAACCGGGTCGTGCTCGAGGCGCTGTCCGGCATCGCCTGGCGGCGGGCCGGCCAGGCCGGGCGGCGCGATCCGGCGTGGCCGCTGCTGCGCGCCAGGAACGGGCAGCGCCAGGAGCGGGCATAACCTGGCCATGCTCGACGCGACCAGGCTGCGGGTTCTCGTCGCGGTGGCGAGATACGGATCGGTCACCGCCGCGGCGCAGGCGCTGAACTACGCGCAGCCCTCGATCAGCCATCACATGGCCAGGCTGGAGGCCGAGACCGGGGCCAAGCTGATGGAGCGCTCGGGGCGCGGCGTCCGGCTCACCGAGGCAGGCCGGCTGCTCGCCGAGCGGGCCGAGGAGATACTCGGCCGCCTGGACGCGGCCGAGGCCGAGCTCGCGGCGCACGTCGGCCTGCGCAAGGACCGGGTCAGGCTGGCCGCGTTCGGCGCGGCGCTGGCCACGCTGGCCGCCACCGCGGCGGCGACGCTCGGCACCGAGCACGCCGCCACTGACGTCCAGCTGACCCAGGCCGAGCCCGCGCTTGCCCTGCACATGCTGCGAGCCGGGGAGGCCGACGTCGCCGTGGTCTACCGGCAGCTTGCCGACGACGAGGCGCCGGGCGCCGAGGCCGACGCGGACCAGCAGGCATCCGATGACCTGCGCTTCCGCGACCTGCTCGATGACCCGTTCTTCCTCATCACGCCCGGCGACCGGCCGGGCCTCGGCGAGACCGTCAGGCTGGCGGACTGCGCCGCCCGGCGCTGGATACTCGGGCCCGCGCTCGACCGCGAGGCGCTCACCGCGCTGTGCCGGCCGGCCGGCTTCGCGCCCGACATCGCCGCCTGGCGTGGCGACTACGTCGCGGTCCAGGCCCTTGTCGCGGCCGGGCTCGGGGTGAGCGTGCTGACCGGGCTGGAGCTGCGCGCCTGCCGGCACCCGGGGATCGCCGTGAGCGAGCTTGCCGGGGCGACGCAGCGGGTGTCAGCGGTCACCTACGGCGACCCGCCAGACCCGCCAGCCAGCACCCAGCTGGTCGAGGCTCTGAGGCGTGCCGCCGAGGCGGTCAGGCAGGACCGCCCGGCCGCGCCAGCTCCGGCAGGGCCGGGCACGCAGGCCAACCCGGCCGCGCCGGCTAGATCGCCGTAGCCCGCCCCGCCCAGTACGGGTCGCGCAGCCGGCGCTTCAGCAGCTTGCCGCTCGGATCGCGGGGCAGCTCGTCGACGAAGTCGATGGACTTGGGCCACTTCATCTTGGCCAGGCGGCCCTGCAGGCCGGCCAGGATCTCGGCGGCCAGCTCGTCGGACGGTTTCACCCCCTCAGCGGGCTGCACGACGGCCTTGATCTGCTCGCCCCACTCCTCGTCAGGGATGCCGAACACGGCGACGTCGGCGACCTTGGGGTTGGCGATGATCTCGGCCTCGATCTCGGCCGGGTAGATATTCGCCCCGCCGGAGATGATCATGTCTGACTTCCGGTCGCAGAGGAACAGGAAGCCGTCGTCGTCGAGGAAGCCGATGTCGCCCACGGTGAAGTAGTCCCGCAGCCGGCTGGCGGCGGTCTTCTCCGGGTCACCCTTGTATTCGAACTCCATGCCCATCTTCATGTAGACGGTGCCGGGAGCCCCCGCCGGGCAGATCACGCCGGCGTCGTCCACGATGAGGATCTCGCTCACCGGCCATGCCTTGCCGACCGTGCCCGGGCGCTCCAGCCACTCCTGCGGCGTGACGATCGTGCCGCCGCCCTCGGTCGCCGCGTAGTACTCGTAGATGACCGGTCCCCACCAGTCGAGCATCGCGTGCTTGATCGCCACCGGGCACGGCGCGGCCGCATGGATCAGCCAGCGCATCGACGACACGTCGTACTTCGCCCTGATCTCCTGGGGCAGCGACAGCATCCGCTTGAACTGGGTCGGCACCATGTGCGTGTTGGTGACCCGGTAGCGCTGCACGAGCTCGAGCGCGCCCTCGGCGTCCCAGGTGTCCATGCTCACGAGCGTGTGACCCATGTGCACCGCGCTGCCGCCGAAGATCGTGACCGCGGTGTGGTAGTTCGGCGAAGTGACCAGGTGCAGGTTCGCCGAGCCCTCGGTGATGCCGAAGAACTGGAGCAAGCCGGTCAGCAGGTCGGCCGACACGTCGGGATCCAGGCCGGTCAGGGCCCGCCGGACGCCTTTCGGACGGCCCGTGGTGCCCGAGGTGTAGTGCATCGCCGCGCCGGCGGTGCGGTCGTCGGGCAGGTCCGTGCGCTGGCCGGCCCTGAGCTCGGCGACGTCGGTGAAGCCAGGCACGTGGCCGTAGCTGAACCTGGCGTCGGCGGGCACCCCGGCCTCGTCCGCCGCTGCCACGCCGATCTCAGCGAACCGCTCGTGCACGAAGAAGGCCTTCGCCTCGCAGTCCCGCACGATGTAGGCGATCTCGGCTGGGGTGAAGTGCCAGTTGATCGGGGTGTAGTACCAGCCGGCCTGGAGTGCGGCCAGGCTCAGCTCCTGCGGGGCGATGCCGTTCGGCACCAGCGCGGCGATGCCGTCGCCGGCCTTCATGCCGCGCGCCCGCAGCGCGTGCACGAGCTGGTTGACCCGGCCGAGCAGGTCTCCGGCGGCGTGCTCGGTGCCATCGGGCTCGACCACGGCAATCCAGTCCGGGTCCTCCTGCGCGCGGCTCCAGAACCCCATCCTCATCCTGCCTTCTCGTCGCAGACCTGCAGCGATCCCGGGCCAGGCCGCCAGATCGAAGTAGAACACGTTCTGCTTTCGGCCGACAAGCCGGCACCCACATCGCCGCAGATGCAGGTAACTACGAGCATCTAACACTAAAGGTGCTAACTCGGCTAACCTGTCCGCATGCTCGCCCGGCTCCGCACGAACCCTGTGCTGCGGGCCGGATTCCTCGCGGTGGCCCTCGCGTTTTGCGGCCTCGGACTGGCCGATAGCTGGCCGCAGGCGCAGCTCGCGGTCACTCGGACGCAGCCCTACTCGGTCGCCGCCGCCTTCGTCGCCGCGGCGGCCGGCTCCTTCTGCCTGACCATGGCCTGGCGAGCCGTCCTGGCCGATCTGGGCTCCCGCCTTCCCGTGCCTGCCGCGGTGCACGTGATGTCCGTCTCGCAGGTCGCCAAGTACCTGCCGGGCGCGATCTGGGCCTTCGCTACCCAGGTGGAACTCGGCTACGACTACCGGGTCGACCGGCGCCGCAGCACGGCCGCGGTCATCATCTCACTAGCCGTGGCGCTCGGCACCGGCCTGCTGCTCGCGGCGGTCACCATCCCGGTCGCGTCGGCGGGAGCCGCCAGGCACTACCGGTGGTTCCTCGCCGCCGCGCCGCTCGTCGCCGTCTGCCTTGCACCGCCGGTCCTTCGGCGGCTGCTGCAGGTGGCGCTGCGTCTCGCCAGGAGGCCGCCGCTCGAGCGGCTGCCTAGCTCCCGCGGCCTGCTGATCGCCGTGGGCTGGACGATGCTCGGCTGGCTGCTGTGGGGTACACAGGCATGGCTGCTGATCGGCGACCTGGCCGGCCACGGCCTCGCCACGGCGGCGCTCTCGGTCGGCGGTTACGCCCTCGCGTGGTCGGCTGGGCTGGTGCTCGTACTGTTCCCTGGCGGCATCGGGCCGCGCGAACTGGCGTTCGTCCTCGTGCTCGCCCCGATTCTGCCGCGCGGCTCCGCGCTGCTCGTCGCGCTCGTCTCGCGGCTGGTCATGACCGCGAGCGATTTCGCCTGGGCGGGCACCGGGCTGATCATAGGCAGGTTGACCAGGCACTCGCGCGCCCAGGCGGCCGCGAGCCCGCGGCCGGCCATCGGGCACCCCGTCGGGCACCGCTGGCCGATGCCGGTCCGGCCAGCCGAGGCGGCGGGGCTGCCGGTCGCGTCGGTCCAGGCCCGTGGCGATGCCGGGCCAGGCGAGATCGACGTCGACGGCAGTGCCCGATGAGGCCTGCCGGCCCAGGCCGCCGGCGTGCGGCCCGGGCCCTGTCAGTACTCCTCGGCCTCTTCGACCGGTTCCCGGCGGGAGGTCAGCACCAGGAAGATCCCGAGCGCCAGCAGGATCACGCCCAGGATCCCGCCGATCAGCGGGACCGTGACCGTCGCCACGTTCAGCAGGTTGACGTCCTTGTTCACGGTGTTGACCGCACTGCGCACAGTCGCCGGCGTGGTGGACAGCGTGCCGTCGAGCACGACGAGCCGCTCTGTCCCGGCGCTGTCGCGCAGGCCGATGTGCTGGCTCTCGGTGACGGCGATCGGGACTCCAGTCCTCGGGTTGACCCAGTCCGTCTCGGTCCCCTGGTAGTACTCGCCGAGCGAGACCGACGCGGCCTTGCTCCCGATCAGGGAACCCGGGACCTGCTGCGTCCCGACCTTCGTAGGCGGGATCTGGGTGACGAACTTGTACGTCGACATGCCGTCGATGGTGCCCTCGCCGGAGTAGCGCGCCGTCACCGGCTTGAGCAGAACCGCGTTGAAGACCTGGTAGTTGTGCTGCTTGGTGCCGAGCGGGTAGAGCACGCCGAGACCCGACATGTGCACGTGGGTGTCGCCGCTGACCGCGGTGCCGCAGCAGTTGATCAGCTGTCCGGTCTTCCGGTTGAAGGCCAGGCGCCTCGTCGAGTACTGGAAGGTCTGCTTGTTGGTGACGTCATAGATGTAGGTGAAAACGTTGTACACGGCCCTGGTCGAGGTGCCGGCGGCGCCGTCCCCCTCGGTCGTGTTCGTCACGCGCATCGTCACGCCGGACAACTCGGTCAGCTTCGATGTGTTGAAATACGACACGTCGTGGCCAATCAATGTCGTAACCGTGTACGTGTTCACGGGAAACTTGACGGCTGCGTCGGAAACATAGAAGCGCAGCAGTAGGGCGAGCGCGACGAGGAACATGCCCAGACCGCTCAGCACGGTCCCGACCAACCGACGCATCGATCCTCCCGGACTGCCGCCGCGAGCGGTCGGCTTGGCTATCTTTGTGGTAGTTGGCATGGCACTGGTCAGTAGGTGAGATTAGCGGTAAACGTGGAAGCATGGCTATAGCTGATCCGGCGTCCGCGAATGTCGCGGCGGCGGTGCCGGGCGGCATCAGGAGAGCCAAGTCAGGCACGGCATCCGAGCACCAGAATGCGCTGGACGGCCTGCGCGCGATCGCGGCTGCGGCGGTCCTCATCGCCGACGTCGCAGGCGCCACCGGATTCGCGTTCAGCGGGTCACCGGCGTCCTGGGCGGCAACCCGCGGGGACGTCGGCGTACCGATCTTCTTCGCGCTGTCCGGTTTCCTGCTCTACCGGCCGTGGGCTGTCGCCGCCCTGGGCCAGACGACAGCACCCGGGCTAGGCGGGTACCTGCGGCGGCGGGCCCTGCGCATCCTGCCCGTTTACTGGATCGTGGTGGCGGCGGCGCTTGTGTTGTTCAGCGCCTCTCATATCCGATCCGCGTGGACATGGGCGCAGTACCTGCTCCTGCTGCAGAACTACGATCCGCACCCGTGGTGGGCGGGCACCGCAGCCGCCGGGCTCGGCCAGGTGTGGAGCCTCCCGGTGGACGCGTCGTTCTACGTCCTGCTTCCGCTGCTCGCGGTGCTGCTCGCCGCGGTGGCCGGACGCGGCCAGGCCGATACCGGCGCGCGGGCGCGCCGCTTGCTGGCAGGCATCGCTGTACTCGGCCTGTCTTCCTATGGCTTCCTCGTCCTGGCGTACCGGCCCGGCGCGGCGATGCCATGGCTCGGAATCACCCTGCCCGCATTCCTGAGCTGGTTCGCGGTCGGTATGGCGCTCGCCGTCGTCGCCTCGTGGGCGGATGCCGATGGCGAGGACGGCCCGGTCCGCACGTTCGGCCGGACCGTCGCCTCCTCGGCGCTGCCCTGTCTGCTGATCGCCGTCGTGCTGTTCGTGATCGCTGCGACCCCTGTGGCCGGGCAGGAAGGCATCGGCATACCCGGCCTGTGGCAGGCGGAGATCAAGACGCTCCTCTACACCGCTATCGCCGTCGCGGTGCTTGCTCCCGCCACCTGCCAGCAGATGGCTGTTACCCGCGCTTCCGCCTGGCTCGGCCATCCGGTGATGAAATTCCTCGCCAGGATCTCCTACGGCGTATTCCTGTGGCAGGGCATCGTGATTCTGGAACTGTTCCAGTTCTTCCATTTGAAGCAGGCACTTGAAGGCGGCACGTTCACCACCCTGGGCAGCGTGGTGGTCCTCGTCGCCGTCGCGCTGGCAACCGGGGTGACCGCGACGGCGGGCTACTACGTCGTTGAGCGTCCTGCCCTCATCCTCGCCCACCGGAACGGCAGCCGCAGGTCCGGCACGGACCGGGCCGGACCGCAGCCGGGTCAGGCCGGAGGCTGAGCACCGGTCGGCGGCTGAGCACCGGTCGGCGGCTGAGACTCGCTCGCGGCAGCGGCCAGCCGGGGGTGCCGCGGCATGGCGGCTCGCTCCCCGACGACCAGCGCGGCCAGCAGCCTGGCCACCACCACCAGGCACAGTGCCTGGGGAAGCGTGCCAGTCAGGAACGCGCCGAGCGCGGCCAGGCGCCCGTCAAGCGGAAGGTAGCGCCCGAGGATGCCGAGCGCCGCGACAGCGAGCATCAGGCCGGTGATCAGCCAGGGGCTGGTGAATAGTGCCGGCATATAGCGGATCCGGCCGTACAGCAGCGCCACCGCGAAGGCCGTCGTCGCCGCGGGCAAGATCAGCGCGCCGGGAACCCCGCCGAACGACAGCCCGGCCGCTGCGACCAGCGCCAGCGCGACCAGGCGGACATCGGGCTCCTTCAGCAGCCACGGCAGGCTCGCGACCTGCTGCTGCTCGCTCGCCGCCGTCTGCCCGGTCGCCGCCTGATGTGCGGCCCAGGCCGTGGCCAGCCCGCGCGGCCGTCGCCGCCGCCACGGCGCGATGGCCACCAGCATGACCAGGCCCAGGGCGGCCAGGCCGCTGAACAGGCTCAGCCGGTAGCCAGCGTCGGGCAGATAGGTCATCGTCACCAGGCCGGACGTGCCCGCCGGCAGCAGCCAGCCCTGGCGCCATCCGTCCAGCCTGACCGGCCGCAGCACCCGCCGACCGATGGCCGCCTGCCAGCCGTGGTTGAAGTTCTGGTCGACCACTAGGTACGAGGATCGGGCCGCCTTGACCCGTACTACCCGCTTGGCCGGCCCCCAGCGAAGCACGGAAGCGGACATGGGCCGGGCGTTCGGCACGCCCCCCAGGCCGGCAGTGCCCGGCTGGTCGAAGATCGCGGCCTGGATGTCGAAACCGTCCCGGCTCGGCTCGACGAGGCGGTTCAGCCCGCGGGCTACCGTCACCGGCGCGCAGGCGGAGAACTTCATCGGCCGGCCGTCGAGCAGCGCCGCGAACGACCCCGATACCCGGGTGGGCACGGATCGCCCGTCCAGGCTTATGTTCGGCCCGAAACCGCAGCGGAGCCGGAACGGCAGAGCGCCCGCCGAAGCGAGCGGAGGCACGCCGGGAATCGTGACCTCGCTGACCTGCAGCGGCAGGGCGGCCGGGGTGAAGGTAAGAGTGATGCGGTTGGTCCGCATCGGCCAGAAACGCAAGGTCGCTCTCGCTCCGTCGAGCCAGCCGCTGCGGATCTGCCCGCCGGACCCGGCGACCTGCACGAACAGCGACCCCGCGGCTCCGGCCGGCCTGGTGATTCCCAGCTTGGCGATCTGCCTGGCCCGATGCCAGCGAACCGTGAGCCGCGGATGGGCATCGTTAGCGCCGGCCACCCAGGTCGTGGCCGGGTTGCCGTCGAACGCGGACTCTGCCTGGTCCTGCGGGTCGGTGGTGTATGCGGAGGACGCCGACACCCGCGGCTGGCCGCGTCCGACCCACGCGTACCGTTCCACCAGTTGCGTGCTGACAAGCACGGCCGTCCCGGTCAGCCGCATCTTGACTGCGCGCGCCGCGTAGAAGGAGTGATCGAAGCCGTACTGCTCCTCGGTTGGCCTCTCAAGCTGCGGTGAGCAGACCCAGCGGATCGAGGTCGCCATGCAGCCTGGCCACATCGGCTCAGCCTTGGACAGCACGTACGAGGCCGGGTCGCCGCCGCCTGGCAGCGGCACCCGCGGCGCGAGTATCGTCCGGCTGGCCGATACCCCAGGCACGGCGATCTCGGCGATGCCGACCTGGGTGCCGGGAGCGCCTGGCCACTTCGTCCTGGTGATCGTGATGCGGAGCCATCCGGTCGGCCCGGCCGGAACCCGGAGCACCTGGTACCGCGCGGTCGGCCGCACCGCCTCAGTGAGCGCGCCGGCCGCGGTGGCGACGGTGACCTGCGTCACAGTCGGCCCGACCGCGGCGCTGTCGGCGAAGGCGACGCTGATCCTCCCCGGATCGAGCAGCCGGCCGAACGCGAGCCTGATCCACTGGCCGACCGGGCCGGTCAGTCCGCCGGACTCCCACATCGTCCGCGGGTCGCCGTCCACGGCGGCGAACGGGAGCCGGCCCGTGGCGCTCTGGCCGGGCAGGGCATTGAGCCCTGCGGCCGACGACGACGACGTGACGCCGGCGATGCCGTAGTAGCGGCTCACGGTCAGGTACCTGAGCCAGCTCGGCTCGGTGAAGTCGTCGGCCGCCGCGAGCGTGCGGGCCGGATCCGACCTCGTGAGCGTCGGAGAATAGTCGATCCTCAGTTCGCCGAAGTTGCGCACCCGGCGGCGCAGCGAGTCGGTGACGACCGCATGGCTGACCGGCAGGCCAGGCGAATCGGCGTTCAGCAGCATCGGCCCGCCGCCCAGCAGCCCCGCGTCGGCCAGCGAAAGCAGCGCTTCCGGCCCCCCGTAGAGCCGTAGCGTTCCGGCGGCTGGCTGGACGGTGACGACCGGCTGCGCGCCGTGCACCCGGTAGATCTCGACGGCCGGGTACGGCGCATCGAAGGCGGAGACCGCGTTGTCCGGTGCGAAGCGGCCGACCGGACCGCCGAACGACGCGACCCGGACGATGCCCGGCGACTCCGCGAGCGCCTGGTGGATCCTGGCGGGCCAGGCACCGAGGAGATCGGACCTGATCAGGTCGTTCCGTACCACGATGTACTTGACGCCCATCCTGGCGAGCACCTCGGCCAGCCCCGGCGAACCCTGGCCGGCCGACATGTCCTCGTCGATCGCGGCGAGCAGCCGCTGGTTCCCGACCGAGCCGATGGTGCCGAGCTGCCTGCTGGCCCAGTCACCTTTGAACAGCGCCTCGAGCACGTCGTCCATCGGCCGGCCCCACAGGTATTCGCCGAACCTGGCGCCTGGTACCGCGAGCACCGCCTGCCTGCCCGCGTGCCGGTTGAGCCATCCGGCGGCCCGCTGCCAGTAAGCCGGGATAGCGGGGAAGTCACCGGGCGCGGACAGGCCGCCGACCAGGGCGGGAAGCGCTAGCGCGGCAATAGCGCCCGCGGTCACCACGCCCATGGCCTTGCGCCAAGCGCGGACGCCGATCGTCGCCAACAGGTGCGCCAGCCCGAGCGTGACCGGCAGCCGGATGAACGGATCGAACTTGTGTAGGTTCCGGAGCGGGGCCAGCGGCCCGTTCAGCAACTGGTCGACAGGGCCGGCGAACGGGTCGCCAAGCCCGCTGAAGTAGCCGGCGGTGACGATCAGCACGCCGACGATGAGCAGGCAGAGCAGGTACCTGCGGGCCGGGAGGCTGCGTCGCAGCAGTCCGGCCAGCCCGAGCCCGGCCACCAGGCCGGTGAGGATCGTCGGGATCGCGCCGGTAGCCAGAGTGAAAGCCACTGGCCACCAGGGACGGCCGTTGACTGCCAGGTAGCCGAGCCAGTCCTCGGTGCCGCGCAGGGTGTTGCTGAGGCTGGTGACCGAAGTGGTGACGGCGGCGCTCTCGGTGTACGGGAGGAACGAGACGCCGTACCTGCCGAGCAGCAGCAGCGGATAGGACCACCAGAGCGTAGCGAGCGCAACCGCGGGCGCCCACCAGGAGAAGACCCGCCACGCTCGCGCCGCCCGCGGCGCGGTGAGCAGGTAGATCGCCGCGGCCAGCAGCACGACGACGACGGACGAGGCGTTGTTGCCGCTGCACAGCGCCACGGCGACCGCCGATCGCGCGGCCGCGCGCACCCGATCGCCCAGGCTCGCGGTGGCGGCCTGCTGGACCACTGTGACCAGCGGGAGCAGGACCCACGGCAGCATCGCCGCGGGGAGGAACTCTGCGGATACCACGCCGAGCAGGGTCAGCCCCTTGGGCGCGAGCGCGTAGCCGAAGCCGGCGGCGAGCCGCGTAGCCGGCGTACCGATGCCGAGCCGGGAGGCGAGCCGCACCGTGCCGAGGAAGGCCGCCACCGCGACCGCGGCGATCCACAATCGCTGCACCACCCAGGGAGCCAGCGCGATCAGCTTCCCTGCGACGAAGAACGGTCCCATCGGGAACAGGTAACCGGCGGCCTGGTCTTGCAGCTGACCGAACTGGGCCGGGTCCCATAGGTGCATGGCGCGCTGCAGGAACCCGAGCGGGTCGACCGCCAGGTCGAGCTTGGTGTCGGCGACGATGTTGCCTGGCCGGTCGACGAACGCGAGCATGACCAGCGCCAGGCCGCAGGCGATCAGCCAGATCCGGCCCTGGAGCCGGACGTCGATGGCGGGCCGCCCGGGCGGGCGCGCGCCCCCGGATCGCGGGAGCCCGGATCGCGGGAGCCCGCCGGGCGGGCGTTCAGCTTCGCTCAGCGCCGGCTCAGCCCGCCCGCGTGTCTCGATCATCCGTCGCCGCCAGGTGCCGCGGCAGCCACCACGGCGTCGCCGGGTGCTCTGACGCCGGGTGCTCTGGCGCCGGGCCCGCCGGGGCCGGCGATCAGGTCCGCCAGCCAACCGGCGCTGGCGTCCCAGTCGAACCGCGCCGCCCAGGCTCGGCACGCGGCGGCGATCTCGGCGCGGCGCTTCGGATCGGCCAGTTCCTTGATCGCCCGCTCGACGACGTCCTCTATGAGCTCGTCAGAGCGGACCAGCCATCCTGTCTCGCCGTCCCTGACGGCATCGCGCAGCCCGTCGACGTCGTAGGCGACGGTGGGCACGCCGAGGGCGGCGGCCTCGAGCACGCACAACCCCCAGCCCTCGCCCTGCGAGGTGTTCAGGTGCAGGTCCGACCGGGCGACAAGATCCCGCTTGGCGTCCTCGGGCAGGTATCCGTGCAGGCGCACGATCTCGCCGAGGCCGCGGCCGCTGACCTGCTCGGCCAGGGCGCGGTAGCCGGGGCCGGATCCGATGACGTGGATCGTCACGCCATCGTCGGCCAGCCGCTCGCCGACATCGAGCACGCGTTCGGTGCGCTTGTGCGCCACCAGGCGCCCGACGCAGGTCAGCCGCGGCCCGGCCGCACCGTTTCCCGATTCCGCATCGGTCCGCCGCTCCGGTCCGCGTGCCGCATCGGCGGGAAGCCCGTTCGGGATGATGTGGATCGGCCCGGTCCAGGCTAGCCGCGCGCGCATCGCGGCGGCGGTTGACTCCGATACCGCCACGCTGGCATGCCGCCGGTAGCACCACCGCGCGGTCGGCCCCTCCAGCCATCGGCCGACGGCCGCCACCGCCGCGGGGAAATGCACCCCGAACTGCGCGTCGTGCACGTGGTGGACGACGCAGAGCACTTGTACCCGTCTGGGCAGCACCAGCGGGGTGAAAAACGGTATCCCGTTCTGGCAGTCGAGCACCGCGTCGAACGAACGCCGCCGGACGGCCAGCCAAGCCAGCACCCTCGGGTACACGGTCCACCGGCCGCCCATCCTGACGATGTCGATACCGGCATGTTCGTCGCGCGCGGCCTGCCCCGCACCGCGTGCGGTGATGAACCGGATGGCGGCGCCGCGTCGCGCCAGGCCAAGCGCCATCTCCCACGCGTACCGCTCCGCGCCGCCGTTGTCCGGATGCCACGGATCGCGCCAGTTGACGACCGCGATCCGCTGGCCGGCCACGGCCGAGCGAGCCGCCGCGGAACTGCCGCGGCCGCGCTGGCCGGCCCGGCGCCAGCCGAAGGCGGCCGCGGGCAGGTGCAGGGCGACCCAGATCAGGCCGATCTCGGCGAACGCACCGAGCGCGTGCCGCCGCATCGAGAACGTGGATCCGGCCACATCGTGCCAGCGGACCGGGATTTCCAGCGGTTCCGCGCCCTGCTTGCGGCACCGGGCGATGAACTCGATGTCGAACGCGAAGCCGGTCGCTACCATGGGCGCCGCCGCGGCGCGCGCGAGCGGTCCTGAGAAGAACTTGAACCCGCACTGACTGTCGAGCACCCCGCCGGTCAGCAGTCGCGCCAGCCAGCGGAAGACGTAAGCGCCCTTGCGGCGCAGCCAACTGTGCCGGTCCTCCACGTCGGAGTCAGGGTGCGAGCGTGAGCCGATCACCATGGTGCGCCCGGCCTGAAGATATGCGATGGCCGCGTCCAGCGCCGCGAGGTCGGTGGCCATGTCGGCGTCGCAGTAGCCCACGAACGGCGCCCGAGTCGCCAGCAGGCCGGCCCGGACCGCGGTGCCCTTGCCAGGGCGGTCGCAGCGGATCAGCCTGACCGGGACCGGCCCGGCCGGCCACTGGCGTACGACGTCCGCGGTGCCGTCGGTGCTGGCGCTGTCGACGACCACGATCTCGACGGCTATCGGCAGCGCGGCCGCCTTCTCGCACAGCCTGGCGAGGCCGGCAGGCAGCCTGGCGGCCTCATTTCTTGCGGGGACGACGATCTCGAGCCAGGCCCCGCCAGGAGCACCGCACGGCCGGGAACCAGGCTCCACGCAGGCCTGCCCGGTATCAGCGACTGCCGTAGTTGTAAAGAGTCTTGTTGGTCGGCGTCCCGTTAGCGACACCGCTCAGCACCTGCGTGGTGACGGCGCTCGCGCCCACGGCCAGGATGAGACCAACCGCCAGGGCGATCAGCAAGCGCACCATGATGGGCTCCTTCGCCAGACATACTGACTGGTAGCGTACCGCCATGATCAATTTATCGGCTATAAGCCTAACGATGCTGATCTAATTCGTTACTTGATTTGACATGGCGGTAGCCCTCGTTCGAAGCGCTCCGGCCGCCGGAAGGCAGCTGGTAGACCACGAGGCCGGGGCCAGCGAGCACGACACGGCAGCCCGGCAGGCGGCTCAGGTACGGGTAACGGCCCGCCTGCCCGGCCGCTGCGGCCTGCCCTGACCCGAGACCCGCGTCGACGATCACGTAGCGCACGCCAGCCGCCAACAGCACGCCGGTGAGCGGCCCGGCGCTGGTGGTGATCGGTCCGGTCAGCTCGCGGGCCGCCGGGCTCTCGGCGGGCACCGTGATGCGGCCGACGGTGACGGCGTCGTTCCAGATGACATCCCGGTTGACGAGGCGCGGCCAGGGGTCAAGCACGGCCTCGCCGTGGTTCCAACCGAACCGGCGGTAGGCGGCCCACGGCAGCAGCAGCACCCGGCCGGCCGCCGGGTCCTTATCGATCAGGCGCCTGGCCGCCAGCCAGTCAGCGGGATACTGCACGCTGCGCAGCCGACCGGCGGCGCCCCAGGCCAGCCCGGGCAGCAGCACCACCGGCGCTACGAGCACAAGGACCGCCGCCAGCCAGCGGATGTCTCGCCACCGCTCGGGCCAGTGCAGGCCAAGCAGCCATGCCGCGGCGAGCCCGAGCCCGGTCGCCTCGGCCAGGGCAAGCGGCCCGACGAACTGCTGGCCGTCCCTGAAAACGGCAAAACCCGGCCAGGCCGCTATCAGGCCGCGAAGAATGTCGGCGCCGACCCCGGTGATGTCGGCGCTCGCGATCACCAGGCCGCAGGCCGCGCCGACGCCCAAGCCCGGCCACCGGCCGCGGCCGAGCAGGACGAAGCCGGCCAGCGCCGACCCGGCTACCGCAAGCCACAGCCAGGACTCCGCTCCGCCGTAGCCGTAGGGCACGGTCTGGCTGTTCCAGGTGCCGCCGAGCATCAGCAGGCTGCCGAACGAGCCGAACGGCGTGTCGGCACGAGCCGCGAACGCGGCGACGCCCGAGCCGCTCGTGTGCACGGTGCGGGTGACCGACGGGATAAGCCATGGCATGCTGAGCGCGCCGAGCACCGCCGCCGCGGCCATGACCCGGCCGAGCCGCTGGCGGCCAGACTGGCCGGCAGCCAGCGCGGCCCCGGGGAGCACCACCAGGGCAGAGAGGCACATCGGCGCGAAACCGCCGATCGCCGCAGGCAGCAGCGCGACTGCGAGGCGGCCAGCCGAGCGCCAGGAGACCGGACCAGGCCTGGTCAACGCGCACACTACCCAGGGCAACCCGGCGTAGCCGAGCAGCAGCGCCCACTGGCCGATGATCAGTCGCTCGCCGACGAAGGGATTCCAGCAGAAACAAACACCCGCGACCAGCCGCGCCACGAATGGCCGCTCGGCGAGCAGGGCGGCTGCGCCGGAACAGGCCAGCGCGAAGATCAGCAGCAGCACCAGCTTCTGCACCAGGTCGGCCGGGAGAACCTGGGCGAGCAGGGCGACCACGGCGTCGCTCGGAACTGCCCTCGGCAGCGTACCGGTCAGGCCGAACGTCGTCGCCGTGAACGAAGGGTCGGGGACGAACACCATGTCGTAACTCAGCAAATAGCCAGGGGCGATCCCCGGACCGAGCGCGAGCAGTCCGAGAGCCAGGCCCGCCAGGCCCGCCACCAGGGTTCCGCCCCGGCCGGTCAGGCGCATCCGCGCCCCGGCACGCTGTGCCACCCAGTAATCTTTACCGACATTGAGGAATAATTCTTACCCATACGACAGACCGGGGCGCCCGATGAGCCAGCCTCAGGCGCACCGCCGCGGCATCCGGCGCTCGGCCGGGCTGGTCCGCGCGTTCCGCACTGAGCAGACCGATCCGACCAGATACTACGCATATCTGGCAAACGATACCGCCAGCCAGCTCGAGGGCTACGCCGCTCTGGCCGGGCGGCTCGTCCTCGACATCGGCGGCGGACCCGGATACTTCTCGGTCGCCTTCGCCGAGCGCGGTGCCCGCTGCGCGATCGTCGAGCCCGACCTCGCCGAGCTGCTGAGCCGCGGCAAGGCGCCAGCGGGCGCGATCATCGGAGACGGCCGCAGGCTCCCGGTGCGGGACGGCTGCGCGGACATCTGCTTCTCGTCCAACGTACTTGAGCACGTCCCGGTCCCCGGCCAGCTGATCGACGAGATGATCAGGGCGACCCGGCCTGGCGGGCTCATCTACCTGTCCTTCACGAACTGGCTGTCACCGTGGGGCGGGCACGAGATGTCGCCGTGGCACTACCTCGGGCCCGGCTTCGCGGAGCGCCGGTACGTCAGCAAGCACGGCCGCCCGCCGAAGAACCGGGTCGGCGCCGGTCTTTACCCGGTGCACATCGGCGCCGTCCTGCGGATGCTGCGCTCGCACGACGGCGTGACGATCATCGACGCGCTGCCCCGTTATTACCCGCGATGGTGCGGGCCGGTGGTCCGGGTTCCCGGACTCCGCGAGGTCGTCACCTGGAACCTGCTGACCATCCTGCGGCGCGCCGCATGACCACGGGCTGGTCGGAGCCGTTCAGCACGGTGGACGAGCTGTGCTGCTATCACGACCATCCGGACGAACCAAACAACGTGCATCTTGAGGTCCGGATGCCCGGTCACCTCGACGCACAGACGCTGCGCGCCGCCGTGGCGGCGACGCTCGCCGCCGAGCCGCGGGCCAGAGCACGCAGGATGGCCGCCGGTTCGCTGAGCCGCCGACTGCGTTGGGAAGCTCCGGCGCAACCCGACCACGATGCCCTGTCCTTCGGCTCCTGGGCCGACGAGGCGGGCCTGACAGGCCTGCGATCGCGCTTCCTCGCGAGCGCCCCGCCGCTGGCTTTCTCGCCGCCGCTGCGACTGCTGCTCGCGGCGGGACCCAGCGAGGACCGCCTCATCGTCAACGCCCACCATGCCGCGCTCGACGGCATCTCCTGCCTCGCCCTGGTCCGGTCGATCGCGTGCCGGTACTCCAACCTGGCCAGCGGGCAATCAGGCCGGGCGGAGCCCGGCGCTCATCCCCCGGTCCCCGCGGCTCACCCGATCCCTGCGGCTTCCCCGGCACCCCGAGCGGCCGACCTGCCTGCCCGCCGCGGACGGCTCGTGCCGGGACGGGCGGTCGCCAGGATCGCCGCCGAGCGCGGCGGCGGCCCACGGGCCGGCTACGGGTTCCACCTGCTTCCGCCGATCGACGTCACCGGCCTCACCGCTGCCAGGTCCAGGTTCGCCGTGACCGTGAACGACCTGCTCGTCTGTGCGCTGATCGCGGCCATCGCCGACTGGAACGCGGCACACGGCACACGGCCACGGCCGATCAGGATCACCGTTCCGGCCGGCGGGCGGCCGAGCGGTGAGCGAACAGAGCTCGGCAATCTCTCTCGGCTAGCGACCGTCAGCGCCCGGTGGCCGGCAGCGGACCGCTCGGACATAGTCGGCCTGCTTGACCAGGTCACCAGCCAGATCCGGGGCATGAAGGAGGCCTGCTTGCCGCAGGTCGACGGACTGTCCGCCGCGCTCACCAGGGCGTGGCTGCCCGCCGGGGTGAAGCGGGCGGTGCTGCGCGCGCTGCTGACGAGCGTCGGCCCGGCCGTGATCGACACGTCGCTGCTGACCAACCTCGGCGCGGTGGCCGAGCCGCCAAGGTTCGGCGAGCTCGCGGCGGCCGGCCTAGTCTTCTCGACGTCGGCTCACATGCCGCGCGGCCTGTCCGTCGGCGCCATCACGGTGGCGGGCAAGCTCCAGATCTGCCTGCGCTACCGCAGGACGCTGCTCGACGAGCCGGCCGCGGCGCGGTTCGCCGCCTGCTTCTCGCGAGCGCTCGACGAACTGGTCAGCCGGGCAGCGGCTGCAACGGGATAGGGAACCTGTGGTAGCTGGGGACGAAGACGCCGATGCTGAACTTGCTGACGCAGACCGCCGGGCCGCCGCCTACCAGGTCGGCGCCGATCGAGTCGCCGTGACCAAGCGCCGGGATGTAGACCTGGTGGCGGCCGGCCGGCAGCGCCACCTGATGGCTGCGCCCGTCGAAGGTCATGGCGAGGACCACAGGAGCCGACCCGCGATAGGCGAGCTTGACGGTCCATGGCCAGTTGTACATCGGGGTGCCGGGAATCCGCAGCCGCACCAGCTTGTGCCCGACACTCCAGCATCCGTGCGCCGACCGGGGCGGGACGACGACCCGTCCTTGGACGGCCGGGTAGGTGAGCCGGCCGCCGGGATCGAACATGAGCAGGTTCGGTATCACGCCAGAGGGGGCCTTTGTCCACCTGAGGTGATTGGGCAGCCCCTTCGCCAGCGGGCCTATCAGCTGGGACATATAACCATAGCGACCGAAGAAGTAGCCATTCTCGATGTTCGCCGCCGCACTCGTATTTACGATGACGGAGTCAAGCGGAGCGCCTGTAACGGCCGCTCGGGCGGTGGCGAGATAGGACCGAAACACCGGGCCGTTGGCGGCCGACTCGTAGTTATGCGCCGACCACACCGAACCTGCAACGAAAACGGCCAGCACCGTACCTGCTCCGACGATCCGCAACCTCAGCGGCGGCCGGCCGCGATAGGCGTCATGCTCGCCGCCAACCGGCCAGAACGCGAGACCGATACAGACGGCAAGCACCGGCGCCGAGTCCGCGAGGTAATGCAGGTCCGCTCCGATAATCCACGGGTATCCGAGGCCCACCCGGCCGGCCACGAGCGGCACGACTGCGCTCAGGAGAACCCAGGCCGCGAGGATTACCCAGCACCGCCACGCACGACGCCGGTACCACACGCTGGCCAGGATGACAATGCCGGCCGCGATCCAGGCGAGCTGAGTGAGCACCGGCACCTCGACGGCGAAGCCCACTCCGTCGAGCGGCAGCCAGTGCCATGGGCCGCCGAGGGCGGCGGGAATGAGGCTGACCCGCCCGAGGGTGGACATGAACAAGAGCACGTTGGTGAACGGCCCTGGCTTGACCAACTCAGGTCCGGATTTCGGCAACTGGGAAAAGAACAGGACGACGTAGCCGGCGAACAGCACGGTGTACAACGTCCACGCCTGCCAGTAGCGCCGCAACGCGTCGACCGCCGCATTCGCCCACCGGCCGGGTATCAGGTATGCGGACGTCAGCGCGAACAGCAGCAACGGGATCAGGATCGCCACGTCGTCGAACAGCACTCCCGCAACGATCCAGGCGGCTGCCACCCCGGCGTGCCAGAACCGCCTGGTCCGGACGTAGGTGACGTGCGCATTCAGTGCCATGGCCAGGACGAGTTGGGTAGGCACCCACTGGAACGTGGTCGACCAGAAGCTCAGACCTGGGATCAGGATCGGGGTGAATGAGTACACCGCCAGCGGGATCAGCACGCCGGGCCGGTTGCCGAATAGCGTCCGCAGCAGGCGGAGCAGGGCGAGGCTGGCCAGCGCGATCATGAGCAGCGTCATGGCCGACGTCAGCGTCCAGTCGTACAGGTCGATCCGGGCGAGAACCCAGACATAGAGCTGGCTGCCTGGCATGAGGTGCCCGTCATATACTCTCATCAGGAACTGCCAGTTCAGGCGGCTGTTCAGAGCCTGAGCGAGGAACGCGAAATCGTCCTGCCGGAAGAACGAGCTAGCGAGCACGCGGCCCTTGACCCACAATCCGACGGCGATCACGGTGAGGCCGGCCAGCGTAATCCAGTTGTCGCGCAGCCATTCCGCCGCCTCGCGGGCGGACGATTCGGTCGACACCGCCGGGACGTTCTGGACATCCGTCATCGGCGCTGCCTCCCTTCGGCCGCCGGACCCGCCCTGATGTTAGCCATCAAGCTAGTACAAGGCCCGGAAGTCCCGCAAAGAACGCATAAGCCGCGATGCCGTTAGCGGCCCCGAGTTCGCCAGCTAGGCGACTTCTGCGGCGACCACGGCTCCGAGTTCCCAGCACTCCTGCAGATCGGCTGGCGTTGGCTTGGTGGCCGTGACGCAGACCGGCGGACGCACCCGCCTCCATTGCAGGCCGGCCGCGATCGACTCGACAGCGCGGACCGCGCCGGTCGTGTCGCTGGCGCCGTGCACCCAGAGTCCGTACGGCCGCTTCCTGGTCGCCTCCAGGCACGGGTAGTAGATGCCGTCGAAGAAGTGCTTGAGCGCGCCCGACATGTAACCGATATTCGCCGGCGTGCCGAGCAGGTAGCCGTCGGCGCCGAGCACCTCGACCGGGCTCGCGGTCAGGGCCGGGACCACGGCGACCTCGACGCCCTCGATGTCGTCGGTGCGCGCCCCGTTCAGCACGGACTCCAGCATCGCCTGCAGTGCGGGCGACGGCGTGTGGTGCACGACCAGCAAGCGAGCCATGTGCCCGCAGCATAAACCCCCGGCCCGTTCGCTTCGTGGGCACCGCGCTGTCGCCATAGCAACATCAAGGTGCCCACGAAGCGGGATCGGGCAGGGGTGGGGGTGCGGGAGGGCGAAGGAGGGGTCCGGGGATGGCGGCTGGGCGTGGCTTGCCTCGGCGCGTCCCGAGATCTTAGACTGAACATTCAGTCAACTCCGTTGGGAGCTTAGTCATGGCCGAGAAACAGGCCTCGCACAGAGAAAGTTCACCCGTCCATACCGAGGGCGCGGGCCCGCTGGCGCCCGCCGCCCTGACGCAGGTGCCGGCCCCAGCACCGGCACCCACCTCGCCGGGCCCCGCCCGCTCAGCACTCGCGTCTCCGGCCACGGCCCCGCCTGCCACGACCCCAGTGCTTGCCGCGCACGCGACCGCGGGCCTCGCCCGCAGGCCGGCCACACCGGCCGGCCCCACCCGGCCGGTGACGCCGCGGAGCACACCGCGGCCGCAGGCCAAGCCGGGCCTCGCGGAGATCATCAGCGAGCAGGAGCGCATCTTCATCCGCCGCCAGCCTGAGTCATCCAGGCTAGCCGCCCAGGCGCGCGACGCGCTGGCCGGCGGGGTGACCTCAAGCTGGCAGATCTCCCGGCCGCAGCCGGTCTGGCTCAGCCACGGCAGCGGGTCCAAGCTCTACGACG
>Ga0335077_10000710_pt1 | contig 37860 bp, 31 predicted proteins | sample Lox_Sample_31_FD_207151 | JGI IMG/M metagenome (GOLD analysis project Ga0335077, IMG submission 207151) | Soil microbial communities from Loxahatchee National Wildlife Refuge, Florida, United States - Lox_Sample_3.1 | ecosystem: Environmental > Terrestrial > Soil > Wetlands | place: USA... | reverse complement strand
CCAGGCGTTCCGCCTGTTCCTCGAGGAAAGATCCGGTGCCGGCGGCACACGCCTCATTCATCGCAAAATCCACGACTACGCCGTGATCGATCGAAATGTACTTGGCGTCCTGGCCGCCGATTTCGAAAATGGTGTCCACACAGGGGGCAATCTCGTTCCCGGAACCGAGAGTACGAACGATGCGATCGTGGACGTACAGCGCTCCTGTCTTGTGCGCCGTGATTTCGTCGTTGACGGTGTCCGCTCCGACAAGTTCTCCAATGAGTTCGCGACCGGATCCGGTCGTGCCCACACCGCAGACGCGGACTCGGGCGCCAAAGAGTTTTTCGATTTCCTGAAGGCCTTCGTGGACGACCTCAACCGGGCGTCCCACAGTACGGAGATAAATCCCATGGAGGAGTCGGCCGGAATCATCGAGGAGCGCCAGATTGGTGCTTACCGAACCGACGTCAATTCCCAGATAGGCTGGAATCGCCTCCGAGCCAATTGCCGGGAGGGGTTCGGTCCTCGAGGCGTTGGGATGATCGCGGAGGAGGAGTACGTTGTCGAGCGAAAGCGGTTCACAACTCGATAGGGGGGATGAGAGGGAGGAGGAGGAACGACGGTTGGTAAGTGAGTGGATGTCAGGATGCGGGGATAGCGAATGATCCAAGCCAGCGAGAGATGCAGCTCCGACTGCCCCAATCCACGCATACAATTCAGGGACAACCACATCCTCAGGAGCGAGATGGAACGCTTCCTGCAACGCTTGCCGGACTCCCGCATTCTGGGAAACGCCGCCGATGAAGGCGACCTTCGGCATGACCTTGCGGCCCTTCACAATATTGCTTTTGAAATTGCGAGCGACAGCTTCACACAGCCCTTTGAGCACTTCAGCCGTGTTGTAGCCCTTCTGTTGCGCGTGAATCATGTCGGATTTAGCAAAAACGGAACAGCGGCCGGCAATGCGCGCAGAGGAACTAGTTTGCGCGACAACGGGGCCGATATCCTCCACCCGGTACTGCAGACGAGACGCCTGCTGGTCAAGAAATGATCCCGTGCCGGCAGCACATTGGCTGCTCATGGAGTAATCCACAATTCCAGTGGAAACCGGGGCTTCGTTGCCCTGGCGGCAACCGGCATTGTCGAGGAAAAGGTACTTCGAGTTTTCACCGCCCATTTCGAAGACAGTGGAGATCTCCGGGCACAGAAGCGCGATTCCACGTGCGATTGCTTTAAATTCGTTCTCCGAAGCTACCCCCAGGGCTTCCGCCACGCGTGAAGCCCCAGAACCGGTGACGCAGATTACAGAGGGGCACGATTCGGGAAGAACAGCCCTGAATTCGTGGAGCAGGTCGAGCGCAGTCTGGAAGGGAGTGCCGTGGGCCCGGCGATAGTCGGACACCATCACCGTTGCATCCCGCGATCCGAAGGGCCTCTTCAACGTGCCCGTAACCCGGAACGTGAGCGAGGCATGCGATGGCACGGGGAAGCATCCGGCAAGGTCATTGTCGAGGATGGCGGCGAGCTTAACGCTAGTGCTCCCGACATCCAAACCGATCTGTGCGGCCATCGGAGTGAACCTGATTTCTTTACCCTGTTAGATTGCCTGAAAACCCGTGGCGGGATGTGACCGGCGTCACACATTCTCGTGGGGGCGGTCACCGAGCGCCAAAGCCAGTGCGTGCAGGTTATGGAATGTTGGCAGAAGCAAACCGGGAAGCCACATCTGGTCTGTGGAAAACGGGTGAAACAGAATGCTGGTGGGCCCGCCAGGATTTGAACCTGGGACCAACGGATTATGAGTCCGCTGCTCTAACCGCTGAGCTACGGGCCCCACGCCTACTGCAACATCTTAACCTGAAAGAGGTTACTGGACACGCTCCACTTCCGTTCGATTTTGCTCGGATGTGCCGGTGCCAGTTCTGGTGCTAGTTGGTCTGGCAGCCGTCCCATCAATGATTCATGAATCCGGTTGTCCGTCCAGCGATGAGACTTTAGCAAGAAAATCGTGCCGATGCTGAGCGGGACGACGATGGTGATGAGCGGACGGTGTCGCGGTAGAATGGCTGCCGTGCGGCGGGCATATGGCGCATGACGACGGTCGCGAAGGGAAAACACGTCACCGGCAAGGCGCGATTCTCAGCGGGACAGCGTATCGAGTCTTGCTCTCCACTTCGTACTCTCTGTGGGGCGGAATATTAATTGTCTTTACCAATGTTGGAAAGTTTTCCGTTTCGGTCAAGCGCGACGATTTTCTGCCGCTAATCTCGACGACAGCAGCCCTCGCAGCAATCGCGATCGCAATCCTAACGTATCTCAAAGAAACTGCCAGTCGGGACCGGTATTTGAAACTTGCCCTTGCTGGTCTGACCACGATGTTCCTGCTGGCAACGATAACCGGGTTTCTTAGCGCCTTCACATTCAGCACGGCTGACCAACATTTCGAAAAGCTCCATCTTCGGTTTATCGTACTCGGCTTTTTCTACATCGGAGTGGCTGCCATTATCCCCTTCGGAACCGTGCTCACAAAGCTAGGTCCAATCATTCTCAGTGCGACAGCGGTCGTCGAACGGATCCAAGACTATTCATTCTTCCTTGCTGCTGCGGCCACTTTTGTCGTATGGACCTCGGAGTTTTCCTTGGCGGCTGTCACGATAGTGGCGACGCTTGGCGGGATGGTGCTGCTTCTTTCTTCTAGCGCAGTAATGCTTGTAAGCGTAGCGCACGCCAAAACATACCAAGAAGAACTGGAGGAGCGGATAGTTGAAACGCTGAGGGGTGCCCGACAAAGTCAACAACCATTGGGCTTGATTCCTCATGAGGTGCCTCTCTCACAACTACGGAATCAATTGCACTCAAATGACGAGACGTTGCTTGACGCAATTGAAAACTTGAAAAGCGAAGATCGCATTGTGAAGGTTGGATATGAGCGCAGCTACTACATACTTGAAGTGGAGGACGAGGCGAGGGTGGTCGATACAATTCTCAAACACGATGTTGTTGTTCTTAGTAAGAAGCTCGACGCCGAGCAATGGGAGCCCCTTCTTCGTGCCCTTGAAGAGCACACTCGTCTTCCGAGGCGGGTCTTGCATGAGTATTTCGGTGAAACGATTCGGAAATGTGTGGAGCAGAATTTCGATGGCAAAGGCATCGGCGCAAGCTGGATTGGCGAGAATTATATCGAGCTTGAGGCGTTCATCAGGCGTGGGGTGCTTGAAGGTCGGCCTGATCAAATTCGATCAGAAGTTAGACGTGTGATGGCTGAGCCTCCCACTTACTCCGGGCACAGAGACTTTGGCACGAGCATACTCGCGCTTTTGTCCTGTTTGCCTCCGGTCAATTATTTGGAGGGTGCCTGCACCAATGTAGCCAATCACATTGAAGATGTTGTTTTGAAAACTCACAAGGGTTTCTTGGACGAAGCTGATTGGCTGGATTTCAATAGGTTCGTTGATGCCGCAGATGTACTACTCATCGGTGATACGCTATACGATGAGGCATCTACACAGACTAGAATTCCTCGCGAGGTTATCGAAACGTGTTTTGCGTCCAGACTTTTACCGAGACGCGGAGCATCTTTTACAGTTCTTGTAGACCCGTATCAACCAGAAAGAACAATCGGCCGCCCTTGGAACGTTGCGATCCGAACAAGGTCTTTTGAAAGCATCTATCAGCAGACGAAGCGTACGAAGGAGTTCCTAGCACAGAGTGGTGGAGAGACCGATCTTTCCGAGATTGAGGAATCCTTCAATGGGTATCGCGTGGTTCCGAGTCTCCCATCCAAAGAATCGGCCAAGTTTTGGAAGTGGTTCATAGACCGTGTGCCGAATGACTGAACCGAGGTGATTGCCGCCGTGGAACCACGTCCGTTGAAACCCGTTATCCGGCAGGCTTAGTTTTTGCGCAGGCACCACAAATGGAAAAATCTGTTGCATCATTGATGGATAAAATCCGCAAATACTTAGAGCTACTTGACTCTAGCCTGCCGAAACGTGTTGACGGTTACTGCGGACGGCTGCCCTGCTTGCTTTGCGATTATGAAGGTCGGGTCAGGAACGGGCGAATGCTAGAAGCGGTTTGACATTGTTGTCGTTATCGTCGAGAGTACGCAAGGCGCTTAAGTAGGCGTTTCGCGTTGGACCTACCTCAACGAGATTTGCCTGTCCCCAAGTAAATCGGGTTCCTCCGTTTTTCTCAACGATAACGTCAGCGAGCATTCTGGCATGCCTTCCGTTCCCGTTTGGGAATGCGTGAATTTGTCCGACAAGGCGATGGTGAAAGCGAACGGCGATTTCATCAAGAGTGAAAGTCTTGTTTCCAATCCAGAACCGAGCGTCCCCCAGAAGCATTCCGATTCGCTCGTAGATTTCGAGGAAGGGACAACCTAGGCTCGCGTCTCTGGTCCGATACTTGCCAGCCCATTTCCAAGTCTCGCCAAACATTCTTCGATGAAGTTCACGCAAGTAAATTTCGTCCAGAGGGTTGCGACTTTTCATAATCCTGGAACTGAAAGCCCATTCTTGCGCTTCAAGAATGTTTTGCCGTTCCCACTCGTCCAACTCTTTCTTGGTTGCGAGGTTTGGAATCAATTTCGCAGCATCATCGGGATGGATCGGAGTGTTGCCGGGAACCGAGTTAAGATCCGAAATCGGGCTCATTTTTTCCTTAGCCGTCGCTTGGTTTCTTGCTCAATCAATCGGTCCACGCCCCCGCTCGCTTGGTTCTCAAGAGCCATGGTGTGCTCGACGCCGAGTACGTCTTGTCTTACGCGGTCTCGTATCTGTTGCTCCAGACTATGTTCGCGTCTTTGACGATGTTTCTCAGCAAGTTCAAAGATCGATCCGGATTTCGGGACGAGTCCATACACCAGTTCGCAGTCCATTGCGCTAGCCACCCGTCGCAAACTCTTAAGTGTGATTCGATCCTCTGCCTCTGCATGTTCGAAGTCCAGTATCCGCTTCTTGGATTGGCCCAATGCCTTTCCAACTTCTTCGAGACTCATGCCAAGTCCTTCGCGGATTGCTCTTAACCATCCGCGTTGAGGCCGTGCTTCTAATCGAGCTGCTTCGAAGCTAGACAAGCTCCGAGCGACTTGGTCTAATCGTAGGTTCCTGAAATTGTCTCTCATACTCTAATCCTGTTAAAAGAGGACTTTTTCTAAACAAAAGTCCCTTTATAATAGGACCGGTTTGTTTGGAATGTCCTGTTATAATAGGACTTCTTAGCTTGCCTGTCAAGCTCCATCCTCACCGAACCAGTGAACGGCTTTCAGAGAACCTTTAGTTTAGGGAAACAGGTAAATCGACTGGCCCACTAGTGTTACTCACAGCTTCAGTTGGTCTGGAAGGACCTGAGAGCTGCTCGACTGCGGCAAGTGTGTGCTTAGGCGAAAGATGAGAATAGCGCACAGTCATTTCGATGCTTTTGTGGCCCATAAGCTCTTGCACCGTGCGCAAGTCAACCCCTGCCATCACGAGCCGACTCGCGAACGTGTGCCGAAGACAATGCCAGGAAAAGCGCCGAATCTTGGCTTTGGGCAGTGCCGGTTCAAACCAGTAGCGCGGGCCCAATACCGGTTCGCCCTCAACGTTCCTCATTACCGCGCCTGTGCCATCACTGCGCTTCCGAAGCTCGGCCAGCGCAGATAACGCCGTCGCATTCAGGGGCACGTGGCGCGTCTCGCCGTTCTTTGAGCGCGGGATAGTGAGCACCTTACGCGAAACGTTCACGTTTTCCCAGGTGAGCGAGTACATCTCTCCCAAACGCATCCCTGTATGCAACGCCAGATCAAGTTCGGGAATGTGTTGCGGGCAGGTAGCCTGAACGTATGCACGCAACCTGGTCTCCTCTTCGCATGATAGCCAGCGCACGCGCGCATTGTTCTCCTGGCGATGCTTGACGAGTCGAGCGGGATTGTCTTTGACCTTGCCGTTTTCGATGCCAAGCCGATACACAAGCGAGAGCAAAGCCCGATAGCGGTTTATCGTGGCTGGAGCCCAATCGTTTTCTTCTGCGGTCTGAGCAAGATAGCGCTCAAGCTCTCGCGGCGTGATCGATTCCGCCGAACGTCCCCGAAAGCTTGCGAGCAGTTTTTCCATGCGGATCACGTCGTCGCCGTAGCTTCGTTTGTGAGCCTTTGAAAAAGCAAGCGCGTCTTTGGCGAGCTCTGCGAAGCCCACCATAGGTGCGCGCAAATTTTCGGGCAGTTTTTTTCCTTGGAGCACTTCGGTCTTACGTTTCTGATAGAGCTTGATTGCGGCTCCCCTGGTGCCCGCTTTCTCGCGACGAATGCGGCCTGTCGCATCAGCGTAACGAATCCACCAGATTTTCGATCCGGGCTGACGCTCATAAATTCCTCGCAGTTTGCGGTCTTCAAGCTCATGTTGGTTTTCTTGATTGTGACCCAAGTCGTTCATTGGATGTACCTCCCCGGTCGCATTCCACTCCTAACGGTGGCTGTGCGTATTGCTCCGGTCGTTCGAGTTGCCTTGCAGAGTTCTCCAGCGAACGTCTCGGAACGCCTTCTCGTCAGCCAATCGAAGCAATACCGTCCGTTTCGCCAAAGCCGCGTAGCTCAACTTTGTGTTCGTCTTCCGCTTTAACTCGACAAGCACTTCTGGGCTGACGGTGTGGGGCATTCCTCTCAGAAGACGAAACAGGTCGTAAACAAAGTCCTTTTCCGGGTAGATAAGCTCTGCTGCAAACACCTCTGCACCTATTTCAATACGCCTTGTCTGCTCATTCGTGCGGCACACAACGGGACCCACACCGGAATCGACGAGATGGTGCTTTAGCTCGTGAGCCATCGTGAAGATGGTCGGCTCATCGGGCAGCCCGCCGGCGAGCATTACCGTGGCTCCGCAATCGTCATTAAAATAAGCACCCCTCAAATCCTTGAACCCGTGCCGAAAATCCAATTTCTCAATTCCCTCTTCACAATAAATTCGCCACATATCGCGCATCGAAAGATCCGAGCCTTCAATTCCGTTCCGCGCCCGCACTTCCAGCGCCAATTCCCGCATTTCATAGTAGTAGCCCGTGTCTCTCATTTTTTAGCTTTACGGCCTGGAGGACGCTTGGTGTAAACCTGTCGCGCACGCCGATACTCTGCGTAGCGCCTTAACTCTTCCACGTCCTCGTCGTTCAATTGCTTGGCCGTCCGAAGAAGAGCATCGATTTTCGCATCCCGTTCGGTATGACCCTCTTCCTCAGGAAAGAAGTCCAAAATGCGTTTTCCAAAAAAACGGGCAAGCTTCTCAAGATCATCGATGGTCGGTCGGTACGTACCTGTTTCCCAGCGTGATACGGTATTGCTGGCGACTTTCAGGGCGTCCGCAAGCGCCTGTTGCGAGATACCCGCGCCGCTGCCATAGCTCGTCCGAAATTCTCGAATCCGTTGGCCAACAAGTTCAGTTAGAGTCATAACTGGTTTCTGGTCATTCCTCCCGTGTAAGGATAAAGTATTACTGTCTGTGTGTAGAGTCAATAAGAACTTCACTGCGAGAAGGCGCTCTTGGCATAAGCCTCGCCCGATCAGCGAACTAACGAGGAATTAGCGTCATTCAGTAGACTGTATGAGGCGGTGGAGACGTGGCGCAGCAAGCAGCCGGTGGATTCCTAAACTTCGTCCGAACTAAATGCTGGCTGTTCTCAGGCCGACGCAAAATCAAACGTCAGCGGTACGGCGAGGCCCTGCAATACTTCGAGAAGGTGTTACAGACAGAGCCTGACTCAGCCTTCGCTTTAGCCGAAACCGCATTGTGTTTAGGCCGCCTCGGGAAAAATGAGGAAGCAATTCGCACGTACCACAATGCTCTGCGCATCGCTCCTAATTACGCTGATGTTCATGCGCATCTCGGTGAGGCCTACGCAAGAGCGCAGAGAATGCAGGAATCCTATGATTCTCTCCATCGCGCCTTTCGGATGAAACCAAAGCTTCGGGAGTCTCCCTATTGGTTAGCGTTCCTCGGAGATGCGTCTCTTAAACTCAACCGGTGGGAGGAAGCTCGCGATGCGTATGAGAAGGCAACGGCATCAGACGGGAAGAATCAAGATGCGTTGTTAGGTCTCGGAATTAGCCTCGGGAATCTTGAACGTTGGCAAGAAGCTCTAAGTGTGTTTCAGAAAATCGTAGACCTGAACTCTGGAAACGGAAGAGCATGGCACGGTGTCGGATGGGCGTCTGCCCGTCTAGGCCGCAATTCTGAAGCATTGCCTGCACTTCAACGGTCAATTCAACTTGAACCGGAGAATGGGGCCGCACAGTTCGAACTCGGAGATACATACTACAAACTCCAGCGGTTCCAGGAAGGCCTGGGACCCATCCAGGAAAGCGTCCGCCTTCGACCAAACGACCCAGCCGGGCATCATGGCCTCGCCATGACCTATTGCGCGCTCGGACAATTCGACCGCGCTCTTGAACCTCTCTTGAAAGCCCTCGACTTAGGGCCAAAGTTCGGGGAAGTCTACTTCGAGCTAGGGCTGGTGTATTGTGAACTTAAAGAATTTGAGAAATCTGTACAGGCATTCCAAGAAGCCATTCGGATAGAGGCTGACCGTGCCGACTATCATTGCCGCCTGGCGTGTGCGTACCTGAATCTCGGGAAGCGACTCGAAGCGTCCAGCGCCGCACGTGACGCCCTCCATCTCAACCCCGATCTTGCGGACGCTTATTTATATCTTGGGTCCTCTCTGCATGAGCCAGCCACCTGTAAGGAAGCCGTAGCTGCATACGAGAAATCACTAGAATTGGGTCCGCCGCAATTCGAGACACTAGCCAATCTTGGTGATGCGTATCACGAACTTGGAAGACTCGACGATGCAAAGAATGCGTTAGTTCGCGCTCGCAACATGAATCCCACCGATGCCAAACTGCGCCGGTTACTCGGCCAGGTATACTTCGAGCTGGACATGAAGGACGAAGCCATAGCAGAACACGAAGCCCTAAAACAAATTGACCCGTCGCTCGCTGAAAAGCTTGACGAAATACTCAAGTCCGCCTCGTAATTGGAGCGGACGAGAAAGCTATCGGGCCCCGCTGCCGATTAAGGCGACAAGCTGAGGACGGAATCTTTCCGGGACCATTCTGAGGTAACGCTCAGCGGAGGCGAACTTGGTCAAGCCCAGATAAGCCGATAGCGCCGGGAGCATCCTTCGCAAATCTTTTCCCTGATTGAGCCAAGCAGTCAAACAGTGAACCGCAAACGTATGTCGAAAATCGTGCAATCGAGGTCTGGTACGAAGGCCATCCGTGCGATAAATTCCTGCTCTTCGTCTAAGCTTCTGGAACATTTTCGCAACAGTCGTTGGGTTAAGTGACCTCCCGAGCTTGTCCACAAAGAACGCCTGAGATGTTCTATATGACTCTGGCAAAGCGTTTCGGTAGCTTAGAAGGACATTCCGAATGTGGCCGACAAATGGCAGCGTTCTTTCACGCGCTCCTCCGGCTCGTCGCACTTTGACAATTCCGTCTTCAAGATCGATATCCGTCGTTTTCAGGCGAAGGGCCTCGCCGACGTATGCACCCGTTCCATACAGAAATAGCAAGAACGCCCGTAACGTCTTTGCATCGATCATGCAGTTCAACGAGCGCTGATTTAATGGAACAGTAGCTAGCAGTTTTCGGATTTGCGTCCTTGAATAGATATGCGGGACGAATACGTTTTGCGGTACGGCCCGCTGGGGAGGGAGTGGAATAACCCTCAACTTTCCGCGCTGTGCCCAGTGGCGGAAAAACAGGACTAGCGTTCCGTACTTGCCCTGCCAAGTCGCGACTCGTATTCTCTGGCTTCGGAAATACAAAAATACCTGCCTTTTTGTTACCTCCGACAGCTCAACATCCCCAGCGAATCTCAAAAAACCCGTCAATACTTTTTCTTCGGTCACAAATGAACGCCCGCAGAATCGCTTCCACTCTACATATCGACGAATTGCCCTAGACAGTTTCATAGTCCACGACACAGGTCGAGTGCCGCAACTCGTTTGAGTGCGCCGATGTCGTGCTTTGCATAGATTCCGACGGTTAGGCAATCTCGGTGGCCCAAGAAATCGGCAATCTCCTGTAAGGACATATCTTTCTTCAGGAGTTGTGTTGCGCAAGCATGGCGAAGGGACTGCGGGCCCTTGCGTGGACTCCTAATGCCGAGCCGCGTCATTCTCGAATTTATGATTGCAGCGACCGAGCCCGTATCCAACGGACGATACGGCGGACGCAGCGTCACAATCAAATACTCGCTCTGACAGTTTGGCCGGCCTAGTTTCAAATACCTTGTCACCGCTGATTCGAACGTCGCGAACATCGGAAAACGTTGAAGTGTGTAGTTCTTCGCTCGCCGCACTAAGAAAGTCTTACTCTTCCAATCAAAATTATTGAGGAGCAGCCTCGTCGCTTCGCTGGTTCTCAGTCCATAGAGCGAAAAGAGTAAAAGCAGAACCTGAACTCGCATGGAAGCTGGCGTGTCCTGTTTTTCGCATCGCAGCAGCCGCTGAACCTCGTCCCAAGTAGGTCCAACAGGAGTTGCATGATCGCTGTGAAAGCATGGTCCTTTTATCGCCTCTGGTAGCACCGCCGGACACCAGTTCTTGGACCTTGCGTATTGAAAGAAAGAGCGGAGCGTATTCGCTGCTTGTCTGAGCGTCCACGCAGTCCATTTCTTGGACTGCCACAGGAGGTAAGCGTCGAGATCGATCAGAGAGACTGCCGAAAACTTCCTGTGTCGCGTCGCGAACCACACTAGGAACTGTTCGACATGCCAGCGATAGCTTCTAACTGTGTCGGGACGCAAGCCTTTTTGAAGAGTCAGAAACGAGAGGAACTTACTTAGTCTGTCGGAAAAGGGTTGTGGCGGTTTTGCAGGCTGAGTCAGATATCCATGAAAGTTGAGGAACCTCCTGGCTAAGCCTGTGAATCCATAAATTGCGCACCGGCTAACCGTGCGCACTCGCTTGGGCTCTCTGTTCCTGAGCCATATCTTCGCTGCGTCCTTGATTTCCTGAAAGGTCACAGGTCGAAGATTCCTAAGATTCAAAAACTCAACGATGTAAACCAGTCGGCTCGCGGATTGCCACAAAGTGGCCTGCGAGGCACCTTGGCGGCGTAGGTCCTCAAGGAACTGTTCCCTTTCCTTGCGCAGCGGCGCTGTTCGGTGTCTGTGAACAGCAAGTTGAGATGTGAAGAGTGACTCAAACATGACCCAACCTGAGTTTTGTAGGGATTCTGAAACGAGGCGAGTGATTATGCGACATTCCGTCGAAGGCAGGAAGAAATTTAATACTGGTGCGAGTTGGCACCACCGACAGTATCGCGACAGCGATTAAGAGAGCGGGAGGCCCGCCGCACGGCGGGCCTCCCGCGAAAAAACTAGTCGCTGGGCGCTATCTCGGCTAGAATCTCGGCGCTAGCGCGCTGCACGTGCTCCAGCGATTCAGTGAGAGTTTCTTTGTTGCCAGAATAGAGCTGAATGTAATCAGCCGAATTGTTCGCTTTGAGGCCGATAGCTTCGCAAACCACAAAGGCAACGGCTTCTGCTTCTGTCTCGCGGACGCGCTTCGTTGTCTCGGCGCGCCGCTCCTGCTGATGGAGCAACGAGTGAGCTACCTCGTGCGCCAGAGTGGCAAACTCCTCAGCCGGGCACTGGCCCGGAAGCAACGTAATCTTTCCTGGCGAGCATTGCCCTTGCGCGGGATAAATAGAGTCGGAATACTCAAGCTGAATGCTGCGCTGTATAACGAAGTCCTTTAGCCGTTCCGTGTACCCAGCGGGATCACCCTGAGCATTGCCAAGTTCGGGAAGAGGCTCGCCGTCGGTGTCGGATAGATCAAAAACATAGACCGCGCGGAAGCCTACGGCAAATCTGGCGGACTCTTCCTCAGGGCTATCCTTCTCGGCGCTTTTCTTCGCCAGAATTGGCGCAAGGATGAAAATGCCTTTCGCACCTTTCTTCACAAAGCGGCCAAATTCCCGCCATTTGTGAAAGCCAGCAACCCGAGTTGCGTCAGGCCGCTGCGACGCGATAAGCATGACATTGTAAAGGCTGTACCGATGGAATCGCGCCATAGCAGCGAGATACTCTTTCATCTTCTCACTGTGGCCCCTTTCCAGGGCTTGGCTAAGCTCCTCGATTGCCTTGCTGGCGACTTGCTTTGCTTGCTCAACTTTCATGTTTGTCCTCCTGTTTCGGGAAGCTATTGCTCCCTTCACCGCAGCAGAGGGAGCAATTCACGAAACAGGGAACAAAAGCGAAGAGATGGCTGCGTCCAGGTCGGAACGGGTGGCAGGCTGAATGACACCGGGGTTTGGTGGCGTGAGGCGTGCTAGTGAAGACCGCCGGCGCGATGACTTACGCGCTGGGACGCAGACAACTCGGAGCGGTCAGGAGGAGAGCAAGCCAAGATCGCTGGTGCGAAAGAGAGGGGCTGGGCAGGCATGGCAGTTTTGGAAGCGACGTTTCACTCAACGACTCCGAAGGCCATGAGGAGAAATACCCTGGTCTTGGTAACAGAGCAGTCGGTTTTGGCCTTTTCGATAGCCGCAAAAATCTACCAAGAGGGAGTCAGCTGATCAACAAACACCGGCGGAACTGCGTGCAAAACGCTAGCTCTATTTGAATCCAATGTTCGGATTCGATGAGGCCCCAGTAAGCGCCTTGAGAGCATTCAGACGCGCAGATTGAGCAGGTGAAGGAGCGGGTGCGGGACGAGCAGGTGGTTGGCCTATTGCTATTGGGCCTACCACAACCGCAACAACGTTGTGAATACCATTTTGTACCTTCACATTGGTACGAGGTGCCTTGGCGTTCGCAGGCGTCGGGAGCGACTGAGCTAATCCCTGCGCAGCGTAGGCTGTGAGGGCACTCATTCCGTGCGGCGTCAGAGGATTAAGGTTGCTTTTCCCGTCACTGATCAGCGTGACGTTCAGGGGAGAAGAGGCCGAGTATGCGCCTTGGGGTATAGCGATTGAGAGTTCGGAACTAGCGTCCGTATTAAACGGATAAACGGTGAAGCCATACGTGGTTCCGGAAATGTTCGTCGCTTTCAAATATGGCGAGGCCACGTCGGTGTTGCTAGAACCAAACGGAACAGCATGGTTGTTAAAATCAGTGTAAATAGCCGTCCAAGTCATAGCTCCGTTTGTCGGAAAAGTATAAAGAGCTGTTTGGTCCCAATTTATCGGAAGGTCCAATTGGCCGTTCTGCGTCTGGTTGGTCAGTTGTCGCTCATAAAATGTCAGTAAGAAATTTACTGAGCCGTCGTTCCCCGAAGGACACACAAACAAGATGCAATGATGTTGAACGGTCTTGACCCGCCAGCAAGCAGCCGTGGCCGTGCTGCAATTGCCATTCAGGCCCCAATCGCCGCCTGCGCTTAAGATTCTAGGTTGAACGCCGTCGGGCAGAACTTCAAAACCTGGGTCTGGCGCAACCTGTTGAGGATGGTCGGCGTCAGTACCTGCACTTGCGTCCTGATGGATAATGTAAGAAGTCTTCAGCTTAGTCACATATACTTCAGTGGTAACTGAAAAGGCTAAATGGAGGTTACCCGGCGACTGCGGCAACAACCCAATCAGCTCCGGAATAGAAACTTGGTCATCACAATGGAAAAGTAGAAAACATCTGTGACTATAGTTGATATTTATGTGAGCTTGGACGCTCTGAAGAGCACTATTTGGGAAGACCAATTGGGAACTAGGGACGTGGAACACTGCCGAAAGCGCCGTGCCGGTTGTAGCGGCAAAAGGTGGAAGTGGGTTCCCATTTGCATCTTTCGTATCAAGCACAAGAGTCGGCGTGTACTTGGGGTCCTTGCCAAAATCCGGAAATACTCCGCCCACTGAGAAAACAACATCATTTACCCCCGAAGGGGGCCGAAAATTGATAACTGGCGTGAACGCTCGTATTCGTGGCGTGTCATCCGCGAAGGGTAAACTAAGTGCGATGAGTTGAGCTTGGTTGACGAGGTCCTGAGCCTGGGCAAGCGCGTGGTTCGTCAATTGAGAGATGCTTTGTCTCAAGTTATCAAGGAATTGACTAGCCTTGGCCGATAACTGCGCCTCCTGCTGGTCCAACTCAGTCTTGAATTCTTGCCTTGCCAAGGAAATCTCAGCGGCAATTTGTTCGCCGAGAACCAACTCCAACTGAAGTCCAGCGTTCCGTGCGTTGTTAATTATGGCGTCCACGCTCGCTTCAAGCTGATCCAAAATTCCCTTAAAGGCCAAGGCGGCTGCTGCGCCACCCTGAGCCGATGCTAAATGTAGTCCGCCCACAGGTTGTAAAACCAGAACCGAAGCCAAGAACAACCGCAATAGAGAGTTTGGCCGGAAATACTGCTTGACACGTGAGGGGGAAAACATAGCTGGGCTCCTTCGTGAGGATAAGTTGGCGGGCATTATATTCGAATGTATTATCGACGACAAGTATTCCTTCAACTTCCGCAACACAATCTAGGTCCCTTTTGAGCGGGATCCACAATCGCGACCGCCGATTGGTTCTCTGATCGGGTAAGGCACACTCACGAGTTCTAGCAACATTTTTCTTGAACTGGGGCTAACCTTTGAGGCGAGGCGATTTGAGCTGCTCGTCCAGGCACGCGAAAAGCTGTGCTACGAGTTCAGGGGGAGCAGGAGCGTTATAATCTTCATCGCCTGGGCTCATTCGCAGACCATCAATGAACACCCTGGGCGCATCTCTCTCGGCTGGCTCCACAAGAGAAAAAAATACTATCATCTGATCTCTCTGGCAGATGTAAAGCTGTCTGGTCTCGCGGTCCAAGAACAAATAATGGAAAGGCACAACGCCTTCCCTCTCTTGATTCTCGCCTTCGATTACGTCCTGCAAAGACGGTTGGGGCGTTCTGCTGAACACACCGTAAAGCGTGGGATACCGACTTTCGGGGAGCTGAGGGGCAACGAGGGGATGATGTAGGAACTGAATCCACGTATCTGAGTCCGAGGGTATGTCGTCACCGCCATCACAGTGAACAAATCTTCGAGTTCTCGGAGAGTACCCAAACGCCACAAAGCGTAATGCACCACCGTAGCCGAATGCCTCCTCCATCATCGGCGGCGCGGCAAACGAGAGCGGCTGTGCGCCGATCATCGTTGGGGAAATCCCCGAAGCGCCAGGAACAGCACAGCCCATCCTCTGGAGCGCCGACTTCGCGCCTTTCACAAAGCGGCTGTGCGCCTTAGAGGCCGCGAGCCGCTCTCGGTGAACACCCATTGGGAATTGCTCCCTAGTCAGATTTGGCGTTATTGGCCTCGTTCCACAAACCTGCTCAGTTAGTTCGAGGACAGTTCCGCCATATTTATTAAGAGTACCTGTTTTAGCAAAACGTCAACCGCAGTGCACAAAATTGTTTCAGGCAACTGCGGTCCGTGTCAGTCCCCGTTCGGGACGGCCAGGGGTTCGGGTTCAATCTGAACAAGTTTGGTATCCGAGGTGTTTGTTGGCTGCCCGAGTTCAACCTTCTTGCCGTTGGCGTAGATTTCGTGACGACCGTGCGTCCTGTGCCATTCGGCCAGCTTTACGGTCCGGCTTTGATGCTCAACTACTTTCCGCCAACCGCCGCCGTAATAGGCGCAGAAGCTGATTTCACCCTGAGTCAGTGCCACTGGAGTAGTCGAATTGCAGATTCCTGCGAAGTCATAATTGAAGGCGTCCTGGAACCACATGCCGTTAAAGATCATGAGTCTCCAGCGCCCGTCGTAGGAATAGGCTTTCTGAGACCAATGCTCACTGCTGCCGGCGACGCGATAGAAACAATCCTCAACCACCGAGCGAAGTTCTCGATGCCCAAATCCCGAAGGTGCCTTCAGCTGGTCGAAATTGCGGAGTGCCGAAAGCCAGACAAGCGCCTTAGTTGCTGCCGGTCCTCTCCCAGAGTCGGTTATCTCTACGATGTCCCGCATGAATTGTTCCAAGCTAAAGAAGGCAGGGATGGGAACAGCCTGTTTCTGATGAGTGTCCACTAGCAAGGCGCTGAAGATCCCGCGGTTAGGATGCGCTTCCGAGAAAAGGCTTCCTTGTTCTGCCTTGGGATTAAGGATATCGGACAGATGGGCGAATATCCCAAAGTCTGAGAGCGGGAACCAGTCCCGCATCGGCTGCCAACCAATCGAGGTCTGCTCTTGCAGATCGAAAGCGAGTTGCGTGAGAGGATAGCGTCGAGTGTAACGCTCATCTGGGGATACTCCCTCGTCCCTGCCGGCAAACATGATCGGCTGAAAAACGACACCGTGGATTTTATCTATATTCTGAATCGCGAAACGAACGATGTCCCCGAGCCCGTCGCTGTTCCGGCACTTGTCTACCATGACTTGAAGTGTAGTTCGCATTCCGGCTGCAGCTATGTTCTCTAAGGCTTGTAGCCTTACCGGCATGTAATTGCCCAATCCGCGATGTTTGTTCTTTCCTTCGGAGACTCCATCCAATTGGAGGTAGACACCGTGCAAGCCAGCTTCCCTCGCCTGCAAGGCGAAGTCTTTACTTTTGGCGAATTCGATACCGTTTGTCGCGACGTGAAGCCGATGGAAGCCGACGCTTTTCGCGTAGCGGACGGCGTCGAGAAAAATCGGCGAAACTGTGGGCTCCCCTCCTGAGAATAAAATGTTGATCTCGCGCTGAGGCTTGAAGGAGAGTGCGTTGCTGAAAATGACCTTGATGTCTTCCATGCTCAATTCGTGAACGTAACTGGAAGCGTTCGCATCCATGAAGCACGGCGAGCACATCATGTTGCAGCGGTTGGTCAAATCGACGATTAGAAATGTCCCTCGGCCGGAGCTAATGCTATTGGGGCCGTGACCATGCACGTTGCAATCGTCTACGCACTCGAAGTCTCTGCCGAAAGCAAGACGCTCCATCTTGCGGAAGAAGTCCGGGTGGTTGGAGAGTGCGTCCTCGAACGGGCCGTGCTTCTCGCAAGCCTTGCGCATGAGGATGCGCCCGCCCTCTTCCAATATCTCCGCTTCGATGACTCCGGGATTGTCTCGAAAATCCGCGGCATCAATCTCACCTTTGAGGACAGCCTCCACCGCCTCGCGGTTGCAGTCGGGGCATAGCGACAGGGTTTTCCTGGGAATGCCTGTATCCATCCGCACGCGGTCCCGCTGCTTGAGAAGTCGGCTAGGGGCCCAGCTTGGGCTGGCCAAGGGTCCCTCCGGCAAGAGAATGTTAACGGGCCGAAGTAGTTTCCAGATTGTGTTTGCGGTGGCATAAAAGGCGTCAGCCTTTGACGTGAACATTGGAATACCTCCCGAAGGATATGCGCGCGGAGAAATACACACCTGCTCAGAATCAGGCTGGATACAAAACCAATACGCGCACGGCCAGACCTCTGTCAAGGGAAAATCTGATTAGCAACCCGTGTTGGAAAGCCGAAAGCGATCCGCGCCTTCTCGGAAGGTTACAACTTCTACAGCACCAGCATTCCGGTGCTTCGCCAATTCAGTCATCTGTCTATCGAATTCCGGTACAGAAATGGGAGACCATCCCCAATCAATGCCGTGATAGTTCAGAATGTGCCAGTAGCCGGGTTTTAGCCAGCCGTCCACGTCCTCGCCACCAGAAATCTCACGGCAATCTACCTCGAAGAAATCTATCTGAGCTTGCAGAGGATAATAAGATTGATTCTTTCCCAAACGTGCTTGCTGGTATCCCGCCGTGATTACGGCGTTCTTGATGCGGTCAGAGAACTGATAACCCGGATAAGCGTAGGACGGAATTTCTTCGTCAAGGCGCTCCTTGATCCATCGTTTGGACTCCTCAGCTTCACGTTTCGGGTCGGCCTCTATTTGTTCTGGCAGATGGGTTACGCTGTGGGCACCAATTTCATGTCCTCGTTGAATCATTTGTTTAAGAAACCGATTGTCCCGTTCGCTCCAATTAATTTTCCACCAATTCGGCTGTTGGTGAACGGGGTCGGTATTGGCAATCAAGAAAAATGTAGCGCAGAACCTGTGCTGGTCGAGGATGGGCACTGCTTGTTCAAACTGGCATCGCAGCCCGTCGTCAAAAGTTAGAGAAACAACTGCTGGACCGTTCACTGTCGTACCTCAATTCCACGGACGGGCTGATGCCCCTGAATGCTTCAATTACGACGCTGGCAAAGGCGTTTCTCACGAGATCATATTGCAGTGGCCGACGTGAAGCGCTGACTAAGGTTCTCTGAGTACGCGGCATTACGCTGGTTGTCGGAGCGACAGAGGAACTGACACTGGTTCAATCGCTGTCTCCCGCAGCATTACCTGCGATACCCACTCCGTCAGGCTGTCTTCCTGCTGAATTGGCTCCGCATTTCGTTCAAGATGCCCGTAAAAGCTGCCAGCGGAAAGTGGCTCGTAATCCATAGGCTGAACATACTCGGTTCGGTATAGTCCGATTCGAGGATTCAATCCTTGGACCGTGACCGCAAGCTGAACGAATTGCCGTAGTTCATTGGGAAGACCTGCAAATGTAATCTTCTCGCCAGCATTTTGCTCTCTCGTGTCTATTGCTACAAATAAGAAGGAATAGACCAAGTGAAATCCGACATCGGCCAACCTATTAACTTGTTCAGTGGCCTTGTTCAATTCCCGAAGCTTGTTAGGCTGACCCTTCCGAATTGCGTTGGCTCCGAACTTGATGCGCTTCACGGAAATTGCGGTCGCCAATTCTGGCTGACTGCGTGGGCAGAGCAATACATCGACATCTCCGAGGAAATTTCCGGGTGTACCTTTTAGATCGACGCTGGCGAATGCTGAAGGCTCGGCTGGCATGCCGGAAATATTGAAGACGCGGGATCGCCACAAAAAGTCTGCAAGCAGCCGTTTTATGAAGTCAGCTTCAGTAATTTCCGCGATGGACTTGCAGTTGAAGGTGGATGCTCCGTGGCTTCACGGACCATCATACGATAAGAATCGCGATTCTCCCAATACGACGAATCTGCTAACCGGAAACTGGCCCAGTACCTGGGGACAATCTCCTTAGTTCTGAATCAGGGCTAGGATTGCCCCTGAGACCCTGTTCCCTGTCCGACACTTTGTCCATGCGCCTGTGCCCGCCCCACTTCCCCTTGGGCCAAGTTTGAGACGCTCTGTTGTTTCACGAATTGCGTGCCCTGCACGTGAATACGATTCAGCTCGACATCCAGCGCGGCGTGTTTCGAAACATCCCTGCTTAAAACCTCGCTGAGCTTTGCTGCGTCGTTGGTGTAGAGTTGAGCGTCGTAGCGGCCACGCGATACCGCCACGTATGCCAATCGGCGATTCACGAGTTTCTCGCCCGCCTGCTCCGTATCCACGTGAACGAGCACGCGGTCAGCCGTCTGCCCCTGACTGCTATGGCTCGTCACTGCGTATCCGTAATCGAGATGCCGATTGTCCTTAATATTGAACGCGACGGTGCGGCCTGAGTCGAGGCGTAGTTGCAGGTTGCCAGTTCCTTCGATCTTCTCAATGGTGCCCATCTCCCGGTTCGCAACGCCTAGCTCTTTGTTCGGCGCTGTGAACTGAACGCGGTCGCCACGACTGAACGCGCGTTCCGCCTCTCGATACAGAGTAACGCCATGTAACCGGCGAGGATCATAGTTCACCTGCTCGCCGCTCTCGCGTTTGACCGTCAACAGATTTTCTCGCTCATTTACGCGTTCGACGCGAGCGTAATTTCCAGCGCTGATCTTGTGTGCTTTGCTTCCTTTCGTGTAGCGCACAAGATCCCCCGGTTCGTATTGCCCTGCCCATCGCCTGTCAGCTCCCGTAATCTCTTGCCGTGCGGTTAGCACTAGATGCTTGTGCTCGTTTGTGTCCACTTTGCCCGCACTCTGCATTGTCCGGTGGATCATTTCATTGATCTCCTTGCGCGAGTGGTTGTCCGGTGACACCACGAGCGTTCCTTCGGGCTGCCTCGCATACTCGCGAGCGATTTCTCTCAGCCGCTCGGCGCGATCCACGATCTCGTGTACGCGACCCTGCCCGTCAAGCTTGTCGAGCGCTTCTTTTACTTCGCCGCGCGAGAGTTTCTCCACGACTTCTTTGAGCGCCGGGTCTTTCTGGCGCACAATTTCGTCTAGTCGTGCCGTTTGGAGCCCCGCTTCTTGGAGTTGCTGATACGGTCGGCCCGCTTCAACAGCTTCATGCTGCCTCGTATCACCCACGAGTAGCACCCGGTCGTTTTCCTGGAGCCGATGTAAAAACTGGTTCATCTGCTTTGTGCTTGCGAGACTGGATTCGTCGAGAACGTAAAGGTGCTTTCCTCCGTCGCGAGGGCTTTCAGTCCGAGTGAGATGCCGCTGCAACGTGCTCGATTCAATCCCTGCCTCGCCAAGTTTCTGCGCAGCGCGCGAAGTCGGCGCGAATCCTTCCACCCCGTATCCCTCTCTCTCGGCAGCTTCGCGGATGGCACCTAAAGACGTAGTTTTCCCTGCGCCGGCGACTCCTTCGAGCGCCGTGATCTGATCGCGACTCGACAGGATTTGCTCAACTGCTCGACCCTGACTCTCACTCAGATGCGGATGGTCTTTCTTGATCTCGCTTCGCGTCTCGAAGCTCACGATTGGCTGGTGTTGTTTCTGCCCAGCGCGCATCGTGCGGATGGTGTCTCGCTCATATTCCACCATTTGAGTCGTGGTGAACGCACGATCTGGCGCGTATCCTTTCTTCTCGGCTACAATGAACTCGCCAGACTGCACACGCTTCTCGAACTCGGCCTTCACGACGCTGAACTTCGCCTCACCCATCGAACGCTTCAGCGCATCGCGCATGAGGGCCCGCTCGTCGGCGACTGCTTCCCTTTCAAAGTTACGCTCTTGCGAGAAAATGATCGCTGATTGCGCGCGCGAATGAGGGTCGTGCTTAACGTAGTGCGCTCTCTCAGTAGCCGCTTTGATGACATGCTCTACCTGATTCCCGAAGGTCTGCGCCATCTCGCGATGGCGCTGCTGCATTTCGTCGTGGGTCAGGTCCAACTTTCCCTCGCGGGTCTGGTGCGCTGCGATCTGAGCCGCACCCGCTCCCCGGAGACCATGTTTGGCTAGATGTTCTTCGATCTGTCGACGCCGCGGACTCGATGCCTCCAGATAATCGTTGCTGTAACCCTTGATTTCAGGCTGGTTGTTCTCTCCCCGTTCGATTTCGTATCCGAGTTGTTTGAGTCGCACTGCCAACTCGGAACGGTACACCGCCGTCGCATACTGCTGCGTTCGGTAAAGCTCCTTTGGCTGCAGGGCGCGAGTCTCGCCGTTCTCGGTCTCCGTAATATTGAAAAAGACGACGTGCGTATGTAGTTGCGGCGCGGCATACCCGTCTACAGGCCTCGCGCTGTCGTGCTCGAATTTGGCGGCGACCCATTTCCCCGTAGTCTCCGCAGGAAGATTGCTGCCGAGCCGGGCCTGCACGTATCGCTCCAGTTCGGTCAATGCCACAGCAACGCTTTCCCGATGAGCTTCTCGAATTCTGTCGTCGCCTCCTACCAGTGCCGTCAATGAGACGCTCTTCGGTGCCGAGAATGTCGCATCCCAGCCAGCGCGATGTTCCATCGTTTTAATCTTCTCGCCCCGTTCGTTTACGTATTCCCGCGTGGTCTGATGGCGCACTAATTGTTCGCCGGTGATCGGATGTTGACCCTCGCTGAGCCGGTGGAATTGTTCCTCGCGAACCTCGCCGCGTAGTCCCCACTGCTCGGCAAGCTTTCCTTGCCATTCGCCGCGTATTTCATCGCCCTTCGTGTAGTAGTTCTCGCGGGCGTTCCCGAACTCTTCCGAGTGGTACGCACGCGCCTGACCTGCACTCAAGGGTCTGGAAATAGTCAGCATGTGGGTCTACTCGAAAAAACGCTGCTGCTGATGCTCGGTGCGCTTCAGTTGTTTTTCGCGAGTCTGCTTTACTTCTTGCGGGTCACTAGTGTTTTCCGGCACACCGTTGCTTGCTCCCGCCGCTGGCGCTACTGCTTTCAGTTCTTTGCTCGACTCGCTCCTCATCGTTCGTTCGATGAACTTGGGATGCTTATCAGGAAGCTGGATGAACGGGAAGCTCAGCGGCACCACGAGATTTCCTGTTTTCATGTACCCGTGCAGTGGTTGGAGTCCAGTGATCTCGCTTGCCATCACCAACGGTTCGACCTGGCGTTCCAGGTTGTAGCTCTTGGAGTTTCGTCCCTGAGGATAGCGCCCGGTTGTCCGGCTTTCCCGGAGCCGCTCGATCTCCACCTCGCCGATTGCGTCACTAATCCATTTCGCCGCTCGCGGCTCGCTCGTCCGCAGAAAGATCTTCGTTGCGGGCTGCGATAGCATCGCTTCCGCTTCATGCCCGTAACGGGTCTCAAGTTGGCTGCGTCCCTGAAAGCCCAGGACAACCGGATTATTTGATTTCCGATTCTCCGTGACCGCTGTATGTAATTGTGGCAATTTTTGCAAACTCGCAAGCTCGTCCAGTACAAACCACACGGGTCGCGAACTCACTTGGCCCTGATTCATGAGGCGTAGCACCAGGGTGTCGAGCCACAAACTAGTCAGCGGTAAAAGTCTTTTTCTCGTCTCCGGCGTCGAAGTCAGGAAGAGCCATCCGCGCCGTTCTTTCGACCATAGAAGAGCGCTCCAAGTTTGAGTGGTCTCATTGTGAGTGGGTAGCAGTTTCAGCGCGTCCGCCACCATGTTCAACGAACCTAGCACTCCATTCCGCTGCGGAGCCGACTGCGGATCGATCATCGCAGCGTACTCCGTCCCTTTCACTCTTCGGTCGATCTCTTCCGGGTGCGACATCCACAACACCAACTCCTCCGGTGCCGGATGGAAAGTTAACAGATGCGCAAAGATTTTTCGTGGACCTTCAACAAAGAAAGGATTTTCGTTATACCGGTCTGGGAACAGCGACGACGCCAATGTAAGGGCCTCGGCGTCGTGCCGCAATTCATCCCCTGGAGTCCAGTACGGCATGCGTTGGTCGAGGGGATTCAGCACCAAGTCACCACGGGAAGGATTTAGGAACTGCGGTGTGTATTCGAGCGCCGGGTCGTAAACAATCGCGGTTTCGCCCCGCTCTTCGACCTGCATCAAGATTCTGCGGGTCAAGACACTCTTACCGGTGCCCGTGTCACCCATGATTAGAATGTGGCTTGACTCGATTCCAAGCGGTATACGGACATGGCGCTTCCTACCAGTCAATTTTTCTACCAAACTCTGTTGCTGCATAAAGCTGATTCCATCCGAGTGATTTCTTCGGTTGAATGGAGTCGCAGTCACCAACTCCGGTCCTTTGAGTCGTCGCCCATTCTTGCGGGCTCTCGCTCGCGCCAAGTCCTTGGGGATGGCTAGAATGAGGCAAAGAAGAAACGCGCCGACGCCTCCAAATATTGGCAGTTTCGCTAGATCGTCGAGTGTCTGGTCGTGGTAAATCGAGTGACACAAGAACGCATGTAGCTTCGAGTTCTCATACCGGTGGCTCTGCCATTCGACCTTCACCGCTCCCGCTTTGATGGCTTCCTCTGTCAGAGCGAACGAGTATTCGCTACGCTCGGTCACGTCGCTATCTACGGCCAAGCGATTCCCCGTCCGTGTCACGACGACCAGGAGCGTATAGGAGCCATCTTTAGGCACTGCTCCGGGATCTCCAGTCCTTGCGTATACCTCTGTGTAGTACCTTTCCAGCGGCGACCAAGCCAGCGCATAGCGGTAATAACTGATCGCTCCCCCAATCACGAGGGCGAAGATCACAGCGGTCATAGTCCACACGGGCTTATCGCCTGGCCATGCGCCGGCATATTTCGCTCGTCCCCAGTTCTGACTCATCACTGCACCCCCTCTGCCGTTCTCGGCTGCCCCCGAACTGAAAGAACCTTCTGATCAGTGCGTTTCCTCACCCGTTGTCGCCAGCCGCTCGGTCGCCTTCTTTCGCTTCTCCTGGTCTGCCCGCTCGATGATCGCCTGCATCTCGTCAGCCGATACTGCTTGCCCCTTGGCGATCTTAAAGTGCAGGTTCAAGAGGATCATTCGCAGCGCCAAAACTTCGGCCAGCAACGTTTCATCGGCTCCGTCGGCCTTGTTTCCTTTCACCCGTTCCAAGAGCACCGTCCGGCACCATTCGCTAATGGATAATTGCTTGTCGTTCGCGCAAGCTTGCAAATGCGCGTACTCTTCGTCCGTGACTTTGGTTCCAACTGAGCGCGTTCGAAATGATGGCTTCATAGAAGGCCCCTTATCGGTCACGAAAAATCTCGAATCACCCCTTGAACAAGCTAAGATCACCAAGTTACGCTACGGGAACTCGATTCAGGCCTTTGAACGCCGCTTTGGTCAGTAGGCTTCATAGAATCAACGAGTTCGCGCACGCGAACTTCAGGTTCCTGTACAGCACCCTGGCAGGGGTGACGTGTCAAAAACCCATCCGGTGCCGAAGGCACCGCATTCCTCCCACTAAACAGCCGACCCCACCATCGTGCGAATGGACGTATGGTCACGTCGGGCGAACTGCTCGATGGAGTCGCGGTGAACGAGGACGCGCCGTCCGATGCGCCGCGCCGGGAGCTGCTGGCTGAAAATTAGGTAGTCGATACTCCGCAAGGAGATCGACAAAAGTTGAGCCGCCTCCCGTTTCGTGTAAAGAACCTTCTCGCTCGCTTGCATTGCAGTACTGCTCCTTCCACCCATCCGTTTGCAGGACTGGTTTCTCCTGTAATAGGAGTACATCTCAACGATAGATTCTGTCAACACCAAACGTAATATACAGTCCTATACAAGGATTGGTGGTTCAGCGCCCCATAACGGTCCTTGTTACGCTGAGCACCTTCCCGCTTGGACTTCTGACCGCAGATTGGAGTGGGGTACAATCTCTTGGTCTGGTGCGCCTGGTTCACGCATTTTCGACGGTGACATAATGGCTTTGAAGCTAAATATGATTGCGTTCTTGCTTCTTGTAACCGGACTCTGCTTGCCTGCAAGGACTGCATCGGCGCAACAGCCCTCTCCTGCTGCGTCACCCACACAGACGGACTCCACTCGCGGCCCTGAAACAGGCACCCTCAAGGATGAAGGAGCCTCGAAGGGCGTGACTGATGACGAGACCAAGAAGGGTTGGTCCGAGCGCGTAATGGTGATTCTGCGGGTAGGAAGGGAGTTTCTGCGGCTGATCTTTTCATGGCCAGTTGTTCTGTTTGCCATCGTTTTATTCCTAGCGCTTTCTCGCACTGCCGCAGGGAGACTCTCGGCACTTTTTACACCGTTCCGCTCTATCAAAGTGCTCGGAGCCGAACTGGTTTTCACCAGAGAAGCAATGGCCAGTGCTGACGAAGTTTTGGAGAACTATACGAAACAGATTAAGAGCGAGTTTGACCGCCGCGCGGAGGTGTTACGTCTTTGGGACAAGCTGCAAAACGTCGTGGAGGCTCATCTCTTCGAAAATGTACTGGATAAGGAAAAGGACTTCCGGTTCACCATCTACGTTCCTGATGTTCTATTTCAAGATGCGCTCTATCAACTTGTGGACTATTACCCCGAGGGCGGTGGACGAGGTCGTAGGAAGTCATTGCGGTTTGGAATTATTGGCCTAGCGTGGCGCAGTGCACAACCTCAAGTTGAGGGGGAGATAACAACGGATGCTAAGGAGCTTTTGAAGGAATGGGGAATGAAGAGACACGAGGCGACCGCCGCTGGGAAGGGACGCAAGTCGTTTGCGTCCGTCGTACTGGTCGACAACTCCCAAACTCCAGTGGGACTCTTTTATCTGGATTGCAAAGAAAAGAATGCATTCGGAAACGGCAAGGACAACGCTCTAGTCGAAGCGATCACAAAAGGTGCAGAACAAACGGGTCTGATTAAGGACCTGGCCGAGTTAGGAAAAGAACTTCGACAATGGAGCCCCGTGATTAGACCCTATGACGAGTGAGAATCTTGGCACCTACGAAGAACTCGCCGAGGAATACTACGACGCGTCTCGACACCCAACCTGCGCCAACTTCCGGCAGGCAAGCGCTATTCTGTTGAGGAAATGGTCCTCACATTTGCCTTCCAAATTGGGTTCATCTTGCGAAATTGGTCCAGGTAGGTCTCTGCTAGCCGAATTTCGGAACTTAGGAAAATTCAGCACAAGAGCGCTGCTGTTGGTTGACTCCTCGCGTTCAATGTTAGAGCACTCAAGGATTTACTCCGGTCCTGGACAAAGAGGCGTCATCGGGGCGGCGACTGCCTTGCCAGTCAAGGACGATAGCATTGAATTTGTGGCGTCTTTCCTAGGTGACCCTTATAACGTGCCCGAATTTTGGCGCGAGGTGTACCGTGTCCTGAAGGTTGGGGGAAAGTTTGTCTTTACGACCCCTTCTTACGAGTGGGCGTCGGCATTCAGGGCGGGGTTAAGTGGGGAGGAGCAAGACTCGGCAGAGTTCCTACTCTCCAATGGACGCAAAGTGCTTGTGCCCTCTTTCATCTTGCCGGAGAAAAAACAACGCGAACTAATAACCAGCGCCAATTTCCGCGTTCTCGATTTGGCGGGCGTCCGAACGTCAGACCTGAGCCATGAACGCCTGTCGCCTAAACTGATGGTCAATCATATTAAGGAATTGGTGGTGGTCACTGGTTATCTTTGCGAGAAACGCAGAGCCGCAAAATGATCGTACTTCGCAACCTCGATTTGAGGGACATGAAACGTAAGTCTGGGGCTCCGCGTTGGGGACGTAGTTTATCGGCCTTGATTGTTGTCTAGTTGTTCTATAGCCTCAATCCTTGGTACCAGCCCATTGAATCGAACCAACCTCAAAACGCTCATCATTAAATCCCTAAGGCGACAAGGGTTTCGTATAGCGAACGGCCAGGTGTCGCTCCCACACAACCCGAGCAAGAAGCGGCTTCGCGCGTTGCATGCGATGGCTGTGGAGCATCGATTGGATAGGTCAGAACCAGGCCTTTTGCGACATGAGGACCGACTGCTGGGCCGACTTGCTACGGGCGCAAAGATCGATCCCGCGCAAATAGCTCCTCGACTTGTATTGGTCCGACCTGAATCTGAAGACGAGCTGCTTTTCCGTTACGCGAGCTTGCACTGGAGCATCCCTGTCTCCTCTGGATACGGTAGGAGAATTCGATTCCTGGTGGTCGACGACCAAAACAACAAGTTGATCGGCTTATTCGGTCTGTCAGACCCTGTCTTCAATCTACAGGGCCGTGATGCCTGGATTGGTTGGGATTGGGAGCGAAAACGCACGAGTCTCCATCATGTGATGGACGCATTTGTCTTGGGAGCTGTACCGCCATACTCTTGGCTGCTGTGCGGGAAACTTGTAGCAATGATGGTTGCTTCAAACGAGGTACGAGAAGCTTTCCATCAGAAGTATTCTGGTTCCCAATCGTTGATCAGCGAGAAGAATCTCGACGGTCGGCTTGCGCTGGTCACAACGACCTCCGCGTTCGGACGGTCTTCAATCTACAATCGGCTCCGTTTCGAAGACAGACTGCTTTTCCAGAGGGCTGGTTTCACTCGCGGTTCGGGGGAGTTCCATTTCTCGAACGGTCTATATGGGGTTATGTCGGAATACGCAAAGCGATATTGCGAACCCACAGCAAAAAAAGAGGCTTGGGGCGATGGGTTTCGTAATCGCCGGGAGATCGTAAAGAAGTGCCTTTCGAAGGTAGGATTATCGACTGAATGGATTTACCACGGCATTCAACGAGAAATCTTTGTTGTACCGCTCGCGAGGAACACGAGAGAGTTCTTGCGTGGGGAGCGCACAAAGTTGTCTTGGTTTGACCAGTCCAGTAGTACCCTCTCTGAGTTTTTCAAAGAACGGTGGCTGATTCCCAGGAGTTCTTGGGATTCCCGTTACAAGACATGGCACCCGGAACAATGGCGGCTCTGGACAAAGGCTTAGAGAACACAAGGCGAGTATGGTTCGAATTCAATTAAGTGAGCAAGTCAAAGCGGCTCTGCTGAACCATGTCAACCTGCCTCAGGAGCTGGCAGTAGGCGGTCGCACTTATCGGCCACAGGAGCCCGTAGCAGGCGGCTTCAAAGGCGTCGTATGGAAAGTAATAGATGAGCATGGTCGGCTGAGAGCTGCGAAGCTTGCGATGTACGAGGACTATGAGGACCGCTCGTTTTTACAAGAACTTTTTCTTGCAGCCAAGCTTGAACCTTATCCTGAATTCGCTAGGTTCGTGGACGCAGGAATCGTTGAACTCGAGCTTGGGACAGAGGGAAAGCGTCGTTTTGTTTGCTTCATTGAAGAATGGGTCGACGGTCTGACTCTAGAGGGGTTCCTGAAAGAACAAAGACGCTACATCGATTCTGCATTCGTCCTTGCCTATGTGAAAGCAGTATGCGCGGCTTTGCTTGCGCTGGAGACCACTCGGCTGCGCCATGACGATCTTCACATGGGCAACGTAATGCTGGGGAGACCGACGCCGGGGGTTCTTGATGGGAAGTGGATTATAAGAATTATCGATACCGGGAGCCTGAAGGCAGCGGACAAACCGCTGACGAAAGAAAAAGACGATCACAGAAATTTCGTGGATCATCTAATCGCGATCGTCAACACGATGAAGTCGAGAAAGCCTTTGCCGCTGAGAGAGCGGCTGTTCGTAGAAGAAGCGGCGGGATTGCTAGCGACAATGTTGGATGACGATCCGAGTATCACGCTACGCGACCCGAAACAAATCGCGACACAATTCGAATTTGCGTTAACGCGGGCGGCGTCGCCACGTCATCCTCAGACGATGGCTCTGCAATCACCTTTCGAGTATATATCCGCGGAACATATTGCCGATGACCGGCTCTTGGTTGAGATCTTTGCCGAGTCCTGCCCTTGGTTGGAAAAGGTCGCTGGCCCAGATCCTTGTTTGGTGACGGGGCCGCGCGGGTGCGGGAAATCGACGATCTTTCGGTGGCTCAGCCTTAAGGCACATTTGCACAAGCCGTCTAGCGAGTTTGACAACTTCCGAATTGCCGGGTTTTATGTTTCCTGCAGCACCGACCTTCAGAACAGGCTCAGCTGGATAAAAACAGCAGCGTTGGCAGAACGCTTCCGAAAGGAAATTGTCCACTATTTTAGCCTGCTTCTTACACGAGAAATATTGTTGACCCTCGTCTATGTATCCGATAGGCCCGACCGAGAAAGCTATTGGGGACTGGGAACTGCCCAGGACCGTGTCGTTCACGAATTTCTCACCACGTCTCTGCAATTCTCGCGTCCCTTAGTGCAGGGCGTCTCGCGGCTTCGGCAGTCTCTAACTTCAGTGGAGGCGGAGATGTTTCGCTGCCACGTTGAGCTACTGAAAGGCCTGAACCTCAGTTGGACACTTCCCGAAACATTTCTCGGCGATTTCACGACGCTTCTAACCAAAGAGCTGGCATTCTTTCGGAGTAAGAGAATTACAATTTTGCTGGACGATTTTTCGGTACACCGCGTTCCGGAGCCTGTCCAACACGTTCTGAACCGAGTGATTTGGGAAAGACGGGATTCTCATATTTTCAAACTGTCGTCTGAGAAATACGGGGCGGTGCTAACAGATCCCACGTTTCACGCAACGGTTGATCCCGCTCGGGAGATGCTGGAGATAGATTGCGGGAGAGAGTATGTGGCGCTTGATGAGGCCAGACATACCGCGAAAGCGCGAAAGTTTGCTCGGGATCTTCTGGAACATAGACTCAGAGCAGCGGGTTACGTTGGCTCGCCCGAAGTGCTCCTTGGCAATTCTAAATGGCCGGAGAAATCGTTGGCAAAAGCACTACGTGATCGAAAAAAGGGACGGTCCGACAATCAATATCACGGACTTCAGTGCATTGCGGACCTGTGTTCCGGAGATGTATCGACTTTGCTTCTCGTCTATCGACGGATCTTCGAAAGAGCAGGCGTTTCTATAGCGACGACTGAGATTGTGCCAAAACATGTGCAGCACGAAGCCATAAGCAATATTTCTAGAGAATTGCTTGATGCGATCAGGAATCATTTCCCATTCGGACCGCAGATGTACTCGATTGTTTTGGAGTTCGGAAATCTCGTGCGGAGAATTCTCCGTGAAGGCGCGCTTATCCGAAAAGGAAACTCACGTGTCCCGCCGCAATGTCCCAGGATTGAGGTTGATATCAAGGCCCAACCGCATGAGCTGCTTCCCGTAGAACAGCAGGAGTTGGCGCGCGAGCTGATCCGGCGAGCCGTGTTTATTGAAATGGAGCTTGGTCGGTCACGCCACACTTTCGGACCTACTCTACGTTGGCAGCTGAGACGCGTGTTCTTGCCAGCGTTTGGTGCAGCCTTGACGAAAAATCATGCAATCAAATGGGATTCGAGTGAATTTAAGTTTTTTTTGACTGCTCCGAAAGATATGTGCGAACGCGAATGGATGAAGCAACCGAAACTAACTCAGCAGCCGGCAAAGAAAAACCCTGGGGGACTCTTCGGTGAATCAGATGGTTGATCAGGCGAGGGTAAAATCGAGTGGCCAGAATCCACACCATAGATCTTAGCGAGAGTATTGGGCACCTGCCTGACATTAAGCCCTTTGATCTTTCCGTGATGCGGCTGCGCGCCCAGAGTGCACTCCTTCTCTGCGCGCTTGGGTTTGAGTCGCGGTGTCTTACGATTCCACGGACACTGGCCGAATCGAAATGGACGACCTCACGATGCATCTATTTTGAGTTCTCCACCAATCGTGATGACAACGAAGCAAATCGCGCGGAGTTATTGAGTTATCTTTCCGTGATGTCCGAAAGGGTCGAACCAATGGAAGCCGATGGTGAGGCGTTTGCGGCCTCGCTTCGAAAAGCGCTGCGCGCCGTCGTGGACTCGTCGGAAACTCCAAGCCCGCTTGTGGTCTTCGATATGAGCGTGACCTCTAACCGCATTCTCATGAGAGCAATGAAAGTATTGCTCGAGTTCGATATTCAGTTGACGCTCTTGTATGCCGAGGCCGCCGTTTATCATCCGACGCTCCAAGAGTACAAGGATGCGAAGTCTAAGTTGGAGGCTCGTCAGAGCGTTTGGCTGGACCGGGGCGTGAGCGACGTAGAAACTAGCCAGGAGTATCCGGGCTATCATGTGGACCAGCTCCCGGACTGCGTTATGGTAATTCCGGGATTCAACCGTGATCGTGTTCGCGCTGTGATTCACAAAATTGATCCGACTCTAACGAGGGCAGCCGAGCATAAACTCCTTTGGCTGGTTGGGATTCCCCATCTTTCAGAAAACCATTGGCGGATCGAGATGATGCGTGAATTGCATGAGTTGACGCCAGAGGCGAATCAATTTGAAGTGAGTACCTTCGAATATAAAGAGACTCTTCGCACTTTGGAGACCTTCTACCAGGACCGAGTTAACGATTTCCGCTTCACAATCGCGCCGATGGGCTCGAAGTTGCAGGCTTTGGGATGCAGCCTTTTCTGCTATTTGCATCCTGACGTGAGAGCCATGTTCTCGGTCCCTGAAAGGTACAATGCGGTGAACTTTTCCGAAGGATGCCGAGCTATGTGGGAAATTGAATTCAAGTCCTTAAAGGAATCGCGGGAGAAACTGGACGACGTGGGTTTGCTGAAAATTGCGGACTGATTTGGAACGTCACCCGAATGGCGTTACTCAGGACTCTTTTTCAGCCCGAATGCTGCGAAGATTCCGGCAAAGAGTCCCAAAACTCCCGACATTAGCGAGATGAAATAAGCGTTCATTCGTGGCAGGGTCGGGTTGGAAAAGGCGGCAATAATCTGCGGACCGGCCAGCAACACTCCCAGAACAGCCCCGTATAGGAGCGTCCACCCAAAATTGGATCGAACAGCAACCGGGAGGTCAAACTGTAGCTCTGGCGTCTGAGTAGCACCTTCACTGCGCAAGACGCACAAGATGGCAGGTTCTGTGGAGGAAGGTTTGCCGGTCTTAATTCTCACGCGCTTGAGATCATATCGCGAGTCCAACATCAACAGGGGATTCGTGGTAAACATTAGCCATGGGCTAGAAGTGGCAAGCGTAAGCCGCGTATCGAGGGGACTACTCCCTGGGGAGTAATGATAGATCCTGAGCTCGTATTCAGTACCTGACGCAAGCTCATATCGGCCTTTTTTGAACTGAACAGTTTGGGCCGATTCGAGAGGAGACATTCCGAGGACCGCGTAGAATCCGCCTTCGTTGCTAAATTCAGTATGTGTTGCAAGCTGAGAGACAACTGTTTCCCAATCGCTGATGTTCTCTGATGCTGTGACCGTAGTCGGGCCCGGCAAGACTTCGAACCAGTAGTGACCGACCAAGCTACCACTCTGCCAACTTGGCAGTGTGCCTGAGGATTGAGTCCGCATCTCAGTATTAAACGCTTGTAGGTTAGTTGCCAACGCGATTTCACCTAGATTGAGAACGAGACTTACGGTGGTGCCGTGAATAGACGCTTCGGATATAGAGGCAAACCGGCACGGAATCAGCTCTGGTGCCTGACCCGGAATCGACTGGTCAACATAAGCCACTAATGCTCGTGAATTGATTATTTTCCCATCTTTGACTTTTCCGAAGACCGACGGTGCGATCCACTTCGACTGATATCGGAATTGAAGGCTCGCACCATGAGGCATGCCCAACGCTCGTAGTATGTCTTGCCGATACCTGGGGCTGGCCCCTGATGACAAACAGACAAACATGATGTTGCCTCCTCAGGCTTGACAAAGATGTAGTGAATACTCGAAAAAATCGCCTACAAGCGTCTCGCGGACTGAACCCGTAAAGTAGCACAATTTTGAGTCTTACCAAGCGGTCCGATTCATGGCCTGGGAGTTTAGTTGGTTCTCCAAATCCATTGCAGCCAGGAATTAGCTCTGTCGGCTGCGAGTGGATTCAAGCAAGTCGAGGGAAAAGTTAAAATTGCTGCGCAATTTCTCGAAGAATTCGTCTCGTTCCCGATTCCGTTTTGGTTGGTTTTTCTTATCGTCCCAATCCAGCCATCCTAAAGCACGCATTTGCGTCTCTGCGTCAGAGATTCTCCCGTTAAGGAGAAGCGCCAGAACCTGTGTTTCGGGAGCAGACAGACTGATTGCGCGAATGTGAAAGTCGACGAAAGCCTCCCAACATAACGGAACCCACTTCGATAACACATTGTGGGCAATAGTTTCAGCGTACTGGCGAATCTCTATCTGCGCCGACTGGTCCATTCGGAGATCCAAGAAATGCAGCAGGTTCCATAAATCAATTTTCCAGTACGCCTCGGTGTATGTTGAGAGAGGCAAATCCTTTCGGGCTTGCTCTCGGGCCACACCTTTATCGATCCGCTCTTCGTAGACTTCGCGCGCGAGGCTGTGCAGCTGCTTCTCTCGCGAGGACAAGCTTGTGCCCACGTCTAGAGGGAGTTGGCCTTCGCTGCCCTGCCGATTCCCTGATTTCTGATATCTCCACTGATCCGGCAGCGTAGCTTCCACGCTGTCGATAGCCAACGAGTATCGGGTGCTGTACTCATTGACGTTTGCCGTCCGGTGGCGTACCCATTGCCTCCAGGTGTGCATCGGAACACGGACATGAAAATTGATTTCGCACATTTCGAAGGGGGTCGTATGACGGTGCCTCATGAGATATCTGATTAGTCCACGGTCCTCATGTATGGCGCGTGTTCCAGCTCCATATGAAATCCGAGCCGCCCGAACAACGGACTCGTCTGCTCCTAAGTAATCAATGACCCTTATGAATCCATCATCAAGCACAGGGAATTTCTGGCCCAAAATCGCGTCGATGGCGGGCACTGTAATTCGGGCAATCGAGGAATTCGAATCGGTTTCGTGTCGCACTTATGCGTCACCAAGCCCGTACAGAATGGCCGATTGAGGAAACTGGCTTTCCCCGGTATTGTCGCACACGCTGCTTCGAAAGCAGGCATGTTCTTGTTTTGGATTTTAGAGACCGTTCCTGGGACCCGGCTTGCATGTCCGTTTTGGTGCGAGTTAGATTGCGTCTCACTCAGTCTCGATCTATTAGTTCAGCGAGTATGAATTCTGAGAGACGGTCAAGAATACATTTCTGTTGGTGATCACCAACGGATGATATCCTCGATCTTAAATTGTCGAGTGTGCTTTTGGCATGCTTCGGAAGTATTCGAAGATGACGCAGTGCCATTGCGACGAGGAATTCAACCGAGGCCTCTCCAAGCTCATTACAGAGGTTCGTAAAAGCAAAATCAAGTACCCGCTGCATTTCCAAGCTGTGTTGCTCATCAGATGTGTAGTCGAGTTCGACGGGCTTTGCGGCACGCAAAAAAGAGGCTTGGACCACGCCGTCATTGAACCGATCGAAACAGCGAGGCGAGATTATTGCATGGTGATGACCCTGTTCGAGACGGCCAGGATGCGCTCCTTCGCTCTGACGTAGTGCATGAAGAATTGAGATAATCGTAAAGTATACGTCTGCCTGTGTTATTGAGAGATTGTCGTATGGAAAATCCCAAAATGCGAAATTGGGCCGCAACTTCAGAATTTGAGCGTCGAACGGTCTTCTCCAGAAAAGATTTTCACCTAGGCCTCTTTCGTCCTGATTGAGTGCGGACGCGAGCATCTGTTTCCGGGATCTAATGGCCTTGAGAAAATCTTGATCATTGGGGTAACGGGCCTCTAACTTCTTTATCAGGTCGACTTCGTCATCCCAGACAGAAGAACGTACTAGAGTTTCGTCCGCAAGAAAAATACGCCGCACAAAATGAAAATCGTAATCTGCGGGTCCTTGTTCTCCATATTGGAGATTATTTCGGACCTCTTCGTGTTGTTCCTTGGTCTGTGTTCGAACCACCGCGCACAGGTACTGAATGGAGCGATTGGTCTGGATTTGCCTAAGAGATTGACTTACAGCCATTAAGCGTCGGCCTGAAACGACGACTCCCGCTACGACGAGGGTCGTGCCCCTTTCTTGCTTGTGGGCTGCGAGATTCGCTTGCACCTCTTTCGCGTTGATTACCGCGATGTCTTGATCCGAATTGAGAGAGTTCTTGAAGAGTCTGCGTGCCCGCTGGGCAAGTGCCTGCGAAGCCGAATCATCCAGGTAGATTATTCTTCGAAGTGACGCAGGCAGAGTCTGGACCAACAGCCTATCCAAACTTTTGACGAAATCGGAATCACCCAAGTTCTCTTTATTTGACGATGCTGCAGAATGCTGGCAATTGCCATCAAACAGTGGCGCGAGATCTAAGAAGATCTCTTGCCTCTGATCAGGCACATCCGGCGTCGCAGCGTAATAAGTGCGAATAATCCCTCTCCCGACGAATTCTCTGGTGAACTCCCGGAGCCATTTGGGGGAGTCCTCCTTCCGCACCAACACCGGAATTACTTTCGGATTCTCTGGAAGAAACTGGTCACCGATGATTTCGACAATTGGTAACCCTTGACGGCACCAGGGACAATTCTCTCTTGGGTGGCTATTGATTACATCAAACCCAGAAGCACTTGCGGTGCGTTTGGTCAAGTCGCACAGAATCTTACTGTTTTCTTGTCGATCGCCAAGGTAGAAGAGTGTTACGATCCGATTCTGAGAGGCCTGACAACCAAGAAGTTCCCTTTCAAGATCACAGCTTGTTGAAGCTGAGATCAGGAACAAAGACTCAGTGGCCAAATCGAAAGAGAACTTCTCCAGCTCTTGATAAGAACTAAAACTGTCAATTGTGGGGGCTCTGAAGTGTGGGTCAAGCCGCTTTCTCAAGAGCACCATCGCGTATGCTACAACGTTGATCGCGGCGGTGTCCGTATAGATGTGTGGAACGTTTCGCGTGAGATAACGGAGTGCACCAAATGCGACGAAGCCAACCTCAGCACTGCGAATAAGAGTATTTCCAGTTCGAATGAACCGATCACAGTGTTTACCCGACGGTTTAACGTAATGGTAGGTTCTGCCTGCTTCCAGCACGCCACCGCGTCTCTTGAAAATTTCTACGAGACCCTCGCGCAGCATCAATTCTATAAAGGACATTTCAGTAAGCTTGTTTGAAGCCACCGCTTGGCCATACGCAGCAAACTTCCCGTCGGCAGACTGACAAAGACCGCAAACAGCCGGAGGTGACGAATAGCGGGTGAAGGCTGGGAGATAGTCATGGAGCTCTTCGGACTCCACCAAATGCTTTATCCCTTGGGCATCCGCGTCCGTTCCAACCAGGAGAACAACATCGGGAGGCATAACTTGGTCAAAAAACCCCCTCAGTGGACCTTTGAGGGATTGCATATCAAAAGCGCCGACTGGAGAGAAGACAACTGACACACGTTGGCGCCTGTCAGCGCTCAGAGGAGGACTTTGAAAGTCAAAAAGAAAGCATTCGTACATTTCTTATGCTTTTACCTAAAAAGTCGTATCGGAATCAGCATGGTGAATAAGGCGCCTTCAGCAACTTCTTTTGGCACGAGTTCTTCCGTTCCGGAATCCCAATCCAATAGGTATGGCTCGCTTAGTCGACGGTCTCCCTTTTGCACATACGGGTCTGCAACGAAGTCTCTGAACAAATTCAGCCTTCCTGTCCGAAGGCGAAGAAAGCCCGAGGAATCGTTCAGCGTTTTCATTACCGTGTGGAGGCCGAGACCTCGGTGAGTATGGAAACTACTGGAACTGTGCTTGCTTAGGCATTCAAGCACAATGCGATATTCATCTGCGATAGGTACCGTGGAATCGATTCTTACGCCACGTTTTCTTTGTGCGAGTCCTGGGCCACTATCGAAGATGGAAATCTCTACGAACCGTTGCCTGTCGTCTCCTGCCCCCGGTCGCAAGAACGCTTCGCGGGAAACGTAATTGACTAATGGGGGCGATCCCTCGACGTGGCCCAGGAGTACATCACGCTTGTTGGCGTACATCTCGAACCTAATCCCTCTAAGAGACCGTTGCACCGGGCGGCTATCAAATTCTGTTCTTGCCCACTTCTCCGTGTTGTCGAACAATTCGTGCAAGATCGTCCCGAGGTTACATTTAAGGTCTTCAAGAGGTTCTTCAGTAGACCTCTTCTGAGCAGTATTTCTAAGGAGTTCTGCGGCTAATATTCTGAAGTCTTGCTCGCCCTTGATTTTTGGGCGAGTGCCAACGGTGCGGTGATAAAAGAGGGGAAGATAGGCTTTGTCGGTGTCGTCGGCGCACAGAAGAAAGGACTTTTCGCCACGCGTTGCGCTAGGCACGCCCTGTTCCATTCTCAGCAATCGCTCACGCGCAAGAGAATCAGCATACGGTCTCAGAGATTTTTCTGCTCTTCTCGTAACTATATCGGAACCAGCGAGATTCGCAACTAGCCCGTGGTCTCTTTCCAGGAAGTCGGGAAGTTGCTGAACTGGATCTTCCGTTTCCTTGATATGAGTAAGCACTCTCCCGTTTGGATACCTCTTTGCCCACGTCATAAGGAATTGAATAAGCGCGCAGTCTCCACCGATGAGCCTTTTCCTAAGATGCGTAGGAACTAGCACATCGCAGGGTGTGCCCTTGTCGAGTTCAGCGAAGAGAGATTCAACAGAAGCAATGTTGACTGAGCTCTCGATGCGAATAACCCTGGTTGTGCTCATAACGACCACAAATCAGAGACCTCCGATAGGGACGTGCTGATGAGTACTGAAATCGAATGTCCTCGCGCCCTGAATAGGATTCTCTTGCTGAAATCTCAGAGATTATACTCGCTAACCCGAGGGAAGCAGCTATCGCGAGGGTAGCGGTGATAACGACCGTGATGGCTCTCCCGTGCTGCTAACGGTTGCTTGCTGCCCAGTGTCAGTTTTGGTGTCAGTTGAGCTTCGACGTGGGTGCGTCGTAGTGCGGATACATGCTTCTTCCAATTCGTTTATAAGTTTCTTACAAAGAGGCAGATAGCAGGTGAGTGCGAGCGCGTGCATAGTCGAGCACGAAGGCCTCGTGCGCATTATGAGTCCGCTGCTCTAACCGCTGAGCTACGGGCCCCACGCGATGTACCGATGTTAGCTCGAAAGAAGTGTTGGCGCCAAGAATCCGTGAGACAGGATTCCGTGTG